>ULPZ01071452.1_pt1 | contig 47298 bp, 40 predicted proteins | sample 1953991 | NCBI WGS metagenome assembly ULPZ01 (sample SAMEA4835642, study PRJEB28245) | human gut metagenome | biome: gut microbiome; material: fecal sample | place: Denmark | collected 2008
CGGAGTATTGGTAAATGATGCAGTTACAAGAGAGGCAATCACAAAAGACCAGATGAGAAAGTTCCTAAAGTTTGTGCATGACGATGTGGTGTACTGTAAATACTATGAAGTCGTGTACATACTCTTTCATACGGGAATGCGAATATCGGAATTTTGTGGACTGACGCTGACAGACATTGATTTTGAGAATAGAACTGTGAATATCGACCATCAGTTACAGAGGACATCGGATATGCGATACATCATAGAAACCACAAAGACAGATGCCGGAACAAGAGTATTGCCAATCACAGAGGATGTGGCACAGATGTTTCAGGCAATCATCGAGGACAGAAATGCACCGAAAGTGGAGAAATCCATAGATGGATATAGCGGATTCCTGTTTTACGATGATAATGGAATGCCACTTGTGGCAATGCACTGGCAACACCGCTTTAATCATATAGTCGGCAGATACAATGACATCTACCGGGTGCAGTTGCCAAATATCACGCCTCATGTATGCCGACACACCTATTGTTCGAATATGGCAAAATCGGGAATGAATCCTAAGACGTTGCAGTACCTCATGGGGCATTCGGATATATCGGTCACAATGAATGTGTACACGCATATCAGATTCGATGATGCTGAGGAAGAATTGAAGTGAATGGAAGAGTTTAGAAAGGCACAGGCAGAGGTTGAGCAGAAGAAGGAGAAACCTATGTCGCAGAAGATGTTTAAGGCAATTTGATATAGATAATTAGTATAAAAACTCATTAGTGTTTACAACACTAATGAGTTTTGCTATAATAAAATCATCAAGTTGGTGGAGGCGTCTGTAACATGGAAAAAAAGTATGAAGTTTTTTTATCTGAAGATTTAATAGAAAAGTTTGAAATTGCTATAAAGTTATGCGATGAAAATAGTAAAGATGTTTTGGAAAAGATGATGATGCAATATATATCTACAAGTTTTTCGAAGGTATCACAAAAATATAACCCGCGAAATAAGTTTGAAGTTGAGAGTAGCAATCCGGACTATGGTAAAGCGAAAAAGCGTATTCCTAAATGGGCCTTAAAACCACAGCAGAATAATCATAAAATTATAAGGGCGTTTTTTATGATTCAAAAAGAAAAAGGAACAGTTAATTTGCAAGAACTAGAAGAGAGATGCAGTAATTTGGAAGAATTTCCAGAAACCTTTGTCCGTGATTTTAGAGGGAATTTTGCACAAATGAAAATAGATGCACCAAAGTCACATGGCAAGGTTTTTGAAGTTGATAATGGAGTTGTAGTAATTTGGTCAGAGGTGGAAAATATTTTAACTAATTACAAGTCTTATTTCTTATAGGAGGAATGTGAAGATGGAAAGTAGATCAATAGGATTTAGGGTGTCTCCGAATGAAGTGTTTTATGCAATTATAGAAAACAAAGAAGACACATATGAATTTATTAGCATATCGAGCTTGAAGATACCAGTAGCAATATCGGAACCACAAAAATTAAGCTTTATTAGAAATACGATATCAACTATGTTGTTACAATATAATATAGATTTTGCGGGGATAAAATTGATAGAAGGAAATGCAAGATCAGCTGTTAATAATTCTTTGATATTTAGGTTTAATTTAGAGGGGGTTTTAAAAGAATTATTATCTAATGGAAAAACAAAAAATTGTTTTTTGGGTTTGGCATCTAATATCTCAGCGGTATTAGAAATAGAAAAGGCAAAACCAGTAGATATGTTAGAATCGATTATAAATACTGAAGAATATATGACCGATTATGATAAGAAAATTACAGGTGAGTATAAAGAAACTATGTTAGTTGCAGTAGCTGCATTGGAAGAAGGGTTGAAGAATGAGTGATACAACAAGTTTTATTAAATTTACTAAAGTAAGGGATATTGGAAATCAAGAAGGGAAAAATTCAGATGTTTTTCTTGCAAAGGATAATCAGTTAGATTGTGAGCTGGTAATCAAGAGGATAAAAAAAGAAAAATTTAACCCGGAAGAGTATTTTTCAGAAGCAAAGATGATATATGAAAATAAGCATCCGCATATTGTAGAAATACAATATGCTTCACAAGATGATGAGTACATTTATATGGCAATGCCATACTATAAGAATGGTTCTTTAAATAGCTTGGCACATAAGAGATTTTTGTCAGTTAGAGAAATAATAAAGTATTCATTAGAGTTGTTAAGCGCTGTAAATTGTATTCATTCTAAGGGATTAATATATTTAGATATAAAGCCAACAAATATTCTTTTAGATGAAACTGGAAAAGCGCTGCTTACGGATTTTGGACTATCCAGATATTTGGATGAAAATGGAATAGCGGAACAAAATATTAATTATACTATACATTCTGATCCTGAGTATTTGCAAAATAGTGGACGTTCTATACAGTCAGATATTTATCAGATTGGCTTAACTATGTATAGACTATGTAATGGTGTGGACATATTATCACAACAGTTAGCTGAATTAAAAATTCAAACACGAGAAGATTTTGAAGACAGCGTTTTAGACGGGAGATTTCCTAAAAGGGATTATTATTTACCACATATACCTAAGAAAATTAGAAAAATTATTAATAAAGCACTCATGATTAATCCTGAAGAAAGATATAAAAATATAGTCGAAATGATGAATGACTTGAGTGTGGTAGACGACAATTTAGATTGGATTTTCACAGGAAATTTATCAAATCCATATGTTAAGGTTGATAATAACTACAGATATAGTGTTATTATAACATCTAAGAAAGATATTGAGTGTTATAAAGAAAAATTGGATACAGGTAAAAAAACAAAAATTGGTAAATATTGTATAAAGCATGGAGAAATTATGTCGTTAGATAAGGAATTGCAGTCAATTGTTGGAGGAATAAATTAGGAAGGTGATTGCAACATGAAAAAAATTGTTGTGTCAAAACACAGACAGTCAAGAGAGCATATGTCAAACCCTAATTCAAATGAAAGTTTAGTAATAAGGCAGAAAAAATCTGGAAGTGTAAAATATGGGAAAAATAAATCTGTTGAAGATTTTGGAAATGGATATTCTAGGATTATGTCAAAAAAAGGGAAAAATCCTTAGTAGTAACCCAATTTGGTTTACTACCAATTTTACTACTAACAGCCCACAACAACTTGCTGCATCTTGCCCTATTTTGCCAAGATGCAGCAAAAATGCACATTTTACAAATCCCTAGAAATCCTTGCAAAACAGGGCATTCCGGGGCAAAACAAGGAGAAATAAAACTATGATAAAATACTATTCATCTGCCACGGCAGGACTGTGGAAAGCCTTATAAATCATGGGTAATGGGGCAAAACGGGGCATAGTCTGGTAATCAGAGCATTTGGGGACTACGGTAATACTACGAATGAGAAAATGAAAAATACGAAATGTGGATAATCGTTAAAATGTGAGGAACAATCGTTAAAGGGTTGGGATAATCGTTGAGAGTATTCCTCCGTGGGAATATAATAAAAATGAGATATTCATGCAAATGAAAAGAGGTGTTGGTATATGAAAGCAAGTGGAAAATTATCATATAAATCTGCAATTATTGTGAATGATGTATTTTTTAAGGACATAGATGAATTATTAAGAGAATATTTTGAAAAACCTAAATATTCTGCACAACTTATAAATGGTGATGAGGTTGAGTTTGAATCTGTTTCAGAATTAATATCATATGACAATTTTTCTAACCGTGCTATAAAGACAATGAGAATTGGATTTGGAATAGGAAACTATATTAGGATTGAACCATCAATGGCATTCATTAATGGATATAAATCTACGTTAGAAATGGGTTTTGAAGTTGAAAATAATGACAAATCAGAGGAAATAAAAAGAAAAGTAAATGACCTTTGTGATAAGCATAAACAATCATTTATGTACACGGCAGCATCTAAATTCACTTTAATGCACATCTGTATTTTGTTGTGGGGATTAAGTTTTATTTCGAACTTGAACGTATTAATTACACATAAAACAGATGATGGAACGATGTCTAATTCAACTATAGTAGCTGCCGTCACAGTTGGAGTAGTGATTATGCTGTTGATTAGTGCGGCACTGTCATGGATAATAAAGCAATATTTTCCTGCTATCGTTTTTTACTTAGGTGAAAATATAAAAAGTGTTGAAAAGAAGTCGAAAACTAAAAGTAATATATTCTGGTGCATCATTGTAGCAGGAATAGTTTCTGCTATTGTTTCATCATTTTTTAATTAAAGGTAGATTAACTTAAGGTATTTGTAATATTGGAGGCATTATATGGAATTATTATCAACTTCAGAAATTGCAGAAAAATGGAATGTTTCGAGAAGAAGAGTAACAACCTTATGTATAGAGGGGCGTATAGAAGGTGCTGTACATAAGGGAAATATGTGGCTTGTTCCAGAAGATGCCAAGAAACCAACGGATCCGAGAAAAAGTACCTGTAAAGGGGGTAAATAGATATGGCAGTATTACAAAGATGGTAATGTTGTTGCGTTTGATAAGAACAACTTTATTTATACTAAATTCCTATATTATTGGTTAAATTCATTTTCATTTATTAATCAAGTAAAAATTGATGTGGGTGGTACAGCATATAATGCGTTAACAATTGATATGTTAAAGAATTATTTGATACCGTTGCCACCACTTGAGGAACAAAAACGTATCGTAGCAAAGATAGAAGAACTCTTACCATTTTGCGACCAATTAATAAAATAGTTATCCAACAAGGGTGTGTCCTGCACACCCTTTCGTTAGATTTGACCCCCTGGGTGCAAAAATGAACCCCCTAAAATGGCTCAATGGTTTCAAATGCACCCACCAAAATCAGAGTAGTAACACACTTTATTTTGACTACGTTTCTACTACGAATGAGTGTATCGATTTGCCTTATATTGCCACGATATGTCAAGATATGTACGAAAAATCAATGTCGCTTGGCATTGTAACAATACCTTGTACATTTTTGAAAGTGGCAAAACACGGCAAATTACGGCAAAATAAGGCTTTTTAGGAGGAAAAAACATGAGTATTCGCGTGCTCTTTATTTGCCACGGCAGGACTGTGGATACAGTTATAAGTGGCGATGAAGTGCGATAAAGTGGGGCAAATCGTGGTGGAGTGATAGGTTGTGGACTACGGTTTTTATACGGATGAGGATAGCAAAATAATGAGATGAAATGTGTAGTTGTCCTATGAATAAATGTGGAAGTAGCAGGCGCAAAAAGACCTGCTATTTTTATGTTGTAACGTGGCGATTTGTATTGTAAATGTTGCACACGGATGCTATAATTTTGAACATAGGAGGGCTTTGAAATGAACAAGACAATTTCTATGAGTATTAGGGTTAGTGAAGAAGAACTGGATAAGTTGAAACAAGCTGCAAGACTTGAGGCGTATGCTTCATATAGTGAGTTTATAAGAAGAACTGCCTTGAAAGAGGCTGATAAGGTTATTGCTGCTTCAAACGAAAGGAAAACGGGGGAACGTAAGTTATGATAAATAAAGAAAATTTAAAAAAGGTTTTGGATTTTTTAGAGTTTACACATAGAAAAGAAATTTATACATATAAAAATACAATTCTTGGATATACGATAGTGGTTGACTTTGCGGGAAAAGGGAAAATAACATATCCAGATGGCGTAATAGTAAATGATGAAACTACAAGTAATTTAACAAAAAATGAGAATTTTGTTGTTTTGGAATGTGTGTATAGATTGTTAAAACTGGGATATAAACCAGAGTGCATTGAATTGGAACCTAAATGGGAGGCACCACATGATATAGGAGGTGGTGGTAAGGCTGATGTGTTAGTTAAGGATAATGCAGGTGAATCTTTTTTGCTTATTGAATGCAAAACATGGGGAAAAGAGTTTGATAATTATTGGAGAAAAACAGAACAAGATGGGGATCAGTTGTTTTTTTATGCGGTTCAAAAAAGGTCAACCAAATATTTATGTATGTATGCATCAAATTGGGACAATGATGAACTGGTTAGAAAAAGCAACATTATCTCATTAAAAGACAATACTGCAACACTCGAATCATTTGATGAACCTATTTCTTTTGAAAAAGCGAATGACAAATCATCGTTATTTGCAGCTTGGAATATAACATATGGAAAGTATTCGTTTAAAAATGGAATATTCGAGGATACATGCATTCCATATTTAATTGAAGAAAAAGGAAGAGATATTTCCAATATTACAGAAATAGGTCATGATGATATACAAAAAAAATATCATGAATTTACTACTATATTAAGGCAACATAATGTATCAGGAAGGGAAAATGCTTTTGATAAGTTGGTAAATTTGTTTTTGGCAAAAATAGTTGATGAAATACGAAATTCAGATAAACTTCAGTTTTACTGGGGGGGACCACAATATGATGATTATTATAAATTGCAAGATAGATTGCAGGTTTTATACAAAGAAGGAATGGAACAATTTCTTGGAGAAGAAGTTTCATATATTGATGAGTCAACTATTGAAGAAACATTCAAGCTTTTTTTGAATGATCCGGATGCAACCAAAGATACTATACTTAAGTACTTTAGACAATTAAAGTTTTACACAAATAATGATTTTTCTTTCATTGATGTTTATAATGAAAAGTTGTTTTATAAAAATGCACAAGTATTAGTTCAAATGGTAAAAATGCTGCAAGATGTCAAACTTGTAACGGAAAAACCTAATCAGTTTCTTGGGGATTTGTTTGAAGGATTTCTGGATGATGGTATTAAGCAGAGCGAGGGACAGTTTTTCACACCAACACCAATTGTTAGATTCTTAGTGTCAACATTACCATTAGAGGAAATGATAAAATCAAAGGGTAATCATACATTAAAAATGTTGGATTATGCATGTGGAGCTGGTCATTTTTTAAATGAGTATGCTCGTAGAGTAAAAGAATATCTTCCGGATGATAGAATAACAGAGTATTATGGAAGTATATTAGGAATTGAAAAAGAATATCGTTTATCTAAAGTGGCCAAAGTATCAGCATTTATGTATGGTCAAAAAGATATTAATATTGTGTATGATGATGCTTTATCTGAAAATGAAAATATTAAGGAAGGTTATTACGATTTACTTATTACAAACCCACCATATAGTGTAAAGGGATTTCTAGAGACTTTATCAGAGAGAGCGCGAAATAAATATTCACTTTATGAGTTTATTGGGAAGAATAGCATTTCGACAAATGATGTCATTGAAGCATTTTTTGTGGAGAGGGCATATCAATTATTAGCGCCAGGAGGAATAGCTATTATTGTTCTGCCAATTTCATTGCTTAACAATCCAGATATGGTATCGGTTAAGGCAAGGGAATTAATACTTAAATATTTTGACATATATGCAATAGTTGAGTTTGGAACGAAGACTTTTGGAAAAACGGGAACTAATACTGCTACATTATTTATGAAGAAGAGAGAAGAAAATCCACCTGAAAGTAATCATTATAAAAATAGAGTCGATTCATGGTTTCAGAATGATCGGACAAAGGATATGCTATTTGAAGATGATAATTTGTTAAAAGATTACTGTGAAATGAGGGGAATTGATTATAATCAATATATTGAGTTTATAGGTAATGATGAAAAAAGTGTTGTATGGTCAACCGATGTGTTTGTAGAATATTTAGAACTATACAAGAAAACGGCGGAGTGGAATAATAGAATACAAAAAGAAACTTTTCAAAAACTTTCAGAAGAAGAACAACAAAAGGAGTTACATGATAGATTTTATGATTATGTAGTTGCTTTAGAAAAAGAAAAAGTATATTTTTATGTACTTGCAAAGAGTAATCATTCACCGGTTGTAGTTGTAAAATCGCCAACATCTGCTACTGAATTGAAAAAATTTCTCGGTTATGGGTGGAGTGATACAAAAGGAGATGAAGGAATAAAGTATGTAGGACAGAAAGATTCAAAGCATGGAATTGATAAAATAAAGACACCATTATTTAATCCGCAGGATTTAAATGACGAGAATAAAATTAATATGATGATACGTAACAATTTCTTGGGAAAAGAAATAGTAAAACAACCGCATACAATTATATGTGGTATGCCAGATTTGCTGGATTTCTCAGCACCAATATTTGATAAGACAATTGATACATCATTGTTGAATCGGATTCAAATAGAAAGTGATTATGAATTAAAAAAATTCTCTAAACTAATTAGTTTAGAATATGGTAAAAATCTTCCAGAAGAAAATCGTATACCAGGTGAATATCCGGTTATGGGTTCTAATGGACAAGTGGGAACCCATAATAGCTATTTGGTAGAAGGCCCAAGTGTTATTGTTGGTAGAAAAGGAAGTGCAGGACAAATTGTATGGGAAGAAAAAAATTGCAATCCTATTGATACAACATTTTATGTTAATTTATTAGATGATACGTATAATATAAAATTTGTATATTACATGTTGATGGCTATTGATGTTAGACAAATTCCTAAACAAAAAAGAAGTACGGGTGTTCCGGGATTAAGTCGAAAAGATGTGTATCAATTAATGTTACCTATTATTCCTTCACAAATACAAGAGGAACTGATAAAAAAATGTGACATAATAAAAAATAAATATGAGACAACTAGGATGACAGTAGATGAATATTATCTGAAAATAAGAGAGGTATTTTTGAAGAAAAATATATTTAGAATTGTTGAAAATGAAGATTAAGATTGGTAAGTAGGGGGATGCCAAATCTCTACGTCCTTCCATCCGGAAGACCGATGCCCCCTCTCACGCATATTTTCGCGAAATTGCGCAGGGGGTATTGTGGGAACTTGGGCTTTGCAGCTTAAATGGCTGAGATTAAGGAAAAATATTGAAATGTTGTGCGCGAAAAGTATTGCCGATTTGTGTAGAAGTAGGGCTGCCTTGAAATTGGGCAGCTCTTTCTCAAATATTGTGTTGACTAATTTGCCCGGTAGAGTGATATATGTACATACCAAAAAGAAAGGTGGTATGTGCAATGATTACAGAGATTGATTTTAAGGTTAAAGGAGAGGAACGAAAGAAGCTGGCTTATGCCATAGGTGAATTGCTTGGAATGCAGGTGAAGTATACTAGAACACCCAAGTTTGATTATCTGATTGGGAGCTGCATTCTGGATAAGAACGGAGTGTTTCATGCATCCGGGGATTTGTCAGAAAGTAAATTGGACTTGATTTTAGAACGGTTTTACAAAGGTGAGCCCATACAACAATCAGAGCTGCCAGAGGATGAAACTGTGGAAGCAGATGTATTAAGCATATCAGTTTCAAGAAACATGTTTACAGATGATAAGCTGGAAAATTTGCAGAAGTTGATAGAAGGAAAACAAACGCTTTTTAAACATGCATTCCGAGCAGAGCAGACACCATTTTTCCTGAATTCAGGCTTCGTTACAAAATACAAAGCGATAATATCATCATAAGATAAACTCTCGGTAGTATCGATAGAACGTCCTGTCTCGGCGGTCATTAAAAGGCTGGATGGCTCGCTAATACCGGTTCCGTTGATGAAAACCTGTTCTTCGGCTCTACCAAATCTACGAACAAATTCGTTTGTTAAGTACTTTTCTACATTGAAGTGCATATCTTCAATGAAACGAATATTTAACTTTGATACAGCAGCTACCTTGTAAGAAGAAAAAGATGCTTTGTCAAAAGAATCGTTATCTTCTGGAAAGGCAGTAGCTTCATTTACAATGGCTGCATTAGCAGTAGAAAATACTGTCTGGATAAGACCTTCTCTGGTGGGAGCATGAAGAACGGTTCCAAGCCTGCGGAATAAGTTTTCTTTTATAACGGCATCTGAAAAGTTATTGAAGCTGCCGGAAGGAAACATATAGCTGTCAGAAGATTTGTCATATCCTTCAGATAAAATTTCCTCATTTCTTCTTTTGTTTCTGATTACATTGCTGAATTCATAATTATAGTTGCTTGATGTTAACATATTACATACCTCCTTCGATATTGGCCAGTCTTGGATCGCATTGACTACAGATTAGTGTGTTATGGTTGATTGCTTCAAGTTCATGCTGGCAATGGTGCGGACAGATAATCTGCAGATGTTTGGCAGCAGGAATCTTTTTTTGCGATAAGTCTTCAAGATGGAACAGACCGCTGTGGAACTCTGAAATACCAAATTCGTAGCTACCATCTTTCATGAGAGAAATATCATGTAAATGGCAAGGCGCATTTTGTATATAGCTGGCGCCTTGAACCAACAGATAAACTTCCAGCAGGAAAGAAACCATGCTTATCACTTAGAGAACTTGAAAAGCAAATAGGATATGATTTGGATTCTCAAATGCATCCAGAAGGAAGAAGTATGACAGTAGAGGAACTGGTGGAACGATATCTTTCTACTAGAATTAGCGTAAAGCCCAATACAAAAGCCAATTACAATTTTGTAAAGAACCTTATGAAGAAAGAAGATTTTTATTATAAGAAAATTGGCGATGTCAAAACCTCAGATGCAAAGCTGTTTCTGATAAAGCTGCAGCAGGATGGAAAAAGATATAGTACAGTGAAAACAGTCCGGGGCGTATTAAGGCCGGCTTTTCAAATGGCGGTGGATGACGATGTGCTCCATAAAAATCCATTTGGATTTGAACTTGCGGGAGTGGTGGTGAATGACAGTGTTACCAGGGAAGCGTTAACGCGGGATCAAATGCGAAAATTTCTTAAATTTGTTCATGATGATAATGTATACTGCAAGTATTATGAAGTTGTGTATATACTTTTTCATACAGGTATGCGCATTTCGGAATTTTGTGGTCTTACAATTAAGGATATTGATCTAGGGAACAGGATTGTGAATATAGATCATCAGCTTCAACGGTTATCTGATATGACCTTAGTGATTGAGCCAACAAAGACTTCCGCCGGAACAAGAAAACTTCCGGTAACAGAGGATGTTGCAAAATGTTTTCAAGCCATCATCGAAGACCGGGAGAAACCAAAGGTAGAAAAAGTGGTGGATGGATATACCGGGTTCCTGTTTTTGGATGACAAAGGACTGCCGTTAGTGGCAATGCATTGGGAACATCGCTTTAACCACAGGGTGAAGCGGTACAACGATATCTATCGGGTGCAGATGCCGAATATCACGCCACATGTTTGCCGGCACACGTATTGCAGCAATATGGCGAAATCCGGCAAGAATCCAAAGACATTGCAGTACCTTATGGGGCATAGCGATATAGGAGTTACGCTTAACACCTATACGCATTTAGGACTTGAGGATGCAGAGGATGGATTAAAAAGGCTGGAGGACTTGCAAAGCGCCAGAAAAGAACTGGAACGGACGCAAGGGGAGAGGCCGGTGTCACAGAAGATGTTTAAAGCAATATAGGAGAATAGTTTGTTTGGAGGCGCTCTGGCGATAGCTGGGGCGTTTTTTGTTATGGAAATGAGAAGAAAATGACGATATAATATATATATAAGAATTTTTGGGAAAGGAGATAATTTAATTATGGAACTAGATATTATTATTCTTCCTAAAAGCAGTAATGAGTCTCAGACTCAATTAGAATTGAAGCAGAAATTAGTTAAAGTATTAGAGAAAATATATGATGATGTCCAGAAGGAGATTTTACAGATTACTATTAATAGTGAAAAAGTTAATGTGAATTATCGAATATCCGCTAAAAATAATAATATGTTATTTGTAAAATTTTGGTGTAAATACACACCAGCTAAAGAAGCCGAAATTTTAGACAATACTGTAAATAGATTAATACGTGGTGAACATAGGAAAGACTGGAATATTGTTATAACTTATGATGAAGTTTCACAATTGTATTGTTGTAAACTTATGCCTTTGTTTGGCGTGTTTGAACGACGGACAAGAGAATTAGTGTATACAACTATTATAAAAATATTCGGAATACATTGGTTTGAAAAATCCTTTAGTGAAAACCTGCAGAATACTTTGAAGGGTAAGGGAAATAATAAAACGCAATTAATAGAGGGTGCTTTAAATGAATTGACATATGAACAATTAAAAGAATATTTATTTGTGCCATATAGTAATTATAATTTTGAAGATATACTTGACAAAGAATTCGCTAAAGAGAATCTTGATAAACTTTCTCAAGAAGAGATTATTAGTATAATTGAAAAATGTAGAAAAGTTTCTCTTTGGAATAGATTTTTTGGCGAGTATGAGCAATTTAAAGATTTTGAAAGAAAAATAGAATATCTTCAGCCTTATAGAAATACTGTAATGCATAACAAGAGAATGACAAAAGATGAATATGAGAAGGTTAGAAAATCATTAAAATCAATAAATAAGTTATTGTCGGAAGCTATAAGCGTGATTGAGGATGAAATATATACAGATACAAAGCTTATAGATGTAGTTTCAGCTCTGGGGAATATATGCTCAAAAATTCTGGGAAACTCTATTCAAAACTGGTTTGAAAAAGTAAAACCTACATTGGCATCCTTGGGAAAAGTTGTTATAGAAGCTGCTATGCCCCAAATTAATATTCCCGCTATTATGCCAGAATTAAATTTAGGAACCGAGTTGTCAAAACATTTTGAAGAAGTATATAAGGTACCACAATTAGATGTTTCAAAGCTACACGGTATACAGGGGGTAGTGTCTTCTGTTGACAGTGTAAATATGGATGCTTTTAAAGCTGCATATAATAATGCAGGGCTAAATTGGACAAATCAGATTGTAGAGCAGGCTAATAAGTTAAATACTGTGTGTAATATGTCGGCTTTTAACTCTACTGGTTTACAAGAATTAAAGAAAATAGCAGATAAATACAATCAGATATCAAATGATTTTAAAATAGTAGAAAAGGATGGGAAAACTGAACAATACCGCGATAATGAAAATAAAACTTCGGATGAAGAGAAGAATGATAAGGATACACAGTAGAAAAATAGTTTATTTGAATCAATTGAAATAGAGTATATTAAGTAGAAAGACAGGTGATTTTTATGAAATATCCTAAGACACTGAATGTTAAGGTGGAGAACATTTTTGGTGATCAAGATGTTCAGATAACATTATATTCTGGATTAACCATATTTGTTGGGACAAATGCTTCAGGAAAGACGCAAACATTAAAAAAAATAAGAGACATTATGAGAAATGAGGTGGGTAGTAATAAGGTTCGGTATTTATCATCCAATAGAATTGGAAATATGGAACAGTATAGATCAAAAATTAATCAATATACTTATACCACTGATGATTATACATTTGGTGATCAAGCAACAAAACGTGCTCGTTTACAAATAGAAACTGCATGCGGTGATTTTTTTGCAATGGATGAACGAAAGGATGTTTTTATTAAGGTATCCGAAAGATTGTCGGTGTTGTTTAATAGAAATATTTTTATTCGCTGGGATGCTGGAAAAATGAAGGTGTTTTTTGGAAAAACTGATAGTGAACAAGAATACTCTGTTGCAGCAGAAGCAAGTGGATTAGTTAATGTTATTTCGATTTTAGCTGCCTTATTTGATGAATCGGTTGAGGTATTGCTAATTGATGAACCAGAAGTGTCATTGCATCCTCAGTTGCAATCATATCTTCTTCGCGAGATGAAGAATGTTGTAAAGAAATATAATAAAACCATTATAATTTCAACTCATTCGGCGGAAATGATTGAATTAAATAAAGCATCAGATTTGTGTAACTATATTTTTTTTAGAAAAAATACGTTACCTAAACAAATTTCGCCAGATGCCTCAGAGTTGAATAGTGTAAAATTAAAAGAATTTTTATTACGAATGAGTCTTATATACAATGAAGGCTTTTTTGCTAAAAAGTACTTCTTATTGAAGGATCAAGTGATATGATTTTGTGTCGGTATCTTTGTAATAGACTTGACTTAAATCTTGATGTTGCAGGTTCCCAAATTATTCCGGTTGAAGGAAAAGGACAATTTCCTATTATTACGAAGCTATTTAGGCTTATTGGTAAAGAAGTATGTGTCTTAACAGATTTAGATGGATTTACAGATGATAATAGTATTATTAATTTATTTTCGGAATTACCAGAAGGTACAAAAATTGCTAATGATCATGGTAATGAGAACCTCCAACGTATGATTAGAGAAATAAAGACAAAAATAGATGAGGTAATTCGTTCTACAAAAGACAATATGATATCAATTTATAGCCAACATCCGTATTGGATAAATCGAGATCTGGAAGCAGGGGAAGATAAAATCATTCGTCGTGCATTGGTTGCACAGTTGTTTACAGTAGATGAAGATGAGTTATTAACTTGGCCGGATTCTCAAGAGTGGACAAGTCTTAAAAAGAGAATTACTGTGTTATTAGATATTTTAGAAGAATTAGGATGTTTTATTCTCAGGAAAGGGGCGATAGAAAGTTATTATACTTTTTCTCCTAATACAACATTTAACGGAAAGCCATCTGCAGCGGCTCATGAGGTTAGTTGTTGGGAAGAAAAAAGTACTGAACAAATCTATGAACATTTCTCTGACATTACTCGTTCTTTGCAATTTGCTGCACTTGAAAAAAATGTAGATGAGAGTTTTGCGGTAAAGAAGGAATTATTAAGTGAATTAGCGTTAATACTTGGAATCTTGCCTGAAGTATCAACTGAAAAAGAAATTTTGTCATGTATTAAGCAGTCAAAAGGTAGCGTAGACTCTCTTTTTGATTACAAAATAATAAATGAAAATAAGCGATTGGGAGTAGAAGTATCATTAAAATCTGAAATAATAGATGTGGCTGGATTCCCGTTTAAGGCTTTTGTTGGAGATAATGTTAATAGCCTTATAGATGAAAAAATTTATTCTGATTTGAGCGAAGTCTGCTAGTAGTAATCTATCCACTTTTTACTACGTTTCTACTACGATTGCTGTACACATCTTGCAAAATTTTGCTAAGATTTGCATTTTATGTACAGAAATGACCAATACATAAAGAAAAATTAACACCGCGCAAAACGCTGCAAATGGCAGCAGGAAAGCGCCTTTTGAAAGGAGTTTATATGAGTATACGAGTGCTCTTCGTTTGCCACGGCAACATCTGCCGTTCCACCATGGCGCAGTTCGTTTTCCAGCACCTTGTCAACGAACAGCACCTCACCGATCAGTTCCACATCGACTCCCGTGCCACCAGCACGGAGGAGATCGGCAACCCGCCACACCACGGTACTGTCCGCAAGCTGCGAGAGGTCGGCATTCCGGTGCTGCCGCACCGCGCTACGCAGATCACCTGGCAGGATTATCAGGAGGCAGACTATATTATCGGCATGGACGAATGGAATATGAAAAATCTCCATCGCATGCTGAAGGGCGACCCGGACGGCAAGGTGTACAAGCTGCTTGAGTTTGCGGGCAGTCATCGGGACATTGCGGATCCGTGGTACACCGGCAATTTTGATGCGACGTACGATGACGTGCTGGAGGGTTGTACGGCGTTCCTGAAGTATCTTAGGGAAAATAAAGAGATATAATATGATATGGGGGGCAAAAGGCATCCACCCTCCCGATCCCATCCTCCTTCTTGTTTTCCAAACGTGAATAGTATATAATATACTTTATATAATGATGCACGGCAATGATATCAATGGATCGATCCGGAGCATCAGATGGAGGGGCGATATTTTCGAGCCTTTCATAGAACACGACGGAGGGACAGACCATGAAGGAAAAGATTTATAAGAGATTTCAGGAGATTTTTGGAGCGGAGGGACAGATCGGTGTTTATTTTGCACCGGGACGTGTGAATCTGATCGGTGAGCATACCGATTACAACGGCGGACATGTATTTCCATGCGCCCTGACGATCGGTACATATGGAGCCGTTCGCAAGAGAAATGACAATAAGCTTCGCTTTTATTCTATGAATTTTGAGCATCTGAACGTGATCGAGTCAAGCCTTGATGATCTTACGCCGCGCAAGAATGCCGGATGGACGAACTATCCGAAGGGCGTGATGTGGGCGTTGCGTGAGAAGGGCTATGAGATCCCGTGTGGTATTGATTTGATGCTGTTTGGTAATATCCCGAATGGTTCGGGACTTTCGTCTTCTGCATCGGTGGAGGTGCTGACGGGTTATATTCTGAATGATCTGTTTGATCTTGGTATTTCCAATCAGGATCTGGCACTTCTGGGACAGTTTTCGGAGAATAATTTCAACGGAGTCAACTGTGGAATTATGGATCAGTTCGCAATCGCTATGGGCAAGAAGGATCATGCAATCTTTCTGGATACGGCAGATCTTTCGTTTGAATATGCACCGATCAAGCTGGAGGGTGCAAAGATCGTGATTTCCTGCAGCAATAAGAAGCGTGGCCTTGGAGATTCCAAGTATAATGAGCGCCGTGCAGAGTGCGAGGAGGCTCTGGAGGAGATCCGGCAGAAGGTGAAGGTGGACAGCCTTGGTGACCTGAGCGAGGAGCAGTTTGAAGAGGTGAGGGATGCGATCAAGGATGCAACCCGCCAGAAGAGAGCAAAGCATGCGGTATATGAGAACCAGCGCACGATCAAGGCAGTACAGGCATTGAAGGCAAATGATATTGAGCTGTTCGGTAAGCTGATGAATGCGTCTCATGTTTCTCTGAGAGATGATTATGAGGTGACCGGTATTGAACTTGATACACTGGTGGAGGAAGCCTGGAAGGTTGAAGGTGTGATCGGTTCCCGTATGACAGGAGCAGGCTTTGGGGGATGCACCGTAAGTATTGTAAAGGATGATGCCGTTGATACATTTATTGAGAAGGTTGGCACAGCCTATAAGGCAGCAATCGGATATGCCGCCGATTTCTATGTAGTACAGATCGGAGACGGTCCGGCGAAGTTGTAAGATAAGGAGATTTACAGGATACAAAGGGGGTGCGTGGTATGGAAACGATTTCAGATAAGATAGCAGAGAGCGGCTTTGAGATGCACAAGGAACAATTTGCCAGACTGGCAGGCATGTCGGAGTGCGGCATGATGATCACGAAGATGCAGGCGGAGCCTCAGATCATATATGCCAATGATGGATTTTACAGAATGTTTCAGTATACCTCGGAGGAGTTTGAGGAATGCTTTGATAATAAGGTCATGGGACCGGCGCTCCCGGAGGAGAAGCAACGTATGAAAGCACTGATGGCGCGTCAGGTCAGCATGGGCGGTAGTATTCATCTGGAGTTTCGGGCGAAGCGCAAGGATGAATCGATCATCTGGATTTCTTTTACGGCGAAGAGAGAAGCGGAGCCGGGGAGTATGGTGTATTATTGCTCATGTCTGGATATTTCGGGTTCTAAGCGGCATCTGCAGGATGTCTACAATGCCAAAAGAGAGCTGGATCTTATCGCAAACAGTATTCCGGGTGGTGTGATCAAGGTTCGCCTGAATGATTTTAAGATCCTTTATGCGAATGATGGTTTCTTCCGATTGGCGGGATACAGCCGATCGGAGTACAGCATGCAGTTTCATAATGATACCTCGAAGCTTATTTATCCGGAGGATCTGGATATGGTGTCGAGCCTTATCAGGCAGGCCATCGAGAACCGGGGACCTTTGGCGGTGGAGTACCGGATCATGGCGAAAAGTGGCGAGATCCGCTGGTCTTACATTAATGGCACGCGGATTGATGATGACGATGGAAAGCCGGTTTATCTGTGCGTAATCGTGGATATTACCGCCAGAAAGCAGGCGGAGGCAGAGCTTGCGGACAACAATCACCGCTCGAATGTGGTTACCAGCATGCTGAAGGAGACGATCTGGACCTACGATCTGGAGAATCAGGTGTTGCGCCGGGATGGCGATCTGGGAGAGTCGTATTCGCCGGAGTCTATTCTGGAGGGGCAGTTTTCGGACGAGAAGCTTGGGACGATCATTCATCCGGATGACGTGTCAAAGTTTATGGAGATGCGCAATTTCTGGATTGAGCAGGAGGGCAGATATCAGGATGTCTTCCGGGTGATCAACAGTCACGGTGCTTATCACAGAATGCGGATCAGTACCTGTACGGAGAAGAGACCGGGAAAGGGAGCTGTTGTCTATGGCTTGACGAGGCTTCTTTCCGACGGAGAACAGACGGCATTGAAGCCACAGGAGTCGAAGCCGGCAGAGCTGGAGATCACACAGGTTGCAGGCAAGCTGAAGAAGCTTGCGGCGTCAGCAAGAGCGAAGACAGAGGATACGATCACAGGTCTTTTGCCGTATGCATCGTTCCTGCGTAAGGCTGAGAAGATCCTGGCGAACCGGAGAGAGGATTCACACTATGCACTGATCTGTGCGGATATCAATGAATTTCAGAGCTTCAGCCATCATTATGGCTTTTATGTAAGTAATCGGATTTTGAAAGCATTTTCGGATGTTTTGTTAAATCATTTGACAAAGGATGGAATGTGTGCGAGAGTAGACGGGGACTATTTCGTCGTTCTCTTCCAGTACGGAAGTCACAAGGAACTGGTTCGCGCAATGTCCGCAGTTGTCCGTCATCAGCAGGAGGTTGAGGTGGAGGAGGACAACATTGACTTCGGATCGACGGTTGGAGTTTATCTGATCCAGCAGGAGGATCACGAACTTTTAGAAATGTTAGAGAAAGCAGATCTTGCCAGAAGAAGCATTAAGGGACTTCGCGGCAATCATTATGCGATCTATACCGAGGATATGGAGCAGCAGTTGTCCCGCGAGGACGAGATGGCGGGAGAGATCCGACGCGCGATGGACGAACGGACGGTCGAGATCAGCTATCTTCCGCGTATCAGAGGGGATAAGGATCATGTAATTGGGTGCAAGGCGATACCGAGGATTCTTATGAAGGATGGTCAGTATTTTGAGTATACGCAGATCATGCATCTGATGGAGCGCGGCACGCATTTAGAGGAGTTTAGTTTCTATCTGCTGCAGGAGGTTGCAGATAACATTGGTGCCTGGAAGGCAAAGGGCAATACGGTCATTCCTGTTTCGCTGGAGATGACGGCAAGCCAGCTGTCGACCCGGCATGCGGTTGAGCGCATTCATAATATTGTTGTGGAGCGGAATAATCTGGAACCGGAGGATTTCATTTTTGAGATTCCGGAGCGATTCTTCGCCGATGCGACCACAGCATTTGAGGTGGCGATCCGTAACCTGACGAATCTGGGGTACCGGGTGATCATCAGCCGGTTTGGTGCCGATCATACAGCAGTTAATTCAATGCGTCGTCTGCCGGTGACCGGTATTAAGTTCCATGGAGAGTATTTCAGCGAGCATATGATCAATGAAAAGGATACCGTGGTATTTCAGAAGACGGTGGAGATGGCGAAGGAGATGGGTCTTACCGTCACCTGTGGGGGTATTCATACCAGGCTCCAGGAGGAGTATGCGAAAAAGATAGGATGCGATGTGTTTGAGGGCGTGATTTATTATGGCGCCATGAAGAACGTTGTATTTGAAAAATGCTTTTTGAGCGAATAAATCATAAAGGAGAAAAGAAATGTTAGACTTGAAATTTGTCAGAGAAAATCCTGACATCGTAAAACAGAACATCAAAAATAAGTTTCAGGAGGACAAGCTTCCACTTGTGGATGAGGTGATCGCACTCGATGCAGAGGCGAGAAAGACACAGCAGGAGGCTGATGAGCTTCGCGCACGCCGCAAGAAGATCTCTAAAGAGATCGGTGGTCTGATGGCACAGGGCAAGAAGGATGAGGCTGAGCAGAGAAAGGCTGAGGTTGCAGAGATCGCCCCTCGTCTGGAAGAGCTGCAGGCAAAGGAACCGGAGCTTGCAGAGAAGATTCAGAAGATCATGATGGTCATTCCGAATATTATTGACCCAAGCGTACCGATCGGTAAGGATGACAGCGAGAATGTGGAGATTCAGAAGTATGGCGATCCGGTTGTGCCTGACTTCGAGGTGCCTTATCATACAGAGATCATGGAGCGTTTTGACGGTATTGATCTTGACGCTGCCGGAAAGGTTGCCGGTAACGGATTTTATTATCTGATGGGCGATATTGCAAGACTTCATTCTGCAGTTCTTGCTTATGCAAGAGATTTTATGATCAATCGTGGATTTACTTACTGCATTCCGCCGTATATGATCCGAAGCAATGTCGTGACAGGCGTTATGAGCTTTGCAGAGATGGATGCGATGATGTATAAGATCGAGGGTGAGGATCTCTACCTGATCGGTACCAGCGAGCATTCTATGATCGGTAAGTTTATTGATACGATTCTGGAGGAACAGTCACTGCCTCGCACACTGACAAGCTATTCTCCGTGCTTCCGTAAGGAGAAGGGTGCACATGGTATCGAGGAGCGTGGTGTTTACCGTATCCATCAGTTCGAGAAGCAGGAAATGATCGTTGTCTGCAAGCCGGAGGAGAGCAAGGAGTGGTTTGATAAGCTGTGGCAGAACACGGTTGATCTGTTCCGTTCACTGGATATTCCGGTTCGTACATTGGAGTGCTGCTCCGGAGATCTGGCAGACCTGAAGGTGAAGTCTATTGATGTTGAGGCATGGTCTCCGCGTCAGAAGAAGTACTTTGAGGTTGGAAGCTGCTCTAATCTGGGTGATGCACAGGCACGCCGTTTAAAGATCCGTGTGAAGGGCGAAGACGGCAATAAGTATTTTGCACATACACTGAATAACACAGTTGTTGCACCACCTCGTATGCTGATCGCATTCCTCGAGAACAATCTGCAGGCAGACGGCAGTGTTAAGATTCCGGAGGTATTAAGACCTTATATGGGTGGCATGGAAGCAATCACAGAGAAGAAGAGTAAATAAATATAATGAGTCCTAAAGGACTCATATTAGGAGTTTCTTCGAAACTCCGCCATGCGCAAAAAACGTGCGCAAATATATGTTATAATGAGTCCTAAAGGACTCATATTAGGAGTTTCTTCGAAACTCCGCCATGCGCAAGTGAACAAGCTTCCTTGCGTTGTGAATTTATTTTTTGAAATATATATAGTATAGAAAAAAGCAGAGGGTGTCCCGTGTTGGGGACACCCTTTTTGCCGTTTAAATATTCGTCTGTGAAACATATTAAAGCAGCTGCAGAATTATTTCTCTGTCTGATCGTGATCGGAATGCACCGGCTCGTCTGTGTCGCGTTTTCCGGAAAAGAGCGGCAGCAGAAAGCTTCCAAGGATCGTATAGATAATGTAGCAGGCGGCGCCGATGATCACGATGCGCTTAAACCATTTGAGATGAACGGGTGTGATGTGATACTGCTTTGTAAGATTGTGCGTTACCTTTGCCTCAATCTTGTCCTTCCGGATCGGTCCGATCTCACGGCTGTCGGTGGAATTGTTCCGGTTGTCACCCATCACAAAATATTCGTTATCGGATAACCGGATGGACATATCGGAGGTATTCATCGGCTCGGCGATATAGTTCTCTGTCAGAGCCTTGCCGTTGACATACACAACGTTGTCCTTAATATCGACCTGATCGCCAGGAAGACCGATGCAGCGCTTAACGATGCGTTCCTTGAGAACATCGCTGTATATGATCAGGATGTCTCCCTCGGCAATCTCTGCTTTCTTGTCGCCGACCAGCAGATCGCCGTTCGTGTAGGTGTTGTTCATGCTGTTTCCGTCTACCGTGAAAAGCGGCATCTGGCGGATAAATATGATCAGTGCGATCACAGCAAGCAGGAACAGAAATTGCAGGGTATCTACAATAGAAAATTTCTTTTCTTTTTTATCGACCGTTGTTTCTTCGGATATATTTTCTGTTTCGTTCATGAGGATTATCCTTTCTCGTATTGTGTTTTCAGCCCCTATCTTATCACATTGCTTCTTTAATGTAAAATTACGCCGCAGGAATATTCAGAGAAACATTAGGTTTTCTTGAGGAAAAGCAAAGGCATTTTCGGACAGGAGATCCTATAATGGTAATCACACAGAAACAGAAATGGGGGACAAAGGATGCGGAAATGGAAAAGAAGAAAGAAACGAAGACTTGTGCTGACGGTGCTTCTGGTGATCGGGGGGCTCCGTCTGCTGACGTGGAACGGCGGTGCCGGAAATATTTTGAAGAACGGAATGGAGGCGGTTTCGGAGCGGATTTCTCTGGGACAGGATCAGTTTCTGAAAAACGAAGACGGAACTTATCCGGATCAACTGGTGGAGCTTGCAAAAAAGAACAGGGAGACAAGACAGTTTGTGAAGGATTATCCTGAAAATGCCGGCAAAAAGCAGAAGATTAAGCTGACCGACGAGGATCTGAAGGGGAATCAGGGAAGCAGCGTGCCGTTGCTTGTTCAGTGGGATGAGCGATGGGGTTACCGGCAGTACGGTAATGATTTTATGGCGCTGACCGGATGTGGTCCTACGTGTCTTGCGATGGTTGCGGAAAGTCGTGGAGAGACAAAATGGAATCCGTGGAGGGTGGCGAAAATGGCGCAAAGGAATGGTTATTATGTGGATGGTCAGGGCTCGGCATGGTCGCTGATGACGGAAGGTGCGGCAAAGATGGGCTTAAACGGTACAGAGATGTCATGTGATGCGGAAACGATCCGGCGGACGCTGGAGGACGGGCATGTGATCATTTGTGCCATGCGTCCGGGGGACTTTACAACAGCAGGACATTTTCTGGTGCTTGCCGGTGTGACGCAGGATGGCGAGGTGATCATCAACGACCCGAACAGCAGGAAGAACAGTCGGAGAACGTGGGATCTGGAACGGGTTGTGCCGCAGATCAAAAACCTGTGGAAGTATTCCTGACCATGGAAAAGTGGAAGAATTAAGATATGAATGGGAAATTTATGTGTGAAAAAAATTAAGACATAAACGGACAAGAAAAAATGAGGATAAGAGGTTGACAATTGTGAATGAATGTGGTAATATGTTATTCGATTTGTGAAAACAAGTCATACTGCCGTAGACAGTAGGTGCTGATAGCTCAGCGTAAGGAAACCGCCTACCGAGGAAGGATGTAATTATTTTGATGATTTCACCTCTCTGTGTTTACGCAGGGAGGTTTTTTAATAAGAACTTCCCAAGGCAGGAAAAATTATGGGACTGCCCAGGAAAGGAGATATCTTATGGCAAAGGTTGAATTAAAACAGCCAATCGTTGATGAAATCAAGGCGAAGATCGATGGCGCTACTACAGTAGTGCTTGTTGATTATCGTGGACTGACTGTAGAACAGGACACAAAACTTCGTAAGGGATTGAGAGAGGCAGGTTGTGAGTACAAGGTATACAAGAACACACTGATGAAGCGTGCGTTCGAGGGTACTGATTTCGCACAGCTCGATGATCTTTTAGACGGACCATCTGCTATTGCAATTTCTAAGGAAGATGCAACAGCTCCTATCCGCGTTTTAAATAACGTTGCGAAAGAGGCTGAGGCTTTGGAATTCAAGGGTGCCGTTGTTGAGGGTACATTCTATGATGTTGACGGTGTTAAGGCACTGGCAAGCATTCCTTCAAGAGACGAGCTTATTTCCAAGCTGCTTGGTTCTTTGCAGTCACCTATCACCAATCTTGCTCGTGTGCTTAATCAGATCGCAGAGCAGGGCGATAGTGCAGCAGAGGCATAATTAACATTTTATTGAAACAAAACGAAAAGAAAATAATACGGAGGTTATAGAAATGACTACACAGGAATTTATTGATGCTATTAAGGGCATGACAGTGTTAGAACTGAACGATTTAGTTAAGGCATGTGAGGAAGAGTTTGGTGTATCTGCAGCAGCAGGCGTTGTTGTAGCAGCAGCAGGCGGAGATGCAGCAGGCGCAGCAGAGAAGGATGAGTTCGATGTTGAGCTTACAGAAGTTGGTGCAAACAAGGTTAAGGTTATCAAGGTTGTTCGTGAAGTAACAGGTCTTGGACTGAAGGAAGCTAAGGAAGTTGTTGATGGCGCTCCTAAGGTTCTTAAAGAGGCTGCTTCTAAGGACGAGGCTAACGAGATCAAAGAGAAGCTCGAGGCTGAGGGTGCTAAGGTTACACTTAAATAATTTAACCGAAATATTGTGGCATCTATGTCATGTAAATATGCTGGCAGAGGTTTCAGAAATGAAGCTTCTGTCAGCTTTTGTTTGCTTTTATTAGTATTTGGAGTGATGAGTTATGGCAAAGAAAATGACAGAGGGCAGACCACTGCCTTTGATAATGGGATTCGCAGTTCCGCTTTTGATCGGAAATGTTTTGCAGCAGACCTATAATATTATTGATGCGGCGATTGTCGGGAGAGCATTGGGAGCGAATGCTCTGGCGAGTGTAGGTGCATCAAGCAGTGTCCAGTTTTTGGTACTCGGCTTTTGCATTGGTCTGGCATGTGGCTTTGGCGTGCCGATCGCCAAAAGCTTCGGTGCGGGAGATATGGCACAGATGAGAAGCCATATTTTTCATTCCATGTTCCTGACCGGTGTATTTGCGGTGATCCTGACGGCAGTCTGTGCGTTGCTTTGTCCGCAGATCCTGCATCTTTTGTCAACGCCGGATGAGATTTATCAGGGAGCCTATAATTATCTGATCATATTGTTTCTCGGCATACCGTTTTCATTGTTGTATAATCTGATGTCCAGCATCCTGCGATCGGTGGGAGACAGCAGAACACCATTTATATTTCTGGCGATCTCAACCGTGTTAAATATTATATTGGATCTTGTCTGCATTCTGGTATTTCACTGGGGTTGTGCCGGTGCAGCGGCTGCAACGATCACGGCGCAGGCGGTCAGCGGCATTTTGTGCTGCATTTACATCTGGACAAAGGTGCCGGTGCTTCGGATTTCCGGAAAGGATTGTCTTGTGCAGAGCCGTGGAGTGCGGATCATGTGCACCATGGGCGTACCGATGGGACTGCAGTATTCGATCACGGCGATCGGAAGCATGGTGATGCAGTATGCCAATAACAGTCTCGACAGCGTTGTGTATGTCTCTGCATTTACGGCGGCACTGCGGTTGAAGCAGTTTTTCATGTGTCCGTTTGATGCGATCGCCACGGGCGTGTCCGTTTTTTGTAGCCAGAATCTGGGTGCAGGCAAAAAGAAACGTATCGTCAAGGGACTTTTTCAGGGAATGGCAGTTGCTGTGGGTTATGGTCTGTGTGCCGGAATTCTGTTGATCTTCTTCGGACGGGATCTGTGCCGGATTTTTATCAGCAGCAGGGAAAATAAAGTGTTGGATGCTGCCGCAATGTATCTGTTCTGTCAGGGCTTTTTCTTCTGGAGTCTCGGTATCCTGAATGTGAGCCGCATGACGACACAGGGACTTGGCTATTCCGGCAGAGCAGTATTTTCCGGCGTGACAGAGATGGTGGCAAGGATCGTGGTCAGCCTGATCTTTGTTCCGATCTACGGTTATACGGCAATCTGTTTCGGCGATCAGACAGCGTGGGTGTCAGCGTGTATTTTTATCTTTCCGACCTGTCTGATCTGCTTGAAAAAGGTCGGTGCGAATTTTCGCTTCCGCAAGGTGGCGTAGTTTACAGTTCATTAAAAGCGAAACGGCGGAAAGAAAAAGCCGGGGCTGCGTGATCCGGAATGTCGAAGGTGTGGTCCGGGCTCCGTTCTGTGAGATTCGCAAGGGCGAGGGCTTGGATCCGGTTCAAGTCTCGGACGGGGTGGTGCAGGAGGCTTTGGTTCCGTCTTTGGAGGGACACAGCCGCACGGGTGTGGAGGCATAGGAGGTCTTGGTCCCGATTTTGGCTCCGGTTCAGATCTCGGACAGGGTGGTGCTGGAGGTTTTGGAGGGACACAGCCATTCGGACAGGGCGGCTTTGGCGGCGGGCAGAATGGACAGCACGGGAAGCATGGTGGCGGACACGGCTTTGGCCTGGAAGGCTTTGGCGGTGGCATCGGCTTCGGTTTGTGTCCATGAGCACAGAGCGCATCCAGAACAGAATTAACCTCATCAACGCAGTGCTTCATATGGAGGACTTTACGGTTAAGCCGGTAGTTGCACTGCGTTTTGCGTGCGATCATATTTTGGATAGACATAAGAGCCTCCTTGAACCGGAACATTCTTATCACTCATGATATGACGTTTTGGACCAAAGGTGCCTGTTTAAATAATTTTCCGAGGGCTGTAAAGTTTCGGACGTAATCAGCCGATAAGAATAATAACAGAAGATGCAGTAAATTATGTTCGCAAAGGAAAAGGAGGTTCGGGAACATGAGTATATCATCAATCAACGGAGTTGGCGCATACAGCGCAGTGACTGCTGCAGAGACAGAGAGCAAGGCGGCAAAGGCGGCAGAGACAACCGATAAGCAGGTCAAGGAGGACGCTGCAGTATTTGAGAAGAGTCAGGATACCAAGAAGGACAGTGCTAATCAGATTTATAATAGAGACAACGTGATCGCAAAGCTGAAAGCAGATCAGCAGACACGTCTGGACAGCATGAACAGTCTGGTACAGAAGCTTTTAGGAAAGCAGGCAGAGAAGTTTAATCTGGCAACAGGAACCAATCTGGCAGCAACCTTCCGTGAGATCGCAGGAAAGGTTGACCAGCAGACGATTGACGATGCGAAGGCATCCATCGCAGAGGACGGTTACTGGGGCGTTGAGCAGACATCAGACCGTCTGGTCAGCATGGCAATCGCTCTTTCCGGTGGAGATACCAGCAAGGCAGATCTTATGATGGAGTCTCTTGAGAAGGGTTATAAGCAGGCAACAAAGGCATGGGGCGAGGATCTTCCGAAGATTTGTCAGGATACCGTGGACGCAGCCAAAAAGAAAATGGAAGACTGGAAAAACGGTGTCACAACAGCAGAGGATTATTCCAAGTATCTGAATGAGTAATTTTAGAATAATGTGGCACTGCTGCTGAGAAGAAAGCGGCAGCTGCCGGACAGAAGTTACATAGAAAAGACCGGGACATTGCGGATCATATGCGGTGTCCCGGTCTTGTTCATCGTGTATAGAAAACTGCCCATTTTTATTCCGGTAAACGTGTGCGGCACAGGAGAACATCGTAGTCCTGATACTGCTCCTTTGCCTTCTTTAATGCCATGCGGGCGAGGATCTCATCCTGATAAAGTCCGTATGTGGTAGGACCGCTGCCGCTCATCAGAGAACCAATCGCACCGTTGTCGGAAAGGAAGCGTTTCAATTCTGCAAGAATCGGATATTCCGGGATCGTGACTGTCTCAAGTACATTGGAAAGTCCTCTTGCCAGTGTGGCATCGTCGTGACGGCGGATGCAGTCGATCAGGTGCTCCGTGTCCGGATGGGACGTAATCTCGTCCAGCTTTAGATGCGTGTAGACGTAGCCGGTACTCACAGAAATGTCCGGCTTGATCAGAAGCACCCACAGAGGGGAAAGATCCGGAAGTCTGGTCAGGATCTCGCCGATGCCCTCGGAGAGCATTGTTCCTTTCTGGAGACAAAACGGAACATCCGCACCAAGCGTTACACCGAGGTCACAGAGCTGTCCGAGCGTCAGACCGAGACCACACAACTCGTTGATGCCGATCAGCGCAGCGGCACAGTCTGAGCTGCCCCCGGCAAGACCGGCTGCGGCAGGAATATTTTTTTCCAGATAAATATCAATACCATCCGTGATATGACAGCGCTCCTGCAGAAGCTTCGCTGCTTTCCAGACAAGATTCTTCTCCGGAGGGATATGATCCGGCAGCTCCCGGTTCATGGAAAAATAAATGCCGGGCTCGGCAGTCTTCTTAATCGTCAGCTCATCGTACAGGTCGATCGTCTGCATCAGCATGCGAAGGTCGTGATAGCCGTTCTCACGTCGCCCGGTCACATCGAGCGACAGATTGATCTTGGCAGGTGCCTTTATGGTAATCGTATCGTTTGTCATCAGAAACACTCCCCTTTCCGGCAATGCCACGTTGTATTTGGCAAAGCCATGCGCAAGTGAACAAGCTCCCCGGCGCTTCGAATTCATGATAAACAATTATAGTCAGTATAGCAGGAAATTCCTGAAAACTCAAATATTTCAGAGGAAGCGTCTTCATAAAAAATTAAGTAATTTTCGTTCTATATCCGGCAGAATCCCTTGAAAATGAAAACAGGATATGGGATAATAATTTGCAAAACAGAGTTTTTATGTAGTTTTTTGTGCGAAAGAAAATGGGGGATAATACAAATGAAACGCGCAGTTGTTGTGTTGATTGTTTTAGTGGCTGTTTTTGCGGGCTTATTATCGCATCAGCTGGGGAATATAAAGGCGGGGTCTGAGAGTGCGGCAGACACCTCTGACACCGGATATGAATATTATACCGGAGACGATGAGAAAGATGAGGACTCCGGTGTGAAGAAGACCAAGAAAAAGAGTCCGCTGATCAAGGTGGACACGAAAGAGGACAGCATCACTGTTCTGGTAAACCGCGAGTATCGCATGAGTGCGGATTATATTCCGGCTGATCTTGTGGTGCCAAACGTACGGTTTAGTTTTTATGGCACCTTTGAGAAGAGCTATGTGCGCAAGGTGACAGCGGGTGCGCTGGAGAAGCTGTTTGCGGCAGCCGAGCGGGATGGCGTGATCTTAAAGGCTGTGTCCGGGTATCGTTCCTATGCGAGACAGAAGGAGATTTACGACCGGAATGTGAGCAGCCGCGGTAAGTCAGCGACCGATCTTGTGTCCGCAAAGCCGGGCAGCAGTGAGCATCAGACGGGACTGACTATTGATGTGTCCAGTGAGGCGGTGGGTTGCGCGCTGGAGGAAAGCTTTGGAGATACCTCTGATGGCAAATGGCTTGCGAAAAACTGCCATAATTACGGATTTATCATTCGATATCCTAAGGATAAGACGAAGATCACCGGATATTCCTATGAACCATGGCATATCCGTTATGTCGGCAGGAAGCTGGCGACATATCTTTACAAGAAGGATCTGACGCTGGAGGAATATTATAAAACAACCACTGTGGATCAGCAGATCAAGGAGCCGGAGGGCAAGATACGAGATGTGCCTGATGATGACAAGAATGAGCCGGTAATGACAGCGGCTCCGACGCCGAAGCCGAACCGAAAGGTGGGCAGAGTAAAGCCTGTTATTACTCCGTCCGCAGCTCCGACTGCGACAAAGAAGCCGGAGGCAACGAAGAAGCCAAAGGCAACCAAGAAACCAAAGGCAACGAAGAAGCCGGAGGAGAAACCGAAAGCAACGAAGAAGCCCGTTGCCAAGCCGACAAAGAAACCGTCCGTACAGACGCCGACGACAGATCCGGCAGAGAGTACTGTGATGCCGGCTACCCCGGATCCGGGACAGGGCGGTCAGGAGACGACCGAGGAGAATACGGTGCCTCAGACAGAGTAATGAGGCAGCTTATAAGGCAGGAATAAGCATCATCACAAGAATGGGAGAACACAATGAGAACAATCATAATCGTAATTTACCTGATGTTATATTATATTTTTAGTATACCGGCATGGTTCGTTGGCTGGATCATCGGCAAGATCAATCCGGATATGAAGCCACGGTATGCGCAGACCCTGATCCGCAGGGCATTTAAGGATATTTTGTTTATTGCCGGTGTGAAGGTGACGGTCAAGGGACAGGAAAATGTGCTGCAGGGTGAGTCGGCAATGTATGTCTTCAATCACCGGAGTTATTTCGATATTCTGGTGGGTTATACAACCGGACCAATGCCAATGGCGTTTGTGTCCAAGGATGATCTTGCGCATGTTCCGCTGATCACCCGCTGGATGAAGGCAATGAAATGTCTTTTCCTGGATCGCAATGATCTCAAAAAGGGGCTTCAGACGATACTGGAAGGAATCGAGCTTTTGAAATCCGGACATTCTGTATTTATTGCTCCGGAGGGAACGAGAAATCACGGCGATGAGCTTCTGGAATTTCATCAGGCAAGCTTTAAGCTGGCAGAGAAGTCGCATCGTCCGATCATTCCGGTGGCACTGAACAATACCGATGAAGCATTTGAAAATCATTTCCCGTGGATTCACAGCACACACGTTATTGTTGAGTATTGCAAACCGATCTATATGGATGATCTGGAGAAGACTGAGAAGAAGCATGTTGCAGAGAAGGTTCGTGAAATTATCGGCGAAAAGGTCAAGAAAAATGCGGCAGAGTTGTAGATGGGTATTTTCAACGGGACGAAAATGTGGTATTCTTAAGAACAGTTTGAAGAAAGGTTTGGTTGAAGAATTATGAACGAATGGATGATGTTCATGCCGTTATTTGCAGTAAAGGCATGGGTAGTTGTTACGATTATTGTTATTATTGCACTTGTTGCAGGTCTTGTTGCACTCAGCATCTATGGTAAGAAGCTGCAGAACCGCCAGGAGGAGTCACAGAAGCAGCTTCAGGCAGCAGCACAGAATGCATCATTTCTTGTTATTGACAAGAAGAAAATGAAATTAAAGGATTCGGGGCTTCCACAGCTTGTGATCGACCAGACGCCAAAGCGTTTCCGTGGTCAGAAGGTGCCGATCGTAAAGGCGAAGATCGGAAATCAGATTATGTCATTAATGTGTGATGAGAAGATTTTTGAGCAGATTCCGGTGAAGAAGTCTGTAAAGGCAAAGGTAAGCGGTATCTATATCCTTGAGGTCAAGGGACTGCGTACCAATCTTGAGACACCGACAGGAAAGCGTTCCTTCCGCTCGCGGATGCAGGATAAGCTGACCGGCATGCAGGCGAAGGCAAAGGCTGCCGCTGAGAAGACGGATAAGAAGTAAGAGGCTGATCCCGGTATAGGAAAATGTTCGTAATATAATGCTAATTAAGGGCAAAACGTTGGTTTTGCCCTTTTGTGCTTCAAATTGCAAGATCTCCGGTATTATTGTACCAGAATGGACATCGTGCATTCGCTGACCGGGCTGCCGTTCATGTTCAGGGAGTAGCTCAGCTCCACGCGGATCTCGTTATCGTTTTCGATCATTTCCAGATGGGTCGTGTCAATGCTCAGAGGCAGGGCACCGATCGGTGTCTGATAAAGGGTGTTGTGGGAGATGCCCGGTGAAAAATGCATTTTCATCGGTGTGTCCCCTTTTTTGGTCAGAACCACATTATTGGCATCGAGCTTAAGCATACATGGCACCGCGATTGGAGGTACATCGTCCTCAAGCTCAGGATATTCCTCATAGCGTATAATATGCTTGCCCCGGAAATAAGCATATTTGCCGGGCTGCTTTGTCTCGATGGTATTTTCATCCTCGTCGGTCAGATGGCGGCCGGTAATGGAGATCAGTACATTTTCTTTCATGACAATCCTCGTTTCTGTATTTGGGTTACCCCTATTGTACGGGAAGATACATGGAATGTCCAGTGCAGTTCGGAAGGGGATGTTCGATCCGGTGATGGAGCTGTTGCAAGCTGATCATAGAGAGAAAACATCCCCTAAAATGTACTCTGTGATTCCGTCGAACAATCAGCGAAGCTTGTCAGTGATCCAGTCGCAGGCGGCAGAATGTATTTCAAGAGACTCGTATTCCTCCTGTGAAAGAGAATCCTGAAGTTTTTCCTTGGAGTCGTCAGGGACAACAGCGTGGGTCTCATCGACAAAGCACAGGCTTGGGAACAGGACGCACCACCAGTTGTGACCGGCTGCGGAGCCGATCCGGACACAGAGTGCTTCATAATTGCCGGCAGGAAAACGCAGATCGCCATAATCCTTCACCGGAAAATATTGATTGCCGAGAGTGACTTTGACCGGGTAGCCATAGCCCGCTCCGGCGACTGTTTCCTGTGCTTTCTGTTGGATCTTCGGGATCCGGGCGATGATCTGGCGGCGGGCATCCCGGACGGAGGCTGTTTCGGACAGACTGCTCTGCAGGTTTTTGATAATGGAATCACGTACCTTCAGCTTGAGTGCCTGATCCTCGGCTGTGTCGCTGTTTGCGATGACATGAAGGCGGATGACCCGGGAGGCAATACCCTGCTGGATCGTTTCTGCAGATTCCTGCCGGTATAGAACCGAGGTGTTTGCGTGGTCGGCGGTTGATGTAAGTGTGGTCATAGTCCCGGACAGTGAAGTTTCAAAATGCAGAATGCGCAGTCCCAGCAGAAGAAGGGTAAACGCCATGGCATACAGGAAAACTAAAATCAGCATTTTTGGTGATAATATGGTTGGAAGCTGTTCCAGAAGGACCCAGCGCACTTTCTTTGTGTTTTTGTTCTTGTCTGATATACGATACATAATAAAATCCTTTCGCTTTTTATTTGTCGACATGAAGATTTTTGCCGGATTGCCGAAAAATATACACGGGAATCGAAAAGATGTCGAAATACCATTTATGAGAATCTTATGAATTTATGAAAACCACCTGATAATGATGCATTTTAGAAAAAAATATGCTATGATAACCACATTAGAAAGGCGTGATAAAAGTATGAATTATTCAGAAAGAGGCAGAGCAGCAAACGGCTCTGCAGGGAGAAGCAAAACTTCATATGGTACAGGGCGTGCGGCCTCCCGCGGAACGGGACACGGCACAGCTTCCTACGGTACAGGCAGAGGTTCTGCTTCTTATGGCACGGGTTCCGGAAGAAGCGCATCCGGTTCCGTCGGAAAGAGACCGGCAGCGGCGGCATCGTCAGGAAAGACCGGAAAGACAAAGCGCAAGAAGAAGCATCCAAAGCTTCGCTTGTTTTTTAAGATACTTTTTTTGTTGATCCTGTTAGCAATTCTGGCGGTGGTGGCACTGTTTTATTTCAAATACGGCAACACACTGCTCAAGTGGCAGGCAGAGGCGAAGAAGATGATCGCTGCCTCTTCCGAGGATACCTTTAAATCCTCCGAGGCAAGTTTTATTTATGATTCCAATGGTAAGGTTCTGGCAAAACTCAAAGGTGATCATGATTCCTACTACCTGACCTTCGACAAGATTCCGCAGTATGTAAAGGATGCATTTGTCGTAACGGAGGATCGTGATTTCTATAAGCATGCCGGTTACGATCCGAAGGCACTGGTCAGCGCAGGTATCACCCTGTTTATGAATAAGCTCAGGGGACAGGATGCGACGCGTGGTGCAAGTACGATTACCCAGCAGCTGGCCCGTAATATTTTTACGGACTATCTGCCGTACACGGATAAGTCATATTCCCGTAAGGTCAAGGAGATCTTCGTTGCCACGGAGATGGAGAAGAAGTACTCCAAGGATCAGATTCTGGAATTTTATATCAACAATGTATTCTTCGCAAATGGCTATTACGGAATTGAGGCAGCGAGCCGCGGCTACTTTAGTAAGTCGGCGTCAGAGCTGAGTCTGGCTGAAGTGGCATTTGTCTGCTCGATCCCAAACCGTCCGCAGAGCTACGATCCGCTGGAGCATTTTGACAATACGATCAAGAGAAAGAACCGTATTCTGGATCAGATGTTGTCCCAGAAGTTTATCTCCTCTGCGGAATACAGCGATGCGTATTATTCGGATATCGTGATGAATCCGGCGAAGGAGATCAAGAATCAGAATTATCTGACGACCTATGCGGTAAGCTGTGCTACCAAGGCATTGATGCAGAAGCAGGGCTTTGAATTCCGGTATGAGTTTTCTTCAGATGCGGATCGGAGCAGCTATGATGCAGAGTATAAGGACATGTACGAGGAATGCTACAAGTTACTGCATACGGCAGGATATAATATTTATACGACACTGAATAAGAAGATACAGGCGAAGCTGCAGAAGGCGGTCAATGAACAGCTTTCTTCCTTCACGGAGAAGACAAAGGGTGTTTATGCCATGCAGGGAGCGGCAACCTGTATCAACAATAAGACCGGTAAGGTTGTGGCGATCGTTGGCGGACGTAAGCAGAAATCGACGACCGGGTATACGATCAACCGTGGTTTCCAGAGCTATCGCCAGCCGGGAAGCTGCTTCAAGCCGATTGCGGTATATACACCGGCGCTGGAGCGTGGTTATACCGCCAACAGTATTGTGGATGACACCTATTTCAAGGATGGTCCGCGAAATGCGGATGGACGTTATCTCGGCAAGATTCCGCTTCGCACAGCGGTTGAGAAGTCCAAGAACGTTGTCGCATGGCGCTTATTTCAGGAGATGACACCGGCGGTAGGCCTCAGCTATGTCAAGAAGATGAATTTCTCCAAGATCGTTGACAGTGACTATGTGCCTGCGGCATCCCTTGGTGGACTGACCAATGGAGCAAGCACCGTAGAGATGGCATCTGCCTATGCGACACTTGCCAACAACGGAAAGTTCCGCAATCCAACCTGTATCAAGAAGATTACAGATTACGACGGCAATGTGATCGTCAATATGAATAAGCTCACAAAGCAGAAGCAGGTTTACAAGCCGGAGGCAGCGGAAGCGATGACGGATATCCTCAAGGGTGTTCTGGTGCGCGGTACCGCAGCCGGCAAGCAGCTCAGCAATATGGCATGCGCCGGTAAGACCGGAACGACCAGTGATAAGAAGGATGGCTGGTTCTGTGGTTATACACCGTATTATTCGACCGCGGTATGGGTTGGCTACGATAATCCGAGAGCGGTAAGTAATCTGTACGGAAGCACATATCCGCTTTACATCTGGCATGAGTTTATGGGAGAATTGCATAGCGGTATGGAATATGCGGACTTCGTATATGATACCGGAAGCTCGGACAACACCGGTGATAAATATCAGACAACCGGTGATGACACAAGGGCGACAAAGGCACCGAAGGAGACGATCGATCCAAGTGCAACATCAACGGAAAACGAGACGACCAGCACCGAGCCTGCTGTGACAGATGCGCCACAGAAGGACGATGGAACGGAGCCGTCCACACCGGATGATAATAGCCAGGGAGATGGCAGCAGCGCAGCGACAGCCAAGCCGCAGAAGCCGTCTCAGGATAATAATTATGAGGATGTGGGACAGGAAACCACACAGGAAGATGTGACCGGCGGACAGTAATTAGGAGAACGTTATGAAAAGGAATCGGATCTGGATGACAATAGTATTTATTCTGGGTGTGATATGCATTGGATATTTTATCATGTATATCACAATGGTTGGGATGAACAATACATTTACATGGTTCTGGCTGCTTGCAGGCGGTGTCCTGATCGGCGGTGATATTCTATGGTATCTGCTTGACAGACAGGGACACCATCTGCCGGTGTGGGCGCACCATACTCTGCTTGCGGTAATCGGTGTGGGCACGCTTGTGTTTGTAGTCGTTGAGGGGATACTGATCGGCTACGGCGGGAGCAAGCCGGATGCCGGAGCTGATTATGTGATCGTGCTGGGGGCGCGTGTGAATGGCGCGAAACCGTCGTATAATCTGGAGAAACGGATCCGGAAGGCGTACCGCTATCTGAATGACAATCCGAAAACGCGTGCAGTGCTTTCCGGCGGGAAAGGACCGGGTGAGGATATCAGCGAGGCGCAGGCAATGTATACATATCTGACAGAGCTTGGCATTGCAAAGGAGCGGCTGATCCTTGAGGATAAGTCGGTCAACACGGATCAGAACCTGCAGTACAGCAGGGATAAGATTTCGGATCCACAGGCAAAGGTAGTGATCGTAAGCAATCAGTTTCATATTTTCCGGGCAACCCGTATTGCAAAGAAAAAGGGGTTTACCCATGTACAGGGAATGGGAACAGGTGTAAAATGGTATACAGTTCCCAACATGTATGTACGTGAGGCTTTTGCAGTATTGAAATATGCCTTGTGTGGACAAATATAGAGAAGGGACCCGCAAAGGGGCGGGGATAATGTACAATGAATGATTTTAAGAGGGGGATGCGTGACGGCATCCCCATTGCTATGGGATATGTACCGGTCAGCTTTACATTTGGACTGATGGCGGTGTCTGTCGGAATGACATGGTGGCAGGCGTTATTGATCTCGGTGATGAATCTGACCTCAGCCGGTCAGTTTGCCGGCCTGGATATCATGGCCGCGAGTGGTGCTTATATGGAAATGGCACTGACGGAATTTATCATTAATTTGCGCTACGCGCTGATGTCGCTTTCGCTGTCCCAGAAGTTGGACAGGTCGATGACGTTGCCGCACCGGTTCGCGATAAGCTACGGAATTACGGATGAGATATTCGGTGTGGCGTCCAGCCGTAAGGGAGAGGTTGGTAAATGGTATTTTTACGGACTGATCAGTCTTCCGTTTATCGGCTGGCAGGCGGGAACGCTGTTCGGTGCATTGCTTGGCGGAGTTTTGCCGGCGATGGTCAGTGATGTACTTGGAATCGCAATCTACGGTATGTTCCTTGCGATCATTCTGCCGCAGGCAAGAGAGGATGCCGCGTGTCTGAAGGTCATTCTTGTGGCGGTGGCGATGAGTTGCTGCTTCCGGTGGATTCCGGTGTTTCGTCATGTATCCTCCGGTTTTGTGATCATTATCTGTGCTGTGGCAGCCTCCGCTCTGGGAGCATGGCTGTATCCGGTGAAAGAAGAGGAGGGCTAAGCGATGGATACGATGAAGTTTTTTATTTACCTGGCAATATCAGCCGGTGTGACCTATCTGATCCGTATGATACCGTTTGTCCTCTGCCGTGGCAAAATGGAGAATCAGTTTATCCGTTCCTTTTTGTTTTATGTGCCGTATGCGGTGCTTGGAGCCATGACATTTCCGGCGATCTTTACCTCGACCGGATCGATCATCTCCGGCAGTGTCGGAACGGCTGCAGCACTGGTGCTGGCATTTCGGAAGAAGGGGCTTTTGCAGGTGGCAGTCGGTGCCTGCGCGGCAGCATTTGTTGCGGAGCTTGTGATGATGTTTGTGTGACCGGAGACCCGTGGCGCTAAGAGCGGAGAGGAGACAAAATGGCAACCTTCAGTTTATGTATGATCGTGAAAAATGAACAGAATGTGCTGGCACGCTGTCTGGATTCTATGGCGGATCTGATGGATGAGATCATTATCGTGGATACCGGATCGCAGGATGCCACCAAAGAAATTGCGGCAAAATATACCGATAAGATCTATGATTTTGCCTGGATCGACGATTTTGCGGCAGCAAGAAATTTTGCGGCGTCCAAGGCACAGATGGATTATATATATACGGCAGATGCGGATGAGTATCTGGATGAGGCGAACCGGGAGAAGCTGCGGCAGCTTAAAGAAGCGCTGCTTCCGGAGATTGAGATCGTGCAGATGTATTACTGCAATGATATGGGCGAATGCAATACGACCGGTAACTTTGAAAGGGAGCTTCGTCCAAAGTTGTACCGCAGACTGCGTTCCTTTACATGGATCGATCCGATCCATGAAACGCTGCGGCTGGATCCGGTGGTCTTTGACAGTGAGATCGAGATCATTCATAAGCCGGAGCATAATCATGGTGGCAGGGATCTGACGGCACTGAAGCGGCTGCATGACAAGGGAATCGCGCTGTCTGCCAAGCTGCATCATATGTATGCGATGGAGCTGTTTATTGCCGGCAGTGAGCAGGATTTTCTGGATGCGGAGGCGAGCTTTCTGGAGAGTATTGAGCAGAACGGAAGAACAGATGATGAGATTCTTGAAGCGGTCTGCGTGCTCACACATATTTACCGGCTTAAGAAGGATGTGGCACACTTTTTCACCTATGCACTGCGCGGCGTCGCGATGGGCGGCTGCGCGGAGCTGTGCTGTGAACTGGGTACATACTATGAGGAACAGGGGGAACCGGCGGAAGCGGCAATGTGGTATTTTAATGCTGCCAATGAGACGGAAAGTGTCCTGGATATTGCCTGCCATACAAGGCTTCCGCAGGAGGCACTGGAGCGGATCACCGGGCAGAAATGATGGGATTTTGAAGCGGGATACATTTCCATGGCAAAAAAGAGAAAATCTATTGACTTATGGGAAATGTCGATTATATAATCATATTGGTGCTTTGTTTTCAGCACGAATGATAAAGGTCGAAATGAGGGTTACCATGGTTGAACAGAAGGATAAGAAACAGCTATATGTGCTGTTTGTATGCAGTGTATTTGTATTGGCAGTTTCAATCTGGGCATTTAAAATGGAAATAAATACAACGGCTTCTTCGCCGACCGGCATTGAGGATCACAGCAGTCACAGAGACAAAGCTGGGGAGAGCGGTCAGAAGAAGGATGCGGAGACGTTAGACATAGATGCGTTTGCCGAAACCGTTCTTGAGAAGGTGCCTTTTGATACAACACTTGAGAAGATGGATGACTCTGTAACGCAGAGTATGATCACCACCGCTTCGGATAAGACGAAGGTTGTGCTTTACATGGGGGAGGGAACCAGTGCGGATGAACTGCTGATCATGACAGTGAACGACGAGAGCCGGATGGATCCGGAGATTGAGAATGTGCAGCAGCATCTGACGGATATGCAGCAGTCATTTCAGGATTATCTGCCTAAGGAAGCCAAGAAGATCGATGATGCAGTGATTCTTCAGAGCGGAAAATACATCGTCGCATGTGTATGCTCTGACAAGGATACGGCGGGCAGTGTGATCCGGGAACAGTTAAAAGGCAAGAAGTAGGATACCTATGTGTTTCGGCGGAGGAATGAAATGAGAAAAGTTTTTGCACTTTGTATGATTACAGTGGCGTGTATTGTCAGCACCACAGCATGTGGTGCCGGAAATTCCACGAACCGTGCTGGCAGTGATACATCCGACAGTGTGAGAGAGATCACGGTCAATGAGAGCAGTAAGCCGGCAGAGGCGGCAGCCGAGGAGAATAAGAACGGGAATAGTGCCGGAACCAAGAAGTCATATGCAAAGATCACATCGGATGCGAAGCTGCAGGGCTTTGGAGGCACTGTAAAGCTGGGCGGAAACGCCTATGAGCTGTACAATTATGTGGAGAAATCTGCGTCAAATTATGCCTCTGTTGTCAACACCGTGGCATCCCGTTTGAAGGGAAAGGCAGATGTTTACGATCTGGTTGTACCGACCAGTATGGGAATCACCTTTCCGGATAATAAGACCTCCAAGGTCAATTCTTCCGATCAGAAGAAATCTATTCATTCCATTTATAAAAAGATGAATCATCAGGTAAAGACAGTGCCTTTGTATGATACAATGATGAGCCACCGGCAGGAATATATTTATTTCAGGACGGATCATCACTGGACAAGCAGAGGGGCTTATTATGCGTATCGTGAATTTTGCGATGCCAAGGGACTTACAGCACATGAGCTTTCCGAGTATCAGCAGGAGAATTTCGGGAGCTTTCTGGGATCGTTTTATCTAGATACCAACCGCAGCAAGACGCTGAAAAAGGACAAGGTGAAAGCATATTTCCCGGTTGATCATGACAAAATGACGATGACATACCACGATCAGAATGGAGGCAGCTACAAGACCTCCGTGATCGCCAATGGTCAGAAATACAGCGTGCAGCTGAAATATTGTGCGTTTCTTGCCGGAGATAATCCATACACGGTGATTTATAATAAGAAGATCAAGGATGGATCAAGCTGTGTCGTTGTGAAGGAGTCCTACGGCAATGCGTTTATTCCGTATCTTGCGGATCATTATCAGAAGATTTATGTTGTTGATTATCGTTACTGGAAGGGAAGCGTATCAAAGCTTGCCACGAAGAATAACGTACAGGATGTGATCTTTATCAACAATATCTCGATGACACGTAATGCGTATCTCGTCGGAAAGATCGCGCAGATTAAGTAGATATAAGGGGCAGAAGTAATGGTTTTTAGCAGTATGGTGTTTCTTTGCGGATTTTTGCCGGTGGTGCTGACAATATATGCACTTTGCCCGGCGAGATTCCGCAATTTCTTTTTGTTTATTGCGAGTTTGTTTTTCTATGCGTGGGGAGAGCCGAGATATATCGTGATCATGCTGTTTTCCACGGTGTTTGATTACGCCAACGGAATCGTCATGGAATATCTTGACCGCCGGGAGAAACCGCAGTACCGCAAATGGGTGCTTATGCTGTCGGTTGTTGTCAATATCGGAATCCTTTGTTTCTTCAAATATACGGATTTTGTGCTGGAGAGTGTGGGAACGCTGACGGGTCATCCGCTGCCGCTTCTGAAGCTGGCACTGCCGATCGGTATTTCCTTTTATACCTTTCAGACACTTTCCTACACGATTGATGTTTACCGCAGAAAGGTCGAGGTACAGCATAATATCATTGATTTTGGCATGTATGTGTGCCTGTTTCCGCAGCTCATCGCCGGTCCGATCGTGCGCTACAGCGATGTGGCAGAGCAGATCCGGAACAGGAGGGGAAGCTGGGAGGAACGTGCATACGGTGCACAGCGGTTTATTGTTGGGCTTGCCAAAAAGGTTCTTCTTGCCAATCAGATTGGTGATCTGTGGTCGCAGATATCAGTATTGCCGCAGAGCGACATGAGTATGTCGGCGGCATGGCTCGGTGCGATCGCCTATACCTTTCAGATATATTTTGATTTCTCCGGTTATTCGGATATGGCGATCGGACTCGGACATATTCTGGGCTTTCGTTTTCCGGAGAACTTCAATTATCCATATCTGTCCCGGAGCATTACCGAGTTCTGGAGGCGGTGGCATATGACGCTTGGAACCTGGTTTCGGGAGTATGTGTACATTCCGCTGGGAGGCAACCGTAAAGGAACGATCCGCCAGATCTTTAATCTGTTGGTGGTGTGGTTTTTGACCGGTTTGTGGCATGGTGCCGGATGGAATTTTATCCTGTGGGGACTTTATTTCTTCGTTCTGCTTCTTGTGGAAAAGCTGTTTTTACTGCGGGAAATGGGGAGGTGGCCGAAGATTTTCCGGCATATCTATGCACTGTTTTTCATCGTGCTTGGCTGGGCGGTGTTTGCATGCGATGATATGAGTGTATTGTTTTCGTATCTGCAGAGCATGTTTGGTGTCAACGTGGCGGTAGGTAATGGAATCGCCGCTTATTACTGGCAAAGCTATGGCTGGCTGCTTCTTATTCTGGTGATCGGAAGCACACAGCTTCCGAAAAAGGCAGTGCGGAGCGTGTGTACATGGCTTTGCACCGTAACGGGGCAGAGATTTCCGGCAGGCGGCGAGCGTCTGGTGTACGTGCTTCGTGCGGCAGGGCTTGCAGTGCTGCTTCTGATCAGTGTGGCACTCCTTGTCAGTGGAAGCTACAATCCATTTTTATATTTTCGTTTCTGACACAAGTGATCTTGGGACGAACAGAAGTAATTTCAGGATGATATGTCCGGAATGAAGAGAATAACAGCCGGATTTATTATCAATATGCCGTGTCAGAAGCGGCACAATGAGGATCGATCATGAAGAAAAAAGACATTATATTTGTAGTTTGTTTTGTTGCAGCACTTGCGATTGGCGGAATTGTGACCGTCACAGCGGGACACAGAGAATATTCGGATAATGAGAACCGATATCTGACACAGTTTCCGAAGCTGGTGCCGGAGGATGTGATGACCGGAGAGGTTCAGCAGGAGCTGACGGATGCATTCAACGATCAGTTTCCGGGAAGAGACTGGCTGACGGCACTTTCCACAACAGTTAAAAAGGGAATTGGCATGAAGGATGTCGGCGGGGTCTACCTCGGAAAAGATCATTATTATTTTGAAAAAATCATGAATCAGAATATTTCCCGGACAGATTATTTTCAGAATCTGCGGTTTGTCAATCGTCTGGCGTCCTTAAGCAAAGATGCAGAGGTGACAGCGCTTCTTGTGCCATCGCCGGGACAGATTCTGAAGGACAAGCTGCCGGAGCATGCTTCCCTGTATGATGCGGATGCCATGTACAAAACGGCAAAGGAGACGCTACAGAATGTGAAGCTTGTGGATATCCGGAAGGACATGAAGGAAGTCCGGAAGCAGCAGAAGGGAGCCGGTGTGCAGGACTCTTCCGGGGAAACGCAGGTGTATTACCGGACTGACCATCACTGGACGCAGTACGGCGCATATGTGGGATATAAGGCATACACAGAATCCGTCGGACGAAAGGCAGCCTCCTATAAGAACTTTGATATTAAAGAATTTAGCGATGCCTTTTATGGCACCCTTTATTCCAAGGCACTCGACAGCGATGCCGTGCCTGACACGATCGAACTTCCGGAGAATCTGCCGGAGGCGGAGATTACCTGTGATGGAAAAGAAATCGATGCCGTCTACGACACGGCAAAAAAGAACGAAAAAGATAAGTATGCTGTTTATTTTGGCGGCAATTACGGCGAAGTGGATATCCGGATGAAAAATCCGGATAACGACCGAACACTCGTGATCTTCAAGGACTCCTTCGCAAACAGCATGGTTCCGTTTCTGATGAAGGATTATGCGCAAATCCGGATGATCGATCTGCGGTACTTCAAGAGGTCGGTCAGCAAGTACATGGAAGAAAATCCTGCCGATGAAGTGCTGGTGCTCTATGAGATGAGCAGCTTCGCGCAGGCAGACAAACTAAATAAACTCATGAAATAAGGAATGCTCCCATGCTTCGGTCTTCCCAGGATGAAGCTTGGAGCATTCCTATAATATTTCTTATGTTCTGTAAGGTAAATGATAATTTTGCCTTGTAAAACAAATTGATCCGTGGACTCTGTCTAAAAAATTGACGCAGATCAGTAGGATTTCCGAAAAGTCTTTGCTTTGCAATGCTTTGATAAATACGTATCCGAACGATCAAGCCCCGTAGGTGGGCTCAGCTATTTCGGACGGCACGCTCCCGCTACCACTTGCACCACGCAACGGTACATAACGCCCCAAGCATTCACTAAATTATAAATATGTATTTGTGAAACTTGGGGCGTAAGTACCGGCGGGTGCAAGTGCCTTTCGAAACACCTGAATCCCACCTCGGGGCGCGTACGGTAGGATGCGTTTATCAAATATCAAAGCAGCAAAGCAATTAGACTTTTCAAAATCCGTCAGTGACAAGACAATTTTTTAGACAGAGTTCACGGATTTTCAAGTGCCTTGGCAGGCAAAATTATATTTCAAATAATCGGGACATAAGAAATATTATAGGTGAATCCCCGACATTAACTGATCAGGCTCAACAGACGGAGCAGGAAGATCCAGAAGGTCAGGGTGACCGAAGATAACAGGGTGGTGGCGACCACGATGCTCGAAGCAAGAATGTCGTCACCATCCATATTTTTTGCCATAATATATGCCGCAGGCGTGCATGGGGAGGCGAGCATGATCAGCAGCGCGATCAGCTCCTGATCGCGGAAACCTAAGAATACTGCGGTCGGAAGGAAGATTGCTGCCCAGCCCAAAAGCTTCATGAAGGAGGCCGCAAAGGTCGGCTTCAGCTTTGCCAGTGCCTTTCTACCCTCGAAGCTTGCACCGATCGAGATCAGCGCAAGGGGAGAGGTCATGACGGCAAGATTATTGATGGATTTGCTTACAATGCCCGGGAGCGGCAGGTTGATAAAGGATGCGATGAGTCCCAGGACAATGCCGATGATGATCGGATTCTTCAGAATATTGATAAATGCCTTGCGGATATTGGCGGAGGAGTCTGTGCCGGTGTGTCCGCTTTCAAAGGTCAGAACGATCACGGCGAAAACATTGTACAGCGGCACAGAGCCGATGATCATAAGCGGTGCCATGCCGGAGCTGCCGTAAATATTCTGGATAAAGGCAACGCCGAGAATGGCGGCGCTGCTGCGGTAAGAACCCTGCACGAAGGCACCGACCGAATGCTTGTCCTTCAGAGTAAGCTTCGCAACGATCCATACCGACAGGATCGAAAAAAGAGTGGCAACAAAGCAGAATCCGACATATTTCACATCAAAATGATGCCGGATATCTGTGCCAGCCAGATCCAGAAAAACAAGACATGGCAGGCAGACCTTGAAGACAAAACGGTTTGCGACTGATGCAAAATGATCATCGATAATCCCGATGCGTTTAAAAATATTGCCAAGTATCATAATGGCAAAGATTGGTACAGTTGCGTTTATACTGAAAATAAAACTATCCATGGTAATCTCCGTTCTGAATAAATTGTTGCAAAGAGGCGGACCTCCGCAAAAATTTTAGCAGAATGGCATGATATTTTCAAGAGACGGCGGTGCCGTGCCAGCGGTGGAAACCACCGTTTAAGCTCATGACCGTGTAGCCGCGGACTGCAAGATCTCTTGCCGTGATAAGGCTGATATGACCGGAATCACAGTAAAGAACGATGTGCGCCGGCAGCCTGTTGTGAGCGGCTTCGTAGTCCTTGAGCAGTGATGGAAATTCGCTGACGGCACGTTCCCAGTCCAGCCGGACAGCACCGGGAATATGCCGGTTTTCATAATCACTGCGGCTGCGAAGATCGATCAGCAAAGTATCCGCCTCCTGAAGATATTCGTTTAACGTTTTTTCTGATATCACGCGATAATTCATGGGACCGCCCCCTGATCTCAACATTATGTAAAGGGGGCATGAAGCCCCCAAAAAAATCAATGCGTTGCTTCGGAAACAGACCGGATTAATAGCGGTCAGACTCGTCGGAAGTGTGGCAGTTTCGGGTTGTGTTCTTGCTGCTGTTCTTCATTTTGTTTGAGCTCTTGTTTGAGGTGTTTGAAGCATTGCTTGTGTTTGAAGCGTTGCCGGCATTCTTGGAAGAATTGTAGCTATTGTCAGCATTTGTCGAATTTGATGAATTTTTTGCCATAATTATACCTCTTTTCTAAGTGATAATGATTCGATCAGGAGAATTTCTCGTGACACCATTGTGATTGTTGCATGAAATAGTATGGCGTATTTTATAAAAATTATGCAAAAACTCTAAAAATATTGAAAAAAATGCTGATATACTATATTATGTTAATATCTGTATAATGTTACGAAATGATTTTCGTCAAGGGAGATTATATTAGAAAATGAGGTGTAAGGAATGAAGAGAAACAAACAGGTATTGAAGGCGGCTGCATGGGCAATGTCATTCGCAATGATGGTGACATGTGTCGATGTTCCCGGGGCTGCACTGGCAGCCAAAAAGCCGAAGCTTAACAAGAGCAAGGCTGTGATCCGGGTGGGAAAAAAGATAAGGCTGCGTGTGAAAAATGCCGGCGGAAAGAAAGTAAAATGGACCAGCACCAAAAAGAAAATTGCCTCTGTCACCAAAAAGGGAGTTGTCAAGGGCAAGAAGGCAGGAAAGACTGTGATCAAGGCAAAGGTAGGGAAGAAGACTCTGAAGTGCCGCGTAACAGTCAGGAAGAATAATGTGCAGGCATCGGCAGATGTTTATTCATTTGCGCCACAGACGAATGCACCACAGGCAACGAACGGAAGCAATCAGCCTTTGGCTCCGCGTAATTCCCAGCGTCCGACTGCGTCAGCACCGGTCAAGAGTCCTGCTGCATCTGCAAAACCGGGGGTATCTGCGGGAACGGCGTCCGGTCAGCCGACCGGCACAGCACCGTCTGCAACGGACATTCAGACACCGGAGCCAATTAAAACACCGTCTGCAACGGACATTCAGACACCGGAGCCGATTAATACACCAGATCCTGTGAAGACACCGTTTGCAACGGAGACGAGCGTTCCGACACAGACGCCGTCTGCAACGGATATTCAGACTCCTGAGCCTTCCGATACAGCAGTACCGTTTCTGTCCACCGTGCAGATTACGACGAAGAAGGACGGAGAAGTATGGTCGGAATCCGAGAACAGCTATTACCTCAAGAAGCAGGGTGCAAGTGCATTTGAGGACAGTATGAGTGTGGAGGACGGAACATACGATATTTATGTGTACGATGGAGAGACACTGGAAGATACCGATGAGGATGTTGAGGTAACCGGTCATAACCGTAAGATCACGATCGATTACTATACGGTCAGCTTCTGGGATGAAGACAATACCTTGATGAAGAACATTGACAAGCAGATCGTCCGCAAGGGAAAGAAAGCGGAATGTCCGGAATTTACTCCGGGTAAGATCGACTGGACCTTCAAGGGCTGGTATGTCGATGATATGGAAAGCGGCGACACTGTTATCTATGATTTTGACCGGCAGGTAACGTCCACAACGTCACTTCGTGCGGAATGGAAGTTTTCTCCGGGAAGCACCGTTTATACGGCGGCATATTTCCTGGCAGATTTTGACGGCAATTACGAAGATGAGCCAACCAGAGTACAGGAGGGAATCGGGATGGCTCAGGCAGAGACGACAGTAACGGCGTCTGACAGTCCCCAACCCGGCTTTGTGCCGGACACCGAACGAAACGAGAAAGTGTCCGTAAAAGCGGACGGTAAAACAGTTGCGAGGTTTTATTATAAGAGAGCATCTTACCAGTTAAAGTGGGATTTAAACGGTGCCACCAAGGACGGGGCATCTTATCTTCAGGAGAGCGTTCCATATGGACAGAGTATTGATCTTCCGGACGTGACAAGAGAGGGCTACACCTGTGAAGGCTGGGTTGATTCCGATGGAACTCCATGGGCGGATATAACGAAAATGCCGGCGGGTGATGTGACTTTTAAGGCAACATGGAAGCCTGTTGAATACACGATCCATTATGATCTGGGCGGTGGCACGTTTGATGCAAACTGGTCGGCACCGGAGAGTTATTCGATCGAGAAGGAAGCTTATATTTATCAGAAACCAACCAGAGCCGGTTATACCTTTAAGGGCTGGATCGGAGATAACGGTGACACTCCGCAGGATGTGATTGCTGTGAAGGGTAGTGAGACTACCGGTGATAAGTATTATAAGGCGGTATGGACAGCAGATGTATATTCGATCAGTTACAACTTAAACGGCGGAGAGTGGGGCGTACACAAGGGACCGGATAAGTTCACGGTTGAAACGGAGGACTTTACACTTCCGATTCCGGAACGCGCAGGATATCAGTTTATCGGATGGACCGGCAGTAACTTATCAGAGCCGCAGATGACCGTGACGATCGAGAAGGGAAGTATTGGCTATCCATATTATATGGCAAACTGGGTTCAGGTAGCTACACCGGTACCAACGCAGGCACCGACGGCAGTGCCAACGAAGAAGCCAACCACGGAACCGACAAAGGCACCGACGGCAGAACCAACGAATACACCGACGGCGGCACCAACGGCAGTGCCAACGAAGATGCCGACCGCAGTACCGACAAAGGCACCAACGAAAACGCCGACCACAGCGCCAACGAAGGCACCGACCCCGGCACCAACGAAAACGCCGACGGCAGTACCGACGAAGATGCCAACCACAGCGCCAACAAAGGTACCGACAGCAGAACCAACGAAAACACCGACGGCGGCACCGACAAAGGTACCGACGGCAGAGCCGACGAAAACGCCAACGGCAGTACCAACGAAGATGCCAACCATAGACCCAACGATAGCACCAACGGCAGAGCCGACGAAAACGCCGACACCGGTACCGGCACCAACGCCGGAGCCGACAGCAGCACCGACAGCAACACCAACACCGACTATCACCCCGGCACCGGAACCGGATCCAACGCCAATACCAACGGTTACACCAACGCCGGAACCGGATCCAACGCCAATACCAACGGTGAAGCCGACAGCAACGCCAACTGTGGCACCGACGGTGAAACCGACAGCAACGCCAACTGTGGCACCGACGGTGAAGCCGACAGTAAAACCGACAGCAACACCG
>ULPZ01080194.1_pt1 | contig 47069 bp, 52 predicted proteins | sample 1953991 | NCBI WGS metagenome assembly ULPZ01 (sample SAMEA4835642, study PRJEB28245) | human gut metagenome | biome: gut microbiome; material: fecal sample | place: Denmark | collected 2008
GTGATGGCCGAAGTATTGGCCGCGTTGGCTACAAGGTATTGCAACGACTCCAGCGACACTTTAGCGGCAAGCGGCATGCTCACATCCTTGTCTATCTTGTCAGCCTTAAACTCCTCTATGTTCGGCAAATTAAGGGTATTACCTATAGCTCCTCTGAGCTTGCCGCCGAGAATCGTCCGCAGTTTATTGCAGGAGCCGAATGTTGTCGGGCCTACCCCTATATACACACTGTCCTCAAACCGTATCACCTCAAGGTTTGCACATCTGCCAAAAGCGAATGTCGCATTGTTGCCCCATGAGCCATGACTGTTGCGGACAGGATAAAAGGTCCTTGCCGTTGCAAACGGATGACAGTAATCACACAGATAGTTGGCCCCCGATGACTCACGGTGCACCGTCAACGCCTCCTCATACGTCATCCATATATCATTGCCCATGTAGGGGTGCTCCGCATCCGGAGCGTTAACAGGGTCATACTTGCCGTACTGCCCCCACGCGCTGTCCCACATGTCAACAAACAAATCCTTTTTAAGCTCCTCCCGTGTGTAGGTGCTGATGTCGGTAAAATTGTCGGGCGTCAGCGGCTCTTCGGCTATCACGTTGCTCAGTTCTGTGCGGTCGGCCTTGGAGTCAATCTCGCCCTGCCATGTGGCGAACTCGTTGGCACGGTTCTGCTCGGCTTCCACACGCGCCGTTTCTTGGCTTTGCCGCGAAGTTTCATCGGCTTGCCGCGAAGTTTCATTTGCTTTGCGGATATTCTCATCGCGTACACGGTCATTCTCCGCGCTTGTGCGTGAGTTTTCATTTGATATTCGCGTCTGCTCTGCGTCTTTCCTCAACGCTTCGGTTTCTTGTATGTTTGTTTCTAACACAGACACGGAAGCCGCCGTATCTGTAGCGGGCTTCTGCAATTCCGCTATCTGCTCGGGCGTGAAGTCCGCGTAGGTGAATGGCTCGCCTTTGATGTAGGGGGCCATAACCTCCACCACTGTCTCCGTGGCGCAGTCACCGCGCCCGCTCACAAGCTCAATGTCAAGGCTCTCGGGCCAACACAGGTGCTGCAGGCCGTCGGGGTATATCTCGTTTGGCACATCAAAGTGCGGCTCCCAATGCAGCTTGCCGGGCAACAGGCCGTGACGGTGATCAAAGACAAAATGTATGGCCCCGTCGGGCTGCCTAAAGCAATTGTGACAGGCACCGTTTGAGCAGGATGCCTTAAGGGGTCTGTAAGGGTCTGCGGTCCAGAAATAGGCATGCCAATCGCATTGCGGGAACGGCATTTTGTTGCCTTTGCAGTCTGTGAGCCACAGCACGAAATCAAAGTCGGATTTGTAGTTGTATTTGGTCATATATCATATTGGGGCTAATGTCAGGCAAAGATATGTGATGGGTTGTGGTGCATTCTTTTAAGTTTGGTGACGAAAGATGTTTTTTTTGTGCGGTTACGAAAATGCGGCAAAAATTTTGTTATATTTGCAGTGCATAATTAGAGCCATGTTTTTGAGACAGTGTTCGGACTTTGTTAAGATCTGATTTTAGCAATTTACTGAACCTAAATACCAAAAGACATGAGTGCTATTTTAACTTTAACTTTTGCAGTTATCGCTATATACATAGCATGGCTGCTGCTGTTAGTTATTTGTGAACTGTTCCGCTCTAAATGAGTTACCACTCATTATGTGTGGGTGCGCCGCTGGCGAGGTGCACCCTCTTTTTGCGCAGCCACTTCTGAGCCTGCCATAAGGTCGGAGCAGGGGTTTCTATTCGCCCTTCCTTGCGGAATTGCACTAATATGCCATCTGAATTGTGGCGGAAGGCAACTTTGCCGTCTTTTGACACATAGTATCTATGGTCACAACGCCAACCACTAAAGACGGAACCAGTGAAGCCGCACTCTTTCAGTTTAAGAGCCAAATCATAGCTCACGTAGTCCTCTTGATTCATAGCCATTCAACTTTGTTATCAGTGATGTAATAATGCGACTTGCACGGTAGATTGAAGCTGCCTACAGAGGGGCGCATAGTTACGCCTGACAGCCTTTCGGTCAGCGTCCAAAACATATCGTCACGGCGACCAAACGGCAATACAACTTCATTGCCACATCCGCAGGCGCAAAGATGTGAGGTCGTTTTGTAAGGCGTGCTGATATACAGCACACCCTCTTTCATATCCGCAACTGAGGGTATGAAATCAACGTATTCGGGTGTTAATTCAGTTATTCTCATTGTATTCTGCTCTTTTAGTCAGTTACCACCAAACAATTCCTCCGTATATTAATAGGGTTATAATTGAAAGAATTATCCAAAATAATATATTGTCTTCTCGAACATTTTTGTTGCTTGTTGCGGCAAATATTAACCCAATTATAAGGATTAATATAAGAGCAAGTAAATGCCATGTTATTGTTATCATCTTTTATCCTATTTTGGTTCATAGCTCTTGCATTTCTTCCGTGTCCAATCCTGCTCTTTCCACTCTCCGCTTCGATCACATTCCGTATATGCACCCCATATAGGATAGACAGCACGGAAGTGGGTGCACTTGGGACAGAGGCATTTCTCCAACTCACTACGCGCCTTAATCTCGGCTTTCAGCTCAGCGATTGTCGGCTCTTGCATCTTTCTTCTCTTTGGGTTCGTAATCGGGGCAATGCCCTTGTTGCCTGCGGTAACTGCAAAAACTTTCTTGGTGTCTGCTGTTCATGCACCAATACTCGTTAAAGCAGCCTACTATGTTTATTTTGCAGTGCTTGCACTCGCTCGGGGGCTGATTATTTTCCATCGTTCTCGGTATTTGTGTCGGGGAGCGAGGGTATCGGCATCCACATTTGCGGCTGTCGTGTAAATTCGTCATCGGTCGAGTACCATCGCCATTGAAATAAGAGGCGATATGCAACCCGTTTCCGTCAGATACAAGTATGTCGGCATCATTGCTTGGCAACTCCTCCTCCACGCTGCGCCACATGGACTGCTCACAGGCGGTGTAGCCGTCAAGCCACGCGGCTTCAATATCTTCAAAGGCTAATTCTTCGGTGACAAGCCTATTGTGTATGAAGTCTTTTTGTATCTGTTTGGCGTATTCCTGCGCCTGCTGGTCTTTGGTCGGTGTCATAATTATTCAATTTATATTGTCAAACAATGTCGGTGGCTGTTCATCGGGCAGATAAAGTCCATTTACAGCCAATGTCTTTCTCAATGCCTCACGGAAAGTCACTCCGTTGTTAGTGTAGTTCATCACCATGTCGTAGCACTTGGGATAGTTCTCGTAAAGCACACGGAAGCGAGTATCATCAGCAAACTGCGCTCCGAAGCCGCAACCCATGCAGCCTGTCCTTTGCGCTCCTTTGTGGTAGATTTCCGCAATCGGCAGATTGAAGTGGTCTATGTAAGCCCAAATATCTTCTTCAAGCCAAATTGATAGAGGTTGAGATGAGGGCTTTTCTCCAAACACATTACATCCGCCATTTCTGATATATCTACCGGCCCTCATTTTGCTTTCCGATGCCATGACTCCCATAATCGGCCTACGACCAGTTTCTTTTTCATAGCGGTGGAAAGGTTCTTTCTTTAGCTTGTTACAGCACATTTGAGAGGTTTCGTAAGGCTCATTCACAAGATGTTTCCATTTTGCTCCTATCGAGAAATACGTATTTCCCATAAGCATTATGGAAGTTTTTGTTTCGGGGTTAGTACGAACCTTATGCACTTTCTCTGCGGTCTCTTTCCCGACCAACGGGAATCCGTACTTCGCCCACACCGCCCTCGGTGTCAATTTCGGGCGAATAATCTGAATATTTGCGCCTTCGGCTTGGGTCTGTCTGACAAAGCGGATAATGTCGGGGTATTCGTTACCAGTATTGCAGAACACTCCGAGAATATCGGGATAGAGCCTCCGTGCAAGGTGAAACAGTACAGTAGAGTCTTTGCCGCCGCTGAACGACACATAAACCTTATCAATGCCGCCCATGCGGTTGACAAACGCCTCGATTGTGCCGAGCGCGTGGTCAATTTTCTGCTCTAAAGTCCAGCTCTGACGCTCTCTAAGCAACTGCATCGTCATTTTCTGTTCTTTCATATCACTTGCCGTTTAGGAGGTCGGGGTTGGCTATCCTTTCCCCAAATTTTATAATAAACACTTCTTCTTCTGGTGCGCCCCAGTCGGGATTGCCTTTGCCGATTGTGATGCCCTCACATTTGAAGAGCATTGTGGTTGAGGTGTAGCCCCTGCGGAATCGGACGTGGGTAAAACCTCGTGGGAACGCGCCACAGATATTCTCGATCACCGGGCGATGTGGGAAGAATAGTTTTTTAATCCTTAATTCGTAGAGGTTCTTTTGGTAGTAATCGCTCAGACCTTTGTAGTCGAGCAATCGTTTCTCCCAGTAGGGTTTGATTTCGCGGTATTCCTCGCGCTTCTCGCCACTTGCTATCATGTCATACCACTTACCTTTGAGTGGCAGGTCAAGGACTTTCATTGCTTGTTGTTTATTAGTTCGGGATTATCGTGAATGTTGCCGATGACCTCTGAACGATATGCAGGAAACGAGTTCTTTGTCTTGGGACTTGGCTGTACATCGGATTTATACACCATGTCAAGGTCATCATAGTTCGTGCAGTTTGTCAGCGCAAACCCTCCTGCAACATATCGTATTTCACCGACACGCCAAAATTCTATGGATTCTTCATCTTCAGTGACATATACAACATACGACTTGACAATGTCACCCTCGTAGATTTCATTCCCTTTTGCATCTTTCAATCCAGTTGATTGTCCGACAGTTTCGGGAAAAACATTCCATGAATCTAACTTGTAGTTATGTTGGCGAGGCACGAAGATATTATGCTCTCCATCACCATAGACAAGAAGAGAGCCATAAACCCAACCACCGTCATGCTTGACTTTGCCCCGGAACTTAATCGTTCGTGTCATGATTATTTCTCGTTGAGTTTATCGAGTAGTTCCTCGGCTTCATTCTTTGCAAACTCCTTGTCATCGTCAAAGGGGAATTGCTTGATGAGGCAGTAACAGCAGGTGTCAATGTGTTCGCCTGCGTAGGAAGATACGCGCACATAGACTTTCATGTTGACGTTGTAGGCTTTGGCGCATTCGTCCTCTTCAATCTCATAGTAGCGGTCGTACTTGGAGGAATTGGCAATGCTTTCGAGGCGGTGGTTGAGTTTCTTTACTTCGGCTTTGAGGGCCTTGTTATGCTTGTCGCGCCGGGTGCTGATGACTACCGAGCGACCGAGCAGGAACGCACATACAACCGCGAGGCAGATTGATAGTGGTGTTACGATTGTCATTTTGATTGTAATTTTTTGAGATTTGTGTATAGAAGTTCTGCTTTCTCCACGCCGTCTAACATAGTCTTTGCTACGAGAGCGAGTTTTCCCTTGATAATGGGGAACTGAGATCCGTTATAGTTATGTGCTACCTCGGCCAAGCAACCTGCCAATAGAGCGTATTTTTGCATTTCAGTTAGCCCAGACTCCTTTAGAGTAGCGTTGACTTTGTCGCGGGCAGCTTTGTATTCGGGTGTCATTTTTTCCATCTGTATTGTTCTTATCTACGGCTTGTGCCGGTTATTGGAATTACATTGTACGTCTTAAATCTGTCGACCACACGACCGTACTTGTCAATCTGCGTGAACCGCTTGATGAGAGCCTTGTCGTCAAGATTGGTGGTGATGTGGGCGAACTTGTTCCAGCCTGCCCAAATGTCGTTACGGGCGAGCAGGAAGTCATCTGTCAGCACGGCAGTGTTAGTGCCGTAGAAGAGTTTGTCATCGTTGAGACCCACATCGTTGAGGCAGACATTCTCCGGGTTCGGTCTGAAACCCACACTTCCCTCCTCGTTGAAAGTGTAACTGTCAAGGTTGTTGTGGATGGTGTAGTAGTTGACCATCTGCGACACTGACAGATTATGAAAGAACCGGGGCGAGTTAATGTATTTGAGGTACTCGGAGAAGCACTGCATTATCATAGTCTTGCCGACACCGATACCGCCTTGGAGCATGATATGCTTGTGCAGCTTGTAGCCACGCTCCGGGAAAACCTCCTCGGCCAACTTGCAGTTGTTGAAGTAGTAGAGCAGAAAGCGGATAACCTGCTTGTTATGCTCATCAACAATGAAAGCGCGGTCTTGCGGTTCAATGACAATTATGTTGGCGATGTGCAGGAACAGCCGGGAGTGCAGCTCATATATGGCAGGGTCGGTAAGGTCGGGGAACTTCTTGCGTTCCTTTTCCTTATCCTCATTCGCCTTTTTGATGACATTGCCTATCTCCATAGCCGCAATGACAGAATCGTTACTTGCCCTGCGCTTCATGCAGTCAAGCACACACTTGTCCCAATCCAAGTCGCCAGTAGGCTTTTGACCGTATTTGGCGAGTTCGTCAATGAGGCAGGGAGGGTATTTTTGAAGCGGAGTAATCATTGCGCCTCTTTTTTATACATCCATGCCACCGAAGCCACCCTTGAAAGTGTAGTCGGAGGTCGGGAACGGCGGGTCATCGTCATCTGATTTTGTTCCGGCGTTTGCCTGAGCGCCCGGGTAGGCTTTTGTCATCCAGTAGCGCAAATGACTCTGACAATCCACGAAACTGTCATGATGTTCCTTACCCTTTCGGGCTTTATCTTCGTTACAGCGGTCAAGGAAACGAGAGAGGCGTTTATCATACTCTTCCGCCGTGATGTTGTAGTCCTCGCAGATAGTCTTTCGCCAATTCTCGTCAGAGCGCATCTGTTCCACCTCCTGCTCATATGAGACGGTATAGGCAGGTTCGGCAGGGGCAGTCTGCTGTTTTCGCGGACGGCCGCCACGCTTGCCGTATTGCGCCCCTTTCTTGCCATTCTCATACCGAGCGGTGTTCACGTCAATGTTAGGCTTTATCAATGCGAACATACCTTTTGCTATCTCGGAAAGATTCTTGGGAGATTTACCGAACAGCGCATACTCACAAATGGCAGGATATATTTCAATCTGCACTTCGGGAGGCATACAACTGATAGCCTCATAGAAGCTGCGGTAGAATATGAAACTCTCTCGATCCATAGTCAGACTTCCTTTATGCGGATGCCATGCAGGTAGAGCATGAGTTTCCGCTTGATGATATATTCTTTTGTCCGCACACCTTTGGTGTCCTCTACAACCGTCTGACCCGTTTCGTTGTCGGTATAGACGAAGTCGGCGATATACTTGCAGGACTTCTCTATTTCAATGCGAGTCGGCTTGTACTTCATGGCGATGCCACATTTGGTACGTTCACGCTTTTGACTGCTGCACCCGGCGATGTCGGGACACGTCTTGCACTGCTCATTCTGACATACATAACCGTCATACTGGGCAGGGATGAGTTCGTAAGGCACTTGCTCGCGGAGATTGGAGATTAGTCCGGCACGTTGCCACAACTTCAGTTGGTTGGAGCGGTCATGCTCCTTGCGAGAGGCGTGTTCACCGACACGCTCCGCACCATACTTGTTGCGTTTCTGCGAGGACTTGTTGCTCCGCACTCCGCTTGCAAATGGATTGACCGGGAACTTAGCCATTGTCTGAGGTTGTGAGGTTGGCACTGTAAACATCCACCAACTTTGTTTCAGTGATAGCCTCAATCTCATAGTCGGCCATCGTACCTTTCATGCCGTCAATGAAATTGTCGTATGCCTGCTTGAAACTGGAAGCCTGCACGAGAATGTATGTTGCCGTCCGCTTCTCGGTAGCGGTCTTTTCGTCAAGGGTGATGAAATTGACCTTGACCTTGTAGAAGCGGTCGCCGGACGCATCCCAAAAGATTTCCGATATTTTGGTAGTGACTACCGATGAAATGCGGAAGTCGCCGCTGATAAAGGGCGTGAGTTCCTCAGTTACCCTTGCCTCTGCTTCGGTGCAGGACAGCGCGTCAGCGAGATAAGGTTCGGTTACTTTCTTAACCGAGCCGTTCTCCATCATCTTGTCGTAACGCGCTCTTACTTCAATCCACTGTGCCATTGTTGAGTAATTCTTTAAGTTCTTTACTGAGTCTGATTCTCACGGTGCGGTGTGCAGGAACGACAATCGGCTCTTTGGTCTTGAAGTGAACCGCGTTGCGCTCCTCGCGCTGAACCACGGAGAGAGTTCCAAAGCCGCGCAGGGTTACTTCCTCGCCCTTGGCGAGTGCTTCCTTGATGACACGGAGAATCCCGTCCACCGCCTTTACTGCTGTTGAGAGATGCAGTTTCTCTGATACTGCCACCTCTCTTGCCAAATCATTTTTTGTCATTGAGTTTGGTTTTTAATTTTGTTGTCAACTGGTTTATCATGTGCGCCCGGCACTTGCATTTCTGCATGGGGAGCGCGTCATATAGTTTCGCAGCCTCATCGAGGTAGGAAATGACCTTTTGCAGGTCGGTCTTGCAAACGTCAGCCATCGGGATCCGGGTTAAGGAAGAGGTCTGCAAGTTGGTCGAAATACATCTCGTCAGTCGGAATATCATCGTCACTGGCCATTATCTGATTGGCGATAGATTTCTTCTTGTGGATGATGTCGTAGAGAGTTCGGTCGATGGTATGCCGTCCGATGAGGTAGTAGCAGGTAACATTGTCCTTTTGTCCTATTCGGTGCGCACGGTCCTCACACTGGCAACAGTCGGCGTATGTCCACGGGAACTCCACGAAAGCAACATTGGAGGATGCCGTGAGGGTAAGACCGACACCTGCGGCCTTGATGGAGCATATTATCAGTTGAGCCTTGCCGGACTGGAATGCGTCAACCGCCGCCTGCTTCATCATCATGGAATCTCGCCCGGTGACGCTGACCGCTTTCGGGAAAGCCTTTTTCAACTCGTCCACAATCTCATGTAGGGAGCAGAACAGTATGAGGGGCTTGCCATTGGCAAGGAACGTCTTGACGAAGTCAACCGCCTGCCTGACCTTTCCCTTTGACGATAGGGCGCGGAGGGTCATAAACTTCACCAACGCTTCCATGCGCATCTTACGGCGTATCTCGTAGTCCTCGCATTTGGCATAGGTACGCAGGTATTCTGCCAAGTCCTCGGCCGCCAGTGCGTACTCCTCACGATTGGAGATGTCAACATAGAGGTCAGTGCGCGTCTTGTCGGGCAGTTGTGTCAGCACCTTTGCTTTCTCACGGCGAATCATACAACGCGAGTATAGTTCCTCGGAGAGGCGTTCAAGGTTGCGCGGTTCGTCATCCTCATCTTTGCCACGGCGTTCTTTGGAGATTTCGCCACCGCCGTAGTCGGCGAGGAATTTGGATCGACCGCCGAACTCTGCCAGCCTGCCCATGATTGAGAGCTGCGCGATGAGGTCGGCAGGGCGATTGACAACAGGCGTACCCGAAAGGAGTATGCGCCATTGCTTGCCCTCAACGATGCCACGCGCAAAGATTGTCTGCTGTGCGGAGGGGTCTTTGACGCGGTGACTCTCGTCAATGATTACCGACTTGAAGAGGTTGATGTGAGGACAGAACACCACGTCTTTGAGCCGGAAAGACTGACCTTTCCGTGCGTGAATATCCCAAACGAAGAACTTGCGCAGACTCTCATAGTTGACGATGGCGACCTGTTGCATACCCATCTGCAAGAGATAGGGCCACGTGGTAGCCACGGAGTTGTCAAGCACCAGTGCCTTCTTGTCGGTGAATTTCTCAAACTCGCGTTGCCAGTTGATTTTGAGGGATGACGGACAAATCACCAAACAGGGGTAGGCGTTGGCGCAGTCAACCACACCAATGCTTTGGAGCGTCTTGCCAAGTCCCGGCTCATCACCGATAAGGAAGCGTTGCCAATGCAATCCTGCCTCAATACCCTCTTTTTGGTAGGGATACGGCTCAACCTTTAGATTATGCTTAAGATTGCTCATAGTGTGAAAGCCCAGTATTTGAAAGCGAGGTCTTCATACTTTTCGCGTCCGCGATTGTAGATGTCATCGCCTCGGTTGATGAATAACTTGAAGATGTTGCAGTTCTTCTTTGAGATGGCACAGATGAAGTCCTTGTTGGACTTGGCTATATCCATGTACCATGCGCGGCTCCTGTCCCAGTCGAAGAAGTCAACGGCATCCTCAAACTCCCTTTGGGTCGATGCTGCGCAGGTCTTGAGGTCACCGCCGAAGTGTGCGGCATCCAACCACCAGTCCCATTTACAGCGAGTGTCAAGCGTGAAATGGAAGCCGCCGTTTTCAAATTCCTGCGCCTTGTTGACCATGTACCGCTGTGTGTCGGCAAGTTCAAGGACTTTGGCGAGGAATGGGTCACGGCGCGCCTCGGAACGGAGAGCGCGTTGCATTTCGCGTGCATGAAGAAACTCATCTTCGTTGACCGGTTCGCCATCAATCGTCATGTGCAGGAAATCCACACGCGATGGTTCGGTGATGATAGCGTCCACGATAGACCCGAAGCGGAAAGCCGCCTCGCGGTCACCGAACATCGGGCGAGGGTGCAGGAGTTCTTTCAAGGCAGTGAGGTCGGAGTTGCTGACCTCACTGCGCTGATAGTATGCATCGGGATTGTTCATGCTCACTTTGCTTTAACCTCTTCTTCGTAGCTTACGAAAGGCGAACTGATGAATTCGGGATTGTCCTTGTCGTTGGCAAGTTTTTCGCAAAACGCAATCTGCTTCTTGAAAATCTTGGAGAGTTCATCCATAGAGAGGAAGCGGCCCTCTTTAGACCACCACATGGAAACCACGGCGAGGATTCCTTCGGGTGTGTCGGTGACAACACGCTTACGGACGGCGGTCTTAGGCTGATAGCCTACCGGGGTAGCAATGGCGGCCTGACCGAATAGTCCGTCCATTTCGGTAGCGGTCTGCTGTGCTTTCTTTGCGGCAGCGGCTTCCTCCTCCTTGCGCTTGCGCTCTTCGTCAAGGCGGCGTGTCTCCGCAGCTTCGCGAGCCTCCAGTTCGGCTTTCATGCGTGCCTGCTCCTCAGCACCGGCTTTCGCCATGCGCTCCAGTTCGCGCTTCTTTGAGGGCAGAGCGTCAGCAATGGTGTCGCGATATTCTCCGACCTCGCTTGCATATTGCTCCTTGAACTGCTTGGAGAGGCGGTTGAGGATAGACTGGCGAATCTTGATAGCCTCGTCATCGCTGATTTCATAAGGCTTGTGGGCATGGGACTGGCAGTGCTGAAACCACTCGTTGCCGAGAGTGATCTTGTAATTCTTTATCTTCTCGCTGACCTCGTCAAAGTTCTCAATCGTGAGCGACTGGTTGAGGCTCGTGAGTTCGTTGATGGTAGAGGTGACGGTGCTGTCAAACTGACGGTGATAGTCATCCTCGGCATCCTGCGTGTATTTCTTTATGGCATCCTCGCGCTGCTGACGGCGCAGTTGCTCTTGACGTGCGCGTTCGGCCTCCTCGCGCTTTTTGGCGGCATAGGTGTTGCGGGCCTGCTGTATCTGATACGGCACGGTGCCCTTTTTGGCAGGGTCGATTGTGTTCTCCATGCCGGTGAATTCTGAACGTATCTGGTCGAAGAGTTTAGTGAGGGGCGCACGGCGTTCGTTCATCGCCTTGAGTGTTCGCTTTGCCTTGTCTATGTAGTCAGCACAGCGTTTGTCCAGTTCATCGGTCATGCCGGAACGTTGTATCTCGGCAAGGAGGTTCTTGCCATAGTCCGAGCAACGCATGGAGGACAGCGAGTTGGTGTCGTAGGCGTTGGGAGCGGACTGCACTATCATCTGCACGTTCTCTTGGCGCAGGATAGGAAGATTGCTTGATGTTTCACTCATTGTACTTGGTATTGTAAGGGTTTTAGAAAGTATCATCTACGCCCCCTGCGTTGTCGGCAGAGGCTTCCGGGTTGATGGTCACACCTGCGGAGGTGTCGGGAGCCGGGGCAAAGCCAGTGTCCTGCTTGGGCATGATTTCGCCTGTTGAGGTGTCAACGGAAGAGCCGTCCTCCAGTCCGTAGATGTCATCGTTGATTTCCATGTCATCGACCTGCTGTGATTCCAGTTGGGTAGCACGGCCGACACGCGCTTTCGGGTAGGACTTGAAAGCGTGCTTGATACACTTGGCGATGAGGAAGCCAGTATCAATCTTGAATGTATTGTCCTGTCCGCGCTGACCGTAAAGAGCGTTGGGCGCACCATCAACCCATCGGCGGTTGTCGTTGTCCCACTTGCGGTTCTGACGTGCGGAGTAACCTGCGAGGCGGCTCCAGTCCTCGGGGAGCATGACAGCATAGTCAACCGAGCCGTCAGCGCGTGTAATCTTCATGAAGCAGGCTACGATGTTGCCCGATGTATGGGGCAGACGGCAGGTGTAGTTCACGAACTTGTTGCCGTTGCGCTCTCCGAACTCAAACTCGTCCTCGGCATATACGATGACTGGGTTGTCGGCGTGGCGTATCTGGCCGACACGGGCGCGGTGCAGGAGTTCGCCATAGCCGGAGATTGTGAGGACGCACTGGGTTTCGTATCTGTTCTTCTTGTTGCCCTGCTGATCGAGGTAGGAATCAACGGCGATGGAGCGAGAGAGCAGGTATGCCTGCGCACGAGTGCCTGCGTCAAGGGAGAGACCCGATATAGCCACGTCAAGGAACGCTGTGAAGAGGGAGAATCGGGTGCAGCTCTTACGGATGTCCTCTTTCTCGGCGAGGATGCGGTTGAAGTTGCGGCTTTCACGCTCATAGGCAGCTTCGCCGGACACGCCAGTAGAGGGTGTCCACATGGCTTCGTAGATTTGGATGAACTTGTCGCGCACAAATTCATTCGTGGCGATGTCCTGCGGTTGCAGGTCGTTGATTTGCTCAACGGTAAGATTTAGTTTACTCATAACATCAATGGTTAAAATATTTGTTATCTCATTTGTGGACAGTGCAGGAGTCGAACCTGCCTCTCTGCTTCGGGGCCCCTCTGCAGTGTTTCAGCCATCTAAACTGACTGCCCGATTGTGACTACTCGTTGGGGTTTAAGTAATCTTGTTGTGTACGTTGTAGCAGACGCAGGTCGGCGGTTCGGTACTCCAGTTTACCCGGACGCTTGCAGGGGCTGACCTTGCCCTGCCTGCGCCAACGCTCCACGTTCCTGCGTCCGAACATTTCATAGGCTTTTCGTTGGCTGATGTAGTCGGGGTCGGCATCGTCCTTTTTGAGCATGTGAACCACCTCGGCCGCTACATCTTTCACGAATACGCCATAAGGGACGCTCTTGTCTGCGAACTGGAGAAAGGTCATCGGGTCAGTCCTCCTTGTCGTTGTCAAGGTACATAGGGTTAGGCTTCTCCATGACCTCGTCACACATTTTGTCGTAGGCTATCAGCCAAGGGTCGATCTTGCTCCATCGCTTGTATAGGCGGCCGATGTAGAAGCATAGACCTATACCGAGAGCCTTGTCGATGATGAAGCGGAATGCCCATGCGGGCAGGTTGTCATCCTGTTCCTCGCCGAAGACGAGCAGGCATGCCGCCATGCCGAGGGCGAAGAGTATTGCCATGCGAATGAATGAGATTGTCTTGTTCATGGGTGCGGTGTTTAGTAAGTGTTTAGAAATTCCATGTGTGGACAGACGGCATATTCCCCTGTGTGACGTGTGCCTTTCGGCATCTTGAAAATCTCATCGCAACATGAGAGATTGTTACGCTTGCGCTCGCTGAGTGCTTTCCGCGCCTCGTCTTTTGACTTGAAATACTTGCGTGCCATCGTCAATTGGTTATTGAAGTCTTGTGATTGTCTGTACACCAGTCTTGGTTGACGTTGTGAACAGGTAGCCTTTCTCCTTGAGTTCGCTACACGCTTTCTTGACGTAAGTGGGAGTACACTCGTCAGGTGCAATGCAGGTTTCGCCTACATTCATCGACTTTAGCGCATCGACCAGCGATTGTGTCTTTAATTTTTTAAGTCCCATTTTTGGTGTTTTAATTACTTTTTCGTAACTTTGAGTGCAAAAGTAAGTCAATTGGTTTAGATTACCAAACCAATCGGGCAATTTAGTTAGACATTTAAGATTATTTAACAAATAAGGAATGACTGAAACTATAAATGACCGCATCGAAACGCTGATAAATGACCGTTTTGACGGCAATAAAGCAGCGTTTGCTAAGTCAATTGGTTTGCCCCCGACTGGCTTATCTAACTACTTGGGCAAGCAACGGCGCAGTAAGCCGAGCGTTGATATGGTTACTAAAATCGTGGTGACGCTTGACGTTGATGCCCGATGGTTACTGACTGGAGAGGAAGCACCGAGAACCGAGGTACACACCGAGGGCGATTATTCGCCTGCGTCCGATAGTGGTGATGTTTCGGTGATTGTCGGCGATGCTGTCCTTGCTGAAAGGGTCAAGGCTCTTGAAACTCTCCTTGTAGAAAAAAGCGAACGAATTGCTGAACTCAAAGAACGGATCGATGAACTGAAAAGAAAATGAACAAGCCTCTGATATATTCATACATCTGCGAATTGGAACAAGAACTATTCTCTGTAATTCCGAATAATCGCTTTAAAGAACTTATTGTTTCTGAAATAATCACTGGAGCGATTGTGCAATTACATGAGTTGGATAATAGTTCCAAAACTGATGAAAACACAGCCAAGGGTTTAGTGTCTATGAATATTCAGACTTTCTATTCCGCAAAACATCTTCTGAAAGTCGAGGATAAGTACTGGAATTGGGAGAATCGGATTCAATATGGTTGGAAAGGAAGAATAGTGCCGACTCCCGATAACCTCATTCGATTTCGCGAATCAGTTGATCGAACCAAACCCTTAGTTGAAGAAGAGCAAATGGCAATGACCCATGCTGTGAGGAACTATTCATTCAAGAATAAAATATCTTCCAAGAAGAGTATAACTATTTCATTGTCAACCATAATTTTAGGAATCGTTATTATCGCATTGATTTCGGTCGGTATCTATTCTTATTCGGTCAGCAATCGATACCAGCGAATCAACTCTGACATAGTCTTTGACAAATGGACGGGTAAATCAATTGATGTGTTTAATAATCTGGAAACTGAATAACGATATGGAACTGAATGAATTCATACGCAACACTCTTACTGATATAGCCACGGGCATTCAGGGTGCTATTGACGAATCCGCGGGGAAAGGCTATTGGGTTAACCCTTCGGCATCAGTAGAGAGCTCGACATACACCGTCCATTTCGATCTTGCAGTCGAAAGCGAAAAGGATGGCAAAGCGGACATAAAAGTGTTGCATGGAGGCATTTCTGAGAAAAGCTTGAACCGCTTGTCGTTTGACGTCAACATGACATTTCCCACATCGGGCAACATCAAGCGACCAAGGATCCCCGATTAACAGAATCGCTCGAAGATGGTTGAGTACTCAAATCCGGCGAGAAACGCAAAGGCATTAGACGCATTTAGTAAAGCTTTATCGGAATCCATACCACTACGTGTATAATGCCAAAACAACTTGCGGAAAAGACGAAGGTAATACCAAAGACGATAAGTCTTGACAATTTTTTTATAAATCTTTTTCATGTCCGCAAGTTATGGTTTCTTGTCACATCCCAACTTTTAAGTTTTGAAACATGGACGAAAACAAACACGAAGTATCTGATGAAGAAATGGCGTCGCTTGTGCAAACTCTTCGTGAAATGCTTTATGAAGATGACGATGAGGGACCGGACTTCTACGGCGACCTCAAGGACGCTGCATGGAACGTCCTGCGTGAAAACCCCGGCTACGACTTTGACGAGTGGGTGCAAACTCTCATGGAGCAATATCCTGCGGAGGTTGTGGACGCGATAGGCTCACACCCGGCTGAAACCTATGCCTCTCTCTCCGACATGTGGGATTCCGAGGACTACGAGGACACGGAAACTGGAGAGTGCCACACGTTCAAGGACTGGGCAGAGTATTTCGCCACGGACCGGTCAGTTGAACTATACACCCTGTTCGCCGAGGCAAAAGGCGAAATAAGGCGTTTAGAGGCACGTCTGCGTCAAAAACAATAAAACCCTCAACCGAACACACAAAGTCCGGCAAAGGGGCAAATCTGAAAGAAATAGAGGGTATTTTCGCCCTCACATCATAAACCGAATTGAAAAATTGAAAAAAGAATATGGAAATACGATACAGAAGCACCGAAATCAGCGGTGTACAATCTGCGTACAAGAACTACGCAATCCTCAGAGTGTGTTATGCTTCAGCTGCGGCGCAGGCTGCCATCGAAGATTAATTCTCAACACACATAAACCCATTATTCAGGCTGTAATTCACCGATAACAAGGTGGTTACAGCCTTTTTTATGAATTAAATCATACGTTGAAATGAACATTGTCCACTCATTTATGGAGGGCAACGGTCGCGTGACAAGAATTTGGCTCGACATGATGCTTCGACGCTCACCTGGCAAGGTTGTGGACTGGCGCAAGATTTCACGTGAAGCATATATGCAGGCGATGGAGCGCAATCCTATCAACGACCTTGAATTGCGAGTACTCCTGCAAGGTGCGCTCACGACTGAACCCGACAACCGTGATGTATCTTCCACGGCATCGATCAGTCTTATTATTACGAAGGCTATGAGCCGGAATAAGATGCCGCTCAAATGATTTTCTTGCTAATTTTTTGACATGCGTATTTTATCGCGATGGTATGCAGTAAATGCTCGGCAAAATTCAACAACAATTAAACATAGCAATAACAATATAAACGCGTTCACCTGAGCGATGAGCGCGTTTATCATTATCAAAGATTCAAATAGGTCTTGATAGCATTGACATATTCCTCAAATGCCTGCCGCCCTTGATCGGTAATGCGGCATACAGTTCGGGGCTTGCGGCCTTGAAAACCTTTCTCAACGGCAATATAGCCGGCGGAAGACAGCTTTTCTATCTGCACACTGAGATTGCCGGCTGTAGATTCGGTCTTCTCCTTAAGATAAACAAAATCTGCTTCGTCAACATTCATCAGTATTGACATTACCGCAAGCCGCAACTGAGAATGCAACAAGGGATCTAATTCTTTCATTTCTCTTTTTTTGAATTTGCATTGAGAATATGTCCGGGGATAATCATCATACAGATGAAAGCTATAATAAGCATAGGCATAACCCAATAAGCATACAGCATAACACCGGCGCAGATAGCACATAATAGTATGATACCCATCAACGTACCAATACTGCCGCCAACAATCATTGCCTTCATTTTCAATACGAGTCCTTGAAATGCCTCTGCGAAACCCACAATTAGCATTGAAAAAACCATCATAGCTTTCCAGCAGTTAGGGTACCCGGAAAATGCAAAACAAAGACAAATCACGATTGATGCTGATGCAATACATCCCACAATTGTCCATAATCCATTGCCGACACTATCGATATAAGTTTTCACGCCCGCTGCTTCGCGGTCTTTACGAGCCATAATCGGAGTTGCAATTCCTCCGATAACGGGGATTAGAAACCACAGCCAATTGCATGCAGGATTTTTCGTCATAATCAGGAGAACCCATACGAGAGCTGATGTGATTACCGTCAGATAGCCCCACAAGAGCATGATATTGCTGTTACCGAGTTTTTGACGGACATTTGACCGAGCAATCATCTCGGTGATGATTTCAAGGCTCTGAGCCTCAGTAATTTTCTTTTCTTCCATCGTTATGAAGATTTAATGTTTATAAAGTAGTTTATAGTATAAACCTTATTTGTCTGAAAAAGAGCGGCACTCGCGATTACCGCTCTAAGTCCGATGCAAAAGTAATTCGGTTTATACTATAAACCAAATTACGCGCTAAACTATAACATTTATTAACACATCTGGATTATTTTAATAAGATGAAACCAATGGTAAATAACATAGAGATAAAGAGTTGATTTAATTATTAACTGACAGGTGATTTTAAACGAATGAACATGCAATATTACGAGACAAACAGTCATTGCAAATTTTTGGGCAAAGGAAATCGGTTTCCAAAGTAATTATCTACCTTTGTCAATCTAAATATATATCTGAAAAAAATGCTTTACAAAAGATTACTTTGGCTATTTGCAATATTGCTTTCTTTTGAGGCACATTCCACAATAGTGGCCGACCGTGAAAGCAAAGAACCTGTTATTGCTGCAGCAATATTCGCATCAAACGGAACAATCATAGGCAATACCGATGTTAATGGGAATACGCCAAAATTGAGCACACGCGATTTTCCAATAACAATCAAATGCTTGGGTTATAAGCAAAAGTTAGGTTTGGCATTATGTGACACAATATTCATGGAACAGGATTTTCATGAACTCGGCGAAGTAATTGTAACACCTCGGCAAAGGCCCATAATGAATGTGTTGTGCTATATACGCGAATACACAAGCGGAGGCACTACTACCGATACTATACAGTATTTTGCGGAGCATATGGCCATGTTTTATATTCCCCGAGAAAAAGTCAAAGGGTTTAAAGCACGTAATTCTCCTCAGGTATTATCGTCAAAACTGTATCAGCGAAACATCAAAAACGGCAAGGACTCGGTTTTTGAACCTGAGCATCGGCCTGACGACATTTCTTGGCTTGATATTGTGTCATATCCTGAAAAGGACATCATAGAAACCGACCGGATAAAGCAAGGTGCGGCAACTGACACCATAATGGGCAAACACCATGTGAAGACAATAGCAAGGAAAACAGATAAATTCTATTTTGAATCTACTGACCTACTTGCCGACAAGAAAGATCACAGAATGTCACCTTTTATATTTAAGATGCTCGGCATGACCATTGACTTTAATGAAATGACCATGAGCCGAGCATACACGGCAAACAATAAATCAGAGTACAAACCCGAAGAGATGCTCTCCAGCACTCTGTCAATGGAAGTTGTAGGCAGAGGCAAATGGATTAAGAAAGCATTTCAATCCAAGGATCCGGTTACAATGAACGGTCTGTTTGAAATCTACCCCATCAGGATAGATTTTATAACTGTAGATGAGGCTAATCGCATGCTAAATGGAGATATGCCCAAAATTGTGTTTCAAAAAAGCAAGCTGGCCTCTCCACTCCCCTCCGGTATTCAAAACATCATTGATAGGGTTAATGGCCTATGAATTGCATATTTATGTTATTTACCATCGTTTAAGGTAATTTTCAGAGGCAAGTTTTGCTGAAATAAATATTATTGGTATTTTTACCACAAATTTAATACCATAAACATGGATAAAAACATAGCCTTAAACAAAAATTTGGTGGTTAAAAAGCTGCAGAAATCACCAAGCCAGTTTACACTTAGCGATATTATCAGCTTCATAGAATCGGAAGGAATTGAAATGGTAAATTTCATGTATCCTGCCGGCGATGGAAGACTGAAAACCTTAAATTTTGTCATTAATTCACTTGAATATCTTGAGACCATTCTCAGCTGTGGTGAGCGCGTGGATGGCTCAAGCCTTTTCTCATATATAGAACCGGGTAACAGCGACCTGTATGTAATGCCGCGATTCAGCACCGCATTTGTTGATCCTTTTGCCCAGATTCCTACCCTCACAATGCTCTGTTCATTTTTTGACAAAGATGGCAACAGACTTGAAACTTCACCCGAATATACCTTACATAAAGCCTGCGAAGAGTTCAAGCGTGTAACCGGTATGACTTTTGAAGCCATGGGCGAACTTGAGTTCTATGTCATTGCCCCTGATAATGAGCAATTCCCAGCCCGTGACCAAAAAGGTTATCATGAGTCAGGACCGTTTGCAAAGTTCAATGAATTCAGAACACAATGCATGGCCTACATAGCGCAGGCCGGCGGCCAAATCAAATATGGACATTCAGAAGTAGGAAATTTCACCCTTGACGGACTCACCTATGAGCAAAACGAAATTGAGTTTCTGCCGGTTGATGGCCGCGATACCGCTGACCAACTAATGATAGCCAAATGGATTATCCGCAATTTGGGATATCAGATGGGCTACGATGTGACTTTCGCGCCCAAAATCACTACGGGTAAAGCCGGTTCAGGACTGCACATTCATATGCGCATAACAAAAGACGACAAAAATATGATGCTGGATGCTGACCGCAAGCTCAGTAAGGAGGCCCGCACCATTATAGCCGGCATGATGGAGATGGCCAAATCTGTTACGGCATTTGGCAATGTCAACCCCACATCATACTTCCGTCTCGTCCCCCATCAGGAAGCTCCCACAAACATCTGCTGGGGTGACAGAAACCGTTCGGTGCTTGTTCGTGTTCCCTTGGGCTGGACCTCTGATTGCGACATGTGCTCGGCTGTAAACCACAACTCACATTCCATGCCGGGGATTTCAGCTCAAAAACAAACTGTGGAAATAAGGTCTGCCGATGGGTCTGCCGATATTTATCTGCTGATAGCGGCCCTTGCTGTAGCATGCAGATATGGATTTGAAATGGAAAACGCTCAGCAAGTAGCAGACAATACATATGTAAATGTCAATATCCATGAAGCTGAAAATGCCGAAAAGGCCGCAAAACTTGATCACCTGCCAGCCAATTGTGGTGAGTCTGCAGACGCTTTGCAGCAACATCGTCACATATATGAACAATATGGCGTTTTTGCACCCAGAATGATTGACGGCATAATTAAAAATCTTAAATCATTTGACGACAAGGATTTAATAGCACGCGCTAAAAACGATACTGATTTCATGTCGCAAATTGTGAAACAATATTTTCACTGCGGCTAATTTCTTCAGCATTAGATACAACGAAGGCCGATACTGCTCAGTGTCGGCCTTTTGCATCTTAGGAACACACAATTTTCTTAAGTGTGTCGTTACTTGGATTTGTGGCTACAATTTTACCCTGTGGGTTGATGAGAAATGATTGAAATCCATTACCGAGGTGATAATTCTCAAAAATGGTTTCAGCATTGCTGCCACTCACATAAAATTGCGACTTCGCACTAAGATTGTCTCTACGCACTATCTCACGAAAGAGGCGCTCACTACGGTCAAAATTGACCGACAAGAGACAAAATCGTTCTTCATCAAGACTTTTAGAAAAGTCATCGTAACGGGCTGCTGATATGCGCGACTGCGCATTGGATGACGCCCAGAATGTGACAAGCACATATTTGCCTTTCAAATCAGACAATGAAAGCGCAGAATGGCTATTGTCAACGGTGAGGTCCGGAGCATTGAAGCCATCAGCGGCTTCATACACACGTTCGGTATGCGCGGACATTGACACCAGAAGAACGGCGAAGATGGCAATGATAAACATTGTTCTCTTCATTATAATCCTGTTATGTTAAACATAAGATTTCACAATGACAATTCATTGTCCAAAGCAATGGTATCAAATATGAAATCCTGCCGATTTTCGGCTAAATCACCATGTCTCTACATATGATTGATTTGATAAATAACACTGCAAAGATACGGCTTTATAATGACTTGCACAAATTTAATGTGGTTTCACTCACCATTTTAGCACAAAAATACGCCCAAACTCCGCTTGATAAGTAGGTTTCAAAAGATTGTTAAAATTATATAATGATGGAGCATAAAAATCAATTCTGAATATTATTTCGGTGAATATTCAGCATCTATCAGGGTTGATTGCGAGTTATAAAACTCAGGAGAAAGTATATCTTTGATGCTCATGTCTTTATGATTGTTCAGATACGACTGTACGATTTTATATCCGATATATCTGCCGATTCGTCCGGGTGCTTCCGTCAACACTACTGCTGAATTAGGTGCCGGGGAGATAATTCTTGTAGTCATCATCGGGTCGTGAGAGTATAAAATACCATTCTCCGCCATAGATTTCCAAAGATCACGCTCATGTTCTTCCGACCATTTCCATTCATCGTCAGAATATCCAAGCAAATCAGCCACGGAATGTTCAGGCATCACATCTTGAAGAACGCTGACTATCGCACCCTCATACAGCATCCGACTCAATGCTACAGGATTGTCAGTTTCCTGATACGGATAATTGGTATAAATAATAGCCTCAATAGCATCGATAGCTATACGATTTGGCTGCTTAAGTTTTCGTTTATAATGCTCAAAACCATCATAACCAGGATAATTCTCGCCTAAATAATGGTTTAGTCCTACAAACATCACTGAATCTACAAGTACTATGCTTTGCATATACGGTGTCACATAACCATATATATGAGTTGGGGTTACAGAGTTAGGAAGATTTTGCAAAATGTTTTTGAAGGATGCGCCAAGTTCCTTCTCTTGCTCTTTCAACTCAGGAAGCAGTTTGCGCACATCAGGACTGAATGCTTTTGTGGCCTGTGATTCTTTATAGAGCGCAAGGATTTGGCCCGGATTGAGTGCCGTATCTCCGTGTATGACACGCATGGCGCACAATGCCGGCATAAGTTTTTGCTCGGACTGCGCCACCGTGCTGTCGGTAGCAATAATATCAAATCGTGTGATTTCAACGGATGATTCCTTATCGGCATTATGCGTGCATCCGCTCAGGACAAGCAAAGAAATCAAAAACAAATATGTTTTCATAAACAGTTTTAGTTTTAGAACCTACAAATGTATATAATAGTTGAACATTTTGGGTATATATATTTGTGGAAAAGTCCACATTTATACCCCATTCGTACAAAAATCATGCTTCGTGGGCCAAAAATACTGCAATATTTAGTATTTTTGCAAAGTTGATAAGTACTCTCGCGAACATGATATTAGATAGAATATTAGTCTTGTGCGTGGCTATAATGCTGACTTGCAGCTCCTCGGCGCGGTTTACCGCTCAGGCCTCCAACAAGGATTTTATTGTGGTTATTGACGCCGGACACGGTGGTCATGATCATGGCGCATTGGGTAAAATCACCAATGAAAAAAACATTAATCTCGGAGTTGCCCTAAAGCTCGGGAAAATGCTCAAGCAGACCAAGGGAGTAAAGGTTGTATATACCCGCGATGATGACAGATTTGTAACCCTTCAGGGAAGAGCTGACATAGCTAACAAAGCCAATGGTGACTTGTTTGTGTCCATTCATACTAATTCAGTTGATAAAAAATCCAAAAATCGTCTTACTGTATCCGGTGCATCGGTGTACACACTTGGATTCAGACGCTCGCAGGAAAATCTTGAAGTGGCGATGCGCGAGAACTCGGTAATGAAACTTGAGTCGGATTATTCTACCGTGTATGAAGGATTTGACCCAAGCAGCGATGAGTCCTACATCATATTTGAGATGAGTCAGAACAAGCATATGGAGCATAGCGTGGATGCTGCACTTGAAGTACAAAAAGAGCTTGTCGCAACCGCCCAAAGAAAAGATCATGGCGTGCGTCAGGCAAATTTTTGGGTGCTATTTAAAACAGGCATGCCCTCAATGCTCATAGAGCTGGACTTTATATGTAACCCAACTGTTGAGAAGTTCTTGGATTCCACATCAGGACAAACGGATTTGGCTACCGCCATATATAATGGCATAATGAGTTACAAGCATTTGGTTGACAAAGAAAATGCCATCATATCCGGTGAAAAAGTTTCGGCAATGGAGCGCAGGCGATTAAATCCCTCCCCAATTGATACGGTCAAGGATGTTTCAATATCCGAGCCTGCGCCCGAGGCAACTACACATGAAGATGCCTCTGCAAGCTCAGCAGAACCCGCCTCTTCGCGTAGGGATCAAGTCGTTTACAAAATTCAATTTTTGACTCATACATCCAAGTTGCCAAATAACAGCACGGCATTCAAAGGTCTTGAGAATGTAGGCTATTACAAAGATGGCAAAACATATAAATACACCTATGGTGAATATCAGTCGCAAAAAGGAGCATCTGTTGACCTTCAACATGTCAAAAAACTCTTCTCTGATGCATTTGTAATTAAGACCATTAATGGAGAAAGAATTAAATAGTCACGAATAAATCATTTCATTATATGAAAAAGAAATACACCAAAGAACTGATTATCGGAATATCGGTTGCAGTTATGCTGCTGATATTGGTATTCGGCATCAACTATCTTAAAGGAATCAATCTTTTTAAAGCTTCGAACTACTATTACGCATCTTATACAAATGTAGCCGGTCTTGCACAATCCGCGCCGGTTACTATAAACGGGTATAAGGTGGGACTTGTAAGGGAAATCAATTACGAGTATGACAACCCGGGTCATGTGAAAGTTGAGATGAGTCTTGATAAGAAGTTACGGGTGCCTAAAGGCACTAAGGCCGTATTGGTATGCGACATGCTCGGAACTGCCACCATACAACTGCAAATGGCACACAACACCGATTTCCATGATGTTGGCGATGTACTCATTGGAGAAACTGCTCCCGGTCTGTTGGATGGAGTTCAAAAAGATGTGATGCCTACTCTTGGCTCAGTAATGACAAAAATTGATTCTCTGCTGACGGCGCTCAATTATATTGTGTCAAATCCGGCACTTGTAAATTCAGTCAACAGACTTGACGACATAATGGCGCATGTAGAAACCTCAAGCGCAAATCTTGACAGATCTTTAGCCTCAATGCCTGTGCTGGCTTCAGATGCAGGCGTAACAATGAAAAATGCCACTGAGATATCCAATAATCTCAAAACCATAAGTGCTGACCTTTCCGTAGTATCTGCGCAACTTAAAAACATGCCTATTGACTCCACGCTCACCAATGTTCACCACATAACTGAGTCGCTTGAATCAATGACCCAAAAGCTCAACAGCACTAATTCATCACTCGGCCTATTGCTTAATGATCGTGGGCTGTATGACAATCTTAACGGGTCTGCTGCAAGCCTTGACTCATTGTTAAGGGATGTAAAAAAGAACCCCAAGAGATACATAAGCATCAAGTTACTATAAAGGATGTTCGCTATTTAGAACAATTACAAATAACAAAATTTTGCCCATTTGCTATAAGTGCGTAAAAGCCCCGCAAGTGGGCATTAATTTTGATTCATCACCTTTAATGTTGAGATTAGAAATATCATATAAATCTATATGCAACAAGATATTACACAATAAATCTAAAGTAGTAGATTAATATAGCTGTTAATAACTTCGTTAATTCTTTGTGCTACAGCATAGTTGCAGCAAAAGTCAAAAATCCAAATAAATAATGATTTGTTTTTATATAAAATTATTGGGAATTTTGTATTGAAAAGAAAAGTAAAGAATAACTGATTTTAATGTCCGACAATCACGCACAATTATGGGAAAAGTGCCTTGAGATATTCAAGGACAACCTACCCGTCGAGCAGTTCGATGCATGGTTCAAGCCTGTTACTTCAGCCGGCTTTACCAACAACGAGCTCACTCTTCTTGTGCCGTCCCCATATTTCGTAGAGCAATTTGAGGGACGATACATCAAGCTGCTTGGAAAAGTAATATTCAAAGTTTATGGCCCACATGCCAAGGTCTATTATCATTTTAACCAGGTCAGCAACGAGCCGTCAACCGGAGTGACAATGGTCAGCAGCAAGCAAAGCCGAGATGTTATGCCTCGTGCCGGAGCAACTGCAAACCCTTTTGCGCATCAGGACACAAGAGAGATTGACGCACAGCTTAACCCTTGCTACACATTTGAGAACTATTGCAGCAGCGTGAGCAATCGCGTTGCACGCTCAATCGGAGAAGCTATCGCCAACGACCCCAAGTGCAAGACATTTAATCCGTTATTTATTTTTGGCTCACCGGGTGTGGGCAAGACACATCTCATTCAGGCTATTGGCATACGAATAAAAGAAACCAATCCCCAAAGCAGGGTGCTCTATATTCCGTCAAGAATGTTTGAGAGCCAATATACTACTGCTGTTCGCAATGGTAAGATCAATGATTTCATTAATTTCTATCAAAGCATTGACGTACTTATATTGGACGACATTCAGGATCTTATTGGCAAAACAGGCACTCAAAACACTTTCTACTTTATATTTGACCATCTGCAGCGCAATCAGAAGCAGCTCATACTCGCAAGCGATTGTTGTCCGTCACAGATGGAAGGTATGGAGCAACGACTTCTCTCACGTTTTAAGTGGGGCATGACAGCTGAACTCGAAAAACCTGACCTTGGATTGCGCAAAGACGTGCTCAAGCTCAAGTCCCAACAAGATGGTCTTGAATTGCCCAGCGATGTATTGGATTATATTGCCTGCAATGTGACAGACAGCATCAGAGAGCTTGAGGGCGTGGTCGTGTCGCTTATAGCTCATGCCACGGTAATGGACAAAGAAATATCGCTTGACTTGACTCGCAAAGTTCTTGCCAACGCCGTGAAAGTCAATAAGAAGACAATCAACTTTGAAATGATTACTCAAAGTGTTGCCGAATATTATGACATCAACCCTGACCTGATTTTCTCGAAATCAAGGAAACGTGAAATATCCGATGCGCGACAGATGGTGATGTTTATGGCAAAAAAGCATGCCGATATGGCATTCACAGCCATTGGCACTCGTCTAAACCGCACACACGCCACTGTGCTTCACGGATGTAAAAACATTGAGGAGCGTCTTCCTATTGAAAAACAACTGCAACTGGATGTAAGCAAAATTGAAGAGTTGATACACTCTAAGTAATTATATTCGTTTGACAATGATTAAGGGCCGGAATATATTTTTCCGGTCCTTAATATTATATACCGGTTAGATTAAAATGGAATTTTATAACCCTGTTTACGAATATAATCAAGATATATTTTTGAAAACTCTATGGCTGAAGCTTTGGTATAGCGAATGTCAGTAAACACCTGTGCCAATGTCCGTTTCCCATTTTCCTTCACAAACATTTTACTATCCTCACGCGCCTCTTTCTCTGCATAAGCCTGTTTGATGTCCTCATCAGAATAATCTTTGTAAACTTCGCTATGCATGATAGCGCCAACATCAAGCCGGTCGCTGACCTGTGTCTGACCCTCCGGATAACCCAAAGCAATAGTTGTGACAGGGACTACCAGCTCAGGCAGATTTAAAATTTCGCTGATGAGTGGTGCATTGTAGGTTGTTGTGCCAAGATAGCAGCACCCGAGACCATTCATCTCCGCAATCGTGCAAAACTGTTGTGCAAAAAGAGCCGTATCAAGCACCGCAGTCACAAACGATTGGAAATTATCATATCCGGGAATAGCTTCACTCATTTCACACCAACGAACAAACCGGTTATAGTCAGCGCAAAACGTAAGAAGAACCGAACACCCTGTAACTGAAGGCTGATTAAAATGGGCTGGAGCAAGCTGCTTTTTGCGCTCCGGATCGCGTGTTACCACAACACTGTAAAGTTGCATATTGCCGGTGGTAGGCGCATGTTCAGCCTGAGTGAGAAGCTCAGTGAGCAATTCTTCACTTACCGGGTTATTGGAATATTTGCGCACAGTGCGCCTGTTCAGGAAAAAGTCTTTAATATTCATGCCAACTTTTTTTGCGCAAATATAAACATTATTGGCAAATCGCGCCTTCTCCGTGAAAAATATTTTGGAAAACTTTTCAACACATCGTTATCCCTAATCCAACTAAATATCAATGTGTTGACATTTGAAAACGGAAAACTTCTCAACATTTACAAAAATTATTGCTTTAATATTTTGATATTAATTATTTAAATGCAATTTTTGCATCCTCATTAATTAGTTATACTTTCTTTTTCTTATTTTGATTTAATAACCCTAATTTGCAACCGAAACTACCACTGTGGAAAATAAGAGCTTTACTTATGATGAAGCCTATAATGCTTCATTGAAATATTTTGACGGCGACGAACTTGCCGCCCGCGTATGGGTAAGCAAATATGCATTAAAAGATTCTTTTGGAAATATCTATGAGGAGTCACCTACCGACATGCACCATCGACTTGCCTCAGAAATCGCCAGAATAGAACGCAACTATCCCAATCCAATGGACGAGGATGAGCTGTTTTATCTTCTGGACCATTTCAAATATATCGTGCCGCAAGGAAGCCCCATGACCGGTATTGGAAATAACTATCAGGTAGCCTCTCTATCCAATTGCTTCGTGATAGGGCTTGACAGAAAACCGGATTCCTACGGTGGTGTAATCAAAATTGACGAGGAACAAGTACAACTCATGAAACGACGCGGAGGTGTGGGTCACGATCTGTCTCATATCCGACCTAAAGGCACTCCGGTAAAAAACTCAGCCCTTACCTCTACGGGTCTTGTCCCGTTTATGGAGCGTTATTCCAACTCCACGCGTGAAGTTGCACAAGATGGCCGTCGCGGTGCACTAATGCTTACTGTCAGTATCAAGCATCCTGACTCGGAATCTTTCATTGACGCAAAAATGGTGGAAGGCAAAGTCACCGGGGCTAATGTATCAGTGAGAATAGATGATGCATTTATGCAGGCCGCTGTCGATGGAAAGCCATATATCCAGCATTTCGCATCCACAACCGGGAATGAAGAGGTCAACAAAGAGATTGACGCTGCGCGGTTATGGAAAAAAATTGTGCACAATGCATGGAAATCCGCCGAACCGGGAGTGTTATTCTGGGATACTATTATAAGAGAGTCTGTACCCGACTGCTATGCAGACCTTGGCTTTCAAACTATTTCCACAAACCCCTGTGGTGAAATTCCACTATGTCCTTACGACAGTTGCCGACTTCTGGCTATCAACCTGTATTCTTATGTAGAAAACCCATTCACTCCGGAGGCCAAATTCAATTTTGAATTGTTCCATGAGCACGTAGGCAAGGCGCAGCGAATAATGGATGACATCATTGATCTGGAGATGGAAAAAATCGATAAGATTTTGGCCAAGATAGCAAGCGATCCGGAAACAGACGAGGTAAAGCAAACCGAGATAAACCTTTGGAGTAAAATCCGCAATAAAACGCTTAAAGGAAGACGCACTGGCGTTGGCACAACCGGAGAGGGCGACATGATAGCTGCCATGGGATTGCGTTATGGAACGCCTGAAGCTACCGCATTTTCGGAAAACATACACAAAGAGTTAGCTCTTGCAGCTTACGCATCAAGTGTGAATCTTGCCAAAGAGCGCGGTGCATTTGAAATTTACGATGCCGAGCGAGAGAAAAACAATCCCTACATCCAGCGTATTCGCGAGGCCAGTCCGGAACTTTACGATGAGATGGTGAAATCTGGTCGCCGCAATATTGCGTGCCTCACCATTGCGCCAACCGGCACTACAAGTCTTATGACTCAAACCACCTCAGGTATTGAACCGGTATTTCTTCCCGTTTACAAACGCCGTCGCAAGGTCAATCCCAGTGACACGGATGTAAGAGTAGATTACGTGGACGAGAGTGGGGATGCCTTTGAGGAATACATTGTATATCATCCTAAGTTCGTTACATGGATGAAGATTAATGGCATTGAAGTAAAATCAGATTATACACAGGATGAGCTTGACGCTCTTGTTGCAAAGTCTCCTTATTACAAAGCCACATCCAATGATGTTGACTGGCTGGAAAAAGTGCGCATGCAGGGGCGCGTGCAAAAATGGGTCGATCACTCCATCTCTGTCACGATTAATCTGCCCAATGATGTCACAGAAGAACTTGTTGGCCAACTTTATGTAGAAGCATGGTGCTCGGGCTGCAAGGGTTGCACCGTTTATCGCGATGGCTCCCGTGCAGGCGTTCTCGTATCAGTAGAAAAGAAAAAAGCCGAGCCAAAAATTGCCACTCCACAGCATGTAGGCAAGCGCCCGATTGAACTTGAAGCCGATGTGGTGCGTTTTCAAAATAACAAAGAGAAATGGATTGCATTCGTAGGTCTTATTGACGGCCGTCCATATGAAATTTTCACCGGACTTGCTGATGATGATGACGGTATTTTCTGCCCCAAATCAGTGACTCACGGAAAAATTATCAAAGCCATTGACGACAAGGGCAACAAGCGCTATGATTTCCAATTCATAAACAAGCGCGGTTATAAAACCACAATTGAGGGATTGAGTGACAAATTCAATCCGGAATATTGGAATTATGCCAAGCTGATTTCAGGTGTGCTCCGTTATGGAATGCCCATAGATCAGGTATTGAAGCTGGTTAATACGCTTGAGCTTGACAGCCAGTCAATCAACACTTGGAAAATGGGTGTTGAGCGTGCTCTCAAGAAGTATTTGCCAAATGGCACCAAAGCCAGTGGGCAGTGTTGTCCTAATTGCGGACAGGAAACACTCGTCTATCAAGAAGGATGCCTGATATGCACCTCTTGCGGCACATCCAAATGCGGCTAAAGCTGCGCAATATTTTACGCATAACCACCGGCGGCAACTGTAGTTGCCGCCGGCAATATAGAGAAGATTATATCATACCTTATTTACACACATGAAAATTTGTTTTAACATTGATTACTTTACCCATTGGGGAGAAGAACTGTATGTTAGCGGTTCGTTACCCGAACTTGGTGGCAAAGATTCTTCCGGGGTAAAAATGGAGTTAACATCAGATGGTCATTGGAGCCTGACTCTTGACATTCAGCCTGCGCAAGGGCGTTTTGAATACAGCTATCAGGTGCGCAATTCCGATGGCGCGGTACGCAATGAATGGGGAGCACCCCATAAAGCCGATATTGACCCCAGAGCAATAAGGGTTAAGATTTTCGACAATTGGAATGATGTACCGGCCAATAAAGCCGCCTATTCCACAGCATTTGTTGAATGTATTAATCCACATCAGTCCTCCGGGATATGCATGCCATCCAAACCGGGATACGTAACATTCAATGTGGAAGCACCTTGCGTGCCGTCTGACATGGTTTTGGCAGTATGTGGCAGCAATGAGGCACTGGGCATGTGGAATCCCGAAAATGCATTGGTGCTGAACTGCGCTGATTTCCCTCATTGGTGCTTTACATTGCCAATAACGGCTGTATCTTCGCCTCTGGAATATAAATATCTCCTATTGAGAAAAGGCTCTTTGGAGGTTGTGGCATGGGAACCGGCCAATAACAGACATTTGAACCTTGCCGATATTGAGGCCAACGATGCAGTAGTCATTTCATATGATAAGGTCGGCAATCCCCTTCCCCCGTATCGTGGGGCCGGAACTGCCATTCCTGTATTCTCTTTGAGGTCCGAGGAGGATTTTGGCGTAGGCGACTTCTTTGACCTGAAGCTCATGGTTGACTGGGCAAAGGCAACCGGACAACAGTTCATTCAGCTTCTGCCAATCAATGACACCACCATGACTCATAGCTGGACCGACTCATATCCCTATAATGCCAACTCCACCTTCGCGCTTCATCCCATGTATTTGCGGGTTGACAAAGTCGGTGTGCTTGAGGATATGGCACTTGCCTCTGACTTTGAAGAAATCAGAAAAGAGCTTAACAGCTTGCCGCAAGTGGATTATGAGCGTGCCAATAATGCAAAAGAGCGTTATGTAAGAGCATTGTATGCCGCCCACAAGCACGAGCTTAAAGATAATGCCGAATACAACGGTTTCGTTGACAGCAATAAGTCATGGCTTATGCCATATGCCGCATGGTGTGTGCTGCGCGACAAGATGAAGACATCTGACATCCGTCAATGGGGCGAATATTCCCAATACCACCATTCGTCAATTGCAAAATTCATAAATGATAATTTTGACGAAGTCCAGTATCATTGCTACGTACAGTATCATCTTGACAAGCAGATGCTTGAAGTGCGCAATTATGCACATGCAAACGGTGTTGCCATAAAAGGCGACATTCCTATCGGCATATCGCGCGACAGCGTTGATGCATGGTTGCATCCCGAACTTTTCAACTTGGATTGCTCTGCAGGTGCTCCCCCGGATGATTTTTCAGTAATGGGGCAAAACTGGGGCTTCCCGACATACAATTGGGAAGAAATGTCAAAAGACGGATTTGCTTGGTGGAAAGCAAGGCTTCGCAAAATGTCACAGTATTTTGATGCATACCGCATAGACCACGTTCTTGGTTTCTTCCGCATCTGGCAAATTCCTCTTGACGCTTTGCATGGACTTCTTGGTGTTTTCAACCCAGCTCTCCCCTTCACGCCCGAAGAAATGAGGAACAACTATGGGTTCTACATTAATCCGGATTTACACACCAAGCCCTACATACGTCATTATATGCTCAATGATTTCTTTGGAGAACATTCCGAAGAAGCCGTCTATAGATTCCTTGATGCACATGACAACGGCGTATATACCCTTAAGTCAGCATTCAACACACAACGCAAGGTTGCCGATTATTTCGCAACTCTTGAAAAGAATGACAAAAACAACAAATTGTGCAATGCGCTGCTGGGACTTATTGACGATGTATTGTTCATTGAAGACCCGTATGAGAAAGGGAAATACCATCCTCGCATCTCAGCTCAGTTCACTTACATCTACCGTTCGTTAAGCGACTATGACAAATGGTGTTTTGACCGTTTGTACAATGACTTTTTCTATCATCGCCACAACGATTTCTGGTATGGAAAGGCAATGTGGAAACTACCGCCGCTGATTGATTCTACAGGCATGCTGTGTTGCGCTGAAGATCTTGGAATGATTCCTGCTTGCGTGCCTGATGTGATGTATAAGCTTCAGATGCTGTCGCTTGAGATTCAGCGCATGCCCAAGAATCCCAATGACATGTTCGGCAATCCTGCCCATTATCCGTACCTGTCGGTATGCACCACTTCAACCCATGACATGGGAGGTATCAGGGTTTGGTGGGAAGAAAACCGCGATGCCACCCAGATTTTCTACAATCACATGTTGCACCAGCCGGGAGAAGCTCCTAAGTTCGCAGAACCGTGGATTTGCGATTTGATATTAAGGCAAAACCTTTCAGCCCCGTCAATGCTTTGCATACTCCCGTTGCAAGATTGGATGTCCTGCGATGCGCTCATACGCCGTAATGACCCGCGTGAAGAGGTAATAAATGTACCGGCAAATCCCAAGCACTACTGGCGTTATCGTATGCATATAACCATGGAACAATTGTTGGCAAGCAAAGAGTTCAACGAGCATGTGTCGCAAATGATAACTGAAAGCGGACGGTAAGAGCCGTTTGCATTAAAAAATTAGACATTTTTGGCAGAAAAATTGATTTACTTTTCATATCTTTGCACGGATAAGGACTTGCATTTTGCAGCCCCGTATAACGATCAAAGATGAATAAGGATTTTTCTTCTAAAAATAAATATTCCAAACAAGCCAAGCACCACAGCATCATTGTAGCGATGTGGATGGTGTTTGGCTCGCTTGTAGTTATCGGCATATTGTTTTTTATACTCGTTTACAACGGCATTATAGGCTATATGCCCCCTGTTGAAGAGTTAAAGAATCCACGCGACAGATTTGCATCTGTAGTTTATTCCGCTGACGGACAAGAGATAGGACGATATTTCAAAAACACTGGCAATAGAGTTTATGCCGACTATGATGAAATTTCGCCTTATATGGTGGATGCCCTCATTGCCACAGAGGATTCCCGCTTCATGGAGCATAGCGGTGTTGATTTTCGCGCTTTGATGCGTGTGGCTTTTAAAACTCTTTTAATGGGCCACAAAAACGCCGGCGGCGGCTCAACTATTACCCAGCAGTTGGCCAAGCAACTTTATTCCCCCGAATCTAACGGCATTATAAGCCGCGCAATGCAGAAGCCCATTGAATGGATGATTGCCGTAAAACTTGAGCGCTTTTATTCAAAAGACGAGATACTAAAAATGTATCTCAACCAATTTGACTTTCTATACAATGCCGTTGGCATAAAGTCAGCCGCTCATGTATATTTCGGCAAAGAAGCAAAGGACCTTAACATACAGGAAGCGGCTATGCTTACCGGAATGGTCAAAAATCCCTCGATATACAACCCCATCCGCAAGCCTGAGCGCACTCTTGAGCGTCGCAATGTTGTACTTGAGCAGATGTACAAAGCCGATATGATAACCAAGGAGGAACTTGATTCATTAAAGCAGCTCCCACTTGGCATCAATTTCCATAAAGTTGACCATAAAGAAGGATTGGCCCCCTACTTCCGCGAAGAGATACGGCAAATGCTCAGGGCCACAAAGCCCGAGCGCAGTGACTATCCTTCATGGGATTATCAGGGATTCAAAGATGATTCCATTCAGTGGGAAAACAATCCGCTGTATGGCTGGATCGAAAAGAACCCTAAACCTGACGGTTCAAAGTATGATTTGTACAATGATGGACTAAAGATTTACACCACCATTGACTCGCGAATGCAGCAGTATGCGGAGGAAGCGGTTGCAGAGCAACTTGGTGGCGTTCTCCAGCCCCAGTTTTTCCGCGAAAAAAGAAACACCAAAGGAGCGCCCTACTCTACCAATCGTACAGAGATTTCAGAAATAAGAGTCAATCATCTTATCCGGAATGCCATGAGACAAACCGACCGTTACCGCATAATGAAAAAGGCCGGGGCATCGGAAGAAGATATAAAAGCAGCCTTCAACACTCCACGGGAAATGAAGGTGTTCAGCTACGCCGGAGATGTTGACACAGTTATGACACCTCTTGACTCAATGCTGTACAACAAACATTTCCTTCGCACGGGCTTCATGGCAATGGATCCCATCAATGGATACGTGAAAGCCTATGTCGGTGGCCCCAATTTTGAATATTTCCAATACGATATGGTGTCACAGGGCAAACGTCAGATCGGTTCTACCGTCAAGCCGTTCCTTTACACTTATGCCATGGAAGAAGGACTCACCCCGTGTGACCAGTTCCTTAACGCCCAACCCGTGTTGACAGATGAAAACGGCAAAGTCTGGGCACCCCGAAATTCCGGCAGCGGAAGAATCGGAGAAATGGTAGATTTACGCTGGGCACTGACAAACTCCAACAACTGGATTTCAGCACGCCTGATAAGCCAACTCTCTCCTGCGGCACTGGTCCGCACCATGCATAATTTTGGTATCACATCACATTTGGATCCCGTAATGTCATTATGCCTTGGTCCGGCAGATGTATCGGTAAAAGAAATGGTCAGTGCCTACACAGCTTATGCCAACAAAGGTATGCGCGTTGATCCGGTTTTTGTTACAGCGATAGCCGATGCCAACGGCAATATCATAAGCGAATTCACGCCCAAACATACCGAAGTAATAAGCGAAAAAGCATATTATCGAATTCTTTCAATGCTTCTCAATGTGGTGGATGGCGGTACCGGCAACAGACTTCGCCGGGCCCCCTTTAACATCACGGCACAAATGGGTGGCAAAACAGGTACGACCAACTACAATGCCGACGGATGGTTCATGGGCTTCACCCCGCAGCTTGTGGCAGGTGCTTGGGTTGGCGGAGAAGAACGCTTCATTCACTTCAACGGAATGGCTTATGGTCAGGGTGCAGCCATGGCACTCCCTATCTATGGCAGATTTATGAAGAAAGTTTATGCAGACCCCAATCTTCCTTATTCGCAAAGCGCCACATTCACATTCCCTCCAGACATGAATTTATGTGAAAGCGAATTTGGCTATTCTGGTGAAGAAGACACCGGAGCTGAAGAAGAAGCCTCCATTGAAGGGGTATTTGATTAAACATCATATTAGAATAAAAACAAAAAAATTATATACCTATGAAATTTAACGTATCAAGCAAAACGCTCTATAATTTTGCTTCTTCTGTGAGCAAGGTAATTAACGCCAAGAATCCCATGCCGATTCTCAATAATTTCCTTTTCACGCTTGATGGTGATACCCTGACCGTAAAAGCAGCCGATATGGAAAACTACCTTATCGGTCGTGTTCCTGTAGCAGAAGCCGAAGGCTCCGGCTCATTTTGCCTTGATGCCCGAAGAATAGTAGAACTGTTCAAGGAACTACCAGATCAAGGCATAGAAATTAATATCAATGAAAACAACATGGAGGTTACCATCTCCTACTCCAATGGCGTATATAATACAGTTGCTATCAGCGGCATGGAATATCCGGGTGCCTCAAGCGAGGATCATGGGCCAAAAGAATCCTTCGTTTGCAGCACAGAGCAGGTAATCAATGGTATCGACAGTACCATGTTTGCAGTAAGTGTTGATGAAATACGTCCGCAGATGATGGGTATTCTGTGGGATGTGAAACCCGATGCAATGGTATTCGTAGCTACTGACACGCGCAAACTCGTACGTTACACCAACTCCATGACCAAACCCGGAGTTGAATGTTCATTCATTCTGCCGGTAAAGGGCGCGAGCGTACTTAAAAACGTATTCGCTAAAGAAGATGAGATAAAGGTTACTGTGAGTGAAAAGAGCGTGCTGTTTGAAAGCCCTTCGTTCACTTTTGAATGTCGCCTGATCAAAGGTGTGTTCCCTCCCTACAATAAGGTTATCCCTCAAAACAATCCCTATATCCTCACCATTGACCGTCTTTCATTACTCAATGGCGTACGTCGTGTGTCTGTATTCGGAGATCAGGGCGGCGGCCTTGTTAAATTCCGTCTCACACCGGATCTCCTTACCCTTAAGGCAAGTGACAACAGCTTCGGCACATCCGGAAGTGAAACCGTTCCTTGCAGCTATGATGGTCAGGAGATGGTAATGGGCTTCAGCAGTATGTTCCTCATAGAGATACTGTCAACATTCAACACCACAGATGTTATGCTTAAAATTGCGGATCCAAGTCGTCCCGCAATTTGCCTTCCGGCAGAAAATGCTCCCGATGAAGAGCTCCTTATGCTCCTCATGCCCATGAACATCACTGACTAATACCTCTACGGTAATGGAACTTAAACTTACACGACCCATAATCTTTTTTGACCTTGAGACAACCGGTACCAATATCACTCAGGATAGGATTGTTGAGATCTCTCTCATCAAGGTTTATCCTGACGGTACCGACAAAGAGCATACCACTCGCATCAATCCGTGCATGCACATACCGGCTGAGGCCACAGAAGTGCACCATATTACGGATGCGGATGTAGCCGACAAACCGAAATTTGCCGATATCGCACAATCCCTCGCCAAATTTTTTGAGGGATGCGATCTTGCCGGATTCAACTCCAATCGGTTTGATGTGCCTATGCTTGTGGAGGAATTCCGCAGGGCCGGCATAGCATTTGACCTTAGCCGAACCAAGCTCGTTGATGTACAGACTATATTTCACAAGCGTGAACCACGTACTCTTGTAGCTGCGTATAAGTTTTATTGCGGCAAGGATCTTGATGACGCACATTCTGCAACAGCTGACACCCGTGCCACCTATGAGGTTTTAAAAGCGCAGTTAAACCATTATGAAGACCTTCCGTGCGATGTGGACGGACTTTCAGAATATTCCAGCCATAGCCGCAATGTGGATTTCATGGGGCGTCTTGTATGGAATGAAAACAAGAAAGAGGTTATTAATTTCGGAAAACACAAAGGACGCATAGCTGAAGAAGTGCTCTCTACCGACCCCGGATATTACGGATGGATAATGCAGGGAGATTTTCCTCAAAACACTAAAGATTGCTTCGCACGCATTCATCTGCGTGTTGAAAGCGCAAAACAAAAAAAATAGGATGCTAAAAGGCAAACATATTGTTCTCGGCATAACAGGAGGTATCGCCGCCTATAAAACCGCCTCACTCGTAAGATTGCTGGTAAAGCAGGGTGCAGAAGTGCAAGTTGTAATGACACCTTCAGCCAAGGAGTTCATTACTCCGGTCACAATGTCGGCTCTTACCGGCAAGCCTGTAATAAGCGAATTCTTCACAGCAAACACGGGAGAATGGCATAGCCATGTGGATATAGGTCTTTGGGCGGACGCAATGGTGATAGCCCCTGCTACAGCCTGCACCATAGGGAAAATGGCAAATGGTATTGCCGACAATATGCTTGTCACCACATACCTGTCAGCAAAAGCACCTGTATTTGTAGCTCCAGCCATGGATCTTGACATGATGGCTCACCCAAGCACCGTCCGCAATATTGAAACTCTTGTAAGTTACGGCAACCATATCATAGAACCTGCCGTTGGTGAACTTGCGAGTCACCTTATTGGCAAAGGACGCATGGCCGAACCGGAACAAATTGTTGAAGCTCTTAATAATTTTTTTGAGAGCACTTCCCTATTGGCCGGTAAAAAAATACTGATTACGGCAGGTCCCACATACGAAAAGATTGACCCTGTACGTTTTATCGGCAATTACTCATCAGGAAAGATGGGGTATGCACTTGCTGATGCTGCCGCAAATTCAGGTGCTGAGGTTATCCTTGTCAGTGGCCCGGTGAGCATAAAGCCTACTAACCCCAACGTAAAAGTTGTGAAGGTGGAATCTGCCACACAAATGCTTGATGAATGTAAGAATTACTGGCATGATTGCTCTGTAGGTATAATGTGCGCTGCAGTGGCTGATTATCGTCCCCGGCAAATGGTGGAAAGTAAAATCAAACGTGAGCATACTACCGGTATGACGCTTGAACTTGTTAAAAATCCGGACATAGCTGCCACTCTTGGAGATCTTAAGGGCAAGAACCAGTTCTTAGTGGGGTTCGCACTTGAAACCGAAAATGGTATTTCCAATGCTCTTGACAAATCACAACGTAAAAAATTAGATATGATTTGTCTGAACTCACTGGAAGACAAAGGCGCAGGATTCGGCACCGATACCAACAAAGTCACTGTTATTTATCCGCACGGTCCCGAAATTGTAGAACTTCCGCTAATGAACAAAACGGATGTAGCCAAGTTAATCTTAGAGGGAATTATAAGTCATTTACCCTAACATTAAAAATGAGTAAAAACAATATAATAATTTTGATGATGATCATGGGTATGTTCTGCTTCAAGGCACATGCTCAGGAACTTAATTGCACAGTTGAAATCAACTCTGACCAGATAGAGGGAACCAACACAGAAATATTTACTACATTACAGGAAGCCATAAACGAATACATGAATTCCACAAAGTTTTCAAATGCTCAGATTTCTGCCAATGAAAAAATTGATTGTCGTCTTTTCTTCACAATAGGAGAATACGCTGATGATGTGATGAAAGGAAATCTTCAGGTTCAATCAACACGCCCTGTTTACAACACCAACTACACCACCACTCTTCTTAATTTCAAAGACGACAACATTGAGTTTACATACCGTCAGGGCGAACCGCTCATATTCTCAGAAAATTCAGTAGAGAATAATCTCACCGCCATCCTTGACTATTATGCATATCTCATACTCGCCATTGATTTTGATTCTTTTTCACCAAACGGAGGGCAACCGTTTTATGACAGGGCACAGAACATAGTGCAACTGTCACAAACATCAGGTGAACTCGGATGGAAGTCTTTTGATGACCGGAGAAACCGTGCCGCAGTGCTCAATGCATTTACAGATCCCGGAACATCTGCTATCCGTACTCTCATATATGAATATCACCGTAAAGGATTGGATGAAATGTCAATGAGTCCTGCCAAAGGAAGAGCCGTTATTACCAATTCACTTGATAATCTGCAAAAAGTTTATCAGTCGCAACCAATGAGTGTTGCCTTAAATATTTGGCACGATGCCAAGCTTGACGAATTAATAAATATTTACAGTCAGGGATCACAGGATGAAAGAGACGGTGTTTACGAACTTCTCTACTCCCTTTACCCGACTGAGCAACGGCGTCTCAAAGATATAAAAGAGCCGCCAAAGAGGAACTAATTCTTGACACTGATGCTGGAATCACTAAATATATCTAACTATGCACTAATTGACCACATGGAAATTAATTTCCATGCTGGCCTGAATATAATCACTGGTGAAACAGGTGCCGGAAAATCCATTATGCTTGGCGCCTTGTCTCTTATTATGGGTGGCAGAGCCGATACTAAGGCTATAAAATCCGTTGCACAAAAAAGTGTTATTGAAGCTGTATTTGAAGTATCAACAAATACCCAGCTGAAGCAGTACTGCATAGACAATGATGTAGAATGGGATGACAATAAATGCATCTTACGACGGGAAATATTGCCGAGTGGTCGCTCCAGAGCTTTTATCAATGATTCTCCTGTGTCGTTGACACTGCTGCAAGGAGTTGCGATACAGCTCATTGACATACATTCACAGCATCAGAATCAATTGCTTGCGCAACCTGAATTTCAGCGCAACATAATTGACTCACTTGCAGCAAATGGAGAGCTGAAGGCTAAGTATCTTCAGCGTTACAATGTTCTCCGCACAGCTGTAAAGGCTCTGAAACAGGCAAAAACACGTATTGCCAAAAGCAAGGAAAACGAAGAGTTCCTTCAGTTTCAGCTTGAAAAACTGAAGGAATTATCGCCTGTTGCGGGAGAGCAGGAAGAACTTGAGCGCAACCGAGACAACATGGCCAACATAGCTCAAATTAAATCATCTATTGATGTGGCTCTGGATGCTATAGAAAATGAGAATTTCGGCATCCTCCACCAAATCGAGCGCCTTCAAGATGCCATATCTGCCCTTGACAATGCCATTAACGCTGAGGCAAACATTCCCGAAAGACTTGAAACAATAAGAATTGAGCTGAATGATATTCTTGGAGAGATTCAAACTGCTGATGAAAATCTGCATGCAAATCCCGAAGAGCTGGATTATATTGAACAACGGTTAGAAAGCATCTATGATCTTGAGCGCAAGCACGATGTGGAAACTGTTGAAGAACTTATATCCATTCAAGAAAGGCTTCAGAGCCAGCTGAATGAATTAAATTGCGGCGATGAAACAATACATGAGCTTGAAAAAACTGCCCGCAGAAGCATGGCATTAGCGCGGCAAACTGCCGCCGAGCTTACTGATTCAAGGGTTGTCACCGCTGAGAAATTTGGCACTGACCTTCTGAATATGGCAAAACCGCTCGGCATGAAAAATCTCATCGTGGATATAAAAGTGTCACCGGCCGACATGAGTATTCACGGTATGGATAATGTTGAATTTCTGTTTGCATTCAATAAAAATCAAAAGCCCACCGGGGTGGCCGGCGCAGCCTCCGGCGGTGAAATATCAAGATTGATGCTCGCCATTAAATCCATAATAGCATCGCAAATGCAGCTACCGTCCATTATTTTTGACGAAGTTGATACGGGCGTAAGCGGAGATGTTGCAAATCGTATGGGCGAAATGATGAAGCGCGCTGCAGAAAACATACAAGTTATAGCCATAACCCATTTGCCACAAGTGGCCGCAAAGGGAACATCACATTTCAAAGTATTCAAAGAAGACGATGAGGATGCTACCCATACACGAATTTTTGAACTTGACCAAAAACAAAGAATAGCAGAACTGGCCCTGATGCTTAGCGGAGACCAGAACAACCCGACAGCTCAAGCAACTGCACTTCATCTGCTATCACAAAACGATAATTGAATCATGCAACAAAACGAAATGATATTTGGCATTCGTGCCGTTATAGAGGCAATAGAAGCCGGGAAAGACATTGACAAGATCTATATTCGTAAAGACCTTGGTGGAGAATTGGCACAAGAACTTTTTGATCTGATTCATAAACACCATCTTGTCACCCAAAGAGTACCGCAGGAACGGCTGAACCGGTTCACCCGCAAGAATCACCAAGGTGTTGTTGCGCTGCTGAGTGCAGTCACGTATTATCACCTTGACGATATTATTCCACAATTATACGAAGCAGGATCGTTGCCTTTCATGGTAATTCTTGACGGCATAACAGATGTTCGCAATTTTGGCGCAATAGCCAGAACGTGCGAATGTGCCGGAGTTGATGCCATTGTAATCCCTGAGCGCGGCAGCGTATCTGTAAATGCCGATGCCGTAAAAACTTCAGCCGGTGCACTCCATCATTTGCCGGTATGTCGTGAGCGGTCCACCCTTCATGCCGTTAAAACCCTAAAAGAAAACGGATATAAACTTGTAGCCGTTTCTGAAAAGGCCGACATAAACTATACGCTTTCTGATTACACAGTACCCGTTGCTTTGGTACTCGGAGCAGAAGACACAGGCATTTCTCCTGAAGTCCTAAAAGAATGCGACACCTTTGTGTCAATTCCTATGTTCGGCCATATTGCATCACTGAACGTATCTGTGGCCGGAGCCGTTATTATGTATGAGGTAGTACGACAAAGGCTGGACGCCAACATGGAAGTGATTTGAGCAATATTAAAGCTTGTATTCCGTTAAATCTTAAATGAATATCTCTTTATTACGACATATAGTTTTATTAGGGTGTCTCTTTGTGTCTACACTGATGCAGATTCATGGAGCTTCACTTACATTTTCCGGGATTAGTCGTACAGCACTTTCCGAAACGCCCAACAGTTCTTCAGGACTTGATGCAATATATGTACTTCCCACTGTTTCCAATGCCAGTGCTTCCTATAAGGCCTCCACTCAAAATGTAAAATGGCTGAAATGGGGAATGCAGGGAGCAGCTTATGCAACAGAAATTCCTGCATCAAATATCATTAAATCGGGTAATAGTTACACCCTCACAAACATTGAGGGGAACTGTGGTTACACTATTGAAGACGGCAGCTCAATTCATTACTTTTGGATTGTTGATTATTCCACACATCCCTATTCGGTATCAGCCGTGCATGTTGATGATGACAGCGATTGCGCCATGACTTCTCTTAGAACGGAAGGTACCGCCGACCGCATTTATTATTACAGCATCAATGCTCGTGCATATGAAATAGACCGAGACATCCACATATCATATCTAACTCTTAAGAGTGACAGCGAATCCTTTACGTTCAATCAGGTTACCACAGACGAGAGCGTAGCATATATAAACGGTTCAATCCATGTTCCTTCGCCGCTTTGTGACACATACTTCAAGGTTTCCGGAGATAAATTTATGTCAGCATGGGGTGTTCCTATGGAATGTATCTCCGGCTATTACAATACATCGTCTGTGGAAGCCATTGTAAATGTGATGCAGGAGGAGCGTGAAAACGACAACGAGCAGTCGGCAGACATGGACGATACAGCACTTGGCGGATCAGCGCCTTGCGACATCAGTATGAAAGCCGTAGTAAGCGATGCTGCAATTTTCCATGAATGGCAAATAACATCCGACCCATCGTTTAACGATGTGCTTCTTCGTGCCACCGAGCTGGATTATACCCATACATTCAGCGAAATGGGTTCATATTACATCCGTTTTATGTGCGCCGATGCATCCGGAAAATGTGAATGGTATAGCGACACCTATACGGTGTTCATAGGCGAGTCCCGCTTGCTATGCCCGAACGCATTTTCACCTAACGCTTCACCCGGTGTAAATGACGAATGGAAAGTAAGCTATCGGTCTCTTATAAGCTTTGAATGCTACATATTCAATAAATGGGGCGTCAAAGTGGCTGAATTTAAAGATCCCGCTCAAGGTTGGGACGGCAAATATAATGGCAAATTTGTGCCTGCCGGCGTATATTACTATGTCATAAAGGCCGAAGGTGCCGATGGCGTAAAATATGACCTTAGCGGTGATATCAACATTGTAAACTACAAGTAATCTATGCAAATCAAAACTATATTTTTGGCACCAATATCGGTGCTTCTGCTACTGTGCGGCAATGCTTGGGCATCACAGCCCCACATGATGCAAGTAGTTAGTCCGAATATTCCGGAACACGTAACATTTGCCGGCAAAAAAATCAATTTGGACCGAAGCGACATGTATGAGCGATTTGATCGTGAGTTAACATCCATGGCATTTACTCATGGCACTACGATGCTGACTCTAAAGCGGGCCAACCGGTATTTCCCTATCCTGATTCCAATATTAAAAGCCAATAACATACCCACAGACCTGATATATTTGGCATGCATAGAAAGTAATCTTAACCCTCGCGCCGTAAGTGGAGCAGGAGCAGCGGGATTATGGCAGTTTATGCCGGCTACAGGCAAGGAATATGGCCTTGAAGTCAATGAGTATGTTGATGAACGGTTTCATCCCGAAAAGGCTACAGAGGCAGCCTGTAAATATCTTACCAACGCATACAATAAATATGGGAATTGGGAATCGACTGCTGCTTCCTACAATGCCGGCATGGGCAGAATTTCTCGCGAGCTTGATGCACAAAAAGCTGAAAGTGCCTATGACTTGTTTTTGAACGAGCAGACATCGCGCTACATATTCCGTTTACTTGCAATGAAATCAATCCTTGAGCACCCGCAATATTTCGGATATGTTCTAAAAGCATCTCAATTGTATTTCCCGATAACTACAGAAAATGTGGAAGTTAACGAACCTGTGGAAGATTGGCAAACATGGGCGTTGGACCATGGCACAAACTATCTCACACTCCGTGAGCTCAATCCGTGGATAAGGGCGAAGTCACTTCCAAACAAAAACAACAAGACCTATATAGTAAAGATACCCTCTGAGGATGCAATGCTCAGGTCAAAACAATCCAAGGAGGTTTATAACCATAATTGGATTTCCAAATAATGACAAATAAAGATACTGAAACCACACCCGCAATATATGACTCGTTTGACGCCGCAGATTCTTTGAATGTGTACGGCGCAAGAGTCCATAATTTAAAAAATATAGATGTTACCATCCCTCGCAACTCTCTTACTGTCATAACCGGTTTGAGCGGTAGCGGCAAGTCCTCACTCGCGTTTGACACCATATTTGCTGAAGGACAGAGACGATACATTGAAACATTTTCTTCTTATGCCAGGAATATGCTCGGCACTCTTGAGCGTCCTGATGTGGATAAAATCACCGGTCTTAGTCCCGTAATAGCTATTGAGCAGAAAACAGTCAACCGCAATCCGCGAAGCACTATCGGCACTACCACCGAAATATATGATTTCCTTCGTCTGTTATATGCAAGAATAGGTGAAGCTGTCAGCTACTTGTCCGGAGAACCGATGATCAAATATACCGAAGAAAAAATCATCAATCTGATTCTGGAAAAATTCAATGGTAGGAAGATATATGTTCTTGCACCGATAGTAAAAAATCGTAAGGGTCATTATAAAGAGCTGTTTGAAAATCTCAGGAAAAAAGGATTTCTGACAGTAAGAGTTGATGGCGAACTGCGCGAAATCTCTCTGGGAATGAAACTTGACCGATACAAAAATCACTCCGTAGAATTGGTGATTGACAGGCTCAAGGTTTCGGACAAAGATGTGACAAGACTACGCGACACTGTAAACGATGCTCTTAGGCAGGGAGACAAGCAGCTGATGATATATGATGTGGAAAACGATGCAATTTCACATTATAGCCAGCACCTCATGGACCCTGCGACAGGATTGTCCTATCGCGAACCTGCACCGCATAATTTCTCTTTCAATTCTCCTCAAGGAGCATGTCCGCACTGCAAAGGTCTTGGATATGTAAACATAGTGGATAAGGACAAAATAATGCCTAATCCTCTTTTGTCAATTCATGACGGAGGTATTGTGCCTCTCGGCAAGTACAAAAACAGCATGATATTCTGGCAGATAGAGGCCATACTTGCCAAATATGGGCATACCATGCACACTCCCATCAAAGACATCAGCGATGAGGCAATGAATGACATCCTGAACGGCACACCTGACCGGTTGGCAATACAGAATTCCACTATGAGCCTCTCAAATTATTTCATGAGCTATGACGGCATAGTGAAATATATTGAAATGCAGCAAAGCGAGGATGCCTCGAGCGCAGCCCAGAAATGGAGCGGCAAATTCTTTTCCCGGGTTGAATGTCCTGAATGTAATGGCGACAGGTTAAATAAAGAAGCTCTTCATTTCTACATTCAGGGAAAAAACATTGCCGAGGTCAGTCGGTTGGATCTGACCGAGCTGAAAGAATGGGTGGACAATCTTGAAAAATCACTATCGCCCTCACATGCCCTGATTGCGCATGAAATAGTTAAAGAAATAAGCGGCCGCATAGGTTTTCTCATTGATGTAGGGCTGGAATATCTTTCACTTAATCGTGCCTCTGCCACTCTGTCCGGTGGTGAGAGCCAACGGATAAGACTTGCCACTCAGATAGGATCGGAACTTGTAAATGTGCTCTACATTCTTGATGAACCGAGTATAGGTCTTCATCAACGCGACAATTTGAGGCTTATAAATTCTTTGAAGAAACTACGTGATGCAGAAAACTCAGTAATCGTTGTTGAACACGACAAAGACATGATGCTTGAAGCAGATTATGTGGTGGACATAGGGCCCAAAGCCGGAAGAAAAGGCGGCATGGTGGTGTTTGAAGGCACCCCGTCCGACATGCTTAAAACTTCCACACTAACGGCCAACTATCTCAATGGCAATCTTAAGATTGATGTACCCTCAAAACGCAGAGAAGGTTCCGGGAAATATATTGAGCTGAAAGGTGCTACAGGAAATAACCTCAAAAATGTGGACCTGAAACTCCCTTTAGGCACATTTACGGTAGTAGCCGGCGTATCAGGCAGCGGTAAATCAAGCCTGATAAACGGCACTTTGCAGCCCATCCTGTCACAACATTTTTTCAAATCCCTGCAGGCTCCTCTGCCATACGAATCAATTCTCGGCATTGAACATATCGACAAGGTTGTGACCGTTGACCAATCGCCGCTTGGCAAATCACCACGTTCCAATCCGGCCACATATACAGGTGTATTTACTGATATCCGCAATCTGTTTGTCGGATTGCCCGAAGCAAAAATCCGTGGATATAAACCGGGCAGATTTTCATTCAACATATCGGGTGGCAGATGTGAAGTATGCTCCGGCAACGGCTACAAAACCATTGAAATGAATTTTCTACCGGATGTCCTTGTTCCTTGCGAAGCTTGTGGTGGCAAACGGTATAACCGCGAAACTCTGGAAGTGCGTTACAAAGGAAAATCTATTGCCGATGTACTTGACATGACGATAAATCAGGCCGTAGATTTCTTTTCAGGTATCCCGTCTATTCTGCGTAAAATCAAGGTATTGCAAGAAATCGGATTAGGATATATCAAACTCGGCCAACCGTCAAGCACCTTGTCGGGAGGAGAGAACCAAAGAGTGAAGCTTGCTACTGAATTGGCAAAGAAAGACACCGGTAAAACGCTTTTTATTCTTGACGAACCAACCACTGGTTTGCATTTTGAAGACATAAAAGTGCTTTTGGGAGTTTTCAACCGATTGGTAGAACGAGGGAACACCGTGCTTGTCATTGAGCACAATCTTGATGTGATAAAATGTGCTGATTATATAATTGATATGGGACCGGGCGGTGGACGAAATGGCGGTAAGATAATATCTCAAGGCACTCCGGAACAGATTGCCAAGGGTAACTCCCCTACTTCCGAGTTTTTACAAAAGGAACTTCAATCAATAGTTCGTTAAAAATTTGATTATAGGCTAAGCGGCATC
>ULPZ01015648.1_pt1 | contig 46667 bp, 43 predicted proteins | sample 1953991 | NCBI WGS metagenome assembly ULPZ01 (sample SAMEA4835642, study PRJEB28245) | human gut metagenome | biome: gut microbiome; material: fecal sample | place: Denmark | collected 2008
AATGAGGATTTCAGTAATCCACTGCCAGTATTTCATTGTTCTCTCTTGGAGCGAAAAACGGGACTCGAACCCGCGACCCCGACCTTGGCAAGGTCGTGCTCTACCAACTGAGCTATTTTCGCGTTGGGCAACCGCTGTTTTTCGTTTGCGATGCAAAGGTAGGCATATTTTCGGAACTGACAAAATATCGCGCCAAAAAATTTGCAATATTTTTGGCGCAAAACTGCCGTTGATATGATAACATATATGGTTTCCACTCATTTGCACGCTCAAAAAATATTGATTATTTTTCATCTTTAACCAACATAACTGATATAAATATGAACGAAAAGATATATTTTTGCGTTGAAGTTTTGCAAAACCTATATCCATGACCAAAATTTATATTTGCGGTGCCGTGGCACTGCTGTGTGCTATGGCTGCCAACGCCGGCACCAATAATGAAATCAACACCGTGACTTCAACGGGACGACAAGTAAGCGTTACTGCTGTCAATCCTTATATTATTAAGGTGAGCAATCATGCCCGAGAATCAAAATCTAATGAGTCGGCTGCAGTAAACATTCATACTCCCCTCATTACGGCACAAACCACCACTGCAGGACGCACCAGAGTACTTGCAACAAGCGGCGGCATTACCGCTATGCTTGACACAGTAAACGGTAGCATCGTGATAGACGGAGGTGTGCCGAGAGTAATCGGGGACAACGGCATGCGCAGGGATTCGCTCAACAGAAAATGGGTAAGCGTGGCCACAATGAGCAATGGAGCATTCTATGGTGCCGGAGAACGCGGTTACAAACTCAATTTGCAGGGCGATACACTGATAATGTACAACAAACAGAACTATGGCTACACCGCCGGCGAGAATCGCATAAAGCAAATGAACATTTGCATGCCTTTTGTGATCTCAGATCAGGGTTACGGCATATTTTTTGATGATTACGCTGCTGCATGGCTTGCAGTTGAAAATGGTACCCTAACCTACTCAACCGAAGGTAAAGAGGATATAGACTACTATTACATCAACGGCAATGGCTCTATTGCCAATGTTGTGGAGCAATGGACCGCTCTTGTGGGACGCCAGCAGCTTCCACCGGTATGGGCATTGGGATATATAACCTCAAAATACGGCTATAAGACCGAAGCTGAAACACGCTCGGTAATAGACTCGCTCAAACGCGGAGGTTATCCGCTTGACGGAGTTGTGCTTGACCTTTATTGGTATGGCAAGGAGGAAGATATGGGCCGTTTGGCCTGGGATGCCGATCAGTGGCCCGACCACAAGGGGATGCTCCGTGATTTCAAAAAATGTGGTGTCAACACTGTGATAATTTCACAGCCCTACATACTCAGCAATGGCCGTGGTGCCGACAACTTCAATTATCTCAGCAATCATGGCATGCTGGCCAAAGACAGTCTTGGAGGCATACATCCTGTAACCATCTGGGTTGGACAAGGAGGCATGCTGGATGTGGCCAATCCCGACACCAAGGCATGGCTGCGAGACAGGTATAGCGCGCTTACAGATGAAGGCGTGACCGGATGGTGGGGCGACCTTGGCGAACCGGAGGTGCACCCCGAAGGTGCGATACATGCCAACGGCAAAACCGCCAGAGAATACCATAACCAGTATGGCAACGACTGGAGCGAAATCATCTTCAATCTATTTCAAGACAAATATCCCGACACGCGCCTGATGACAATGATGCGCGGAGGCACAGCCGGACTGCAACGCTACAATGTATTTCCATGGAGCACGGATGTGAGCCGCTCATGGGGCGGACTAAAACCGCAGGTCAATATAATGCTCAACTCGGGAATGAGCGGATTGGGCTACATGAGCCATGATGTGGGAGGATTTGCGGTGGATTCCGCCAATCCTGTGGATCCCGAGCTGTATGTGCGATGGCTGCAGTTGGGCACATTCTCACCTGTGCTTCGCACCCATTCCACAGTAGATGCCGAACCGTATCATTATCCGCAGCAGGAGAAAATTCTGAAATCCCTTATTGATGAAAGATACAAATGGCTTCCCTATAATTACACTTTGGCATATGAGAATGCTGCCAAAGGCTGGCCGTTGGTGCGTCCGCTGAATTTTCATGGCGGAAACGTGACGCAGGACAATGCAGATGAATATCTGTGGGGGCACGACCTGCTTGTGGCTCCGGTGCTGGAACAGGGTGCCGACAAACGAGTCGTGGTAATGCCTGAAGGCTCATGGGTGGATTACCTCAATCCGAGCGGCAAAATATACACCACCGGCGATAGTGTCACATATCAGGCACCGCTTGATGTGCTGCCCAGATTTGTGCGTCTTGGAGCGTTCATTGTGCAAGCCGACAACAAGATGGAGAACACCGGTGACTTCACTGCATCACAGTATCACATATATTATTACCCGAAAACCGGCTACGAAACCTCAGGCATGATATATGAAGACGACCATGCCAACCCCAAAGCTCTGGAGCAAAACCAATACGCCATCATGACGCTTAACGGCATTGACAACAATGGCAAAACAGAAATCACAGCTACGATGCAAGGCAATTATCCCGGTATGCCCGATTCCAGAAATCTGACATTCACCGTATATAGGGTAAACAACAAGCCCGGCAGTGTGGTCATAAACGGCAAGAAACTGTCTGCGCGAAAATGGGATTACAATGCCGGCACCAAAAGCTTAAGTTTCAGTACCAATTGGCAAAGCTCCAAACCCATGCACATCACCGTGGAATAAGTGTGGAAATTTTGCTACCTTTGCACTGATTTTTCATTAGACTTATGGAAAAAACAGTTTGCAAAGAAGCAATGCCGATGCATAACGATTGGGATCGCGAGCATCTATGGCATCCATATACATCCACAATCTCCCCACTCCCCACATATATGGTGGACAGTTGCAAGGGTGTCAAAATCAAACTTACCAACGGCACCGAGCTTATTGACGGCATGTCCTCATGGTGGTGCGTGATACATGGCTATAACAATCCGGCCATAAACAATGCCATTACAGAGCAAATCAAAAAGATGAGCCATGTGATGTTTGGCGGCCTGACCCATGCTCCGGCTGTGGAGCTGGGAAAAATGCTACTTGAAATCGCACCGCCAAACATGCACAACATTTTTTACGCCGATTCGGGATCGGTGGCTGTGGAAGTTGCCATGAAAATGGCTGTGCAGGCAGCTGTGTCACGTTCAGGCTCCCACAACAAAACCAATTTTGTAACCATTCGCTCGGGGTATCACGGCGACACATGGAATGCCATGAGTGTATGCGACCCCGTCACCGGCATGCACGGTGCTTTTGGCCCTGCATTACCCATACGATATTTTGTAGAGCAGCCGCGAATAAAATTTGGCGAAGAGTGGCACCCGGAGGCCATGCAGCAACTTGAAACCACACTCAGGGAGCATCACTATGAAATAGCCGCGCTCATACTTGAGCCGGTGGTACAGGGCGCAGGAGGCATGTACTTCTATCATCCGCAGTATCTTGTGGAAGCCCGCAGGTTATGCGACAAATACGGAATTTACCTGATATTTGATGAAATAGCCACCGGATTCTGGCGCACGGGCAAAATTTTTGCATGGGAACATGCCGGTGTGCAGCCCGACATCATGTGCATTGGCAAAGGGCTAACGGCCGGATACATGACCATGAGCGCAGTGCTCACAACCAAAGATGTGGCCGACACCATATCACGAGGCGAGGCCGGAGTAATGATGCACGGACCTACGTTCATGGCCAATCCATTGGCATGTGCAGTGGCAATAGCATCGCTCACGGAGCTTAAGAAACATGACATGGCAAATGTTGTTGCCCATATAGAAGCCAAGCTGCGCCAACTTCTCGCTCCCGCAGCAAACAATCCTAAAGTGCGTGAAGTAAGAGTGCTGGGAAGCATAGGTGTGGTGGAAATGAAAGATAATGTGAATGTGGGCGAGTTTCAGAAAGAGTGCGTAAAGCGAGGCATATGGGTGCGTCCGTTTGGCAAAAACGTGTATGTGATGCCGCCATATGTGATAACCGACGAAGATCTTGACCATCTCGTGACCCAGATGCTTGAAATCATAAAATGAGATACGACAAAATCATAACCGACTTGCGAGAGCAAGGCAATCTACGTAGCATACCGCAAGATTCAAATAATGCGGTGGTGGATTTTTCTCTCAACGATTATCTGGGAATAGCCGAATCGGGCATTGTGCAACAGGAGTTTTTCAGCAATCCCGCCAACACCCGCATTGCACTGACCTCATCGGCTTCACGCCTGCTCGCCTCGGACCAAAAACATTACACCAACCTTGAGAACCATATAGCCGCAGCATTAGGCAGAGAGGTACTTCTGTTCAACAGCGGATACCACGCCAACACCGGCATGGTGTCAGCTCTCACCAATGCTTCTACCATCATTGTGGCTGACAAGCTTGTACACGCCAGCATAATTGACGGCATAATGCTGAGCAAAGCCCCGTTTACACGTTTCAGGCACAACGATATTGCCCATCTTGACAGGATTCTTGAAAAAGAGTCAGGCAAATACGAACGTGTGATTGTGATTGTAGAATCGGTATATAGCATGGACGGTGACAGTGCGCCACTTGAACAGATAGCGGAGCTCAAAGGGAAATACGGCAATATGATGCTGTATGTCGATGAGGCACATTCATTCGGAGTGCTCGGTCGCAACGGAATGGGTGTGACCACGCTCCTGCCCCACCCCGAAATGGTGGATGTGGTTATAGGCACTTTTGGCAAGGCCCTTGGGTCCGCAGGTGCTTTTGCAGCCATGAACAGCGAATTACGCACTTTGGCAATCAACCGGGCACGCAGCTTCATATTTTCCACAGCATTACCGCCAATGAGCTGCGCCTACACTCTCCACACGCTGAAATGGGTCGAGAATCACGAAGATGCGCGTACCCATCTTGGCATACTTGCCGCATATCTGCGCGATGCCTTAAAAGCCAATGGTATCAAAACATCGGATGATGCGCGTTATATCACACCTATAGTGATTGGCGATGCTAAACGCACTGTTGAAATATCGCGCAAACTGCTTGAACACGAGGTTAAGGTGCTGCCCATACGCACTCCCACCGTACCTCCCGGCACCGAACGGTTAAGGATAAGTTTGAGCGCGGCTATGAGCCATACAGACATAGACCTGCTGGTAAACTCGCTGGTGAAAGTGCTATGACCATAAAACCTGTCCATATAAGCCACGAGCCTCGGCTGGCGCTGATATTTGCCGGCTGGGGCATGGACGAGCGCATGTTTATGCCGCTGCGGCGCGGCGGCTATGATATTGCGGTGGCTTTTGAGTACAACACTCCGCATCATCTCCCCTCATGGATTGACGATTACAAAGAGATATGCATTATTGCCTGGTCGTATGGAGTGTGCATGGCCGAGCGCACATTGCTCACGAGGCCACAGCTCCCGGTGACTCTGAAAGTGGCCGTGAACGGCACCCCTACACCCGTAAATGATACCACTGGCATACCGGAAGCCATATACAATGGCACTCTTTCGGGGCTGAATGAACGAAGCGTGTATAAATTCTATCGCCGCATGTGCATGAACGCAAACGAGTTCGGCCTATGGAAAGGAATGATGCCGCGACGCTCACTAAGCTCTCTGTCTGAAGAGCTGGCGCTGTTCGGCAACATTCAGCGCACAAGTCCGGTAGAGTGGGATATAGTTTTTATCGCCGGACATGACGCCATCATACCTACGCAGAACCAAATCAATGCGTGGAAAGGGATTCATGACATCAGAATGCTTGATTGCGGGCATTTGCCTGACTTTCAGTCATTGATGAATGAAGTATTGATAGACAAAAATGATGTGGAGAGGAAATTTTCAATCCATGCCGAAACATATATTGACCATGCCACTGTGCAACGGCAGATGTGTGAGAAAGTAAACGACATCCTCAGACTCACCGGCTGCGACCGTCCGGACTCTATGGTGGAAATAGGTGTCGGTACCGGAATGCTCACACGCATGTATGCCGAATGGATGCATCCGCACAACCTGCAACTGTGGGACCTATGCAATATACCCACTCATTTACCCGGCACACATATCAGATGTGATGCAGAATCTGCTGTCACAAAACTGAACAATGTGGATATTATAGCATCATCGGCCACCATCCAATGGATGAACAATCCCAAACTTTTTGTGGCACGCTGCGCTGCTGCTCTTGCCGACAACGGTGTTGTCGTGTTTTCAACATTCGGCCCCGATACATTCAAAGAGATAAATCATCTGCTGCCTGCTTCCCTGCGGTACCTATCTGCAAATGAATGGCGTGGAATGAAGATTGACAACTGCGAAATCACTGTTGCAGAGGAGAAAGAAACGCTTTCATTCCCCTCTTCGCGAGAACTGCTTCAGCATATAAGTCTCACGGGAGTAAACGGATGCGGAGTGAATCATACTGCATCATATCGGGCATGTCGCGCCATTCTCACATCAAATATCACAACTCTCACCTATCATTGTATATACCTGACTATCAAGAAACATGCCTAAACAAGACCAAATATTGCGCAACCGCCAGTGGCTCGCAGACAAAGCCAACGAGCCGGGAGTAGATCTCATAGACAAAAACATTTATCGCAAAGTGCTTCACAGCGGGAACGCTTCCGCACCGACACCCAACCGCAATAGCGTAGTGGTGATGTATTATACCGGCAAACTCATCAACGGCAAGACTTTTGATTCATCACGTGGCGGCGCGCCATTGGCAATTCGTCTTCGTGAATTGATACAGGGGCTCATCATTGCCATGCCGCAAATGCATGTGGGCGACCGATGGGAAATTTACATTCCAGCCGAAATGGGATATGGCAAACGGTCTCAACCGGGAATTCCCGGCGGATCCACGCTCATTTTTGACATCGAACTTAAGGCTATAGGATAATCAGTGCTTCTGTATCTGCCGTATAGCAAGGATAAGGGCAGTCTGTGTGGCACGGTCTATAACACGTGTGCGATTGCCCGGGAAATGGTATTCCCCGCTTACTGTTCCCCACGGAGTGTCAACGGCTATGCACACAGTACCTACCGGCTTGCCGGGTACAGCCCCTCCGGGTCCTGCGATACCGCTTGTAGCCATGGATATGTCGGCATGAGTTATGCGACGTACCCCTTGAGCCATCTGCTCGGCTACAGGAATGCTTACGGCACCAAGCGAACTGATGGTGTCGGCATCAACACCCAGCACATGCGTCTTCACAGTGTTGGCATATGACACCACCCCTCCGAGCATAGCACTGGAACTTCCCGGTATCAATGTAATGAGATGAGCTATATTGCCTCCTGTACAGCTTTCGGCAGTTGCCACAGTGAAAGCCCGCTTGTCAAGTTCGCGTAAAAGTATTTCGGCAGGCTCTGCATCCCCGTCCCATAACAGGTTATCCCCTACTTCTTTGGCAAGAAGGGTCCACTGCTCATGCAGCTGACGCTCAATCAGAGAACGGTCGGTGCCGGTGGCATCCAAGCGCAATCTTATAATGCCCGGTTTGGGCAGGTAGGCCAGATGAAACCCATCCGGCAACTGTGATTCAAACGATGCGAGACGAGTGGCAAGATCGCTCTCGCTGATACCGGTCACAACCATGGTGCGATGCTCCACATCCTTATCCGACGGGAAGAAGGCACGCAGCCTTGGGAAAACGGCTGATGTAAACATCTCGGCTGTTTCAAACGGCACTCCAGGCATGGAAACCAAAACCTGACCGGCTCCATTGGGGTGCGTGTGATTGAACCACATCACAGGGGCTGTTCCCACACGGTTCTGAATCACTGTACAGCTGCTCGGCACCATAGCCTGCGAGCGTGTAAGGTCATTGAGCTTAAGGCCGCGTTTTTTGAATATTTCTTTCACGTTCTCAAGCACCTCGGCATTCTCTACAAGCTCACCCCCGAAATACCGGCACATTACTCCTTTGGTAATATCATCCTTGGTTGGGCCGAGACCGCCGGTGGTGAGCACCACCGGAGCCAAAGCAAAAGCTCTGTCTATGGCATTGCGAATGGCATCCGCATCATCGGCCACCACTTCCACATTAACTACCTGCCAGCCATAAGGCGCAACATGACGGGCTATAAACCCGCTGTTGGTATCGGTAACCTGTCCTATCAGCAGCTCATCGCCAATCACTATCACAGCTATATTCATACCGTTACTCGAGCATAAGGCACCTCATTATAGGCGCAGAATTTTTTATCAAGATATTTATAATATCCGGCTATAGCCACCATTGCGGCATTGTCGGTGGTAAACGCCCTCTCAGGGATAAAAGCTTCAAGGCCGTGTGATGCGCAGAAATCGGCCACGGCCTGACGCACCCCCGAATTTGCACTCACTCCGCCTCCTATTGCCACTGTCTTCACACCGGTCTGCTCAACAGCCTTGCGCAGTTTGGCAAGGAGTATTTCAATAATGGTATGTTGTAACGAAGCAGCCAGATCAGCCTTGTTCTGCTCTATGAAATCCGGATTGAGCTTGATATTATCGCGAAGGGTGTAAAGAAATGATGTTTTAAGACCGGAAAAACTGTAATCCAGACCCGGAATACGCGGTTTGGCAAATTTGAAAGCATCCTTATTGCCCACGGCAGCAAGCCGGTCAATATGCGGACCACCCGGATATGGAAGCCCCATAACTTTGGCGCATTTGTCAAAAGCTTCTCCTGCAGCGTCATCAATCGTCTGACCGATAATCTCCATATCATTGTAGTTGCGCACGAGTATAAGCTGCGAGTTGCCCCCCGAAATCAACAGTGTAAGGAATGGATATTCAGGCACACGGTCATCCTCTTTTCGGCGAATGAAATGTGACAACACATGCCCGTGCAGATGATTTACATCCACCATAGGCACACGCAACCCAAGTGACAAACCTTTGGCAAACGAAGTCCCGACAAGAAGCGAGCCCAACAAACCCGGCCCGCGAGTGAACGCAATAGCCGAAAGGTCGCTTTTGCTCACCCCGGCGCGTTTCAGGGCTGCATCCACCACAGGCACTATATTCTGCTGATGGGCACGGGAAGCAAGTTCAGGCACCACGCCGCCATACTCCTCATGCACGCTTTGCGATGCTATGACATTACTCAGCAGCAGCCCATCGCGTATCACTGCCGCTGAGGTATCGTCGCACGACGACTCTATGCCCAGTATAATAACACTCATATATTATTTGTCCTTTTCACAATGCAAAATTAGTAAATATTTGAATAGCAGTATAGGCATAGTCCTAAAAATAGATTTCGCCGGACCCGTCATCGGAATCCGGCGAAACCTATTTTTCATTACTCGCCCTATATTACATCACAGGAGCGAAAACAGAGCTACAGTAGGATTATAATTCTATTGCAGCCTTGATTTTGTCAACGATATAACGCACATGGTCATCCGTTACCCAAGGTCCGGCCGGAAGGCATATTCCCACTCTGAACAAAGATTCGCTGACACCGTTAGTGTATGCCGGAGCATCTTTGTAAACAGGCTGACAATGCATTGGCTTCCACAATGGACGGGATTCAATGCCAGCTGCGTCAAGGAACATACGCATAGCCTCAACATTGGCGTTAGGCTCAAGCGCAGTGTGGGCCGACTTTGTGGCATGTGTCACACCGGCTGCACCACCCACAGCACCGGTTATCACTTCAGCGTAAGCCTTATCCTGACCCTTGATTTTGAGATCAGAATCAAGAGTGGCTGTGCAGAGCCAATAGTTGGAGTCGTATTCCGGCGATGGAGCCTCATGGAGAGTGATGCCTTTTACATCTTTTAAAAGCTCCTTATAGAGAGCCTGAACGTGACGATGATGTGCAATATGCTCATCAACAACCGTCATCTGTCCCCTACCTATGCCGGCACAAATGTTGGACATACGGTAATTGTAACCGATAGCCTCATGCTGGTAATAGGGATAAGATTCGCGGGCCTGCGTTGCATACCACATAATTTGCTTTTTTGCCTCATCGTCAGCGCAAATCAGAGCACCACCACCCGAGGTGGTAATCATCTTGTTGCCGTTGAACGACAGCACGCCATATTTACCGAATGTACCGAGCACCTGACCGTTGAAGCGTGAGCCGAAACCCTCTGCAGCATCCTCAACAACAGGAATTTCGTAGCGATTGGCAATCTCCATGATTTTTGTGATATTGTACGGCATGCCATAGAGCGCCACCGGCACGATAGCCTTAGGTTTGCGGCCGGTTTTGGCAATCCTGTCCTTAATAGCCTCTTCAAGGAGCTCGGGATCCATATTCCATGTATCTTTTTCCGAGTCCACAAATACGGGAGTCGCACCCAAGTAAGTCACCGGATGACTTGACGCGCAGAACGTGAAACTCTGCACAATCACCTCGTCACCGGCCTTAACCCCGCATGCGATCAGCGCCAGATGCACCGCCGCAGTACCGGCCGAAAGCGCAACCACTTTTTTGTCAAGAGGAGCAGCACCTTCGCGCCCGTTCACAAACTCCTCAAGATCCTTTTCAAAACCATTCACATTCGGGCCGAGAGGCACAACCCAATTCTGGTCAAAAGCCTCCTTTATAAAATCCATCTCCTTGCCCGACATATGCGCCAGACAAAGCAAAATCCTTTCACTCATATCGTTTATATGATTTATTGTTTTCAATATGATTTAATAGAGTCCATATTATACCTTGATTCTACAGGGATTGCCATACGCGACAGCTCCATCGGGAATATCATGCAAAACCACAGATCCGGCACCAATGGTACACCAACGGCCTATTTCAACACCCGGGATAACAACTGCTCCAGCACCTATCCAAGACCCTTGACCTACTTTTACGTTACCGCAAAGCGTTGCATGTGGCGATACATGAACAAAATCCTCAAGTTGACATTCATGGTCAACAGATGCCCCGGAATTTATTATGCAATGTCGCCCGATATTAGCGTCAGATTGTATGATAGCACCTTGCATCACTACTGTACCCTTGTTGATTACGGCAGATTCTGAAACAATAGCATTGGGAGATACAGCAATGGCATAATCAACTTGATAGCGATCAGAAATTAGTTTCCTTATTTTGTTGGAACCTATACTGATGATGAGTGGTCCTCTGACCACCGTCTCTTTGGCCCGATAAACGGGTTTCCCATGAATTGTATTAAAGCGTGGAGAATCATCATAAAGACCTCCAACAGCATTACCCTGAGCCTCAATAATGTCCATTATGACCTTTGCATGGCCGCTTGCTCCAAATAGGTTAATTATTGCCATTGAAAAATTCCATTGTAGCGTGTCCTTTTTCAGAGATATCGGCACGCCTTATTACTTTTTGAATAGTAGTGAAAATCACCTTGCAATCTGTAATGAACGAGATATTGTCAACGTACCAAACATCAAGTTCAAACTTCTTTTTCCAAGATATTGCGTTGCGACCGTGACACTGAGCCCAACCGGTTATGCCGGGACGCACTTCATGACGACGAGCCTGCGCCGGAGAATAGAGCGGCAGATACTGGACGAGCAACGGACGTGGACCGATAAGAGACATCTCACCTTTGAGAACATTCCAGAGCTGTGGCAATTCATCTATAGAAGTAGAGCGCACAAACCGACCGACCTTAGTCAATCTCTCAGCATCGGGCAAAAGCTTTCCATCGGCATCACGTTCATCAGTCATAGTCTTGAATTTGACAACACGAAAGATTTTTCCGCCCCTGCCGGGACGTTCCTGAAAGAAGAATGCCCCCGCGCCCTTGTTGGCAAAATGCAGCCACACAGTTACTGCGGCAAGGGGTACAGCCAATACCAACAGCGCACTGCCCGAAGCCACTATGTCGATGGCTCGCTTAAAAAAATCTCTATACGGTTTCATTTAGGTAACAATTGTTTATATAAGTCTAAGATTTTAGGCCACATGGTGGTCCGTTCGAAGTTTGAGGTCACGAAGTCGCGGCCGCCGTTTCCGAGGCATTGGCGTAGTTGCCGGCTGAGCATATCGGATAGACCCGATGCGATGCTTTGGGGAGTGAGGTCAATGTAGCGGCCGGTGACATTTTCGCGTATTGAATCAACACAGCCATGCGAACGGGATACCAATACCGGAATCTGCATTGCCGAGGCCTCAAGGACTGTCATTCCGAAGCCCTCGCGATAGGAAGGAAAAACAAACACATCCATGAGACTGTAATAGTCGGGAAGAAAATGGTGTGAAACACTGCCCGGAGCTACTATTGAATGGTTCTCTTCAATTTCATCCTTGACTTGTGGCGGCAGGATGTCGCGAGCGTCATATGGTCCAACAAGCAGCAAGCACGAGACAATATCCGGATGTGCCTGTTGAAATAGCCTGAACCCCTCTATTAATTCAATAATGCCTTTATCGCGACAGAGGCGACCGCAGAATCCTACGACATACGCATTGTCAGGTATTCCAAGCGTATGGCGCAGAGCCGATACTTTTTCTTGCGACACCTTTGTGGGATTAAAGATATTGATAGTATCAATACCCCCACACGTTCCCAAGCCGATTACCGTCTGTTTTCTGTCGGAATTGAGACAATCCTTTACAGCAAGTTTGCTGAGCGATGGACTGACATTGACAATGTCTGTGGCACATGCTGCCGTGAGTTGCTCAACGGATTTTAGTATCATTCGTTTCAGGCCATGTGCCGTTGTATAAATCAGTCCGTGCCGGTAATAAACACGTGTTCGGACTCCGGACAACTTCGCTGCTATCATTGCTACCATAGCACCCTTTGGCGTGTGCCCGAACACAGCGTCATATTTCTCACGCCTGATGAGCTGTATGAGCTTCTTTATTGTGGTTAAGTCACCAATTGGCGAAATAGCGCGAATTATCGGAATACGATGATATATAATATGATTATTGCGTGAGAATTCCACATCCTCCTCATCATCAGTAACCAGATGTATTTCCAAGCCTTGCTCTGCCAGATATTGAAACTGGCTGTCAAAAAAAGCCTTTGGCGTGGTCAGCAATGTGAATACATGCAATACTTTCATTCTATATACACGTTCCTAAGCGTTTTGGCAAGATATGGAAGGTCAAACTGGCATGATAGCAAATTGGTTCCTCTGATTACTCGTTCATAATTGCTTGCTTTGGGCTGCTTGAGTAAGCTAAGCCATTTTTCCATCGGATCTGCCAGCGATAGCTTATTCACCAAGCCTGAAACATTGACTTCATCAGGAATAGCATTTGATACGATTATATTCAATCCCGAGGCCTGCGCCTCAACTGTAACTATTGATAATCCCTCAAAAAAAGATGGTGCAATAAAGCAATCCATCGCCGAATAGAAAGGAACTGTATTCTGTTGAGAACCAGCAAAATAACAAAATTGAGAGATATCGGATGTTTGTTTTTCAAGCATACCTCTCAGAGGACCATCACCAACAAGGAGAAGCCGGGCAGATTGGTCAATCTTAAGATATTCCCTAAATAGCGCAATGATAAAAGGATAGTTTTTTGCTTCAACCATTCGCCCAACAGTCCCAATCACATAAGCATCATCGGTAATACCGTATAAACTTCGCACTTGCGTCCTACCATTTTCGTTAAAGATGAAGTTTCTGACATCAATAGCATTATTGGCCACTGTAAATTTTTTGTAGCCGAACATCCACCGTCCGGCAATTTCTGAACAGGCTAACCGCTTAACATGTGTACAATGCTGCAGCCAAACTTTATTGACACCATGAACTGCATGACATACTGCGCCACGATTTGTAGCGGTATTGTGAGAATGAATAATAAAACGCTGCTTGAGATGCATACAGCATATTATCGGGATGGGATTAATTAATGCATTAGCATGAATGTGTACTATATCAAATTGATTTGTTTTAATCAGCTTGGACAAAGCTCGGAATTGGCCTAAAGGATTCTTCGTAAAAGATGGTAAAATATGAATATTACCAGGCGTAACATTATCTTTGAAAAACTGATTAGTCACTGATGGGTTCTGAATGGCAAAGTGCCATTCAATGCAATCTGCATTAAGAGCCTTCATACAACTGCGTATAAATGACTCTGCACCACCAAGCGTTAAGCCATATATGAAATGAAGGATTTTCATGAATGTTTCTGATTTTTGCCAACGACATTATCTATAATTGGCTGAATTGAATTATTGAAATACTCCAATTCTTCCTTTGACAATACCGTTCCGCGTTTTTTTAGGATAGTTTCCATATTAATAAAAGGATAGGAGATTTTCCCTACAATAAACTTAACTCCATTGGATATAAAAAGTCGTAAGCCTTGTATTATATTTGATAAACCTGCCTGAATCCCATTTGTATAATAATGAATAAGTTTATCTTTTGTCACTGAATCTATTTCACTATAATAGTATAGAATATCTGATATTACCGCATAACTGCGACCTTTCAAATATTGATCCAGAAAGTCAACATCCTCTGCAAGTTTTAGATATGGTTTATAGAAACATTTACGGGCATATTCCATTCTCAACATTGAGCAGGCATGTGAAGGGAGCACTTTTTTATATTCTATTATTTGACAACCATATGTTTGTATCTGACGTTTGTATTTTAAATCGCTTGCAGTGCCAAAGGAGCATATCGCAGAGGATACGAGGCTAATCTCTGGATGGTTGATAAGAAAGTCAACCTGACGCTTTAATTTATCAGGATGATAAAGGTCATCGGCATCAAGCATAGCAATAAACTCTCCATGCGCTGCATCTAATGCTGTCTGACGCGCAATTGCTCTTCCCGAATTATTATGTAGATGAACAACTTTAAAACGGCTATCGGTGAGCGTGTCAAGGAACTCCGAGGTACCATCGGTACTCCCGTCATCAACAATTATACATTCCCAGTCAGTATATGTTTGGTTTAGAAGTGATGTAACTGAAGCCTTGATCATTGGCAATCCGTTATAAACAGGCATCAGCACGCTTACCATATGTCTTTCCCGAATCATATTAACCACATAATTAATGTGAATGAAAAGTTTAACAGAATCAATAAATGAATGTTGCTGGTGGTGCACCATTTACCGTCAGTAAGAAAAGGGATTCCTATTAGATATGGATAAAGAAACCAAGACAGATACGCAAACCTGTTATTATATGGTATGTAAATTGTAAATAGCCAAAAAGCATTGCATATAATATATACAGTAAATAGACGCATGTATAACTTGCTCTTGACTATTCCATCGGTTATCGCTTTGTAAGCAATGTAAATCGGAACAAAACTATAAAAAACAAAGTCAAAACGATATCCTGTGTGAGAGAAAGTGGCATCATTTTCTTCAAACGTACCATTTAGATATCCGGCAGCCCTGTCGTCCCCCATTATTTCATTCCACGGAATCACCTCGGCAAGAAATCCTGCTGCAAAAAACGAAAGAATTAAGCATACAACCCAAAACAAATGAAGAGGTTTAGTTTTGTTATAAAATAATGATACAACATATGCCGACACGGGAAGCAGCAGTGATTTATGAAGTGATATAGCCAAAAGCGCAAACAAGGCGGTATATCTAATTCTTTGTGACGACAGGCCCACCATCATCAAGGCCGCAGCTGCCCCGTTACGTATGCCGTTCAGCCCATATCCTGTAAATGAGAACGAGCATACAACAAGCATAAACATAACCCCAAATCTAACCGGAGTCAAGCGCCTTGCAGCCTCTAAATAACCTACATTGTATATAGCCGCCATAACGAGAAAGAATAGCCATACCTCAGTACCGGGAATATGTTTGATAAGGAAATCAAATCCAACATCTTTAAACTCCAGATCACCTCCTCCCGACACGATGGAGAACATCCATGCATAGCCTTTTGTATCGCCAAGACCATAATGAGTATCTATAGGACGAAAAGCCCAATACAGGGAAATGGCAACGCATAGAATATAACCATAAAAGATGTTTATCTTCCGGTTAAGGTATTTCTTGTAAGTGAAACCTAAAACAACAACAAGCAAAGTAATGATGCAGCGATAAAGATATACAAAAGTCTTAGCGTCTTCCATATGAAATTGCTGCAAGAAGTCGATCAATATATCCCGAAAGACTATATTCTTTGATCATAAGATTACGAGCTGAAGCGCCCATTGCATGCACTGCCAACTTGTCGTTAACGAGACCCGTAAGCAGAGTCGCAAGTTGTAAATCATTGTCCTGATTGATAAGCCACCCGCTTTTCTTATCTATAACAGCATCAGGAATACCTCCGGCTTTAGTCCCTATACAAGCTGTTCCACAAGCTTGAGCCTCTACAAATACCAGTCCAAAACCTTCAACATTACACATGTCAGGCTCTTCGCGTGTACAAAGTATGAACAAATCATTTCGCGAATAGAAGTCGTTCAAAGCATCTTCAGGGATGAAGCCAATGAATTTCACGATGTTTTCAAGTCCCAAATCCTTACTGAGTCGTTCCAGTTCAGCTTTGTATGGGCCTATTCCACCTATTTCAAAGCTTATTTTACAACGTATATTCTGAGGAAGAGCAGCAATAGTCTTGAGTATGAAATCATGGCCCTTAAACTTTTCAAGACGAGACACGGAACATAAACGCAGTATGTCATCAGTGTCTTTTTTGATTGTTGGGCGGAATCTCTGAGAATCAATTGCTAACGGAATAGCTCTTACTGTTAATCCAGGAGCAATATTATTGACAAGATTGCATGTGTAATGGCTGTTTGCAATAATACCGGCCGATTTTCTTAAAACAATTCTGCGATAACATGGCCAAATACGATGTCTAAAAAGCCCTTTACCTGGGAGAAACTCTGCGCCATGAGCCAGGATAAAAAATTTACGACCTGACATCATGGCAAGTGAACCTGCCGGGTGCCATGTATCACAAATAATTATATCTGATTTATCAGTATTTTCTCTAAGCCATTTTAATATAGACATCTCTGTTCTTCCACGCGCGCCTGGAATGCGAGTGACATGATTTTCATAATCACACCTACCGGCTACATTTGTAACCACGTGGAATGGGATATCACGATCAAAAAAACCTTTGGTAATCTCCTTACATAGCCGAGCAATACCACCATTATTAGGAGGATAATCGTATGAGAGAATAATTATTCTGTTCATCGGCGTTTTAATATCAAATAAAATGGTTGAAAGTATTTGAATGCTAAATCTTTGATTTTACTTGTCATAGAAATCCCATTAGTCTTCAAGGGGATATTTGCGAATGGAGTATTTTTTAAGGATCTGCGGTACTGAGATCGAAAAGGATGCAAGCAAAAACTAAACCATGGCCGTTCAACAAAAAATGAAGTGAAATGGATGATGCATGGTTTCAGTTTTGCTTCCTTGACTTCTTTAGGGGAATAAAAAGACGATAGGCTGAAATAATCAATCAAATCTGAATATCGGTGTATAGCATATATAGGTGATTGAACATTATATCGCAACGGGAGTTTTATCTTACCTGTTTGAAAAACGCCATTTATCACACCTTGGTCAAGATGTGGTACTGAACCATTGAACGATTTAATAAATTCAATAAATAGCTTTATAACATTATCGCTACGCCAGCGTTTGAGATTGATATAAAGGACACCAGCATTTATATATAAATCTTTTGCACCTAATCCAATTCCTCTTTTCATATGCGGGTACATTGTGTCCTCTACTCCGGCTATATACCAATCATCGGATTTAACATAGTCGGATATTTCTGTTATATTATCACCGACGAGAGTATCGCAATCAAGATATAGCACTTCATTCACAGATGCCGGGAGCAATTCGGCGAGAAATAGACGACAATAAGTACTTATTGACAGATTTGCTACATCTACGCCTACAGGAAGCAGCTCCTCAATATCACTTATATCTACTATATTTACATCATGTCCAAAATCTTTCGCAACTTGTTGTAACTTTTCTGCATTATCCCGCGATAATTTGTTTCCAAGGATAAATACAAGAATTTTTTCATCTTTGCAAGAATTAGAAAAAAGGCTAAAAAGTGAACCGGCTACGTGTTGAACATAATTATTATCGGTAGCATATGCGACAGTAAAAGCCATTTTAATTTATTTGTTTTTGTTAAATCGTTTTGCTATTAGCCCTTCGGGACCAAATATATCTTTTTGAGCCGTGATATATGGCATATATTTCTTACAAAATGGAATGATAATCAGCATTGACAAAACCACAAACACAAAATTGAGAGGATAAACTTGTTCCAAACTTAAAACACCTCGGAATAAACGTGCTTGCAGTCCAAGAAAGACTGTGCCTACAAGCATATGGGTAACAAGTACCATTATTGAATAACGACCCAACCAGCTTACAAATGGCAAATGTCCAATTCGTTTACAAAGCAACAGAATGCCTATGACAAAGGACGCAGCACATATATATATGGTGAATAGATTCCCTGATTTTATCTTATTAATGAAATAAACATGACGAGGTGGATCATCGGGGATAAATGCCATAAGAGCCCCCACTGTCAACGCTATCAGCATTATGGCAAAATCTTTCTGCCATTGTTTGGTTGGATAAAGTAGTGAACTACGTTTAAGAGCATACCCCATAAAAAAATACGGCATACATGAACATGCACTTCCTATATATAATATATTGGGAATGTTCAATAATGACATAGCCCATCCGATAAACGCCACTATAAATATTCCTGTGCCTATAAAAAATATATTGTGAGAGAACAACTTAATTATATAAAAAATCAAATTGCTCCAAAAAAGGCATAGCAAGAACCAAATGGGAATGTTGAATATGCTGTTTGATGTAAGAATATCTGTTATACTATAAAGAGCATCGCCTGATTTAAGACCGTAAATGCCATGTCCAGCGTAATATATTAAATAGCTAATAAAATACCATGCAATAAATGGTATAAGTATTTTATTTGTCTTCTTCGCAAACAACTGTTTGAAACCTCCGTAATCTTTGAAAAATAGCCCGGAAAGGCAGAAGTAAAGGGGTATTCTAAAACAAAATACGAATGTAAAGTTTTCATTAAAAGCAGGAACTAAATGTCCTAGAATTACCAAGATGATGCAGATTCCCTTTGCAAGGTCTATAAATTCTATACGTTGTGAATTGTTCATAGTCAAGCATTGTTCTAAACAGATTGTAAATCACAGGTATTCATCAGAGATTGGAAGCAATGGCTGCAATCCCTGTGATATAGTCATTATAACAATAAAAGTTCGGCAATAATTTTTTGTCAAAAAATCACCTTATACAACCTCATGGCTTATTCCTCATTAGGTGGCTTACCCTTATTTTCTGCTTAATATATGATGATTTCAATTATATGGTTTTAGATATGAAACTATCATATGTTCATTAGCAGTTAATCTATCATAAACAACAACTTAATTTCTAAGTTATAATCATATTTACAAAACACGTGAGACAATATATTTTATACCGTTTTTCCCGAATTATATGCTTAATCTAAAACTATAAATATTCATGATATAAGTCGTGCCGGATTACCAACAACGACACTGTTTTGTGGAACGCTTTTAGTAACCACAGCTCCCGCGCCTATAATACTTCTGGCTCCAATAGTTATTCTTCCTATGATGATTGCTCCTGCGCCAATGTAAACATTATCTTCTAATACAGGACGTAATGACTCATCATCATTTTTATTTCCAATTGTAATATTGTTTTTTATTCTACAATAGTTACCTATTCTTTTTGCATTGAGAATAGTTGAAAATGGATGGTCATATTTAAGGCCATAGCCAATCTCAGTATCCAATGGAATCTCTAATGAAAAATGTCTATGATATAATATATGCCTTAATTTACACTTGCGAAGACGATAAAAAAATAGAGCTTGAAAGTATGAATCGGTGAGTAAATATCTACTCAAAAGAATTAGTACGCTCGGTTTTAGCGTGTTAATACTAAACGTATCATGTGAATTGCCAGTCTCTTTTGCATATAAATCAGAAATAATAAATCGTTTTGTTACAGTCGGCTGTGAAATAAATATAAGTATATGTGGCAAATATATAATTATTCCAATCAATGTCTGGATTATACTGAAAACTGTTCTCATTTAAGGAAATTTTTTATACTAATAAAAAAATGTCGCGGCATAATTGCTACAGCAAATACCATGGTCAGCAGTTCTGACAGAGATATGCCAACCCATATGGGAATTATTTGGTTAAGTGATATATAGTATAGTCCATACAATGGAATGAGAACCATGATTATTGGTAACGCTGTTCGTTTAATATAATATTGGATATTCAAGTCTGTATTACGGCTTGCAATCATTATCCGGACAAATACGAGAAAGATGTTTCCAACTAAATCAGTTACATACACGACTCCTGAATTAAGACCTTGTTTCAGCATGATCCATGAAACAGCTATCACAGACACATTTGCGAATAATGACAAGTATTGGAGCATTTTGATTCTGCCATCGGCATAGATTATATTCTGCAACGGAGACGAAATAGCCTCACAAAGACCAATTATAAGAATGATGCGAGTAAAATAAGCTGTCCATTGTGGAACATTGTTACCAAGCCATACATGCAATATTTCGTCAGTAGCAAAGATTATTGGAATCATCAATATCGTCATAGTAACGAACGACAGATGTGTAAATATAGTGATATCTCTATTACAAGTGTTATATTGGTCGATATGCTGGTTTTTAAGCATATAAGGCGAAAATGCAGTCTGAAAATTCCCTACAAAATTATATACGGCAGTATATACTTGAAAACTTATTGTACGTGCCGCGTTAAGCACAGGGCCACCAAAAATGTTAAGAAGGAAGTTAAGACTCTGATTTTTTACAACGAAGCCAAACGAGCCGATAAATCCGTACCCTGCAAATGAAAGCATACGTTTCACGTATGCCCTACAGTCCTTGAAGTTTGGAGTCAATAATGGATAATGTTTTTTTACAAATATATAATATAAAAAAAGTGTGACAAGCTGAACTCCAAATATAAATATACTATAATATATAAGCCTATCTTCATCAAGCAATCCAAGAGCAAATGTTACAATCAATTTAGCCACTACTTCAAAGATACACAGATAGGCATAAATAGTCATTTTTTCAAATGAAATGACAATGCAATTATATATAGTGGAATATATTGATACAATGAAAGTGGCAATTGAGAACTGAAACACAATATATACAGCCGCTATTTTTTCTGATGCAACCACCATATAATTCCGGATGAACCATAAACCGCCTATTTCACATATTATTAAAACTAAACCGATAATAATCCACTGGATAATATGCGTAGCTCCTAAAATTTTGCGCAGACTTTCAGTATCGTCATCCGCTATTGAAGCACAGAAGAAACGATTTAACGCGGCAGCAAGGGATCTTGATAGAAATGCGAACAAGCCAACTATGCTTCCTACCACACCGTAAACACCAAAATCATCAACACCAAGTAGTTGCAATGTCACCCTTGAGGTATAAAGCGAAACGACAAGAGTGATTATCATTCTAATATATAGAATGACAGTATTCTTCATCACTGTTTTTTTTGATGATATGGCCACTTTTTATATTGATCGAATTACTTTTGCGGGAATCCCTGCTGCAATAGTATTGGCGGGAATATCTTTAGTGACAATAGCCCCTGCTGCAATTATAGCATTATCTCCTATTGTTACTCCCCGGTTAATACGTGCGCCTTCGCACACCCAAACATTTTCGCCTATTATTACCGGCGCATGATCAGAGTGTTTCCATAGACGCATATCTCCATCAAGAGCATCTTCTTTCATCTTTCGCCTGAAAACAGGATCAATTGGATGATTGCCGTTATCTGAAATCACAACATTATCGGCTATAGCCGTATAGTCTCCTATGACTACCTTATTAACACACCGTATAATTGAATTTTTTCCCAACCGAGTATAGTTCCCCATTATGATTTTCCCATGATGTTGCGACTGCAATGTACCATAGAGAGTTACATATTCACCAAGTTCTATGTCTGTGGCAACTGACCCATCGCTGAGGAAGATAAGCGAGCCTGGCATTATGTTATACCGTTTTCCCAAAGCAGTGAAAGATGAACGGATGTGTTTACGGTGAATATATTGTCGAAATCTGTATGGAAATGATGTGATAGAATAAAATAAACTCATATTAAAAACTTTAACAAAAAAATTTGCCTTACTATTTGTATGCTATTCTCTCAATATCTTCCACTACCAATTGAGAACCCAATAAATCTTCTATTGAAATAAGTCATGGAAGCCCATAATATTTTATAAAGAATGGGACACGCGTTGTAATGACTGATATTAAATATGATAGGCTGTTCAGCCTATTTTTTCAACATCTTGTGGCTCGATGAACACGGTTGCGCCACCGAGCAGCGACAGACTCACCACAAGTGTATGCGTGCCATCAGAATTCTCGCGGATTTCTCCTTCCAAACCGCGCAAGCTACCCCTGATAACCCTAACATTGTCTTTAACCCGGAATGCAGTGGGGAGTATCTCTACCGGATGCTCCGTTTGCCCCAGCATGAATTTGAGTCTCGCTATCTCCGAGTCATTTATCACTGCCACCGGACGATTCAATGTCCCGGAATCGGCGGTGCGGTTGACCATGAAGCGATTGATATAGGGAAGTTTGACGATATTGCGGCGTTCCATCTCCGTACAGTGCACAAAAACCACCCCGGAAATGACTACTCTGTCTATCAGTTTACGCCGTCCATTTTTCCACACTCGCATCTCCTTTTGTGTGGCCACATAACTCTCCACGTTGATTTTCTGTAGCTTATCCCCCACTGTTTTTTCATGCCGGGAATTTACTATGGCTACATACCAATTCTTTTTTGGCACGCCTACGGCATCGTCAACGCCCATAGGCCCTGTCGCGGAAATCCCTACTAAATGTTTTTTCGTGGTCAAAGGCACCCTGATTATATCACTCTTGGTTGGAGATGCTCATTCCGCGTGCAAAATTACGAATATTTTCCATATTACCATCAAATTCATAAAAATTTGTGCCCTGTGACAAAAACGATTTTCTTGAAATAAGCACTCATTTTGCCTCCCGCCGAACAAGGATAGCGAAATAAACAGCTAATTATCAACACCATAATATCATAACATTTATCATTTAGCTTTAGTTGTTAAACAAAAAAGAGAGTCCGCCGAACCCCTTTTATCAGGGTCTGACGAACTCTCTTTTCAGTATTCTATGCAACAAGCACTGAAAAGTCATTTACTTTTCAATGCCGTGACAACGATTGTTCAGCTTAAAGTCTAAATCATATATTACAATTTTTATATCGTATGCCTTTAATCACGCTAAGCCTTATCAATCCATGGTATCCTCCGGAGTAATAGGCACATAAGGTCCATCTTTAACCTCAAAGATGGTTGAAGGCTCAATTACTTCCACTGCGTGCCATTGGCCTTTTGGAATCTGCACGCCATAATTGCCCGTGGTAGAATCAAGAAGATAGCGCTCGGTCTGCGCACCAAGGTCATTGTAAAACACCACAAACAATTTACCGCGAACAATCATAGTGGTTTCAGAAGTGTCCTGATGACGGTGAATAGGAACAACAGTGCCGGGCAAAAGCACATTGAGCATGCGCTGGGAATTGTCCTCGCTTGAATTTCTTAAGTCCATATTCATGCGACGACGCGGACTTTCCGTCGCCCTCTTCTGTATGTCATCAAGTAGTTGGTCGTTGATTATCATGCTTTAGATTTTAGATATTCTTCGTGTAAATGATAGTTTCTCCTCATAAACAGAACGTATGCCACAGCAAGCATCACAATAATTGCCCCAAGGTAAACATAATGGTTTATCGGAAGTAATATAAGACCAAAAGATATAGCGAGCTGGAGCGACATATATATTAGCGAAACAGCAACATGCGGCATCCGCAATTCGTTTGCCATAAGCTGATAGGCGTGCTTGCGGTGTGCCTCGCCAAGATTCTCATGAAGCTGAATACGGTGGCATATTGTCAGGATAGCATCAGCACCATAGACCGCTAGGAATATAATGTATGAAAAATCCTGCGTCTTGAGAATCAGCAACCCCAAGGCAAACAGTAATATAAAGGCCATGCTTATAGAACCCACATCTCCAGCGAAAGATTTGGCCTTTTTTCGGAAGTTGAAAAAACAGAAAACGAGCAAACTAAGACCTACGACATAGAGATAACTCCGCGAAATAAAATCATAGTCAGCATTAAGATAAATCAACGGGAGCAAAACCGCTATAGAATAGCCACCGGTAATACCGTTGATGCCATCCATAAAATTGTAGGCGTTGATAATGCCTACGCATACAATCATTGCAATTAGCACAATCCACCAGTCGTGCCAGTTCAAGATTCCGAACTGATAAAACATCAAGAACATAGCAGCGAACTGAGCCACAAGCCGCACACTGTCCGGCAGCGAATGGATGTCGTCCGTAAAACTGACCAGCCCGATTAGCGTCAATCCCAAGATGAACCACGGATATTGCAACCCGAAGAACGCAGCATAGAGCCATACGCCGAGCAAAAATATAATGCCTCCGCCACGTAACACAATGGAAGAATGCGAACTACGCAAATTCGGCTTATCAATGATATTGAACCGATCGGCTATGCGAAAGTATGCCAGCTCAAGCAGAACCAGCAACACAAAGATGAACGCAAAAATCATAAATTTAGAGCTATTTTATTCTTACTGACTATGATAGTGATAGTCTGTCAAGATAAATAATTACTGCCTTGATAAAAGTAATTTTATCTTTGAAAGAAAATGAATGATCCAAAATCCAAATTCTTTTTTAAGCAAAAAATTCAAAACAATATTTTGAGTAGAATTGCCCAGAAAGTTCCTTTGATAAGGATATATCCTTTCTTTTTTCAACTCTTTTAATTCAGCTTTAACTATGCGTGAGTCATTAACAACTGCCAAAGTCAAAGCTAAATTTTGTTGCATGTGCTCGATCTTTTCACTTAATAAATCTTTGGAAATAGGTAAGCCTGAAGTAAAGTACTTCTTATATACAAGATACATCTCCTGCATTGAATGATAGTATTGAAGTGCTCGCTTTGCACTATGGCTATGCATTACCGATGATGCTCTCTGACGATAAACATAGGCGACTTCATTAAAATGAAATATATTCTTCGTATGAAGGCTCATTTCAAAATAAAACAAGGTATCTTCCTGAGCAATCATCCTCTCATTAAAATATAATCCACTATCAATCAAAAAATCTCTTTTTAATACTCCTGCCCAGATTGCACACATAGGAGTCCCGTTAGAATCTTTAGGCAAAATATCTAAATTTTCGTTCTTTTGTAAGGTCAGCGAAGTTATAGTGGCTAATTCAGGCCGTTCATTTTCGCTTATTCGCAAATAATTACCCAAAACCGCATCGGCATTATTGTTAATCGCAGCCTTAATAACGAGATTTACTATATTCGGGCACAACATATCATCTGGATCTACGAACCAAATGTACTTTCCCCGAGCCATATTAATTAATTGATTGCGTGTATATGAAACACCGCGGTTTTGACTACTCCTTCTAACTACTACGTTACTATATCTGGTTGCAATATATTTTAGACATTCAAAACTATCATCTGATGAACAATCATCTAAACACAAGATTTCATACCCCCCCCCACAATTCTTTGATTTTCAATACTTTGAATACATAATTCAATATAATCGCATACGTTATATACAGGCAAACAAAAAGAAATTATTATATTTTGATTCATATTTGAAACTAAATAATATTATCCGATCTATAATGTAGCACTTTATTCTTTTCTCCAGACCATCTTGTTGACGACGGTTACGTAGCTCTGGATGATTTTGACCACGATGTTGCTCACGTTCTCGCCCACATACACATCCACCGGGGTGCCGTCATCGTGGTTGCGGTTCATTGCTATGGCGGTATCAACGGCCTGCAAAAGCGACTTTTCATCGATGCCGGCAAGGATGAACCCGGCGTTGTCAAGGCTCTCGGGGCGCTCGGTGCTGGTGCGTATGCAGATGGCCGGGAACGGATGGCCCACGGAGGTGAAGAAGCTGCTCTCCTCGGGCAACGTGCCGGAGTCGGAGATTACGGCGGCGGCGTTCATCTGCAGGCAGTTGTAGTCGTGGAAGCCAAGAGGCTCGTGCCGTATAACCCGGCGGTCAAGCTTGAAGCCGCTCTGCTCAAGGCGCTTGCGGCTGCGCGGGTGGCAGCTGTAGAGTATCGGCATGTCGTACTTCTCCGCTATGGCGTTGATGGCGTTGAACAACGAGAGGAAGTTCTTCTCCGTGTCTATGTTCTCCTCGCGGTGCGCGCTCAGCAGTATGTATTTCCCCTTCTCAAGGCCGAGGCGGGTGTGGATGTCACTGGCCTCTATGTCGGCGAGATTCTGGTGCAGCACCTCGGCCATCGGAGAGCCTGTAACGTATGTGCGCTCCTTGGGCAGACCGCAGTCGGCCAGATAACGGCGCGCGTGCTCGGAGTAGCAGAGGTTGACATCGGATATGATATCGACTATGCGGCGGTTGGTCTCCTCAGGGAGGCACTCGTCCTTGCAACGGTTGCCCGCCTCCATGTGAAAGATGGGTATGTGCAGACGCTTGGCCGGAATGGCTGAAAGACAGGAATTGGTGTCGCCGAGTATGAGCAGGGCATCCGGCCTGATTGCCGCCATAAGCTTGTACGAACAGTTGATGATGTTGCCCACCGTCGCTCCGAGGTCATCGCCCACGGCATCCATATATACTTCTGGGTCGGCAAGTTTCAGGTCCTTGAAGAACACGCCATTAAGATTGTAGTCGTAGTTCTGGCCTGTGTGGGCCAATATCACATCAAAATATTTGCGGCACTTGTTGATGGTGGCCGCCAAGCGGATTATCTCAGGGCGCGTGCCCACGATTATCAGCAGCTTCAGCCTGCCGTTGTCGGCAAACCTTATATCGGAATAGTCAGTTTTCATTTTACAGGATCAAAATAGGTATCGGGGTGATTCGGGTCAAATATCTCGTTGCAGTACATCACTGTCACGAGGTCCTCGGTGTCTGAGAGGTTGATGATGTTGTGGGTGTAGCCGGGCAGCATGATGACAGACTGGATTTTATCTCCGCTCACCTCGTATTCAATCACCTCATCCGTCCCCTCCTTGCGCATCTGGATCAGGCCGTGGCCCTTCACCACGATGAACTGTTCCCACTTGCTGTTGTGCCAGTGCTGTCCCTTGGTTATACCCGGCTTGGAGATATTGATGCTAACCTGCCCGCAGTTGGGCGTGTGGACCAGTTCGGTGAACGAGCCGCGGTTGTCGCAGTTCATTTTCAGGTCATAAACGGCCTTGTCCACGGGCAGATAGCTCAGATAGGTTGAGAACAGCCGCTTGGCGAAGCTGTCGGCCGGGATCTCGGGTATCATCAGCGTCTGAGGCATCACGGCAAACTGGTGCAGCAGATCCACGATCTCGCCGAGAGTGGCCTTGAAGGTCACTGGCACGTGGCAGTAGCGGCCATCGGGCCTCCCCACGGCCTCCACCCCGTCAAACTCGCAGTGGTGCTCCCTGCCCTGCAACGCGAGAACCATCTCGTCAACGAGGTCATCGATATAGAGCAGCTCAAGCTCCACAGCGGGGTCATTGACCTGTATGGGCAGCCCGTTGGCGATATTGTTGCAGAAGGTTGCGACTGCGGAGTTGTAGTTCGGACGGCACCATTTGCCGAACAGGTTCGGGAACCTATAGACCAGCACCCTGGCGCCCGTCTCTTTGGCGTAGTCGAAGAATAGTTCTTCGCCCGCTTTCTTGCTCTCGCCGTAGGGATGGCCGGCATAGCGGCCTATCAGAGTGGCCTGTATGGAGCTGCTCAGCATCACCGGGCACCTGTTGCCGTGCTTCTTGAGCGTGTCAAGCAGCGTGGACGCGAACCCGAAGTTGCCCTTGCGGAAATCCTCGGGATTTTCGGGGCGGTTCACCCCGGCGAGGTTGAACACGAAGTCCGCCTCCCTGCACCAGCTGTCAAGCTCCTCCGGCGTCGAGTCAAGGTCGTACTCAAAGACCCCGTCAATCCGCACGGGATAGTTCCGGGCCTTGCCGTCCCTTATGTTTTTTAGCTGCGCGCAAAGGTTCCTTCCCACAAAACCCTTCGCGCCGGTTACCAATACTTTCATTTGAATATTATAAATCAGTAGAATGTAGAAATGACAACCTATCGTCACCAGGGAGAATAATCCTTTTACCCTCAATAGTTTTAGAATTCCTCAATGTTGATACATATTTCCTAATAACAGCTGGATATTCTTGCCCCAATATCATAATAGGGTTCATTGCGATGCATGTAAATCCGACATTCATTGACATATTGTCTTCCGAATAAAATCGTCCCACTTTATTAAGGAATGCGCTTCCACTTAATAAACCGCTAATAATATCTATTAGCATCGCAATACCATAGCCCTTAAAGCCAGCCATGGGAAGAATAAAGCCTTTCATGCCAGCCTCCGGATTATTGGTTGGCAGACCATTTTCATCCAAGGCCCATCCATCGGGCAAATTTTTCCCCGCTTCCTTATATTCCTTGAACTTACTTTTAGCCACTATGCTGGTTGCCATGTCAATAATCAAGGGATCTTGCCCGGGTATAGGTATAGCCACCGCAAAGGGATTGGTGCCCAACATTTTCTCTTTTCCACCGACAGGAGCCATTTGCGCAGGACTGTTGCATAAGAATATCCCTATAAATCCGTTTTCGGCAGCTTTGAGCGTATAATAGAAAGCGGCTCCAGGAGTATTGTTATTGCGTGAAAAAACTTGGAAAACGCCAACAGACTTCGCTTTTTCCACAGCTAATGCCATACAAAAATCTGCACTTACCGGGCCAAAGCTATTGTCACCATCAACGACAGCAAAGGCAGGAGATTCTCTTACAATCCTAATGTTTGGGGACAAATTATATCCTCCGCGCCACACCTTATTTAGATGTGAGGGAAGGATACGTATGCCATGTGAGGTAACTCCCCATTCATCAGCTGTAGCAAAACAATCAGCAATAATTTCTGCCTGAGTATGGTTAACGCCCGCTTCAAGAAGCTGCCTTATAATTTCGTTCTTCTCTTCTAAATATTTAGGTTTCATTGTTTCTTACAAGCCGCACGGCACAGTGTTGATATAAATGTTTCTTTTACCTTTGATTCTTCATGATTTTCTCTTCCGATTTCAAAAGCACGCTTCCCGTATTCTGTTATAAGCGCAGGGTGAGAAACCAGTCTATCCAAACAACTTTCAACATCTCCATAGTCTGAACAAGTAACTGCACATTCATATTGATTCAAGTACCTGATTGGAGCAATTTCTTTATCACCGATAGCAAAAATGCATTTTCCGCTGGCAAAATAATCTGTGAGTTTGGTAGAGAATGAGAGACGTGCATCAAAACGGTGTTTCTTTTCTAATGACTCAACAAATACTACAATATCTGCTCCTTGTTGTAAGACTTTAACTTGCTCTTTTGAAACAGGTTGATGCAATACACATCCGTTTTGATTTAGAATCGCGGAAGTCTTCTTGTCTAATTCTGTCGGGGTATATATATCAAAGACTATTTTGGTTTTATCTTTATTAATATTTCCCATGGCTTTTGATATCTCAACCAATGATGCAGCACGCCCAATCAATAAATTTCCTGTATAAACCATCTTAATAGGAGTATGGGGAGGTTTGTTTTCAAATTGTAGATTTGTATAGTCGATGCCTTTGGTCAATACTATGCTTTTGGTGCCGAAATCCCGATCAGTCTCATCTCCCTCAATTTGCGTGATGGTAAACATCTCATTGCAGTTTGTAGCAAGTTTCCTGACAACCTTTCTCAGCATCCAGCGATGAAGCCATGCCCATGGATTCCATCCGCATGCCGAGTAAGAATAATTATCATCAGCTAAATAACAAACATATGGACGCTTAAACTTTTTTATAATATGCAATTGAATCCAGCCAGTGTAAACAGTGGGATAAATCGGAACAAAAAACACATCCGGATTCACATCAGTCACAAAGTCGGACAATGCCTTTGTTTTCCATTTCCCTGCCCTCCATACAGCTTCTCGTACTACCGTTAAAAACCAATTCTTCTTTTTATGTGCTCTTTTATAAAGAGCTTTTTCAGAATTCATGGCTTTCAGCTCTTCCGTGTTTGCGGTCTCTTTATTTTTGACTTCGCGCCCTACAGGACGTCTATTTATGACACTTTTGATTATTGCATTTTCCGATATCTGAAAGAAGCGTGAACAAACATAGGTATCCGGCAAGTCAGACTTTAAATAAATCTGGGAAACCTTGGCAGGATCCCAAAATTTGAATAAATCAGTCTGTGTGTGTATGCCGCTGTCTCGTCTCCAAGTGCTAAGTGATATGGCAAGTACGCGAGGCAATGACTTATCGTACATATTTTACGTTCTTTTTTTTAGTTTATTTGCAGTTGAAAGCAACACTGTGGTCAGTTTTAGCCCCAAAAAACGTACACATTTGTGAATAATCAATGCTCTTGGAGTAATAGAATTATCAAGCAGATATAGGATATTCTTTACACGCTTATAATATTTCTTGCGAATGCTCGCCCCGTAAGAGCAATATAAAACCATGGTATTGCCCGCATAACGCGCAAGAATCTGCATCAATACTTCTTTTAGCCCCTTATCGGCTTGTGAATTTTGTATCCGGCGTGGCCAATTTTCCAAAATCCATAAATTGTCTGTCAAACTCTGTTCTTTTACATCATGTGAAATTGAATCCGGCCTCATGCGGTATATATACAATGCCTTGTTAATTGCAGAATACGATTTTGCTTTTTCCATTACCTGAAGATACCAGTCGGAATCTTCGCTTATCATCCCCTCTTTGAATTTTATGTTATTGGATATAAGAAGATCTCTTCTTATTACCTTTGCCCATGCCGTTCCCGTGTATGAATCATTTTTTAAAAGTTGAGCTAAAAAAGTTTCTGGAGACAAAACCTGCGCCTGAGAATAAAAATTACATACGGGGAATCCATAGGTGTCCCTACTCTCAAAGTATTTTTTAAATCCAAATATTAAAACATCCGGATTGCATTCAAGAGCTTTGTCAATTTCTGCAAGCGCATCCTCAGAACTCAGATAGTCATCGCTGTCAATAAAAATCACATATTCACCTTTGGCAATATTCATTCCTGAATTGCGGGCTCGTGCCAGTTTACCATTCGGCTGATGAAGCACTTTCACATTTTCGTATGCTGCAGCATATTCATCGCAAATCTCCGGACATTTGTCAGGACTTCCATCGTCAACGAGTATCAGCTCGTAGTCTTTGTAATTTTGTGCGAGTATGCTGTCAACACACTCTCTAAGGTATTTCTCAACCTTATAGACTGGAACTATAATTGAATATTTCATTAACAAGTACAGGATTTAAGACAATTATTCAATTTAAACTCTCATTAAGGAAATCAATTGATTCTTTACGATATCTGTCTAATGCCTCATTTATCAGAGGATAACTTTCAACACTGTATGGATCTGTAAGTTTTGATTTTAATGAAAGTTTAGAAAACAATGTTATCAATCGTGCTTCTATATAATTCGGGTGAACAAACGGGATAAAGTGTTTTTCAAAAACAATAGACATGGCACATCCATGAAAAGAGTTCGTGATTACAATTTTGGCTTTTGCAATTCGAGTAACCCATTCTTCAAGGGATAAATTGTCGGTTGGAGAGGAAAGATTACATTTCACAACCGGTAACTTCGAGTATTCTTGCGGTATAGCAGGAATAAGAGATTCATCTCCTAACCAATAAATGAAAACATAAGGAGAGTCTATGTCAACAGATTGAATGATATATTGGTCATAGAACTTCCGCGAGTGCAATAAAGTGGGATCAAGCACCCATTTCGCATTATTAATCCCAATCTGAGAAAGAATCGGAATTAAATGTGTCTCGCGTACAGAAATGCCTCTGAATTTTTTCAGCAGCGAGACTATTTTTTTTGTTATCAACGGATCATAATTCCATTCGGGGACACCCATGGAGGCTGCATACGACAAAATCTTTACATTACATTCTTCGTTAAATTCGCCCCAATAATCCAAATCACGGAGCTTACAGAATCCTGCATTCCATACCTGATCGCTCCCTATCACAACTGCATCCAGCTTATTATTCCTTATCTGTTTAACAAGTTGTTTATGGGAATAGATTTTAGGAGTGCGTTTGAATGCTTTATTACAAAACATTCCGAGTGGGTCTGGTTTATTAAGTATATTGCTTCTTAAAAAAGTTATGAGATAATTAATATAGCGTTTTGAGTATGATAAGTTATGTCTTCTATCCAATATCAATACGGTATGGCCCATTTTTTCAAGCTGCCCTTTCAAAGCGAGCGCTTGCATGATTCCGCCATAGTTATTCAAAAGTGGATGAGTTAGAATTCCAATTTCCATATTGCACAAAATTGAACGCTTACATTAAGCGTAAATGTGATATTTTATATCAGATTAAATAATAACATTCAGATTTTGAATTTACGATAAATAAATCTTTTTATTCTTATTGGCAGATAAGCTAAATACTCCCACGGACTCAATTGGTTGTAAATAGGTGCTATACGTTTTACTGCATCCGTAATTGAATAATGCGGATTTGTAGCAAGTCTAAAAAATTTGTCCCTTGTTATCGGCTTTGGAGACGGATGATTGATGGCTCTGTTATAAATACATGCCTGTTGGTACGACACCTCCTTAGAATCTATGTTTAACGAATAAAGCGTCTCGGCTCCCTTTTGTGTGTTTACTACAAGGAGACTTACGCCTTCTTCATTATACATTTCCGATACGACCTTATCAATCCCCCAAAAATCGCCTAATGTTATATCCGAGCCACTGTTATTTTTGTATTCGCATTTATAACAAGACGGCCGAAGGCAATTGTCAGTTATAAATGCCCTCATATAAGGACTGTTTACAGCACCTGTCTCAAAATGTTTACCGTTTTCATGTTTCACTGAGAAACCATAGTTGGACCAGCTGAATCCATTCTTTTCTCGAAAATTAATCTTAAGTTTTCCTGTACCTCCATCCTTATTAAGGACAGAAGCAATTTCATATATATATTTTTTCCATATTCCCGGGCTTGGTACCCCATGACAAACAAAATCTACCGTCAACAGGTTCTTATAATCTTTCCGCAGATATTGTCTCAATCCGGCAATCTGGCATGGAGTTCCTGAAAACAATACGGGTTTATCTTGATGGAGGAAGGACTTAACATCGCTAAATGCTTTGCCTATATGGCTCTGGACATATTTACTGCCTAACATTTCCATCACGCCATCCAAGGTTTCTGCATAAGTATGATGAACTTCATGTTGTGCGTTTATGACAGCACCAAACACAATTCCGCCACGCTCGATTGTAGCTTTGGCAAACTCATAGAAAATTCCTCCTGATGAACTTTTTTTCACAATTGAAGAATCACGATTATAAGCAGCATATGCCTTGATAGGCTTCCACTGTTCATTTCCTTCAAAAGTGTTATTCAAGTATGGGCAAACATTTTCACATATATGGCAATTTATGCAGGTATCCTCATCAATTTTAGGATATAAATACCCCTCGGCATCAGGTACCATTTCAATACAGTTTTTCGGACATGCCTGTGAACATGCCTCACACCCACAGCATTCTGTATTATCGTTTAGTTTAATCATGCTTATTAATTTTTAGCATTAAATATACAGTCTGTTTAAGATTTCTGAAAGCTATGCTTTTACGATATCGCACCCAGAATCCAATATTGAAAACAACAACAGCCACAAAACCTTTAATCACCATACCTCCAATATTGTCCAGTGGTATTGATGAACCTAAACCCAATGCAACAATGCAAATAATAGTTAACTCTATAAGTTCCATCAAATATCTCAACAGATAACCGCATACACTTTCTTTGAAAACATGCTTGAAAACAATGTATGCATCAAACCATATAGTTGTCAATAGTATGCTTACTGTGGTTGCGGAGATGATGCCGGTAGTTCCCCATAACTTACCAAAGATTATTGATAAGACTATATTCAGCAAAGCTGTAAAAATTGGTCTATATCGTCCTTCATAATAAAGGCCACATCCCTCGCGGTATATAGAGACAGCAGCATTGAAGCCAACAACAACGAAGTTAAGTGTAACCATTATTGCAAAAGGAAATGACATTAGATATGAGCTACCTATCCATATAGGTATAAAAATCTGAATAAGACAAATATAACAAGTAGCACATAAACCGTAAATCCAGAACGATAACAGGTTTAGATTATCAAAGATGCTTTTTTTATGTTCAATCGTTGATGACGCGTTCAAATTTCCAACGCTTGGACGCGCAGAGACAAATACAATACTTGCAAATCCCGAAATCATGGTTATAAGCACCAGATAATTGGAATAAGGGCCAACCATTGTCAATCCAATGACTGCCGTTATAACTATATTGTCTATAGCATTATTGAAAATAGCGCTAATTTTCCAAATCGCTAATCCAAACGTATTTTTATATATTGTTTTTTTCTCTTCTTTCTTAAGTTTGCCAATAGCTTTCTCCTTAATATAGGGATACCATTTACCGATATAAAAGCCGTATGCAATTCTTTGTATTATCATAACGGCTATAGGAATGGCAAGATAAAGGTAAAAATTCTTGAACAGCACAAGAACCGCAATCTGCATACAGATAGTTGTAATTTGCGCTGAACAGTTAATTAGTGTCAGACGATATTCCTGCTGCATGGCACATATAAAACCATATCGCCAAACATAAAAGTAATATGAACTTGCAGAGTTTGCTACAAAAAGTACATAAACGAGAAATACATTTATTGATGTTGACTCAGGAGGCACAAGCATATTCAGGAACGGAAGCAAGGCCAGGCCTATACCAATAACAACCAAACCTATGTTGCAGAAAATCTTTTTATAGTAGGCTATGAACTGTTTAATTTTTTCATAATCTCCTTTTGCTATTGGTTCGTACATAGCATATATTATCGCACCTCCGATTCCCAGTTCGGTAATATTCAGGAATGAGAATATACTGGTAAATAGTCCATTGATGCTTAAAAACTCATTCCCTAAATATACTATAAAAACTGTTCGAGATGTGAAATGCAAAATCATGTTCAGGATTTTAAATACGAATCCTGAAGCTGTATTTTTTAGCGTGTTTTTAGTCCTTGACATTTTTTAATATGCCGGTGTGTTATTACTGTTTCCCTTCTTATTCTCTATTTGAGTGTTTTTCCCAGATCTTCAAGGATATTGTTCAGCATGATTGGACGGTTAAAATATTTTTCAGCTCTTTTTCTGCCATTACGAGCAATTGATTTTCTCAATTCATTATTCCCATACAATAATTTCATTGCTGCGCTAAGGTCGGTTGAATTCTTCGCTTCTACAAGAATCCCGGAGACCCCGTCTTCCACCACTTCCGAAGGTCCCGGCACATTTGTGGTGATAATCGGCAATTCCATACCCATGGCCTCCTGAAGCACCTTGCCAAATCCTTCGCGATAGGTTGGATGGGTAAGAACATCGAACATTGCCATGTGGTGATATACTTCCTCCGGTTTCACATTGCCGGTAAAAACTATTCTCTTATTTGATTCAGCATCCCGCATAAGCGTCTGAGAAATAGGATTGGTTTCATCAATCATTCCTACCAACACAAGACAAATGTCCGTCAGCCTCTCCTGCAACGCACAAAATGCCCTAATCAGTTCATTTATACCTTTGTCCGCATTAATTCGCCCTACATATCCGTAAACAAAGGCATTGTCGGGAATGTGATATTTCTTACGGAGTTTATTTCTCATATTCATCCGATCAAAGCTGTCACATTCCTTCAAATCCACACCGGTTGTTCCACCTATTCCCACCACAGATATCTTTCGTGCGGAAGTGAGTCTTTCCTTTACAGCAAATTCCATATTTTTGGGACTTTGAGCCCGTATTGTGGATGAGAGCAAGCAGGTCAGTTTTTCTACCATTTTGAATAGACTCCTTTTAAATCCCGTGAAACTCACATAACGCAAACCGCATTGACTGTAATACCGACAGTCTATACCAGCCATTTTAGCAGCAACGCTTGCATAAAGGGACACATTGGGCGATGTATAATAAACTATGTCATATCTTTCGCGTTTAAAGAGTCTATACAGCCGCAAGGGTATCACGAAAAGGTCCTTGACAGATGCCCCTCTGCTCATTGGCATATCAATACATTTAGCGTAATCGGAATTGCGCTCTATGAATCCGTCATCCATGCAACATATAAGAGTGACGTCATACCCATTTTTGCTTAGGTTGCGCATAGAATCAACAATAAACCAGTCCATGGTCTTTGAAATGGTGGTAAGCGCACAGATCTTAATATGCCGATTTGTCATATAGTGTGAATTAGTGTATAGATTGAACTATCTGATTGGTTAGTCTTATCACTTCATTGTGATTAGCGGAGAATAGTTCGGGGGTATATTGCATGAACCGTTCTTCGGCTTTTCTTATCTTTAAGATTTCCTCGTTAAAGAGTTTTTTTATTCCAATGAGGTCGGTCATGTTTTCCACGTTGCAGAAACTTCTGGACAATATCGCCATTTGACTGCCAAGGCGATAATGCTCTGCAATTATTCTTTCAGCCGGTAATACCCCATATCCTATGCGTGCGATTCCACCAAATCCGTAAGGTATGCCTGAATCCTTAATTGTAGCGGTTATTTTATCTACGGTACCGTCTGCTAACAATTCAAACATAAATTTTTTATGCAACGCAAGATGTAAGTCATTTAAACCGATATGTATTTCATCTATACCTTTCAGTTTCACAATTTCTTGCATATTTTGTACTGCTTCAGACGTCTCGCAAAGCAACATGGTTTTGGCTCGTCCGTCAACGGCTTTTATAAAACGGTTGACATCAGCCACGGTCCTGTACATAGGCAGCATTATTATATCAGCTCCGGCACCTATAACAAGGTCAATTTCCTCCTCCGTATCAGGATAGTCATCTAAGCGTTCATGTATAGGGTTTACTCTGACCAACAAATGTGCTTGATGCAATACCTGTTTTATGTTTCTAATATCCTGAATGGTATGGTGATTCTTGACTGTATCCATTCCACCCTGACGAGCCTCTTTGCCTATGTATTCCATGTCAACAAATATGCGGTTGACACCTGCGTCATCAGCGATTTTAGCTATTTCGGGGCTATTGGTTATATAAAATAAATTCAACATTGTATATGAAAATTACTTATCAGTAAGAATCGTCTTACTTGAGGTAACCCTTTTGACTATTTTTGATATTGCCAAGGCGAAGAGAATACTTAATGCGGCAACCGTGAGATCTGCCATGTAAATATTGTGAATGTAATTCTTCACAGGCCATGGACCTCTTAAGAAGAAATAGTGTACGAGATAAACTTCGTATATTATCGATGCGAACAGCACTATAAAGTAATTCTGTGCTAACGATGCTACAGCCTTTGGCACTTTACACCCCAGGAAAAACACTGTGGAATATATCACTACAGCCAATGAGCCTTGTGAAACCAGAGCTATGTAACGGTCATAAAAATCCGAGCCGTCAATCAGTTTCATTCCAATGAAGCGAATAGCAGTAACTATCAGAAAAATAATTACAATCCCGGCATATCTCCTGCCTGTAAACACATAATTCTTTTTCGCTATGAGATAACCTATCATGAATGAGATTATATAGGATATCTGTATGCCCATAAACATCATAACGGGCTGTACTGCACATATCAGAATTAACAAAAACAGATACAGTGATTTCAGGCTCGGTGAAATTCTTTTATACAGCCAATCAAGAACAGGTGTTATGGTAAAGCATATCAGTATTATAGTTATATACCACAGATGCCCCAAACCGGTCATGGCACCGTAGCCTTGATATGGCCAAAATAAATAATTGATACCTTGTGTGGCGGTTATCAGATGAAGAGCTGATTGAGCGTTAAATCCATTAGTGAACAGCACTATTAGAACCACACATATCAACATTATGATATAATAAGGAACAAGTATGCGCTTGAATCGACTTCCAAGCCATTTTGCATTGTATCTGGGTTTGAAACCGGTCAGGAAGCCTGATACAATGAAGAATACCGACAATCCTGCTAAAAATATTTCACCGAGACTTCCTATTCCAGCATCTTGAAAGAAGTGGCATAAAAGAATCATACAGCATGCAATCACATGAAGCAATGTGATTTCATTATATTTTTTCATTGCGAAATCAGTACCAACTGTTTTTAATTATACCAGCAGCACTACACGGACCGGAAACATATTGCGGCAACGAATCTTTGTATAGCATTGATTTTACAATGTTTATGAAACGTGGAACGGCACACTCTACATTCCAGAGATCTGCCATCGTGTTATAGGCTTCGTCCCCCAGAGTTTTTACAAGATTGTCGTCTGCGAGGTAATCCTCCAGAGAAGAACAGAATTCGTGTATGTCGCCATAGCGGTAAACGCGTCCGTTTTTATCCTGTTCTATCAGATAAGGCGCACTGCCACAAGCATGAGAAGCAAGCACAGCGCAACCGCTATTCATCGCTTCCCCAAGTACAGCGCCCCAACCTTCGTAGCGATCTGAAGTGAATATGAATATTGACGATTCTTCCATTTGGCGGCGTACTTCGTCAGGTTTCATGGATCCAAGAAACTTTATATCGGCATTGTGCAGATGAGTCTTGACATATCGTTCGCACTCTTCTCGTTTTGGCCCATCGCCGATAAACTTTAAAGAAAACTCAATGCCTTTTTCTTTAAGTCTTTTTGCTGCCTCAAGTGCGAACTCCGGATGTTTGCATTCTATAAAACGTCCTACCCAAATTATACTTCGAGGCTTTTTACCATTCATCAGAATGTCAAAGTCATTGTATCTCTTGACTTCCGGCAGATACCCCCATTTGAAGCATTTTGAAGCATTAAAGCCTAACATTGCCAAATCTAATGAGGTGTAAGCGCTTGCAGAAAGTATATACAGATTTTTCCTTCTGTACCGAATGTATTGCTTGTATATGGCACGCGCTGTTGTTGGTATAAGCACCCTCCATGTACCTTTTCTTAAAGAACGCTCACAGTATCTGAAAGAAAGTTTGTTCTCACGCATCCTTGCATAAAGGAACTTTAAGTCGCAAGAGCCGAATATCGCAACATCAGCATCGATCGCCAGCTGCATTGCCTTATCATAGGCTCTTTCACTCTCAAAGGAGCGTATAACGAATGGTAAAGTGCTCAAATCATCATAACCCATTGATATGCGTTCCTGCGTCAGAGGTTCACAGCTGACAAAAGTAAATTCAACATCCGGGTCTTTCATCATTTCCCGGCATAGCGGGTATTGATGATGAAATAAATAGTTCGTGAAAAAAACTATTTTAATCATTTATGCTTTTTCTGATATCTGGCTGCCATTAAGCCGGGGAATAAAGTCTGTCCGGCTATAATCAGTTTGTTTTTACCTGTTAGATACTTATTCCCAAGCCCTTGTACATAAAAATGTCGGCGCAAATAGTTGACTGTTTGCATATATTGTGGATTATTTTTGCTACGTAGCTCTGCGGGAACAAGGAGCAGATATGCCATGTGCTGGAATAAAGCGAAACGGTTTGCTTCTTCCTTAAGTTCCGGATATATTGATAGCACTTTTTCACGAAAGACCAAGGAATTGCCTACCATATCTTCTATTGCTTTACCATATTTGCTGCTGATGCTGTTAGTTCTGCACAAATAATAATAACCGATTTTACCGGTAAATACTATCCGGTCAATTTTTGGCATCAAATCCATCATGAAGAGTAAATCCTCATTAAGGCGGGATTCGTCAAACCGTAATTTCCCAATTATTTCTCGTAGAAAGAGCTTTGAACAAACGCTTACATCTCCGATATGCAATAAAAGTTCCCTTGTATATTCTTTGGTTGAGATTTCACCACCATCTTTATGCGGATCATTTCTCAAAGTTATATTTCCCAACTCATCTACTCTAACGATATGTGAGCAAGAGACACATCGTTTATCGGTCACTTGAGCAAGCAAAGTTTCATAAAAATCTAGCGCCAAATAATCATCACTATCAATAAAATTAATATATTCTCCTTTTGCTGCGTCAAGGCCCGCATTCCGAGCAGAAGACAAACCTCCGTTCTTTTTTTGAATTATTCTTATTCTGTTATCTTCGGCAGCATATTTTTTACAAATAGCCAACGATGCATCTGTACTTCCATCGTCAACTAAAATAATATCAAGATCTCTTACTGTCTGCTTCTGAATAGACTGAATGCATTTATCAAGATAATTCTCAACATTATAAACCGGCACTATAACTGATATGGTTCTTCTCATTTTTCCAAAGAATCTCATTTAACGAAAATGGATCTGATTGCATTTTACACTATAAATACATCCACTGCAGGTAATGAAAAGTTAATTATCTGTTTGGACGGCATCTATAAATTGCTGATAAGCAATGTTGTTACTATATCTATCTTTCTGTACGTTTTCAGTCAGTATTTTCCTTAATCTCTCGTTTTCAATCAGTTTTTTCAAACATTGCGTAAGAGAGAAGACCGTCTGCTCCGCAATCAATCCGTTATATTCATCCTGCATTATTTCATTCAAAGCAGGATATTGCATGGCAATAATAGGTTTCCCAAGAATCTGTGATTCTATTACAGCCATGCCATATGCTTCCGTAGCTGATAAAAGTACTGAGAAATCACATTTTGACTGCAGGGCAAATGGATTCTCCATGGCACCGCAAAATGTAATTAAATCACTCACACCCAATTCATTGGCAAGTTCACAGTTATAGTCAAAATCGGGACCATCACCAACTACGTACCAATGAAAATTCTCAACATCTTGTTTTCTCAGTTCTGCAGAAGCTTTAACTACCCTGTCAACCTTTTTATGACAATTTTCATGTCGCGACACAGTAATTATGTTTACAACTGAAGGATTTACAGAATATGGAGATGTCTGTAATGCTTTTCCCTGAATATCCTCAACATCAAACATGTTGTAAATTGTGGTGAATTTCTCAGCCACCGACTGAAATTTTTGTTTGAATCCTTCAGTAACCGCTTTGCTGACACAGGAAATTTTATTGAAATAGGGAAAATATTTATCCCATGTATTGGTTGATCTCATAAAATTCAAATCCCCATGAATCATAGCTATCTTTCTACGGGCATTCACACATTTCAAAGTAAAATAGTAACAGGGTGCACATTGGCGATATGCAACCGCTACATCATAACTCCCCTTTATCTTAAATCCATGGAAAACAAGCGGCAACCAAAGTTCAAAATGATTTGTGATTTTTTTAATAATAGCTACAGCAGCAAGACCAATTTTAGCAATGAGACTCTTATTTTTCAACTGTTTGGCACTTAAATTCCATAATAATGCCGGCCTTTTAAGTCCGATCTGATTCACTTCAGGAATATTTGACTCAGTTCCGTCCATAACAAGAATATCAACCTCATTCCCTCTTTTTTGACATTCTTTGCAAAAGTTTATTGCAGATGATGTTACACCACCCAACAGCATATCGGGAACAACGACTAAAATTTTCATGTGTCTATAGAAATGTTTGGTATGGTATAATACTTCTAAAGTTCGTAAAAAGACGATATACAAATAATAAATATGCAATACTACCTACGGCAACCGGAATTAATGGATTCTTTGATTTCCAATACCCATACATATAAGCGTACAAAGCACAGGAAATTCCGAGAAAATAATAGCTTGGTCTCTCAGCAACTCGCGTTTGTAGCCGTAATATCCAAAGAAATAGAGTTAATACATTTACATTAAACAGAAACCGCACGAAGCTGATATTTTTGCCTGAATTGCGATAAAAAACATAAGATAAAGCGGTCATTAAGGAAACGATAATCAAGAATGTTCCACCACTTCCGGTTTCTTCAATACCGTAATCATAATCAAAATTCTCATTTGCCCAATTTTGTAATAATATCAAATAAGATGATGCTAATATCAGACCTATGGTATATAAAACGATGTTGAATTTGGTGAATTTACGATCATATATGAGTACGGCAAAAACAAAAAGTAGTGAACTCTTATGAAACGTAAATGCCAATGCTATTAGCAATGCAACTATAATATATTTTCGCTTTAATAGAAACTGAATAGAGAACAGGCAAATACTGATTGCGATATTTTGGCGAACCCCTGTAAGAAGGAAATAAAATATACCGAGGGTTATAACGAAATAAACGAATATAAAACCGGTATTCTTATCCAACAATTTAGCGAAAGAATAATATCCTATGAAATATACGAACGTATATATCAGTTGAAATAATTCCGGTTTCTGAGTAATATATCCAACATACTTTACAAAACGAATGTACCCATGTTCCATTCGGCTGGTTTCCATTACCGTTGACAAATCATTTATAATAGTTCTCTCAAAATCACGAAGATATACCCAAGTATCTGCGCCAATATAATCTGCCCTGAATCCAATCAGAAGAAACATGGGAAGCAAAGCAAAAAATATATAGGTAGGATATTGTGAATTCAATGCACCGGATTTGCGGTACATATATTGAACAATTAACGGCGTAAATGGAAGTAGCAAATAGACCAGCATGTCATCAGCTTAGTATTGACCGATATAGGTCAATATATCCTTGATAGCAAATATTTCTGTCAAAGTTGGCTTTTCCTGCCTCTGCACACTTTATCCTGTCAGGAAGCCTACGACTATTGACTAATTCTGCAATCCTATATTTATCACCTTCTTTGACTACATATCCCGTATTAGGAAGAATTAATTCGGTACTTCCGGTGGAATCGTAAGTAATTACGGGTGTACCACAACATATCGATTCCATATTAACGGTAGGCAATGTATCAGCATGCGTCACATTTACAAATACATCAGCTGTATTATATAGTTGTGCCAGTTCCTCACGATTACTAATGAATCCAATCGGCTTAACACGTGACCCATATTTTTCAAGAGTTTCTTGTTGAGCCTTAGTACATCCAACAATCATAATATTGGCATCGGTCTCTTTGAGAATTATGTCAATCAAGCCCAATTCCCGAGCTGACAACCATTTATTTGCCATGCCCATTACTGTGAAGTCTGTATTGCGGGAAATTTCCATAGGCTTGAAAATAGAGACATCAACACCATTGTACAATCTGACAATATTAGTACCGTTTAAGAAACTCTTCTTGGCCTCACCACATATCCAATCACTACATCCTACCATCGTTAGACGCGGAATAGATAATAATATGTGCTTTTTTTTCTGATAAACATCCTTGGAACGATCAAACAAAAAACTTGTTGGAGGTGCTTTGAGCTTAGGACAATCTCCACAACCGGTTATAAACCTTTTGCAACCAACATCTACATAATGGAAGCACTTGCCTGTAAACCACCAGCAATCATGCATCGTAATGACTGTCGGGATGTCTTTTTCAGCTAAATAATTCAATAACATCTCAATATTAACATAATTACTATGCAAATTATGGAGATGAACAATATCGGGCTTGATTTTATTCAAAGCACCGAAAAATTTTCGAGTAGAAATAGTAGAGTAAAAACCCTGCTCACCTAATATTCTACTCAATATTGCATGCAGTTTCCAATCTACCGCATTCCCGATAGTTATTCCATTAGCTATATTACAACAGGACCGCTGATAGGCAACAAATGATTTTATATCGGGTTGCTGTAATAACAACTCGTCAATATCTCTCATTATGAGTCCGGTACTTCCGAACCCATAATTTGCATTGATTTGAAGAATTCTGTACATTTATTTAACCTATAGAGGTGTCATTGTACAAAGTTCCCTTCGCCACTAAGTTCGCGCTCAATATAATCCAGCATAGCAATCTTAGCTTTTGTCTCCTCTACAGTAAGTAATCGTGTATTATTAGAATCAAACTCAGTGACAGTGTCTCGGGTTTCGTCGCCCTCCTTGAAGAACTTGTCATAGTTAAGACCGCGGTTGTCGGCCGGAACGCGGTAAAAATTACCCATATCCTCTGCCTTAGCACACTCTTCATTTGTCAGAAGAGTCTCGTACATTTTCTCACCGTGGCGGATGCCGATCACCTTGATGTCTTCCTTCTTGCCGCCGAACAGCTCACAGACGGCCTCCGCCTGGGTCTGGATGGTGCAGGCCGGAGCTTTCTGCACCAGTATGTCGCCGTTTTGCCCATGTTCAAATGCAAAGAGAACGAGGTCAACGGCCTCGTCAAGGCTCATGATGAATCGCGTCATCGAGGGTTCGGTCACGGTAATCGGATTGCCGGAGCGGATCTGCTCTATCCACAAAGGAATCACAGAGCCGCGGGAGCACATAACATTGCCGTAGCGCGTGCAGCAGATCTTCGTCTTGCCCGAATAACGGCTCTTGGCAACTGCGACTTTCTCCTCGATGGCCTTAGTGATGCCCATCGCGTTGATAGGGTATGCGGCCTTGTCTGTTGACAGACATATCACTGCCCCTACGCCGGCCTCTATGGCCGCTGTAAGTACATTGTCCGTACCGATCACATTCGTCTTGACCGCCTCCATCGGGAAGAACTCGCAGCTGGGTACCTGCTTCAGGGCCGCCGCGTGGAATATGTAGTCCACACCGGGCATCACGTTCTTGCAGGACTGAAGGTTGCGCACATCGCCGATATAGAACTTTATCTTGTGGGCCACTTCCGGATAGCGCACCTGATACTCGTGGCGCATGTCGTCCTGTTTCTTCTCGTCGCGCGAGAATATGCGGATTTCTTTAATATCCGTGTTCAGAAACCTTCTGAGCACTGCATTGCCGAAACTGCCGGTACCCCCAGTTATCAGCAATGTCTTATCTTTAAAAATTGACATATTTATTTGGTTTTAATTTTTCTTTCAGAAATTTAGCGCATGTACTGCGGAGTAGCGATTCCCGACTATAATGAGGGTTGGGGCTGCCGGTTTGGCACTTTGCCCGGTTTTGTATAGACCCATTCGGGCACAACGATTGTGTTGTCTTGTCCGAGCCGGGCTATTTCGGCAACGAGTGGCAGCATTGAGGTGGAACATTCTCCGCGTTCAAGCAAATCCAGAGCGTAATCCACATATTCAATCAAAATCTCTCGTTCAATGACATCACGATAATTCCGATATTGGCCAATCAAAGCCGTAAGTTCGTCGGGAGAATAACTTCTTTTGCTATCAGGGTAAGTCTTGTCATCATCCACTTTTACCGGTAGCGAAAAAGTGAGCGACATGTTATCCAATTCGTTATTGTAAGTGGCAACACAATAGTCTATTTTCAGCTGTTCATCTTTGTTTGCCGCCTCACGCTTCAGCAACTCCCTTACAATCTGTCCCTCGTAAAAAAATGTTGTATGCTCTCGGCCATCCAATCCCCGCTTTTGATGGCGTATCGGCCAGCGACGATACAATCCATGAAGCTCGTCAATAGTCATGGCAGCCAAATCTGTGGTTGCAGGATCACATTCCGGCATCTTATAGAGGTCTTCGCACGACTGTATGGACTGTCGCGAAATCAACTCTTTCACCACCTTTTGCAACCGTGTAGCACATTGGCGTGAAAGCGAAATACGCTTGCTGTCAATAATGCTGGCTGCATAATCACCTACCTCCGATAATATTTGTCCGAGTGTAATAAGCTCAGCAGTAGGAGATGCAGCCGATACCTTGTAATTCAATATTCTTGATGGAAGAACAGACAGCATTTCAACAATTGAAAATTGGGAGATTAACCTATGATTTGGATGAAGTCCGGCTCAACCTCCACGGCCGCAGTTACAAGAGTGGGAAGCTCCACTATCAAACGCCGCTTTCTCATGCCCTTGACCGATAGCAAACGGCCCTCGTATTGATCAAGCATCCCGCCCACTATGCGCACTCGCTTGCCATACATCTTTTCCGTAAGTTCGCCCGGTTTATAATATATAAGTGAGTCGGTATTGCTGATTGCGAAAATAAACTTTTCCATCTCAGCCTCTCTCACCGTCATCGGCTCATTCTTAGTTTTGCCGAACAAATAGCGGTATTGAAGAGTGGGACACCGTTCTACAAACGGATCAAGAGTCTCTTTGGCCTCATGAACAAATAGCAAATCCTGTATAACCGGCACCTCCCGTCTCAGCTGACGGCCCCCGATGGTCATTATCATCTGGGTCATCGGAGTGAACGCCTCCAGACCGGCATTTGTCAAGTAATGTATGGCAAGTTCGTTAGAATTTCGGCGCTTCAAATCGCGCATCACAAACCATTGCTTTCCGGAAGTCTCCATATACATTTTGAAGAATTACAGGCAATTCTCCAAGTCCTGCTCATGCTCCGATATGTCTAAAGCACAAGCAGTTACCCACAAATTGTTATAAAAAAGAGGATTTCTAATGATTGGTGCACCCCTTTTAATCTCTATTATTCCAGTCACTGATTTACAATTGCTATTGCAAACTATAAATCATCAGTCTCTCCGTAAGAGACTTGCA
>ULPZ01029510.1_pt1 | contig 46370 bp, 33 predicted proteins | sample 1953991 | NCBI WGS metagenome assembly ULPZ01 (sample SAMEA4835642, study PRJEB28245) | human gut metagenome | biome: gut microbiome; material: fecal sample | place: Denmark | collected 2008
AATTTTAATTTATCGGTAAAAATTTACCGAAGTATTGTAAATCATAATACTAACTTAAAAACAGCATTCTTATGAAAAAAGGACTTCTAATTTTAGGTGTTTCGGCATTAATGTTGACTGCCTGCAACACTGCAAAAAAAATCAGACAGCCAAACTGTAACAATTTCAAAAACAACCCTCCAGGATAAGATTGCCGGAGGTTGGGCTGGAAAAATGATTGGAGTAACCTATGGTGCTCCTACTGAATTCAAGGCTCAAGGAAAAACATTTGAAGACAGCATCAAATGGAAACCTGCTGATGTAGAAGGTGCCAAGTGGCAAGATGACATCTACGTGCAAGTTACATTAATGGAAACAATGGACAAATATGGCATGGATGCTCCTGCTAAAAAGTATCAGGAACTGTTTGCCAAAGCCGGCTACATGTTGTGGCATGCCAATGTACAGGCACGCAAAAACTATTTCGATAGCATTTTCCCACCCCAGTCCGGTCATCCAGACTATAACCTTCATGCAGACGACATAGACTTCCAGATTGAAGCCGACTACATCGGTTTTATGTGCCCCGGTATGCCTCAGACAGCCAATAAAATGGCAGACAAAGTAGGACATATCATGAACTACGGTGAAGGAGTTTATGGAGGTATGTTTGTAGCAGCTCTGTATTCAGAAGCCTACTTACAAAACGATATCCCTTCTATCATCAACAAAGCCCTCCAATCTATTCCTGCAGAAAGTGATTACTACAAAAATATTCAAGACGTAATTCTTCTGCACAAGCAATATCCCAATGATTGGCGCAAAGCTTGGCAAGAACTGGAAAACAAATGGGGACATTTGAATATTTGCGAAGCTGGCAAACCATTCAATATTGATGCAAAACTGAATGGAGCCTATATTGTAATGGGACTTCTGTACGGTGAAGGCGATGTAGACAAGACCATGGAAATCAGCACCCGTTGTGGCCAGGATTCCGACTGTAACCCCTCTAACGCTATTGCTGTCTTAGGTATCATTAAAGGTTTCAGCGGCCTGCCTGAAGCATATCAGGATGCTGTTAAACAAGTTGGAGATACACTCTTCATACATACAAGCTATTCATTCAATACGCTGGTAAAGAAAACAGCGGAATATGCAGAAAAAATCATAGCCCAAAATGGTGGAAAAGTTACAGATACAGACGTTACCTTTACACCCCAACAGCCAGAAGCCTTCCCGATGGAAGATGCTTTCCCCAAGACTGTACTCGACAAGCGAGTATCCATCAACGATACCGACAATTGGTCATTAAAAGGCAATTGGAAATCTGATGAGAATAAATGGGCCAAGTACAGTGAGAAGAGCGGTGATGAAATCAGCTACACTTTCGAAGGAACAGGCGTTTCTATAGAAGGATGGTGGGTAAAAGACGGTGGTAAAGCCGATGTATATGTAGATGGCAACTTCAAGCGCACCATCGATTGCTATTTTGACTACGCCGGACAAGAGCACCGTGGCATCAACATCTTCCACGTACTCAACTTGCCTCAAGGAAAGCATACCGTGAAACTGGTTGTAAAAGGAGAAAAGAGACCCGAATCAGCCGGATGTAAAGTGGCTATCACCGGTGCTGTTGTTTACAAAACCGCAGACAAGAATAATGTCAATTACAAATTTTCCTTCCAATAAAACGACACAAACCATCATAAACAACACATTTACATAATTACCAGGTACGCACTGGTCGGAGTAGAAGAAGCATATCAGAAGACATTTTCTAATCCTACACGGTGCGTACCTTTCTTGTTTTCATACGTATATGACACCAAACTTAACTGCTAACATTTGCCGGAAATTCAAATTCACAAAATCGGATGAATACATTATAAAACAGTGATTAATCATCTCACTGTCTATAACTTCGGCTGAAGGAATCGCATATCCGGAATTGAAACGTGAAAAAAGCGACCATGTCCCGATGCTGGACATGGCCGCTTTTCTATCATAATGTTGCCACAAAGTCAGAATCCCTGAGCCGGGACAGTCAAAGCCGACACCCGCAGACGGGCTACTTGGCAAACATTTTTTCAATATCTTCTTCCTTGATGGTAGTCAGGACGGTGCGTCCGTCAGGAGTATAGTTGGGCGAAGGACAGGCAAAAAGGTTGTCCACCAGACTGGCCATCTCGTCGTTGGTAAGCACCTGCCCGTAGACAATAGCAGCCGCACGCGCCAAGGTCAGTGCCAGCATGCTTTGCACTTCTTCCTTCACATCGCTACCCTTTTCCATGGCCGTGTGCACCATGTTCTGAACCACTTCTATCGGGTTCAGCCCGTCGATGCCCGAAGGCACACCATTGATGGCATAACTGCCACCGCCCAGCGGAGTAAGTTCGAAGCCAATGAACGAAAGGTCTTCCATGATGCTTTCGAGCACAGCTGCCTCCGAAGCCGGCAGGGTGATGATTTCAGGGAACAGAACACCCTGTGCCGCGCCTTTCTTCTGCCTGATTTGGTTCATGTAGCGCTCATAGAGCACACACAGGTGGGCACGATGCTGGTCTATCAGCATAAGTCCCGACTTTACGGAAGTCAGGATGAAGCGTCCTTTAAATTGCAGATGCTGCACGCCCTTCTCCACCGATGGAGCCGAAGCATAGAGCCCGGTGGCCGACTGGGAAGCCTGTACCTCAGAGGGCATCACTTCGCCGCTTTCTTCCGATTCGGCCATTGAAGGGATGCTCCAGCTTTCCTCAGCCTGCGGTTCCTGGTCGTCCTGACTGCCGGCATTCATGCGGCTGGCTTTCTCCACGCCAGCATAGAGTGCTTCCCAATCAACGTTTCTGGCCGATGACGAGCTGCCACCACCGTAAGAAGCAGTGCTTTTGAAGGGATTGAAATCGGAATTGTAGTGCACCTGCGGCGCCTCAATGGGACGCTGCTGTGTGAAGACGGGTATGTCGGGCATGTCTTCGGTGTCGAAGTCGATGGTCGGGATGGCATTGAACCTGCCCAGCGACTCCTTGACTGCCGCCGAAAGAATCTGCCAGATGGCCTGCTCGTTCTCAAACTTTATTTCGGTCTTGGTGGGATGTATGTTGACATCAATATTGGCAGGGTCTACGTCGAAGTAAACAAAATAGGAAATCTGCTCGCCGGCTGGAATCAGGTGCTCATAGGCTTCCATCACAGCCTTGTGGAAATAAGGATGGCGCATGTAGCGTCCGTTGACGAAGAAGTATTGGTGAGAGCCCTTCTTGCGCGCTGTCTCGGGCTTGGCTATGAAACCCGAAATCTTGACGAGTGTCGTGTCCACCTCAAGCGAGAGCAGCTGCTGGTTCAGCTTCTTGCCAAAGACGGCCATGATGCGCTGACGCAGGGTGGTGACCGGCAGGTTGAACAGTTCGCTGTCGTTGCTGTAAAGATAGAAGGCCACATCGGGGTGTACCAATGCTATCCGCTCAAACTCGGCCAGAATGTTGCTCAGTTCGGTAGAGTTTGCCTTCAGGAACTTGCGGCGGGCGGGCACGTTGAAAAAGAGGTTCTTCACGGAGAAGTTGCTGCCCTTGGGACAGGAAACGGCTTCCTGGCTTTCTACCTTGGAACCGGCTATCACGATGCGGGTACCCAGTTCGTCGCCCTCCATGCGGGTCTTCAGTTCCACCTCGGCCACGGCAGCAATCGACGCCAAAGCCTCGCCCCTGAAACCCATGGTATGCAGGGCAAACAGGTCGGCAGCCTCCTTTATCTTCGAAGTGGCATGCCGCTCAAAAGACAGGCGGGCGTCGGTCTCCGACATACCCTTTCCGTTGTCAATCACCTGTATGCAGGTCTTTCCGGCATCTGTCACCAGCACATGAATCTCCGATGCCTGAGCATCGATGGCATTTTCCACCAGCTCCTTGATAACGGAAGCCGGTCGCTGAATAACCTCTCCGGCCGCAATCTGGTTGGCTACCGAGTCGGGGAGTAAATGAATGATATCGCTCATTAATAGGTTCTTAAGATTAGACTATATGATGCCATTCGTAATGGCATACCATAAATAGATGAGCACGGCAATGGCTATCAGCAATATGCCCAGATGGACAGGCTTCTTGCCACTGGCCTTGCGGCGCTTCAGGTGGGTGGTAGCCTCCACGAATTTTCCCCGGATGTCTTCGGGCGAGAACTCTTTTTCGGGCAGCATGCCCAACTCGCGCTTGGCGTCTTCTTCCATCTTGGCCAGCTTTTCCTTGCGCTCATCCACATAAATATAAGGATGATTGAAGCCTCGCGGCTTTCTCATAGTGAACATTCCCATAGGCTCTTTTACTTATTTCGTTTTATGTGCATTTCTCTTGGCGAAACGGCTGGCCGCCTGTCATTCTTCTGCAAGACTTCGTCGGCCTTCTTGCCACGCCAGTTGAAAATATCGTTCTTGTCGCGCGGGCGTATGTCGGCAAACCAGGCAAAAGACGGCAGCCTGAACTTATCGGCCGGAATCTGGTCGAGCGGATAAGCCGTACCCGTGGTTTTCCCGATGAAAGTGCCCCGCTCCATCTTACGTTCCTTCAGCAGCATGCGCAGGAAACTTCCTTCGGTATAGTCGTGCATTATCAGTGAACTGTCTTTCTCCTCCACCGGATAAAAGACAACCAGCACATTGCCGTTCACATCTACCTGACGCATCTCTCCACCCTGAAAGAAGGCTTTCATCTCCTTGCCCGTAATCTGGTTGTAGTGAATAGAGTCTTTCTGCTCTACGGCCAGGGCCTGATTGATGATATGTGCCCAGTCTATGGTGCTGTCGTTCATGTACACCTTTATTTCCTCACCCAACAGCTGTTGGTAGCCATACCACAGAATGGGGTCGGTGTACATCGTCATGCAAGAGTCCTTGGAATTGTAGACCAGAGAGTCGCACACGGCCTGCACATCGGTGCGATAAGCGCGTACCTTGTGGTAGACACGCATTTCGCGATACATGGAGTCGGTATTCAGGTTGAAAGTGACCATGCGTAGCGTGTCGCCGTGCATGAAGAGACTGTCGCCTTGCGAGTAGTCAATGGCCACAGCCCGCTTGGTGGCCAGCGCATTGCCAGTCAGCTCGTTGTAGTAGCAATAGTCGCCGGTCAGCATGTTGCGATTCAGCGTATCGTTCATCTGCACATTGTCGAAAGCTTCGCCATAGCCCAGCTTGCGGTCGTAGAACAGGCTGTCGCCTACCAACTTCTTGCTGCCGTTGGTCAGTATGGAGCGGTCGAGCAGTTCGGCCTGCTCGGTCATCGTATTGTAAATGCCTCGTTCGGAGTAGATTTGATTTTCCTGGCTGACAATGTCCGATGGACCTAATATGGTGGCAACCTTTGTCAGCGTGCTGTACTTCAGGGTATCCGAGGTAAGCGTAAACTTCGGATTGACCAACCGCACATTGTGGTTGAACACAGCCAGCTTGGTCACGGGGCTGTATTCGCCCCAGTCAGAGTCAAGGACATTCTCCTCGTCGGTCAGTGTTCCGCCCTCAAAGTAATAGCCCAGATTGAGCACACGGTCATAGTTCAGACTGTCGGTGGTAAGTACGGTGTTGCGGTTAATCATGCGCACATGCTCGCGCAGCATAGCCAGCTGCGACATGCCATCGTAGTAAAGGTAGTCGCCATAAATGAACAGCGTATCGCCCTGTTCCATACGGACATTGCCGAAGGCTTCCACCGAATTGACCTTCTCATAAATGAGCGCACTGTCGCAAAACATGTACATGCTGTCGTGCTTCAGGCGCACTGAGCCTACCAGCACCTGTACGTCGGGTCTCTTCTGTTTGTCGGCCTGTGCCTCATCGGCATAGAGCAGGTCAACACGCGTTTTTTTCTTTTCTGCAGTTGTGTCCTTTCGCTCTTGTGCACTGAGCCAGCAGACACAACCGATGCAGAGTAATGCTATAATTATTCTTTTATCCATCCCGGATACTTAAATGTACAGTTTCTCCAATTTTCGTTAATGCGTACGTACGTATGTTTCTGCTTTTCGCGAATCCACTTATCAAGCACTTCGTCACGACGCTTCTCCAGTACAATGGCTTTCAGGCTTTGGTAGTCTTCCGAAATGGTGGCCTTATGACCATTGGTACGGCTCTTGAGTTTCACAATCACACACTCTTCCTTACCGGTCTTCTGCGGAATCATGGTGAAGGCTTCCGAAATCTCGCCAACCTTCATCTGGTCTACTACCTTAGCTATCTCGGGCGGAAGTTCCTGCATTTCAAACTTGGATGTATTGTTGTTGGGATTGGGCAACAGACCGTGGTTATTGCGCGTATCTTTGTCGTGCGACAGGATAGATGCTGCGTCTTCAAAAGAGAACTTGTTGTTGCGGATGTCATCGGCAATGGAGTCAAGACGAGCATTGGCAGCGTCAAGTGCCGTTTGAGGGATGTGCGGCTTCAGCAGGATATGACGGACCTTAATACGCTCACCACGCTTCTCCATCAGCTGGATAATGTGGAAACCGAATTCCGATTCTACTATCTTGGAAACCTTATTGGGGTCTTGCAGGTTAAAGGCAACGTTGGCAAAAGCCGGGTCAAGCTGTCCACGGCCATAGAAAGGCAGCTCACCGCCATTCAAGGCCGAACCGCGGTCTTCGGAATACATACGAGCCAGCATGGCAAACGATTCGCCATTGTTGATACGCTCCGTATATTCGCGCAAGCGGCGTTTTACGTCTTCTATCTCTTCCAAAGGAATCTTGGGTTGCTGGGTAATGATTTGCACCTCTACCTGCGTGGGGATATAGGGAATACTGTCTTGGGGCAAATCCTTGAAGTACCTGCGTACTTCGGCCGGTGTCACCTTTATTTCGCCAACCAGTTTCTGCTGCATCTTCTGCACGCGCAGACCGTCGCGGGCGTTGTCGCGCAATGTCTCGCGTATCTGGCTGGAAGTCTTGTTGAAGTACTCTTCCATCTTCTCGCGCGAACCGAGGTTTGTGATGTATACGTTGGTCATATAGTCCACCTGCTGTATTACTTCGGACTCCGACACTTCAATACTGTCGAGCGCAGCCTGATGAAGGAACAGCTTCTGCACCGCAATTTCTTCGGGAATAACGCAATAAGGGTCACGGTCGAACTGTCGTCTTTCGTAGATGGCATTCAGTCGTGCTTCTTCCACCTCCGACTTCAAGATAGCGTCGTCGCCCACTACCCACACCACTTCGTCAATCACATTGTCCTGGGCAAGTGCTGCCAAAGAGCCTGAAAAGGCCAGTGCCAACAAAGCTATCACTCTGATGTTCATAAACTTCTTCATTATGATGTCTGTATCTAAACTAATAATATTTAATTCTGTCTTTCTCTTCGGCCTGATGATATAAGTCGGCCTTCACCTGTTTCATGAATTCCACCTGCTTCACATTGAGCAGCATCTCCTTCACCTGCTGACGGGCAAATTCAAAAGGAACCTGTTCGCCAGCCGGCAAGAAATCACTCACGTTCAAGAAATAATGGAATGCCGTATCCTTCAGCTCCACATGACGGTTCTTGTTCAGGTATTCTTCCGGATTAGCCACATCCAGCGGTATCCAGTCCAGAATTTCACTCACCGGAGCCCAAGTGTCATAAAAGTATTCATACTTCACTGCATTCTGCAAACTGTACTTTTCCAAATGCTCTACCGCCTCGCGCGTTTCAGTCTTGTACCAGCGGCGTACCTGTGCCAAATGGGGTGCTTTAAGGGGAACCTTGATAAACAGTCCCTTTATCAATGAGCTTTCAGCTTTGAACAAATCTTTGTTTTTCTGATAATAAGCGTCCAGCTCCGCATCTGTTATCTCATCAGAAAGCTGTTGCTCTATCAGGCTCTGCTGATAAGAGTGCATAATCAAGGCCTTACGATAATTCTCAACCAGTTCGTTTATCTCATCATTGTTTGCCACATTACTCTGGGCTTTTTCATAGAGCAATGTTTCTTCCAGCCATGTCCTGATATAACGTTCTACAAACTTCACACTGTCCTCTCCCGATAAATGCTTGGGCAAAGCTGCCTGTAAATCCTCATGATACAGGAAGTTTCCGTCCACCTCAACCAAAGGTGTACGTCCCCGGTGGTCATGCTGTTTATCAGAACAGGCACAACAGGCAAAAAGCAAAAAGAATCCAAGACAGGCAGTTCGAACCATTGGCTATTCTTATGTTATTCAGCTTTCGAGAACCTCGATTATAGAATACATTTATTTTTGACGTACGAAGATAGTGCTTTAATTGGTTGCATCAGTGATTATTAACGGTTTTTAAAACCTCTTGGTTTATTTCAACCTTACCGGCTGCACGCAAACGGGCCACCCATGCTGCGTTCAGATATTGTTGATAATCGGCAACAACCTGCCCCTGCACCTCTTCCACACTACCGGGTCCCTTCTCTATCTTTCCAAAGATGGTAGTAAAAGGATATGACTCGTCCACGGGCATTTCTCTTTTTTTCTTATTAAAGGCCAATACATCGACTGCCGCATTATCGCCCATAAGGAAAACGCCCTGCTCATAGCGCACCTGCTGCTTGCCTTCTGCATTGAAAACAAGCCTGATGCCGTTGCTCCATTCCTCCGCGGGTATTTCTTTCAGCAACTTGCGCACACGCTTACCCACACGCTTGCTGGCACAATGCAACACGATACCCCGATAACGAGGCGTCTCCCAATGATAATCTGAGGCATGCGCTTGAAAATAAGCCTGCAGCCCGACTTCATCCTCCAATGCCTTTTGCCATACTTCCCGATTACTCATTTCAAAGCACAACATACCTTCTCGAAACTCCTGCATCAGGTGGCGGAACTCCTCACAGTTCTCCTTCAGATGTTTGTCCTCATAGTCCAGCAGGCTTTTATTCACAAAACTATCCAGCTGCCTCCTGATACCTTCCACATCGTGAGCAGCAAAGCGAGCGAAAGCCTCCCCGGTATACTCCTGTCCGTCAATCGTAAACAGGACCTGCTTCGTGCTTCCCTTGGAAAAAAGTTCGGATATGCCTTTCTCATTACGCGTATAATGGTATTTCTGCTTCAATTTCTTGATAAAAGCCTGCACCCCTTTACTTCTGGCGCCCAATGCCTGCAACTGATGCGCCATGATGTCAGGTTTCATTTCATCAAACGGCGCCAAATCTTCACGGGCCAGCACCTTGACTATATGTATTCCCTGTGGCGTAAAGAAAGGTTTGGAAATCTCTCCCGGCTTGAGCCGGAACACGACCTCCTCAAACTCAACCGGCATCTGCAACCGCTCCACCCAGAAAGGCTTCTTCTCGTCGGACAACCGCCGCACACAAGCGGCAAAAGTCGCAGCAGTAGTATCTTTTTCCAGTGCCCTATAGACAGAATCCATCTGAAGTTCCACCCTATTCAGTTTGCTCCGCAGCACATTTTGCGGCAAATACTTGAAAATATGGCTAACCAACACCTTTCCCGACTGAGCCGCCGTAGCCATCCGGTCATAGCAACTGCGCGCTTCTTCCTCAGCAGCTCCTGCATCTATCAGATAATCCTGCAACAGCAACCGCCTGTATTCTGCCAGTTCTTGTCTGAATGCCTGTGCCGTATCAATACCCGCCGCTTCGGCCGCCGACACTTTCAGCTTGAAGTCAACGAACAGCTCCACATACTCTTTCAATGATTTCTTTTCCACTCCCGGCAAAGAGCGGTTCTTATTATAGACATATTCAAACTCAGAGCGGCGCACTTCCTTACCATTGACGCGCATCAATACAGGGTCAGTCTCCTGCCAAGCCCACAATGGCCAGGCGGAAAACAGCATACAGACAATCAGCAAACAGTTTCTAAACATGACTAACGGGTACTAATAAGGGCAACAGCCCATACTCATTTAAAGAAATAACGAAAAGCGCCCGCGCATATTGCACCACGCCCATAAAAATCTCGGCATGCCGGGGCAGCCCTACAAACACGCGCGTCTTTGCAGAAAAACACAGGCGTCTTCCGGTAGAAACACAAGCGTCTTTGGGGTAGAAACACAGGCGTCTTTCGATACAAACACAAGCGTCTTTCGATAGGAACACAGGCGTCTTTTTCAGCCGGAAAAGCCTAAAATCACAACAACCTGGTTATCAATACATTAAAAACACCATCAGAAAATCAAATTTCAATACATTGCATAGGATTCATCCTCCGACAAAAGGAAAAATGTGATATAGCCTTCCGAGCGGCAAGGGTGAACACCAACATAAAAGAACTCCCTTGCCCAAGCTGCAAACTTAGACAAGGGAGTATGTTTATATACAATGCTTTCAGTCTTTATTCAGGACGGCTGTAGTTAGGAGCCTCGCTGGTGATAGCAACATCGTGCGGATGGCTTTCCAACACACCGGCATTGGTGATACGGGTAAACTTGGCATCGTGCAGTTTCACAATATCAGCGGCACCGCAATAGCCCATACCGGCACGCAAACCGCCTACCAGCTGATAGATTACCTCATACAGACTGCCTTTGTAAGGTACACGGGCTGCGATACCTTCGGGTACCAGTTTCTTCACATCGCTTGTTCCGCTCTGGAAGTAGCGGTCTTTCGAACCATTTTCCATAGCTTCCAGCGAACCCATGCCTCTATATGATTTGAACTTACGTCCGTTGAAGATGATGGTGTCGCCCGGCGACTCTTCTGTACCTGCCACCAACGAACCAATCATTACACTGTAGCCACCGGCAGCCAAAGCCTTCACCACGTCACCCGAATAGCGCAGACCACCATCGGCAATCAAAGGAATACCTGTTCCCTGCAAAGCCTTTGCCACGTCGTACACAGCCGACAGCTGAGGAACACCCACACCGGCCACAACACGGGTTGTACAGATAGAACCCGGACCGATACCAACCTTAACAGCATCAGCACCAGCCTGAGCCAGCATTCTGGCAGCTTCACCTGTAGCAATATTACCTACTACGATGTCAATGCCCGGGAAAGCATTCTTTGCCTCCTTCAGCTTTTCTATTACATACATGGAGTGTCCATGAGCAGTATCAATTACAATAGCATCCGCACCGGCGTCTACCAAAGCCTGCATACGGTCAAGTGTATCCGCAGTCACACCAACACCGGCAGCAACACGCAGACGACCCTTCTCGTCTTTACAAGCCATAGGTTTATCCTTAGCCTTTGTGATATCCTTGTAAGTAATCAGACCTACCAGTTTATTGTCCTTATCAACCACCGGCAACTTCTCAATCTTATGCTCCTGCAAGATTTTGGCAGCAGCCTCCAAGTTGGTAGTCTGGTTAGTTGTAACAATATTCTTCGATGTCATTACCTCGTCAATCCGACGGTTATGGTTGCTCTCAAAGCGCAAATCACGATTGGTAACAATACCCACCAGATGACGTTCATCATCAACTACCGGAATACCACCAATCTTATATTCTGCCATCAAATCAAGTGCAGCACCCACAGTCGAACCTCTTTTAATAGTGACAGGGTCATAAATCATACCGTTTTCTGCACGTTTCACGATAGCCACCTGACGAGCCTGCTCTTCGATTGACATATTCTTATGAATTACGCCAATACCACCTTCACGAGCAATGGCAATAGCCATCTTGGCCTCGGTAACTGTATCCATTGCGGCAGTTACAAACGGAATCTTCAAATCAATGTTTCGGGAGAATTTAGTCGACAAATCGACTGTTTTCGGCAATACTTCTGAATAAGCGGGGATTAACAATACATCATCGTAAGTCAATCCATCCATAACAATCTTATCTGCAATAAATGACATAAATGCGTATAATTTTTATTGCGTGCAAATATACACTTTTTTATCGAATTATATGTCATCCAAACCCTGAATATTTTCTAATTCACCTGCATCTTAATAACACTTTGTCTATTCAATCCCACAGCCACGACAACCCCATCCTACCACACACAAAAAAGAAAGGCTTCTTCAGTCATAACTGAAAAAGCCTTTCGTATATCTATATCTATCCCCTCCCTGTCAGCTAACCGACATCAGAGGTTCAAGAAACTGTTATGCCAATTATTCAGCACGCAGAGTGAAACGCTTGAAATCAACAACCTTCAATTCAGGATCTGCTTCTTTCAGCACTTCTCTTACGGTCTTCTTAGCATCCATGATATCTTCCTGGTTCAGCAAGCAAACCTCTTTCAAGAATTTGCCCAGACGACCCTTGGCGATATTCTGAATCATCTGCTCAGGCAGGTTAGCAGCCTTTTCTGCAGAAACAGTAGCAATGATTTCCTTTGCCTTAGCTACGTCTTCAGCTGTAATCCAGCCCTTAGCCATGTTGCTTTCCATGTGCTCTTCGCTGTCTACGTGAGCAGGATTGATACCGGCTTTCTTCAAGGCAGCCTCAACAGCTTTCTGAACCTGTTCAGCCTTAGTCTTTTCAATAGCTACTTCAATTTCTTTCTGCTTGATGTCTTCAGAAACGCCATCTTCATCAATTGCAATGGGGTTCATTGCAGCAATCTGCATGGCAACCTGCTTACCAATCTGCTCGTCAACCTTCTTGTTGAAAGCTACGATTGTGCAGAGTCCGTTTCTATTCATGTGGTTGTAAACTACAGTTTCTGCACCTTCAACCATCATATAACCGTCAAGTTCCATCTTTTCGCCAGTGATACCGCTACGGTCAACCACTGCCTGAGCAACAGTTACATCACCCAGTTGCAGTGCCTTCACTTCGTCCAGAGTCTTGCACTTGTTGGCAACAGCCAGGTCCAGAATATCCTGAGTCAGTTTTACGAAATCAGCATTCTGAGCTACGAAGTCAGTTTCACACTTCAAAGCGATGATAACAGCGAAGTCACCAGCCGACTTAGCCAGCACGCAGCCTTCAGAAGCTTCGCGGTCAGAACGTTTAGCAGCTACAGCCTGTCCTTTTTCACGAATGATTTTCATTGCCTTGTCGAAATCACCTTCAGCAGCAGTCAATGCATTCTTGCAATCCATCATACCAGCACCGGTCATTTTGCGGAGCTTGGTTATATCAGCCATTGTTACAGCCATAATTTCTTCAATACTATTTTAAACGTTAATAATACCTTTATCTATAAAGCAGTTGAGAGCTGAGAACAGAGAATTGAGAATTGCCGTTTAATAGTAACTCTCAACTTTCAATTCTCAACTCTCATCTATATGATTTAAGCCTCTTCGTCTTCCTTCATGAAAGCAGCAGCCTTAGATGCGTTGATGGCATCTTCGTCAGACTTGTCCAGTCTAGCCTTGGCAGCTTTCTTCTTGCCCTTGTTAGCAGCAGGAGCTTCGCCGGCAGCTTCCATGTCAACCTTTTCAGCTTTACGTTCTTCCAGACCTTCCTGCATAGCAGCGCAGCAAGCATCCAAGATAACTTCTACTGACTTAGTAGCGTCATCATTTGCCGGAATTACGAAATCTACATTAGTAGGATCAGAGTTTGTATCAACAATACCGAATACAGGAATACCCAGACGGTTAGCCTCGCGAACTGCGATATTCTCTTTCATTACGTCAACAACGAACAGAGCAGACGGCAGACGAGTCAGGTCAGCAATAGAACCCAGAGTCTTGTCCAGTTTTGCACGCTGACGAGAGATCTGCAGAATTTCTCTCTTAGAGAGGTTTGCATAAGTACCATCGTTAGTCAGTTTGTCGATAGTAGCCATTTTCTTCACAGCCTTACGGATAGTCGGGAAGTTAGTCAACATACCACCCGGCCAACGCTCGATTACATAAGGCATGTTCACAGAGGCAGCCTTGTCGGCAACCACCTGCTTTGCTTGTTTTTTAGTAGCAACGAACAGGACTTTCTTTCCTGATTTAGCGATTTGCTTCAAAGCTTCAGCAGCTTCGTCAATTTTAGCAACCGTCTTGTTGAGGTCAATGATATGAATACCATTGCGCTCCATGAAGATATAAGGAGCCATTGCCGGATTCCACTTTCTCTTCAAGTGGCCAAAGTGGCAACCTGCTTCCAATAATGTATCGAAATTAGTTCTTGACATTGTCTTTTTTATTAAATCGTTTACTTTCTTTTTTGTTTTATTTCTAAACCAACCGCCGGGTAGCCCATTCGTTTCAGGAGTCCCGGTAGTTTAGATACTAAACGTTTATTTCAGTTCTTGAGTTTTTAAGTTACCGAGTCTTTAAGTTTCCGCGTCCGAAGGAAACCTCATTAGCACTAACTTAATAACTAATAAACTTAGAAAACTTACAAACTCAAAATTAACGTTTACTGAACTGGAATCTACGACGTGCTTTCGGACGTCCCGGTTTCTTACGCTCAACAGCGCGCGGGTCACGTGTCATGAAGCCTTCAGCACGAAGAGCAGCCTTATCCTCAGCATTGATTTTCACCAAAGCACGAGCGATAGCCAGGCGAAGAGCCTGAGACTGGCCAGTGAAACCACCACCGCAAAGGTTAACTTTGATGTCGTACTTCTCAGCAACACCCAGTTTATTCAGCGGCTGTTTTACCACATACTGAAGAATGCTTGATGGAAAGTACACTGCGAGGTCTCTTTTATTAATAGTAATTTTTCCAGTACCTTCGCTTACGAAAATACGTGCGATAGCACGTTTACGTCTGCCTAATGCATTTACTACTTCCATTATCTCTTATTTAAGTGCGTTAATATCAATCATTTTCGGGTTTTGAGCCTGATGTTTGTGCTCGCTGCCGGCATATACATACATGTTGCCCAGCAATTTAGCGCCCAACTTATTCTTAGGCAGCATACCCTTTACAACTTTTCTCAGCAATTTGTCATCACCGTTAGGTTTAGCCTGCAAGCGAGCAGGAGTCATTTCACGCTGACCACCGGGATAACCTGTGTAAGACAGATAGATTTTGTCTGTCCACTTATTGCCAGTCATTTTCACTTTGTCGGCATTGATAATGATTACATTATCGCCACAATCTACGTGAGGAGTAAAGTTCGGTTTGTACTTTCCTCTCAACAGTTTCGCAACTTTTGCGCCCAAGCGACCCAGCACCTGGTCAGTAGCATCTACAATGACCCATTCTTTAGTCACCGTAGCTTTGTTTGCAGAAATGGTCTTGTAACTTAAAGTATCCACTCTTAATTTGTTTTTAAAATGTTACTACTAAAAAATTTTCTTCACCACGATCCAACAGCCTCGGACAAAGGACTGTTTAATACGCTATGAATTAACTGTTTATCCTTTTTAGATAATAATCGGCTTGCAAAGGTACTGATTTTCTTATAACTAACAAACGTTTTATTCTTTTTTTTTGAAACACGACTCCGCTGATATACAGCCATTCACCCCCCCCACATGTTCTTCTTCAGCCCATTCTCTCCGTTTCATCGCCCACAGAAATCCAGCCGCAAGAAAGTCATTTCTTGCTATATCCACACAAAATAAGCCAAGCATTATCCCAATGCCCGGCTTAACCATATCATAAGAAAGAGACGTTTTTTTCTTGTTTTTTTTCAATGTCAACTAATCATTTTTTTCACTCTCTTATCTATATAATAACTTATCTCACAATATCTTCAGGGAATTTATCCGGCATTTCCAGACGCTTCCACGTCTCATGAAACCAAGTATTCAACTCATTGCCATTCAAATCCTTTGAGATAAAATATTTCAGATACATGATATCGTCCACTATCTCAAACTCCAGCACATTATCCTTATGGTCAAGCATAGGAAGATGAATGTTCCTCTCTATACTTTCTCTATAAGTATTGTCAGTCAACTGCTCATACGTGCCATATCCCGTAATAATAGCATCAGCTCCTGGCCTGACCGTAAAGTTCACTATATGTCCGTCTGCACTAAGTACCTTGAACGTATTGCTGGGACGCAGCGTACCCGGAACATCCGGCAATTCAGAAACATAATGGCACAACTGCCAAATACCTTGCAAGTTAGCAGGTTTAAAGTTTGCCTTTTCCTGCGCCATAACACCTGTTACCGCAAACAGCATCGCCGCAAGCATGGTAAAGAAAAAACTTCGTTTCATATCCGTATCCTATTTTTGATTAACATAAAGCTTTTCCAACCGATATACGCCTGTGTACCACCAAAAGGAAAGCCGCCAGCCCTACCAAGGTTCATCCCTCTCTTCATCCCGTACTCAACAGCATCTCCGACTTTCTTACAGCCTCGATTCGATACAAATATAAAGATTTATTTTAAAAATATAATATTTCCGGCCTTAAAATTTAAAAAAAATCCATATTCCTTTAGCACTTGAATACAGGCCACGCTCAAGAAGGCATTACTGCCACACAAAAACCACATTCTCTATTAAAGCCACAGGCCCGGCAAAACTTTTTAAGTTCTGCCGGGCCTGCTATTACATAGATGCATAAACACCTTCTATATTATCTGATATCCACGCTACTCCGCATTAGAACTCAGCATTACGCGGTGTACGCGGGAAAGGTATCACATCGCGAATGTTTGCCATACCTGTTACAAACAACAGCAGACGTTCAAAACCCAATCCGAAACCAGCATGAGGACAAGTACCGTATTTACGTGTATCCAGATACCACCACATATCTTTCATCGGAATATGCAGTTCCGTAATACGTGCCATCAGTTTATCATAGTTCTCCTCACGCACGCTACCGCCAATAATCTCACCAATCTGCGGGAAGAGCACATCCGTACCCTGTACAGTCTTGCCATCCTCATTCTGCTTCATATAGAAAGCCTTGATTTCCTTCGGATAGTCAATCATGATAACCGGTTTCTTGAAGTGTTCCTCCACCAGGAAGCGTTCATGCTCACTGGCCAGGTCGCAACCCCAGTAAACGGGGAATTCAAACTTATGTCCCTTGGCCACTGCATCTTCCAGAATCTTAATACCTTCCGTATAAGGCAAGCGTACAAATTCCGTATTCACTACCTTTTGCAGACGCTCTATCAAGCCCTTATCCACCATTTTGTTAAGGAATTCCAAGTCATCACGACAGTTGTCAAGTGCCCAGTTTACACAGAATTTAATAAATTCCTCTTCCAAATCCATCAGCTCATTCAGGTCAGCAAAAGCCACTTCCGGCTCTACCATCCAGAACTCAGCCAAGTGACGGGGAGTATTTGAATTCTCGGCACGGAACGTAGGACCGAATGTATAAATAGCACCCAGCGCCGTAGCCGCAAGCTCACCTTCAAGCTGACCCGACACAGTCAGGCTGGCCTGCTTGCCAAAGAAATCATCATCATAAATAATAGAACCATTCTCATCTTTCTTCAAGTCATAGAGGTTCTTCGTAGTTACCTGGAACATCTGTCCGGCACCCTCACAGTCTGAAGCCGTAATGATAGGCGTATGGAAATAGAAGAAACCTTTCTGATGGAAGAATGTGTGGATAGCGATGGCCATGTTGTGGCGAATGCGGAAAACAGCACCAAACGTATTGGTACGCGGACGCAAGTGTGCAATCTCGCGCAAAAACTCCATGGAGTGTCCTTTCTTCTGCAACGGATAAGTATTGTCACAAGCACCCAGCACCTCTATTTCACGTGCCTGAATCTCAGCCTTCTGTCCGGCACCTACCGATTCGGTAAGCACACCGTTCACGCTCAAGCAGGCTCCCGTTGTGATGTCCTTCAGCAAATTCTCATCAAAATTGGCCAAGTCTACAACAATCTGCACATTATTTATTGTAGAACCATCATTCAGTGCAATAAAGTTCACCTGTTTGCTACCTCTGCGGGTACGTACCCAGCCTTTCACGTTGACCATAGCGCCAAAATCTTCACGCTTCAGCAGGTCCACAATCTTTGTTCTACTAATTTTTTCCATTACTGTATTATTTTGAATTCCTTCCCCGCCATCCATCCTAGTGCAGGAGCAAAAGCCATGAGAAGGAAATTTTTTCTGTTATTACATTTAGTCTATAAAACAGCTTCTCCCCCGCGCTCCATTTAAAAACGCAAGAGAGAGACAGTATTTATTCAAATGAGCCCATCCGCAAGAAGTTCACTTCCTGTTCTGTCAAATAACGCCATTCACCGCGACGCAATCCCTTCTTGGTCAAACCGGCAAAGTAAACACGGTCAAGCTTCACCACCTTGTAGCCGAGCGATTCAAAAATACGACGCACAATGCGGTTTTTGCCCGAGTGGATTTCAATGCCCACATCGTCCTTCTTGTTCTCGTCCGTATAGCTGATGGCATCTGCGTGGATTTCACCATCATCCAGCTCAATGCCCGCAGCAATGCGGTCCATATCAGCTCTCGTCAGGTTCTTATCCAGATGTACGTGATAGATTTTTTTCTTCAGATACTTCGGGTGAGTCAGTTTGGAAGCCAAATCACCGTCATTGGTCAGCAACAGCACACCTGTTGTATTGCGGTCCAGACGTCCTACCGGATAAATACGCTCATCGCATGCACCCTTCACCAGGTCCATCACCGTACGGCGAGCCTGTGGGTCATCCGATGTAGTCACCGTATCTTTCGGCTTATTCAGCAGCACATATACCTTACGCTCTATCGACACCACCTGGTCATGGAACTTCACTTCATCACCACGCTTAATCTTTGTACCCAGTTCTGAAACGACCACGCCATTCACCGAAACCACACCGGCCTGTATGAACTCATCAGCCTCACGACGCGAGCACACACCTGCATTGGCCAGGAACTTATTCAGACGAATCGGTTCATTGGGGTCAGTAAACTGCTCCTTATATTCTATCTGTTTCTTCTTGCTATATTTGGCATTCGGGTCATAGTCTGCCGTACGACGCTGCGGACGATTATATCCGTTTCCGCCACCGGCATTGTTGAAGCGGGGACGGAAAGAACGCTCGCTGCCACCCTCTGCATTAAAGCGAGGACGCTGCGGACGTTCACCTCTGCCTTCCGCACCATTAAAACGAGGACGTTGTCCGCCACGATTGAAGCGTTCGCCTCCATTGGCACGCTGATAACGTTCTCCTCCTTCAGCCGCATTCGGATTAAAGCGTGGACGCTGTGGGCGTTCGCCACCCTCTTGCTGACGTGAGTTAAAGCGCGGGCGATAGCTACGCTCGCCACCTTCACTCATATTCTGGACGAAACGTGGACGATACGAAGGACGCTCACTATTGTAGTCATTAGAATTCGAATTAAAACGCGGACGCTGCGGACGGTCACCGTAACCCCGTTGCGAACGCTCATTGCCATTATTAAATCGCGGACGACTCTGGCGAGCTCCGCCATCACGCTGATAGGACGAACGTCCGTATCCACTTGCATTAAACTGATTACCATCACGGCCGGCTCTTGCATTCTCCTCCGAAGAAGCATCACGCCAGTTTTCATTTTCTGTACTCATGTTGTTTTCTATAAAAAATAAGTTAAACCTGTTGGCCTCACGGCCGATATTTTATAATGGTTAATGGTAAGTGATTAATGGTGAATAATTAATGATAAATGATTAATCATCAGATTCACACACTAAGCACTAACCGTTAACCACTAACCGTATTGTTTTACATTCCTGTATAATTATGCGGTGTAATAGCGCGAAGTTCCTTCTTGATATCCTCGCTCACATTCAACTCTTCGATAAAGTTCTTGATAGATTCTTCTGTAATAGCCTGGTTAGTACGTGTCAAGGCCTTCAGTGCCTCATACGGATGCGGATAAGCCTCGCGGCGCAAAATCGTCTGAATAGCCTCAGCCACCACGCTCCAGCAATTATCCAGGTCGGCATAGATGGCCTTCTCGTTCAGCAACAGTTTGCGCAATCCCTTCAGCGAACTCTGAATGGCGATAATGATATGACCGAACGGCACACCAATGTTACGCAGCACCGTAGAGTCCGTCAGGTCACGCTGCAAGCGCGATACCGGCAGTTTCACGGCCAAGTGTTCCAGAATGGCATTAGCCATACCCAGATTTCCCTCCGCATTTTCAAAATCAATCGGGTTTACCTTATGAGGCATAGCACTGGAGCCAACCTCGCCCGCTTTGATTTTCTGCTTGAAGTATTCCATCGAGATATACTGCCAGAAGTCGCGGTTCATGTCTATCATGATGGTGTTGATGCGCTTCATGGCGTCAAAGATGGCCGACAGATTATCGTAGTTCGAAATCTGCGTCGTATATTCCTCACGCTCCAGCCCCAGCTTCTCCGACACGAACTTATTGCCGAAAGCCTTCCAGTCATATTCCGGATAAGCCACGTGGTGTGCGTTGTAGTTGCCCGTAGCACCACCAAACTTGGCCGTCACCGGGCAAGCCTTCAATGAAGCCAGCTGGCGTTCCAGGCGGTAAACAAACACATTGATTTCCTTGCCCAGGCGTGTAGGCGAAGCCGGCTGTCCGTGCGTCTTGGCCAGCATCGGAATATTGGCCCACTCTTCGGCATACGTGCGCAGCTGGGCTATCAGTTCCTCAATTTGCGGATAATACACCTGTTCCAAGGCCTCCTTCACCGACAACGGAATAGAAGTATTGTTAATATCCTGTGATGTCAAGCCGAAATGAATAAACTCCTTATACTCATCCAGCCCGCCTATCTTGTCAAATTCCTCCTTCAGGAAATATTCCACAGCCTTTACATCATGGTTGGTCACGCTTTCAATGTCCTTGATGCGCTGTGCATCCGTTTCCGAGAAATTACGGTAAATGTTTCTCAAAGTCTCAAAAATACCCTTATCCACACCCTTCAGTTGCGGCAAAGGCAGTTCACACAAAGTAATGAAGTATTCCACTTCTACCTGCACACGATATCTGATTAGTGCAAATTCAGAAAAATAAGCCGCCAAGGCTTTTGTTTTTCCCCTGTAACGACCGTCAATCGGAGAGATTGCGGTAAGTAAATCCAGTTCCATACGTCGTATTTAAAGATGATAATTATCAGGCGGCAAAATTACGTCTTTTTTCTGAGTTATCAGGAATATATAAATGATAAAAAACAAGATACACGCATTAATTTATCACAAAAGAGGATTGCCCTGCTTACCAATAATGTTACTTCCCCCATCCATAGCCATCAAACGAGCATCAGGAACAAAGAAAGCCGGATAGCAACCCGTAAACAAGTTGTCTTCTCCGGCTTTCAACGCTTAATAGATTTGATTATTATGCCGGCCTTGCAGTTTCACAACCTGAAACCGGCACACAAAAACCAATGAAGAGGGGATGACAAGCCACGACATCCATCTAAAGGGCCGTCACCCCAACTCTCCGTTTAAATTATGCACCTGCCACACCTGGCAGATGGGGGAAATCACTGCCTCACGGCTGGGATATTATGTCAAGTCAAAAGCAATCAATCTTCACGTATCATCTCTCCAACATTTCCATTACGTTTTCAAATCGGGCATCTTTAAGCAACACAGTTTTTTTCCCGTCCAGCAGATAAAGCGAAGGCATGGCTTTCAGGTCATACAAAGCCCTATTCTTCACCGCCTCACGGTCCGTGCCCACCATCCAGCCTTCAGGCATATCCGGCAATGCCTTTCGCCAGGCAGCTTCATTGCCTTCCGTATAGACTGCCAGTACACTCAATCGTCCGTTCCTCACCGCAGCCGCCAGTCGCCCGTCGGCCGCCATCTGCCCGAGCACCGCATGACACGACTCACACTCAGGATCATAGAACACCAGCAGCAAGCGGTCATTCTTCACCGATGTGTCGGCCAGCGTACGTCGCTCTCCGCCAGGCAGGTAATAAACAAAATCAGTTGCCTTCTGCCCCACATTATTGCGTTTCAGCAGTTTCAACCTGAAGTCAAAAGTCGAACGCCGCACGTCATCAGCGGGCAGCGTGTTCAGCAACGCCTCCAGATACTGCTCATAGAGCGCCTCATTGTAAAAAGGCGAATTAGGGTTATACAGATAGTCATCCGCCATGCGCATCAGCACCTTGCGGGCATGTGCCTCCGTCATAAACCCTCCGCACCAGTTCTCCAGGCTCTCACGCGCCAACCGCTCCGTCACCCCGCCTTCATTCAGCAGGGCAATGAAGTTCACAAAGCCCTGTTCCGTCACATCGCGGTTATTCACCAGCGTGGTATCGGCAAAGTCAAACAGCTCCCAGTAGTGGGTCAGCAGGTAGTCTCTCCGCTCGTCAGGCGAGGTCAGCAGCTCGGGGATGGCGGGGAAAGGAAACTTGTCCTGCACCTTTACCGCGGCAGAATCCGTTTGAGCACCTGTAGAGCCTGACCCTATTTGACAAGCAGACAATAATATTAATACTATCGCAAATAATATTTTAACCATTATGTCAACCCTAAAATTAATTAGGCACTAATTTTCTATAATAGTACTATTATCAATCTCTGTCTGACTGGCATCACGTACACACCTCACCATGCCGGCCTCAGCAGCATTACTTGTCGTAATGAAATTACCATTAAAATAAAAATGCTTACGAACATTTTGATTAGAGAATCTCGTACTACAAAGGGTTAACGAAGATGATGCACCATCAGCATAATTTTTCAATTCAAGAGCATCTTCCTGCGTAACCATTATCATCAATTCATTTAGGTTTGGTGTACGCCAATAGCCATCCCATTCATCGTTTTCACTATAATTCCGACAAGGATCCGTATCAGGACTACACACATCATCTATAGCATATGTATTCCTATCATCATTATTAGATGAATATTTTCTCATATAAGATCGAGATACGACAAACGCCTTCGGCAATAAATTTATTGCCGGCTCACTTTCTTCTGTATGTTCTATGTATGAACCATATTGCGGTTGGTCCGAATTACGATAAAGAGCGGGCAATAATCGGCTTCCAAAATAAAACATATAATTTTCTCCATCACCCGTTTTTCTCAATCGATAATAAAGAGCATCTGCCCATGCATCCCTTCCGACAGGAGGTGTTGTATTGCTTTCCACCAGTGATTTTCTTGGTAAATTCCGTACACAACGAATCTGTGCTTTTTTAGATGCACCTGAAGATCCATAACTTCCAACTTCCACCGCCCAATAAAAGTTTTGGTCATAATTACTCATATAGTATAGAGCACCATTCTCCAAACTCGTATCATTAATATAGCTATTTCCACTAAGGTCATTCTTATCTCCCGTATATGGACGGGCATTCTCTGATAATGCTTTAGCACCAATACCCATACGCAAATATTGATTTAATGCCGGCAAATACCAGCGAACTTCATCATCATTTATATATCTATCTCCATTTAAATCTCGATTACGTGAAAGACAAGCATAATAAGCTGAATTCACTTTATTATAATTTATGTAATTTCCACTAACAGTATTATCATCCGTATATCCAACGCTTGTCCAATCAATATATTTTGTCCATAAAAGATTTTTAATATCTATATCCTCAGAGCCACAAATATTCACCAATGTATTAGCCCGACCCATAGAAGGATCCTTATATGTATAGCCCGAATTAGGAGTCACTGGCGTTCCAAAACCAGTAATCAATCCATTTTCATTATAGGTTTCTATACCCATTGCATTATAAGTATCAGAAGCAGCACCATTATAGAATGTTTCCATAGAAGTCTGCGTAATATATGTCAGTGCTACTGAATAAGTACTGTTTAAGTCCACGCTCGTACGCATATCACTGGCTATCAACATAGTTCTTGGATCTGTATGAGTATAAGATTCCCAGGCAACAACATTGCCATTCAAATCTTTCGCATAAAAATACTCATCAACAAAAATTGTAAACCGCGCATACCAATGTCTATCAGAATAGTTATAAGTAAATATAGTATTATCTGGGTTTTGATTATTCTTCAGTTGATAAACAGCCTCTCCCATTTTCTGGCAAACTGCCCAAGCCGAGAGTAACTTATCAGAAGTTTGTCCCGGATATTCACTGATTGAGTTTGCTGCTGACTGAGGGAAAAATTCCACCCACTTATAGTCTATTCCTTTCATACCTTCTTTCTCAGACTTATCAGAGTTGTAAGGTGTTACCAATTCAGCTGAAGCAGCTCTTGTATTAAAAGGCGTATGAATAGATAATATAAAATTGAGTGCAATGCGTTCCTTAAGGTCTTCATCAGTTGTACCCTCTCCCATCTGAATACTATTAGCTATTTCTGTCAAATCGTATTCTACATATACTTGCTCATAATGAGAATCAAGATTAAACATCTTTGAAGCATCGGTTAATTCCACCACATCACCTTCAGCAGAATTCTGTCGCAAATCTTCACGTTTAGCCTCAACAATAATATTTTCCACCCCTGTAACCGTTACAGTATAAGTATAGATATTATTCCGCAAAACTGAATAATTATCCTTGTCCTCACTAAAATCACCTAAATGAATAATATATTCTACATCTGCATACTTTACCAAGCTATTATCTGAAGTCTCAGTATATTTACCTTTCAATACAACATACATTCCATTATCTGGCGCATACGTCCATTTCTTATTATTACCAGTACCATCAAAAGCTTCCCGATTGTTATAATCTCCCTGGCTAAATTGTTTAGCTGTTTGTATATTTTCAGGAACATATACAGAAAAATAAGCTTGATTTTCGTCACCAGTGGCACCACCTATCACAACCGACTTGGTATTATAATAATTCGTTGCTGGGGTATTGGCATTCTCTTTTTCAATCATATACCCTTGTTCCGGCACATTATAAAAGATGTAAGACTGAGGAGCAAAAGTTATTTTATGTCCATTTGAATTTGTCTGTTCGGTATTGATTTTAAAATTAACTTGAGCAACCATACGTTTCAACTCTACCGTACCTTGAACGTTTGTTGCAGAATTCACAGTTATCTCTCCAACACCGGTCAAAGGCATATATTGCGTAGTAAACTGCGGGAGATTACCACCTTCAACCGTCGCAGAAGCCAATGTATAAAGTTTAGCTAAGAATTCCGTTTTGCCTTTTTGAGCTTCCTCTTCCAAAGATGTCAGCAATCCCGTAGCATCCTGAAAATAACCGGTTCTCGTTATATTGGCTACGGCATATACTGTTTGCGTTCCTTGATATAAACTTACATTATTTGCTCTATATCTACGTCCCGCATCATCATTTGACAGCTCCTGTAAAGTATTGATTTCCCTCATACCTAAATATTTTTCTCCATTAAATATATAGATACGAATACCATATATATCTGACTCACTATTATCTGCGCGAGTCAAAACAATCTCAGTTGAACGAGGAACACCAAAAGATAAATCAACTGTAACCGGAGTATTTACATCTGCCCCATTGTTCAGATTTTCCCAGTCATCCTGACAAGCTACAATTGTCTGCATGCAGACAACTACCAGCACTAAATATATGATTCTTACTATTTTCATAACTCACTTTTTTATTGGAATTCAGGAACATTAATATCATGCTCACTCCAAGGGATAACCAAAAATTCAAGACTTGCTTCTTGCTGACTATTCAACGTCACATTGATTATAATTTTTTTACCGCGTAGAATCGTATCTCCCAATCCTCCTTCTGTTAAATTCAAGCTATTATTGCCCCATGCAGTTGTTAACATATAGGAATTAACCGTCCTGCTCTCATATAGATATTTCACAATAGAGTATTTTTCTCCACTCGGAATTTCTATTGAGTTCCAAAAAAGGTCCGAATCAATTGTTTCAATATTTTCTACTGGAAAAAGCTTTGTTTCTGACATGTCCATATCAGTAAGGATAACATTCGTTAATGTCTGCGGTATCAAAGAGGTATTTTCAAAATTCAGCTCCATTTTCGCCACCACAAACTCCAAAGGAATCGTTGCAGAATTATTCTTCCCGGGAGTCACTGTCACTTTCTGAATAGCAGTCTGCGGAACTGCATAACCTTCTTTATATTCATCTTCAGAAACACCCGCGTTCAATGTAGATAATATAGTATTATTTAAGATTTTATCCTTCAAGTTATTCAGATTAATATTTGTCCCTTCCCACTCATTATTTGTTGCATATACTTCTTCGTTAGCAATAGCATACACTTCGAATGTGGTTGGGCCATCTGAATCAACAATCAATTCACTGAAATTAATGACAGTTTGAGTTTGATCTTGCGGCACATCAACTTTGGTATTATACCTTATATTTCCTTCTTCATCAGCAACTATCACACGCAATGTTCTCATGTGTTCATTGGGCAATTCCGGTCCTATGGTTGTACCATCCGACGATGTCCCATTCTCGTTTTTGGTAGTTGTAAAATATAACGTAAGGGTCGCTTTGTCCTTTCCCGCAAAATCATCCTGGATGCAAGAAGTCGGAAGCAAGGCCAGCAGCAACAGGCAAAGCAGACCGCTATATTTATTTCTTGTTTTGTTCTTCATATATTCTTCCTCCTATGCCTGTTTTATTGCCATCCTGGTTCAATGTCTTCCACATACCAGCTTGGCAGTTTAATGGTTACCTCTATTGGATTAAAGTTTATCTCGATGGGCAAATAGGCTTCCTGCTTGGTCACATCGATATAGTCTTCGTTGCGCTTGATGAAGTTGTAGATACTGCCACGTATCAGCTCTTCGCCGTCTGCCGTGCTCAGCACCAGTTCGTGCTCGCAATAGTCAGGATGAAGCATACCGCTATTATCCATACGGAACAGCGCCAAGTCCTCCGTACGGTAGCAGCCACGTTCACTGTCATATATCAGTTCAGGATAGCAGGTACCCTTTTCGTCCAAATTAATTTCGTTGTTAAAAGAAGTCTGTGCGTTCGAGTTCTCTATCCGCACATTGATGGGCAAATCGCTACGCGTCTGCGGCGCAGGCAAGCCCGTAATCTCAATGTCCACGTCCACGTGTGCACTGTACATCGTCACTGTGTCGCGATACATCACAAAATTTCCTTCCGGCATCACAAACTCCTGTACACCCAAGTAGTTGTCATCATGATTGGGCACCAAATCGGGAGTACCCCAATTCGGGTGTTGAATATATATATCGTCAAAGCTGGTCGCCGACTCCAGATTGACTACCTGCGTATGGTCATACGCATTACCCACAGCCACTACCTTGTAGCGCTTACCGGGTTTCAACTTGAAAGAAGGTACGGCTGAAAAGCTACTCAATTGGTCCTGGTTGTATGTACCCACTCCAAGTATATGCCCGCCTTCATCAAACACGTACAAGTCGACCTTGTCCATGTATTTATAGAGCACATCCTTGTCTCCGTCTGCCAGATATTGGAAATAGATGGTCACATTGTTGCAATCATCCAAATCATCTTTGATACAACCGGTCACCAGGACAGGAACCAGCAGCATTATCCATACTATGTTCTTCCAATGTTTCATTGTTGTCTCGTTATTGTTCCATCCTCCTAATAGAAGATGACAAGAAAATATCACTTTACTTTGTTTGCCTGCGCTCATTGCCTGCACAAGCACATACACTATTGTGCATCTCCCTTTTTTATTTAAATACCAACCGTGCAGTCCAAAGGGAATCCAACTGCACGGTTGGATTTATTATACTAATCAATAAGAAAAAGATTATTCAGCCCAATCTGCTTCAATGTCTACAACTGTCCATGTAGCTTCTTCTACAGTTACCTCTACTCCATATAAGGTATTACCGCCTTCATCACCAATGATATTCTTATCTTTCAATGTTGCAGACAAAATGCGATAAATCTTTCCATTTTCAAATGTTACAGACTCGCCAGTAGATTTTTTATAGTTCGTAATCATCGCATAACGAGGTTCTATAATATTAGTACCTTTAGCTGTTCCGAAATAAATTTTAAACTGAGGATTTGTACCATTAGTATAGAAATTATAAGTAAAAGGTCCAGCAAGCGTTTCACCTGATTTAAAACTTCCTGACGGAATCACATCTAGCAAATCTGATTGAGTTCCTGTACCATTTGCCCCATCAAAACTAAAATCGCCAGCAGCACCACCATTACCATACTTGTGAGTATCTTCAGAATAAACTCCACCAATTGTAGTATATCCATCCATATATGCTCCATTGGCTATCAATTCAGTAAAGATACAAACATCATCAGGTTCACCCTCATGTACAACATGCATAATATTGCTGACTTCCAAACGAGCAACCGGAATGGCCATCACTACCGATGCCTCATACATCTGATATACAGTTTCATCATCAGAACCGTCTTCAGCAGCACCTTGTTCTGTGCCATCATCTTTGGTATCATTGTCATTGTTATGATCAGGAGACTGACCTTCTTGATCTTCTGATAAAGTAAAGTTTATTGTTTCACCATAAGCTTGTATCTTTTTTGCTTCTTGTTGTAAGGTTGCGATTCCGACCTTAGAATAATCAGCTACACCCCCATTAATAGAAGCTGTTAATTTCTCAGGAATAGCAATATTCCAGAATTTCAAAACAGTAGCATTTTCTTCTGATTGACTTTTCAACGTCTCAGCATCAATCACAATAGTTTCTTCATACGGTACAGTTGGATTTCCTTCCGCATCCAGCTTCTTTCCTGTCAAAGTAATGGTCAAATCGCCTTCAATAGCTACTGTTGAATTATTATTGCCAGTAGTAGCTCCCCCTGCATTACGTGTCATTAAATCTGGAGATACAATTCTTACAGAAACAGCACCATTTCCTTTAAACTGTGTACCATTATTCACAGCCTCTTCCTCATTACTACATGCCGCGAAAGCCAGTCCAGCCAATCCCAGCATAAAAAATCTGTTCAATTTCATACTTTTTTTGATTTAGTTAAACTTAAAGTTGGTTTTATCTCTCATTTTTTATTGTCTTGATTCCATAAATCCCCTTCACCATTCATCATTAACCATTCACCATTACTCCAGCATTTCTTCTGCCTCTTGCAACATCTTCAGGTTATCGGCCGCACCGGCATATCCAGCCTGCTGTGCACGCTCAAAAGCCTTACGCGCTTCGCCCAGCTGTCCGTTCTTAAAGTAGGCCACACCCAACAGATTTATCAACGAAGGTTCCTGTGCATCCTTCAGCAGGCTGATGGCTTCGGCATAATGTCCCGTTTCAATCTCAGCCAAAGCAGCGTTGTTGCGAGCCGTCACGTTGTCGGGGTAAGTGCGTACAGCCACCTGCAGGGCAGCACGATACTCATCGCTGTTGCGGCCATAGCTGTCGGCCACTTTCTGAATCTCGGCCACGCTCAACAAGTCAGGACGCGAGTTCAGCAGCCTGCGTGCTTCCTCCAGTTCGAAGTGGCGCACATTATATTCTATGCGATACTCATTGCGACGCAACGGGCCATACATTTCATTCAGCACACGCTGGTAGATGGTAGGCGGCACCAAAGCCTTGATTTTTTCTTCACAGGCATCCTGATCGCCCTGACACTCGTCTATAATCTTCAGCACTTCGTCCTGCTTCAGCAAGCGCGGATGCTTCAGCACCTCTTCACGAAGTCCGGCCCAGTCTTCACCCTTCCAGTCAACATGCCACAACGACTTGTCCAGCTCGGGATTCTGCTGCTGCACATATTCCACAAATTTCTGCGCACGACGTTTGGACAGTTCCATATTGTAGGCCACTGTAGCCTCAGGCGAAGCATAACCGGTGACATAAATACCCGTTATTGTCAAATCAGCATTTTCCTTCACCGCATCGATGGAAGCTTGCACCTTGTCCAGTTCATTGCGGTTATCCTTGTAGCCCGGCAATACGTTATGGCTATCCTGTCTGTACTGCAAGCGCGCCGTACGTACCTCTGAACGTCGCTTCACCACTTCCTCTTTGGGCTGTGCCACCGGCTGCATCAGGTATTGCGGTTCTTCGTAAGGCAATATCTCGCCCGTAGCCAGCAATTCATCGCCCTCGCTGCAGGCCGCACATCCCGTAACGTATCCGCGCAAATCCAAGCGTCCATCCACCATCCAGCGGCTAAAGGGCACTTCCGTCTGATAGTGCACTGTCTGTGCCTTCCCGTTCTTCCGTCGCAGGCTCACCTGAGCTTCTTCCACCGGTTCACCCAGGCTCTGCTGGCGTGCCATTACCTTGTCTCTCACCCGACCGTTCACCACAATGGCCTCGAGCGGCAGTTCCTGCGAGCCGTCGGCCGACACCAGTGTAGGCACCAGTCGCAATGAATGCTGGTTTTTCATGTCCAGCCCGTCCATTACCACATCCATTTCCACCTTCACACTGCGTCCAACCTTTTCTACACTGCGGTTTTCCACTTTCACATTGTCCAGGTAATAAGTCTGCGCAAAAGCTCCGGGACCAACCATCAGCAGCCATGCTATCAGTATTCTTGTCTTTTTCATATCACTCCTCCTTATTTAATTACATATATCAGAGATACGGCAGCCTTCGTCACTCCCAGATAATTCTTCTTGCCGTCGCCCTTCCATTCTCCGCAGTGAGGGCAATCATAGCGGTCGTAGCTGGCACGCACATAACCCAATCCCAGCGCAGCCTCTATACTCCACCGTTTGCCCAGCAGCCACTGGTAACCATACACCAGGCCACCACCGACATACCAACCTTCATATCGATGCGTCTTCAGCCCCTCATAGATGCCAAAAGGCAAATCAATGCCGCCCACATTGTACTGACCTCCCAGCAGGTGTGCCCCCAAGAAATGCCCGTTGAAACGTTCGCAAAACCAGTATCGCGCTTCAGGCTGTGCCATCCAGTGCTTCCATTTCTTGTTTTCATTGAATGTCCAGCCATTATAGTTGCCAGACAAATCCAGTGTCCACTTTGGAGACAACCCCACTTCTACGCCAAGATTCACAGTAGCCGTTGCATCGTATAGCAAATTGGTTTTAACGGCCAAGTCTTGGGCAGATAAAGAGATGCTGACGAGCAGCATTAAGAGAATCAGACTTCGTTTCATGATTTTCACTTATTTATAGCATGACTTTTACCTATAATATTTCCCTGTCTTCCACCCCTGTTACTTTGTAGGTAACGGAAATCCGGTATATCAACCAGAGTTGTTTTCTATATCCTTACACGGTCCATTGTAGCGCACAGTGGGGCTGGACTGCTTTATAATCCTAATGAAGCAGCCTCCAGAGAGCATGAGGACAAACATCTTTCAAAAATGAACAGGCATAGATTTTTATAAGCGAGTAGATTTGAAAGCCTGCATAAACGATGTTCTCATTCTACTTAATCTATTCATTATAGGCATCTAATATGCCGGCAAAAGTCTATAGGTTACGCTAAACCTTAAATTATTTTAGATTTTCAAGGTCATACAAATAAAACTCTTTTGCAATATAGAAAGCCATTTTGTTCTGTTTCTATATGAAACTTTGATATTTTGTTAGCCTTTCAAAAGTATTATTTTTCGGTTTATCACTAAATCCGTACAATATTAACATTGTTAAAGTTATATTTTAGTACATAAATATTTGAAAATAGATTATTCTTTCCGTATATTTGCAGAAAATACTCCTATAAATCCGTTACCTACAAAGTAACAGACTGAAGTCTTTTCTCCATTTTAACATAATCAACATTTAATCAATCTATTACAAATAGTCCATTTTTCCATTTAAGAAAAAACATAGGATATGATATCCCTATTCATCTGCCCTATCCGCTCATCGGTATGCGGCTTCAGATAGGTTTCCGTAACTTTGACAGAAGAATGTCCCATCGCGTTACAAATAAGTTCACATTGATAATTCCTATAATTTGCTATGGTCGCCCAACTGTGGCGTGCACTATAACTGCTCAACGAAACACCGATACCCGTTTGCATACACAGGCGTTTCAAGCAAGCATTGAAACGTCGCAAGGCATTCTGATATTGCCGATAGGCCTCGGCACCGGTAGTACTGATAAAAGGGAACAGATAAAGCGAATGCTCGTCCTTATTGCGCAACTGCTCTATCAGGTCCATAGCCTCAGGTTCCACCTTCACCACCAGTTGTGTACCCGTCTTGCGCCTTCTATATAAAATGGTATCACCACGCAGGTCGCATTTCCGCAGATAGGCAATATCCACAAACGGAATGCCCCGCAACATGAAAAGCAGCAGGAAAAGCATACGTGTTTTATCCAAACAATCATTGTAAGGCAAACATTCCGCACTCAGCCTGTGAAGTGTAACCTCGTCAACGGCGCGCTTCACTGTGACACGCGTACCCGTGTATACTCCCTTGAACAAACGTGGGTGATAAGGAGCCTTTCCGGCATCTACAGCCCTGAAATAAACAGCACGCAACATGCGCATATAGGTGGAAACGGTATTCCACTGAAGATTGCGCCCCAGCAGATAACGCTGAAACGATTTCAACCAACGGGTGGTCACATCAGAAAAACAAGGAGGTGCCCCCTTGAGAAATCCAAAATCCGCTTCAAAGTACTCTGGTAGACGTGCGCCGTCCCCAACCGGCCTTCTACCTCCAACTGGCAGATGACCTCGGCCATATAAGCCGCTAAGTTTTCTTTTTTCCTCATAAGCTTGTTTCTTTAATGAATATAACGGAAGCTTCGGATGTACCGAAGCATACAAAAGCAGAAGACGACAAAGGATGTTATCAACCGCTCTGCAAGATTTAGACAGGCTCTAAATCTTGCAGAGACACCGAGAGCTTCCTTCTTAGCCAACTACGCAAATATCCTAAATATTGGCCAACAGACCAAAAAAAGAGAATAGCCATCACAGCAAACCGCCACTACCTTCCGGCACTGGCATATCTGTTACCCACCATCCGGCGTCCCCAATCCCCCCAGCCATCCATGCTTGCAGAATCATTTTCGCCCACGAAATATATTTTTTCAGACAAAAAACAGTTCTATTCCATCCCGCGGAATCTCCATTTCGACCACCGCTGCTCCACTTTTTTCCCTCCCCTCACCACCCTACCCCAAACGCACCTCAGACGTATTTGCTCCGTATCTTCTTCGAATAAAGGTACCCAAAAGCGAAGGAAGAACGAAGAAGGAACGAAGGAGATACGGAGCAAATGGGTCTGTAGAGAGGGTAAAAGTTGGAAAAAGGACAGGAAAAGCCCGCCGATGACCGGCGGGCGAAAAGGGGGTGGAAAGGCAGGACTGATGGTGGTTAGAAATCTACACAACCGATAGAAGTAGGCAGATGTCAGATGCCATACTTCTTCATTTTATTGAAAAGGGTTTTGCGGCTGATGCCCAGCGCTTCGGCCGTGAGCGTGCGGTTGCCGCCATGCTGTTGCAAGGCTTTTTCTATCACTTCGCGCTCGGTCTGTGCACTGGAAGTGCGCAGGTTGCCGGTGGCGGGCAGGGGTACGTCGGCCTCCTCGTAGCCACGGATGCGGGCGGGCAACTGGGGCACGTCTATCACGCCGTCGGTACAAAGTATCATGGCACTCTGTATGGCGTTCTCCAAGTCGCGCACGTTGCCAGGCCAGTCGTAGGCACAGAGGCGGTCCATGGCGTCGGGAGTGAGGGCACGTACGTCGAGCGACAGCAGGCGGTCGTGCTTGCGTATGAAGAAATCGGCCAGCAAGGGAATGTCCTCGCGACGCTGACGCAGGGGCGGCAGTTCGAGGGTAAAGACATTGAGACGATAGAGCAGGTCGAGGCGGAAGTTGCCCTTGCGAACCTCCTCCTCCAGATTACGGTTGGTGGCCGCTACGATGCGCACATCGACAGGACGCTGGCGAGTGCCTCCGATGCGGGTCACCCGCCGCTCTTCGAGCACACGCAGCAGCTTCACCTGGGCATCCATGGGCAGTTCGCCCACCTCGTCGAGGAAGAGGGTGCCGCCATCGGCCTGTTCAAAAATGCCGGGCTGCGCCTCCTTGGCGTCGGTGAAGGCACCGCGTTCGTGGCCGAAGAGCTCGTTCTCAATCAGCGTCAGGGGGATGGCGCCGCAGTTGGTGTCGACAAAAGGTCGCTGCGCCCGGCGGCTGAGCCGGTGGATGGCGCGCGCCATGAGCTCCTTACCCGTGCCGCTCTCGCCGTGTATCAGCACGGTGGCCTCGGTGGGCGCCACGCGCTCCAGCTGCTGCATAACGGTCTTCAGGCCGCCCTCGCTGCCTATGATGGGGCGCGGTCCGCCGTCCAGTTGCTGTTGCAGTTGCTTCACCTGCAGCTTCAGGGCGCCGTGGCCGATGGCATTCTTCACCTTAAGCAGCAGTTCGTTGTTGTCGAAGGGTTTCTCTATGAAGTCGTAGGCACCGCCCTTCACAGCCTCCACGGCCAGCGATATGGTGCCGTAGGCGGTCATCAGGATAATGACCTGTTCGGGGTTCTTCTTCAGGATGCGCTGCATGGCTTCGGTGCCGTTCATGACAGGCATCTGCTGGTCCAGCAGGATAATGTCGGGGGCAAAGGATTCGGCCAGTGTCACGGCTTCGCCTCCGTTGGTAGCTGTTTTCACTTCGTACCCGGCGTCGCCGAGCAGCAGGCTGACGATGCGCCGTATGCGGGGCTCGTCGTCGGCTATGAGGATGCGTTTCATTGGAGATAATTTTTTGAGAAGTTAGAGAAGTTAAAGAAGTTATAGAAGTTAAGGAAATTAGAGAAGTTAGAGAAATTAGAGGAATTAAGTAAGTTATAGAAGTTGGGGAGGCTGGATAAGTATTTGAAGTATCAGTTTGTCAGCAGAAGTCGGTCTTCGGACAGAAACAAGCCATCGCCCTTTAACTTCTAAGCTCGTACCAACGAGCGATAACTTCTATTAACTTCCCCTAACTTCTCCACCCATGTCCTTGCTGTTCTCCCCGCCTCCTTGCACCAGCTTCAGCGTAAAGCAGGTGCCGCGACCGGGCGTGCTGCTGACCTCTATCTCGCCACCGTGGCGACGGATGATGCCGTAGCAGATGGCCAGACCCAGGCCCGTGCCCTCGGGCTTGGTGGTGAAGAAGGGGTTGAACACATTGTCAAGGTCCTGCTCGCTGATGCCGCAGCCCGTGTCTTCAAAGGAGAGCAGCAGGTAGTGGCGACGGGCGTCGATGGGTGTACCGGGCTCCAGACTGATATAGAGGGTGCGTGGACGCTCGGGCGGGTTGTCCTTCATGGCCTCCACAGCATTGAGCAGCAGGTTGAGAAAGACCTGCTTCAGCTGCTCGGCATCGCCCTGCAAGGTGGTGTGGTCGGTAAAGTACTCAAATTCCACCTCCACGCCGTGCTTCTTCAGCGTATTGCCGGTGAGCAGCAGCGACTGGTTGATGAGCTGCTCCAGGTCTACCTCTGCCGTGTTCAGCTCCGTGGGGCGGGCAAAGGAGAGCAATCCCCTCACCGTTTTGTCAATGCGGCCCGTCTCTTCCAGCAGTTCGCTCATCAGGCGTCCTTTCTCGCTCTGCGGCGGATAGTCGGCACTGAGGTACTGAATGGTGCTGCGTATGGCCGTGAGGGGGTTCTTTATCTCGTGAGCGGCACCGGCGGCCAGCTCGCCCAGCACGGCCAGGCGGTCGGTGCGGTACATGCGCTTCAGGCGGTCGCGCTGTACCTCGTAGAGCGAGGCATGCTCAATGGCAAAGGCAGCCTGTCCGGCCAAGAGGTCGAGCACGTCCATGTCTTGCCGACTGAAGGGCTTGCCATCGCGACGGGGACCGATGACCAGGATGCCGCTGATGCGGTTCATGACGTGGAGCGGACACACCACGGCAGCTTGCAGGCTGTTCAGCAGAGTCAGTTCGTCGGCCTGCAGGTAGTCGGCCAGCCGCTGGCGGTCGCTTCGTGTCAGGGGGCGTTCGTTGACGGCCAGCCAACTCACCAGCTTGCCGCGCCCCGAGAAACAGGGTTCCTGCCGGTCGCGACGGGCGGAGGAGGAATCGGCAGAGCCGGTGCAGAGGCGGTATTTTTCGGTATTCTCATCGGGCAAGAACAGGCTGACACGTTCCACGGCCAGCAACTGGCGCACCTTGGCCAGAAAGTTGTCCACCAGCAGCTGACGGTCGGCAATGAGCATGAGCGAGCGGTTAAACTCGGTCAAAAGCTGCCGGAGACTGGTTTTGCGGCGAAAACGGGAGAAAAGCGTGAACATAACAAGTGTATTTAAAGTCAATGCGGGGGTAAATGTAGGAAGATTTACCCAAATCTTACCCACTGACGGGTAAATATTTACCCATATTTTACCCAACCAAATTACCCATCCGGAAACAATTACTTGGTAATCAGCAAACTAAATATTATGGCACGCATCTTGCCTGCATACAGGCAGAATGAACTAGTTTCGGTTTTACCGAATTGAAAATCGGCGAAGCCAAACTTGCAGGAGTTAGAGGAGTTAGAAGAAGTTATCGCCCGCCAGGGCGGGCTTAGAAGTTAAAGGCCAATAGACCTGTTACTGCCAATTTTTTCTTTTGCAAGACTATCGGCTTTAACTTCTAACAGAGCTAAGCGAAGTGATAACTTCTATAACTTCTTAACTTCCTGTAAAATATCAAATCATAAACTTAAGTAAAACGATACCACAATGAACAAGAAAAGACTTCTGTTGCCGCTCCTGTTGCTGGCAACCACCCTGGCCACTTTGGGCCAGACACTGCAAGGCCGCTTCTGCGACGAGAGCGGTAACCCGTTGGAATTTGTCAACGTCGTGGCGCTGCAACCGGCAGACTCGGCCTTTGTGCAGGGCACCGTGACGGCAACCGACGGCCGCTTCAGCCTGAACGGCCTGCCGGAGGGCAACTACCTGCTGCGCGCCACGTCGGTGGGCTATGCGCCCTTCTACCTTCTCTGCCGTCCGGGCGAATTGGGCACGCAGACCCTGCAAGCTGATGCCGTGATGCTGCAAGAGGCGGTAGTGACCGCCCGCCGACCCACCTACAAGATGAAGGGCAATGCGCTGGTGGCCGACGTAGAGAACACCCTGCTCAGCGCAGCGGGCACAGCCAGCGACGTGCTGGGGCGCATTCCCTTCGTGCAGGGCAATGAGGGCAGCTTCACGGTCTTCGGCAAGGGCAGCCCTGTCATCTACCTGAACGGGCGACGGCTGTACGACACCAGTGAGCTGACACGGTTGGACTCGAAAGACATCCGACAGGTGGAGGTCATCACCAACCCCGGTTCGGAATACGACGTCACCGTAAAGGCGGTCATCAAGATAAAGACCGTGAAACCGCAGGGCGAAGGCTTCAGCGTGAACACCTATGGAGGCATCCGACAGAACCACCATTTCGGGCACTATGAAAACCTGGACCTGAATTACCGCCGCGGCGGGCTGGACCTCTTCGGCTCCATCTACTACAGCCATTACCAGGGCTACCAGGAGCAGCGCGACAAACACTACGTCAGCACCCCCGACACCGTCTGGAACCATCGCTCGCAGTTAGAGATGAACACCGCCAGCCATTACCTGGAAGCCACCGGAGGGGTGAACTACATGCTGAACGAGCATCACTCGCTGGGCGCGCGCTACACCTACAGCCGCACGCCCCAAGACCGCAACCGCATGAACTCCGCCTATGACATAGCGGCCAACGGCGACTTTTACGACCGGCAGCAGTATGACTACGACTGGCGCAACAACGACTACTCGCACCGCCTGAACGCCTATTACCTGGGCAGCGTAGGCAAGCTGGACATTGACTTCAACGCCGACTACTACGGCAGCGCCTCCACCCAGCTGCAATGGATAGGCGAGAGCAGCCAGGAACACGAAGACCGGGTAGTGACGTCGAGCAACCTGTCGGACAGCCGGCTCTATGCCGCCAAGCTGGTGCTGAACCATCCCCTGGGCAAGGGCGAACTGCGCGGCGGAGGTGAATACAGCTACACCCGCCGCAACAATCTGTACCGCAACGAGCAGAACTACCTGCCCGAGACCGACAACCGCATTGAGGAGGAGCGCATCGCCGCCTTTGCCGAATACGCCGTCGCGCTGGGCAAGGTGCAGGCCAACGCCGGGCTGCGCTACGAGCACGTCACGTCCGACTATTACGACCGCGGCGTGCGCCAGGCCGGACAGAGCCGCAACTACGACAACCTCTTCCCCAACCTGTCGCTGTCCATGCCCGTGGGCAAAGCCGACCTGTCGCTGAGCTACACCGCCAAGACCCGCCGCCCCTCGTACAGCGAGCTGAACAGCAACCTGCAATACGATGACCGCTTTACCTACGAGGGCGGCAACCCCAACCTTAAGCCCGAGACCATACACGACCTGACGCTGATGGGCAGCTACAAGTGGCTGCAATGGATGTTGAGCTACCAGCGCACCGCAGACGCCATACAGTTCGTAGCCATTGCCTACGAGCAAGACCCGGCCATCACCCTCTTTACCCGGCAGAACTTCGACCACGTGGACGCGCTGTCGGCAGGCGTGGTGCTGGCGCCCAAATGGGGCTGCTACGAGCCGCAGCTCAGCCTGCAAGTACAGAAGCAGCTGCTGGAATACCGGAGCCTGGGCGAAACAAAGAAGTTCAACCGTCCCTTGCCCTACGCACAGTTGGTCAACGGTTTCCGCTTCGGTGCGGGCTGGAAGGCATGGCTCACCCTGTCGTGGCAAGGCAAGGGACACCAGGGCATCAGCCTGGCCGGACAATGGGCTACAGCCGACGTCAGCGTGGCCAAGAGTTTCCTGAAGGACCGGCTGAACGTCAACCTGGAACTAAGGGATATCTTTGCCTCGCGCCGCAACTCGGCCACCATCTACGGAACGACCATGGTGTTCGACAAGTGGAACTACAGCGACTCGCGCACGCTGCGCCTGCACATCAGCTACCGCTTCAACGCGGCCCGCAGCAAATACCGCGGCACGGGGGCTGCCAACGATGAGCTGAACCGCCTGTGACGAAGCTCCGAAGCACAGACATAAGATGCCGGCAACCGTGGATAGAGGGTTTGCGAAACTAGGATACTATTACTACTTTTGCCGTAAAAAGAAAAATCAGACGTATGCTGCAAGCCATTGACCTGACCAAACGTTACGAAGACGGACACCTGGCCCTGGACGCCCTGAACCTGGAAGTACAGGCAGGCGAGATATTCTTCCTGCTGGGTGCCAACGGAGCGGGAAAGACCACCACGCTGAACTTGTTTCTGGGATTCGTACAGCCTACATCGGGCGACGCCCGCGTGGACGGACTGAGCGTGACGCAAGAGCCGCGCGAAGTGAAAAGGCGTCTGGCCTACATAGCCGAGAACGTGATGCTCTATGCCGACCTTACCGCCCGCGAGAACCTGCAGTTCTTTGCCCGACTGGGCAGACGGAAGGCGAGCCGCGAGGAATGCTACAACCTGATGCGCACCGTGGGCCTGCGCGAGGCGGACTTCGAAAAGCGCATGGGCACCTTCTCCAAGGGCATGCGGCAGAAGGTGGGGCTAGCCTGCGTGCTGCAGAAGGATGCGCCCAACATACTGATGGACGAGCCTACCACCGGACTGGACCCCAAGAGTGCGGCCGAACTGATGGACACCCTGCTGCGGCTGCGCAGCGAGGGCAAGAGCCTGCTGGTGTGCACGCACGACCTGTTTCGGGCGCGCGACGTGGCCGACCGCATCGGCATCATGAAGGAAGGACGCCTGGTGATGGTGCGCCGGCGCGAGGAGTTTGCGGGCGAAGACCTGGAAAAGATTTACCTGGACTACATGGAGGAGACACGCCGATGAAGACCGTATGCTACATAGCCCGCCACAACTGCCTGCTGCTGCTTCGCTCGGTGCGCTTCGGGGTGGCCCTGCTGTTGTGCTTGGTGTTTGTGCCCATCAGTGTGCTGGACGGCACCGACGACTACCATGCCCGCCAGGCCGAATACATACGCGCCGTGGCTGCCAACGACAGCGTGCTGCAGTCGGCGCATGTGTGGTCGGCCGTAAGACCCACTACCGTGAAGCGCACGGAACCGCTGGGCGCACTGGGCCGGGGCGTGCAGTCGGAAGTGGGTATCTATAACATGGTGAAGCTGAGCGAATACCCGCTGCTGCCGCAGTCGTTCCCAGGGGGCAGCCCGTCTGTGTTCGGCATCACGCACACGCAGCTGCTGGGCGAGGCGGGCGGCCATGAAAATCCGTTCTTCAATGCCTTCACGGCTACTGACTTCCTGACCTTGACAGCGTGGCTGTTTCCACTGCTGGCGCTGCTGTTCTCCTACGACGCCTTTACCGCGGAGCGCGAGGCGGGTACCCTGCGGATGGTATTCAGCGAGCCGGTAGGTCGCGGCACGTTGCTGGCGGGCAAGCTGCTGGGCATCGGGATGCTGCTGGTGCCGCTGGCTGTGCTGTGCTACGCCCTGGCGGCGGGATGCCTGCTGGCTGGGGACATTCCGATGAATGCCTACGACTGGCAGGCATGGGGACTGATGATGCTACTCACGGTGGCGCTGACTGGGGTCTGCATAATAAGTGGACTGCTGGTGTCGCTGTATTTCAGGCGCTCGGCAGACGCGTTGGCAGTGGCCATGCTGCTGTGGGTGGTGATGACATTTGTGGTGCCTGCCATATCGGGGTATCTGGCCGAAACGGTGTCGCCCCTTCCCCTGTACCGCAACGTGGAGCGTGCCTTGTGGCAGCTAAACGACGAGCGCGACGACCGGTTGCGTGAGTGGAGGCGGAAGTGCAGGAAACGATATCCGATATCGACCTTCTATGCCCAGTTCAATCACCAGGACGACGATGACAACTACGTGGAAAAATGGGGATTTACCCATGACCTGGCGCGCTACCTGTGCCACTACCACAGCGTCAGCGAACTGATACGCATAGATTATGCCAACCGGAAGTGGGACTTGCAACGCAGCTACCTGGAGCGGATGGAAAGGCAACTGAAGCTGCGCTTCGCCTTGAGCTGCCTCTCGCCGCTGGGCTGGTTTGAGGAAGCCGGGCAACGCCTGTGCCGCACCTCGGCCCACGACTGCCTGACCTACATGGAGGAGGTACGCGACTATCGCTTCCGGGTACTTGACTTTTTCCGGGATAATAAACTGTTCGGCTCATTGCGCTATTTCACAACCCAGCAGGAAAGCGAACTGAGTACACAGGAGGAATTGCAGCAATTTGACGAGGCCTACCAGCGGATGAGCGATGAAGAAAAGCGGGCGGTGTGGAAGCCCTTCCTGGAACGTCCACTGCTGGATATTTCGGCCCTGCCACGCTTCAGGCAGCAGGAAGCCGGTATCAGGGAGACAGGTCGGTGGGCAGCAGGCACACTGCTGGCGTATGCCGCACTGATGGCCCTGCTGGCAGGAGCGGCCGTAAAGAGAATGAAACGATATGACGTAAGATGAACCGGGAAATGAACATATTGCTCATAGCACGCAATGAATGGAAGAAAGCGTGGCACGACTTGCGCTTCCGCCTGGCGGTGGTGCTGCTACCTGTGGTTTTCGTATGCGGCACGGCAGCCTTCGTAGGCAACTGGCATAACCAGCAGGAGGAATACAAGGCTTACGACGAAAGCCAGGCATCGCACCACTATAAGGAATGGGGCTGGAGCCTGACGGATGTGGCCATCAGTACCCAAGAGTTCAGGCAGCCGCCACGGTTGTCGCAACTGATAGATCCCTGCGGGGAAAGCAGGCTGCCAGGCTCGTTCCGCTATTCGGCCTTCGGACTGAAGGACTACTACGCCTCATACAGTACCGGCAATCCGCTGACCGGACAATCGGACAACTTCAGCTGGGCCTTCGTGGTGAAGGTCATGTTCAGTTTTGTCACCCTGCTCTTGGCATTCAATGCTGTGTCGGGCGAGAAGGAACGACACACGCTGGGACTGGTGCTGACCTATCCGGTAAGTCGTTGGCAGGTATTGACAGGCAAGGTGCTGTGTGTGCTGGGACAGGTAGGCGGACTGCTGGCGGCGTGCATCGTGCTGGCTATCGGCGTATTGCTGGCAGGAGGGATAGCGGTAGACGGGCTGTTCCTGTGGCTCTGTGTGGGATTCTGGCTGCTTGGCATGGCTTACCTGACGGTATTTGCCTGTTTGGGAGTATTGGCATCGGTGGTATGCCGCAGTTCGCGCGGCAGCCTGCTGCTCTGCATGGGATGCTGGCTGCTGTTTGTACTGTTGCTGCCGGGAAGCAAGCTGTGGATAGGCCGCCACCTCTACCCCACCGAAGTCAGCTACCGACAGACGCAAGACAGCCTTTTGGCCGATGTGAACCGCCTGATAGCAGAGACGCCGGCCGAGGCTTTTGCCACCGATGACGAGTATCCCTTCAACCCCATACATCGGGAAAGGAGTACCGTCCTGCTGCGCATCAATGATGCCCGTCTGAAAAGGCTGGAGGAATGGGATGGAATCAACAGAAAACAATATGAACGGGTAGAACAGTTGGTTGCCTGCTCGCCGGTTGAACTGTTTGCCCGGGCCAACGCCTACTGGCTGGACGGCGGCTACATGCGTTTCAGGAAAAACGAGGTGGCACTGGAGAGCTTCTGCCACTACTTGCTGGAGTGGTTCAGAAAAGAGGATGCCCAAGACCCGGAAAGTCCCCACTGGCTGAATCCGCAGGAGCACCTCAGCACCAGCCAACGCCCTGTGGAAAAAGCAAAAACTCCCGTACCCGTATATCAAGAGCCATACGTAGGACTGCTGCAACGTCTTTCGAATGCATTGATTCCCGTATTGGTACTGTTGCTGACAGGGTTTGCCTGCCTGACAGGAGCCTGGTACAGATTCAAGCGATACGACGTCCGCTAACAGAAAATCGGGGAACTGAATGGGAATCCGTAATATATGTTGCAAAACAATGTCGGAAATATTTGGTCGTTTCATGAATATATTGTTACTTTGCACAAATTTTGAACATTGTATATGCAAACACAGGAAATGGGAACCAGCTTTTATTTCAGTTCGAATGAATTTCATTCGCCGGCTGGTGCTTTTTCCATTTCACAAAAGATATTTTTAGTTCTTTGGTAAATGCGTTATCCTTTCATAAGGGTGACGCATTTTTTTTAAATAGGAATCTTACAAGTATTAAAAACAACTTATAAAGAGAAACAATGAAGAACGATTTGAAGAAAGTGCTTGTCTTGGGTTCAGGTGCACTCAAGATTGGTCAGGCCGGAGAGTTTGACTACTCTGGCTCGCAGGCTTTGAAAGCCCTGCGCGAAGAAGGTATCAGCTCCGTGCTGGTTAACCCCAACATCGCTACCATCCAAACTTCGGAAGGCATTGCCGACAAGGTGTACTTCTTGCCGGTTACTCCTTATTTCGTGGAAGAGATTATCAAGAAGGAACGTCCCGACGGTATTCTGCTGGCCTTTGGAGGACAGACTGCTCTGAACTGTGGAACTGAACTCTATCAGAAAGGTATTCTTGAACAATATGGTGTACGCGTACTGGGAACTTCTGTAGAGGCCATCATGTACACTGAAGACCGTGACCTCTTTGTGAAGAAGCTCGACGAAATACCGATGAAGACTCCCAAGAGCCACGCCGTAGAAAGCATGGACGATGCCTTGAAAGCAGCACGCGAGATTGGTTATCCGGTCATGGTGCGCTCGGCATACGCACTGGGTGGTCTGGGTAGCGGTATCTGCCCCGACGAAGAGGCTTTCGTAAAGCTGGCTGAGAGTTCATTCACTTTCTCCAAACAGATATTGGTTGAAGAATCGCTGAAAGGCTGGAAGGAAATTGAGTTTGAGGTTATCCGCGATGCAAACGACCACTGCTTCACCGTGGCCAGCATGGAAAACTTCGACCCGCTGGGTATCCACACGGGCGAAAGTATCGTGGTGGCTCCTACCTGCTCACTGACTGACGAACAGGTAGAAATGCTTCAGGAACTTTCACGTAAATGTATCCGTCACCTGGGCATCGTAGGTGAATGTAACATTCAGTATGCCTTCAATGCCGAAACCTATGACTACCGTGTTATTGAGGTAAATGCACGTCTGAGCCGTTCTTCAGCTTTGGCATCGAAGGCTACGGGTTATCCGTTGGCTTTTGTGGCTGCCAAGATTGCACTGGGCTATACACTCGACCAGATTGGCGAAATGGGTACTCCGAACTCGGCATACGTGGCTCCGCAGCTGGACTACCTGATTTGCAAGATTCCGCGCTGGGACTTGACGAAGTTCGTAGGCGTAAGCCGCGAAATCGGTTCAAGCATGAAGTCGGTAGGCGAAATCATGTCTATTGGCCGCAGCTTTGAAGAAATCATCCAGAAAGGTCTGCGTATGATTGGTCAGGGCATGCATGGTTTTGTAGGCAATGACGGCACGCACTTCGACGACCTTGACCACGAACTGTCTCATCCTACAGACTTGCGTATTTTTGCCATCGCACAGGCTCTGGAAGAAGGCTACAGCATCGACCGCATATTCGAGCTGACAAAGATTGACCCCTGGTTCCTGGGCAAGCTGAAAAACATTGTAGACTACAAGCACAAGCTGTCTGAATACAACAAGATAGAAGATATTCCGGCTGACGTATTGCGCCAGGCCAAGGTGCTGGGCTTCTCTGACTTCCAGATTGCACGCTTCGTGTTGCACCCCACAGGCAATATGGAAAAAGAAAACCTCATGGTACGTGCACGCCGTAAGGAACTGGGCATTCTGCCGGCTGTGAAGCGCATCAATACAGTGGCCAGCGAACATCCTGAATTGACAAATTACCTCTACATGACATACGCCGTACAGGGCTATGACGTGAACTACTATAAGAATGAGAAATCGGTAGTTGTGCTGGGTTCGGGTGCTTACCGCATTGGTTCAAGCGTAGAGTTTGACTGGTGTTCAGTAAATGCCATCCAGACTGCCCGCAAGCTGGGTTACAAGTCTATCATGATTAACTACAACCCGGAAACTGTATCGACGGACTATGACATGTGCGACCGCCTGTACTTTGACGAACTTTCGTTTGAACGCGTATTGGACGTAATCGACCTGGAACAGCCACGTGGTGTCATCGTATCGGTAGGGGGACAGATTCCGAACAACCTAGCCATGAAGCTCTACCGTCAGTCTGTGCCTGTATTGGGAACATCACCGGTATCTATCGACCGTGCAGAAAACCGCAACAAGTTCTCGCACATGCTTGACCAACTGGGCATCGACCAGCCGGCATGGCAGGAACTGACAAGTCTGGAAGATGTGAAAGGCTTCGTAGCAAAGGTTGGTTATCCAGTACTGGTGCGTCCTTCATACGTGCTGTCAGGTGCTGCCATGAACGTATGCTACGATGAAGAGGAACTTCAGGAATTCCTGAAGATGGCAGCTGAGGTATCGAAGGAATATCCGGTAGTTGTATCACAGTTCTTGCAGAACACCAAGGAAATTGAATTTGACGCCGTGGCACAGAACGGTGAAGTAGTCGAATATGCCATCTCTGAACACGTGGAATTTGCCGGTGTACACTCTGGTGACGCAACATTAGTATTCCCCGCACAGAAGATTTACTTCGCAACAGCTCGCCGCATTAAGAAAATCAGCCGTCAGATTGCAAAGGAACTGAACATCTCTGGTCCGTTCAACATCCAGTTCCTTGCACGCAATAATGAGGTAAAAGTAATCGAATGTAACTTACGCGCATCACGCAGCTTCCCGTTCGTTAGCAAGGTGCTGAAGCGTAACTTCATTGAAACAGCAACCAGAATAATGCTGGATGCACCCTATACTAAGCCTGACAAATCGGCTTATGACATTGATTGGATTGGTGTAAAGGCCAGCCAGTTCTCCTTCTCTCGTCTGCATAAGGCAGACCCGGTATTGGGCGTAGACATGTCATCAACCGGTGAAGTTGGCTGTCTGGGCGACGACTTCTCGGAAGCATTGCTCAACGCCATGATTGCCACCGGCTTCAAGATTCCTTCTCCAGAGAAAGGTGTGATGTTCTCATCGGGTGCCATGAAGTCTAAAGTTGACTTGCTTGATGCCAGCCGCATGCTTTTCAGCAAGGGATATAAAATCTACGCTACAGCCGGTACGGCCGCATTCCTCAATGCTCATGGCGTAGACACCGTGCCTGTATTCTGGCCCGATGAACGTCCTGATGCAGAGAACAACGTGATGAAGATGATTTCTGAGCACAAGTTTGACCTTATCGTCAACATTCCGAAGAATCATACCAAGCGTGAACTGACAAATGGGTATAAGATTCGCCGTGGAGCTATCGACCACAACATTCCGCTCATCACAAACGCACGTCTGGCAAGCGCATTCATTGAAGCATTCTGCGAAATGAAACTTACAGGCATCCAAATAAAGAGCTGGCAGGAATATAAATAACGAAGATAAGTAATCAACCTCTTGCTGGCGCTATTAAAGCCTGTCTGCAAGAGAAATGAAAAAATCAACTTAATAAAGTAGGAGGGAAATTACATAATTTTTTCCTCCTATTTTTTTATTATATCAAAAACAAGCATCAGGAATAGTACCATAACCGTACAGCAACTAGGCCAAAATAGCCTAGTAAACATTGACTATAACCTAACAGATAAACTTAATTCTTTACACGTCATTATCCGACACTAAGACTAATCATACATAAAGATCAAAATAAAAGCGTTTCTTCATCTTCAATAAAACAATCACTTCTTAACACCCCAAAAATATTTGTAGATTACTCTCTAAATCTGGGTTGCTAGATTACATTTCAAGTCCTCATTCATTCACTCTCCAAGCCGGAAGTTATTCACTTGTCGAGCCAATAGTTATTCACTTGTCAAGCCGCAAGC
>ULPZ01003247.1_pt1 | contig 45371 bp, 29 predicted proteins | sample 1953991 | NCBI WGS metagenome assembly ULPZ01 (sample SAMEA4835642, study PRJEB28245) | human gut metagenome | biome: gut microbiome; material: fecal sample | place: Denmark | collected 2008
GACTTTGAACTTGATTAACATATCTTAAGAGACACTAGTGAAGAGGTGTAATAGAGAACTGTACAAACAAAGTAGATATAGATTTTTGTGACTTCCAAGAGAAGGATAAATATGGGGCTATTACGATGGGAGGTTTGATAGGTATAACCTTGGAGGAAAAGGAACAGGGCATTACTTTGCTTGGCAGAATACGTAATGAAGGAAATCTTACATTGAGTCAATGTCGGAACGTGACTGTGGGGGGTGTAATAGGAGATATCAATCTTTCTATGCCTTCTATGCAAGCCGATACGCGGTTGGAAAATGCTGGCATCATTTCGGTGGAATGGGCTAAAGGTGCTGGGGCGTATCGTAGTTCGGTTGGAGGGGTACTGGGTGAATGTTCCGTAAATTCTGCTTGCAAGATGGAGCATTTGTACAATACCGGTGATTTACTTCTCAATACTTGGAATGCTCCCATAGACCTTAATGTAGGCGGAGTTGCGGGAAGTATGGAACTGTTAGATGGGTGGTTCTTGCAGGTGACTGATGCGCACAATAAAGCTCGGATTGAAATAAAGGGGGAACTGGCTAATAAACAGTCTGCTATAGGAGGAGTTTTCGGTAGTTTTGCTCATTGTGTTTTTCATTGTGTGACCAACAGTGGGGAGATAATACTTCCTGCTGGTTATAAGGCTACAGTCGGTGGCTTATTGGGTGATGAAAATATGTTGGCCAGGAATAGCTATCTTTATTCATGTTGTAAAGACTATGTCGGCGAATATCCGATATGGAATGTGGACGAGAAAAGCGTAACGAGCAAGCGTGTTATATGTGATAAGAATCATAAAACTCGTTGACTTTCGTAGGTCTCATTAATAATCTCTTATTTCTTATATAATACACTATGTAAGAATTTTTAAATTAAGATTCTCCTTCCTCAAAAGCGGCAATGTTTTGCATGAAAACATTGCCGCTTTTCTATCAAAATATTGCCGGATTTGTCTTAAAACATTGCCGGAAAAATGTGGGGTAAATGCAGATGGTTATGCTCGTTGTGTTAGTATTTGTGAAATTTATTGTAGGGTTCAGGGTTCAGGGGTCACTATAGACCCCTCGACAGCTTTGTTGTGTTGTAAAAGTTTTTATATAGTATTGATTTATATGCTGTTATGTGCTTATTTGAAATGAATGGGATGGATAGAGTGAAGAGAATGTGAGAATGGATTATCTTGTATATGTAATTATAAATTACTATTTGAAATGTGCTTGGTTGAAATCTATATTGTCTGATTTGTTTGTCTGAAAGTATGCTTGCTTCTGATGAACAATGTTGCTGTTCTGTAGCGTCATACCTCGTCTTTCCGTCCGTATCGTTTCACCGGCTTTGTTTCGCCATTTATATCCTTTTGTTGTACTGCTTAAGTTTCGGATTTGACATTTCACTGGAAGTTAAGAAGTTATAGAAGTTATCACTTCGCTTTGCTCTGTTAGAAGTTAAAGCCGATAGTCTTGCAAAAGAAAAAATTGGCAGTAACAGGTCTATTGGCCTTTAACTTCTAAGCCTGCCCTGGCGGGCGATAACTTCTTCTAACTCCTCTAACTTCTGCAAGTTTAGGTAAAACCGAAACTTGAGTTGTACTGTTGCTTAGGCTGTTAGCTCGGGCAGTAGACGCGGCACGCCACGTCTCTATTAAGGGTGAGCTGTTCAGAGCAAGTATGGGTGTTGTTGCTTGTGTGATTTTATGTTTACATGCTTATTTAAAGTTGTTGAATATCTTAAATTTGAAAAAAGTGGACGATAAATAAGATGGAGAAATAGCTGTTTAGTTATGCTGTTGATTATAAGTATATTAGTAAAATGTAGCTTGGGCTCAAAGCTGTTTGGGGGTCTATAGTGAACCCTATGAACCCTGACCTTTCGCTGTTGAATAATAGGGAGGCATTTGAATTGAAATTATATTTACTTGGATTCCGTAAATTCAAGTTGTGTTTGACAACTGACAAGTGAACGGATGACAATACGGTTCAGGTGGTACTTTATCAGATGGGGGTAGAGTTGCAGACTGAAACCTTGTCAACTGATAAGTTGAGCACTTAGGAAGCTTGCTATGAGTGCATATAGGCAACCACTCCGTTCGTGGCGTTTGCTTGTGCGGATTTACTCTTCCTTCGCCTTCCTTTCCTCCATCTTCTTTTTCACAAAATCACTCTTCAGTTTAGCCTCTTCAATATTCTTCTTTATTTCCGTAATGGCGCTGAGAACTTGTGCCAGCTCATACACAGAGACTACGGCCTTGCGGTCGTTGGCTGTGAGGGTGGTGGAGTAGGGGCGTTCGCCTATATAGTCCACACGGATGTTTTTGTCCTTGTTGGCATAGAGGAAGTTGATGACGTCTCCGTCTTCCCCTATCTTGTAGTCGGCTTTTTCTATTTTTTCGCCCAGGTCGGTGGTCTCGTAGCAGTCTTTCGAAGGCGGAGTTTGGGCAAAAATACCGTCGGGAGTGCTTACCTTGACTGCCGTGTGATGAATATTGCGAGCACCGCAATAGATGGAAGTCAGGCTCATCAGGCCGTTTTCATCCACCTGGAAGCGTAGGAAGGAACGGTGCAGGTTCTTTTCTATGACTTGCGAGGGATGCAGGTAGCGGCCAATACGTTGGTATTCGACATCTTTTTCAAAGGTATAGGCATTCTTCATGGCATCCAGCTGCTGTTGCTTTTGCTGAAGCAAGCTGTCCAGATAATGCAGAGTCTTTTCCTGTTCTTTCAGTTCTACTTCCTGCATCAGGCCTATACCGGCTTTTCGTGTTTCGTATGCTTTCGGATATAGAATCTTAATGCTGTCTATCAGTATTTTGGCTTGATTGTAGTCGCCGCTTTCGTAGGCCTGCCGGGCTTCCTGGAGCTTGACAGAGGCTTGTTTTTCTACATTGTTACAGGCGCAAAATGCGCAGCAGATGCAGGCGAGGAGTAATGTTTTCTTCATAAACTCAGTGCTTGGTAATAGTTTGCTGAGGCAAAAATAGAAATAATATCCGTATCTTTGCAGACCGGAAACGAATAAATATAACTAAAGTATTTGATGTAGTAAAGTATAGAAGTTTCGGTTTTACCGAATTGAAAATCAGCGAAGCCAAACTTGCAGAAGTTAGAGGAGTTAGAAGAAGTTATCGCCCGCCAGGGCGGGCTTAGAAGTTAAAGGCCAATAGACCTGTTACTGCCAATTTTTTCTTTTGCAAGACTATCGGCTTTAACTTCTAACAGAGCAAAGCGAAGTGATAACTTCTATAACTTCTTAACTTCCAGTGAAATATCAAATCAGAAACTTAAGTTAAAAATATAAACGTATAAAGTTATGATAGAACTGACGGCGGAAGAACTGAAGCAACATTTCAGCGACAAGATATTCAGGCAGATTTCGGAAACAGCCGATGAATTGGGGTTGGAATGCTATGTCGTGGGCGGTTATGTGCGCGATATATTCCTGCAGCGCCCTTCCAAAGACATCGATGTGGTAGTAGTGGGCAGCGGCATTGCTATGGCCGAAGCGCTTGGCAAGCGACTCGGCAAGGGCGCTCATGTGTCGGTGTTCAAGAACTTCGGCACGGCACAGCTCAAATATCACGGCACGGAAGTGGAGTTTGTAGGTGCCCGTAAGGAGTCATATACACATGATTCGCGTAAACCCATTGTGGAAGATGGTACATTGGAAGACGATCAGAACAGGCGCGACTTTACCATCAATGCCCTGGCTGTGTGCTTGAACAGTAGCCGCTATGGCGAACTGGTAGACCCCTTTGGTGGTATGGACGACATGAAGGAACGCACCATCCGTACGCCGCTCGACCCTGATGTGACCTTCAGTGATGACCCCTTGCGTATGATGCGCTGCATACGGTTTGCCACGCAGCTCAACTTCTATATAGATGATGAAACCTTTGAATCGCTTTGCCGTAACCGGGAGCGTATCAACATCATTTCGCGTGAACGCATAGCCGACGAACTGAATAAAATCATGCTTTCTCCTATTCCTTCCAAGGGCTTCATTGATTTGGAGCGTTCCGGATTGCTGGAATTGATATTTCCCGAACTGGCAGCTTTGCAAGGAGTAGAGACACGCAACGGGCGGGCTCATAAGGATAATTTCTATCATACCCTTCAGGTACTTGACAATATCAGCAAGAATACCGATAATCTGTGGTTGCGTTGGGCGGCCCTGCTGCACGATATAGCGAAACCGGTCACCAAACGCTGGGAACCGCGTGCGGGGTGGACCTTCCACAATCATAACTTTGTGGGCGAGAAGATGATTCCCAGTATTTTTCGTCGGATGAAGTTACCTATGAATGAGAAAATGAAATATGTGCAGAAGCTGGTAAGTTTGCACATGAGACCTATCGTCATTGCCGATGAAGAGGTGACCGATTCAGCTGTCCGTCGTTTGCTGTTTGAGGCTGGTGATGATATAGACGACCTGATGACTTTGTGTGAGGCTGATATCACTTCCAAGAATCTGGAACGCAAACAGCGCTTTCTGGATAATTTTCAGTTGGTACGTCGCAAGCTGAAAGATTTGGAAGAGCGTGACCGCATACGCAATTTTCAGCCTCCTGTCAGTGGCGAGGAGATAATGAAGACTTTCGGACTCCCGCCTTGCCAGCAAGTGGGCTCACTGAAGAGTGCTATTAAAGATGCCATACTCGATGGAATAATTCCCAATGAATACGAGGCAGCACGTGCCTTTATGTTGGAAAAAGCCGAAAAGATGGGATTGAAAATTATGTAGCAAGAAATAACGGAAAACCGTGATAAATTATAAACTCGGGAACAGATAGGCTGTTTCCGAGTTTTTTGTTTTATCAGGTTGAAATGTGTCGCGAATACCCGATTTTAGAGGATTATTCGGCATTTTTCAGGGCATAAATCAAGCTATTTTCTTATATTTTATGTTTTGTTTTCTTAATAGGAAGCAATTCATATTACATGCGTAATACAGTGAAATGAAAAAGATATTTGCAAAAAAAATGAGTAAATCTGATGCATCCTATAAAGAATAATATTTATATTTGCAGTCGTGAATATGAGAGAAAATAATTGTTAATATAATATTTTATGAATAGATTGAAAATTGGTAATGCTTATTGCCGAAGCATTGCTGCGCTTGTTGCGGCTTTATTGCTCAGTGGACAAGCAATGGCACAAGTTAAAGAGAAAAGAAGTTTCTCTTCTGACAAGACGATTGAGGCGTTTGACAATACAACGTTCTGTACTGCTTTCTTGGCCGATAAGTCGTTATACACATTGCGTGATATTCCTGTAACTGATATTCACAAAATAACCAAGATAGCATTTAATCCGACGGGAAGTTCCATTGCCGTGCTGCGCAATGAAAAGCCTATTTCTATTTATTCTTTCCGCATCATGGACAGGCGCTTGTTTGAATTGAAAGACAAACGCAAGGGCCTGAAAGAGAAGCCCTATCCTGTCAGTATGTGCTATGGTGCGGATGCCCGCAACTTTATTGTTTCCAATTCATCGGGCGAAATCATTATTTACGATACCAAGGAATATTTGCCTCAAGCTTATATCCAGGGCAAGACACCGGCTTCGTTCCTGGCACTGAGTTCCAATAACTATTTCATTGCTGCAGCCGCCGATGCCAACATTGACATCTGGAATTTCCGTACAAAGGAATTGCGTAAGTCTGTTTCCTTGCCTGCTGCCATTACAGGTATGGCATTCTCTGACGATGCTTCACGCCTCGCAGTTGTAACAGCCGATGGCCAGCTTACTATTCTGGATACGAAAACATGGAATAAGGAAAGTGCTTTTGATAAGCTGGGAGGTTCACTGACTTCTCCGTCGTTCCATCCGGAAGGAAAATATGTCAGTGTGGTGAAAGACGGAAACGCCATTGTAATAGTAAACCTCAAGAGTGGTGCGATTGAACAAACCATCAATGAGGCAGAAGGTGGTGTGACGGGTAACCGTTTCTTCATGAACCGTCAGACAAGCGATGTGTTTATTTTGTCCAACCGACCGAAAGCCATGGTCTTCTGGGATGCCAACGGTTTGAATCCTTTCTATGGCAAGTTGATGTCGAGCGAGGTAGATGCCAAGATGAACGAATGGGTGAAGATGATGGAAGGCGAGACTATGGAAGAATATGCCATTCGTGTGAACGATGAAACCCGCCTGAAACAACAGCAAATCTTTGCACAGGAAGTGGCTACTGAACTGGCAGGTGACCGTATCTCGATAGAAAATCCGTTCGTGGGCGAATATGACGCTGCCAGCAGCATGCTGAACATCGGCTTTAATACAATGCCTTCTATCGCATTGGAGGTGCCCGAATCGGAACTGGGCGATTTCAAGGATAGCAAGAACCTGAAGTTTGATAATGCTGTATACGTGTTGAATGATAAAGACGAATTTGAGTTGGCCTATGTTGAGGTTCGTAATGAAACAACCAATAAAGTCTATATCTACGATAACATTGGTCGTACGAAGCTGACAGCCATGGAAGATGATGAGAACTTCGTTCCATTGGAGGTAATGCAGCAGGCCAGTCGTGAGGAGGTGCAGCTGAAGGAAATCAAAGAGGCTGTGGTAGAAGAAAAAAAGCAGGATAAGCTGATTACCGAGAATACACAGATTGATGTGAAGACCGAAGTTGTACCGGGTGTAGATGCAGACGGTAACAAGATACTGAACTACAAGGTAGGTTATAAGTATGAAGTTATCAACAAGGCTTTCTCTGCCAAGGAAGACTTCCCCTCGGGTGGTTATGACATCGAACGCTCCAATGCGGCTATGTCGTTGATGAAGATTATCAAGAGCGCGTTCGAAGGCGACTTCTCCAAATACCTGTCAGAAGGCAAGCAGGTGAAGATTATCATCACCGGTTCGGCCGACGCAAGTCCTATCCGTGGACGTATTGCTTACAATGGCAAGTATGGTGAATTTACTGACGAACCTTATTATAAGGATGGAAACTTGGACAATATTACTGTAACCAAGGCTTCAGGTATTACTTCTAACGAACAGTTGGCTCTGATGCGTGCTGCCGGTGTGAAGGATTATATTGAAAAGAATGTGACTACTCTTGATAAGACTCAGAATGAATTTGAGTTCCATGTAGAGGTAGCTAAGGAAAGAGGAGGTGAGTTCCGCAAGATTAATGTGGAATTCCTTATCATGGATGCTTTCCCTGCTAAATAAGTAGCAGAAAGAAATTTGCTGCGAAGCAATGATGAATAATTACTGCCATGAGCTGCAGGCCACGGGAGCAGAAGGTGTAAAAGCTTCTGTTTCGGGGCTTGCGGCTCTTGGCCATAAAATACATTAAACCGATTATGATACGAAAAATCATTTTGTTTACCGCTTTGTTGCTGGTTGTAGGCTTGAAATCGCAGGCACAGACATCTGCCGAATTCAACCGTGCCAACCAACAATATGTGCTCTTTGAAAGTGAACGTGACAAAGGCACCAACATGGACGGTATGTATGCCTATTTGCTCGAAAGCTACCGTTCGTTTATGAATGTCTTGGAAGCGTCCGATAACAATCAGTATTTGACGGGCGTGAAAAATCGTTTGAGGGGTATGTATCCTTATTTGCTGAACGGTGCTATCTATTATTCTGAAAACAAGCAACCTTCCAAATCTCTTGATTTTGCGTCAGCTTATATCGATATGCCCAAGTTGCTTATTTTCCGTAGTGAACTTTTCCCGAAAGACGGCCGGTATGCCTCGGTGGTGTTCTATGCCGCTGTATCGGCCTATCAGTTGGAAAAGTATTCGCAGGCTTTGAAGTATTTTCAGGAATACCTGAATACGGGAGCAGAATCTGAAGTGAATGAGAAAGACTGCTACGTGTACATGAACATGATTTACATGAAGCAGAAGAATTATGCAGAGCAGGAGCGTATTTTGGAACAGGCTATTGCCAAGTTCCCGGTTTCGCTCGACTTCCTCTACAACCTGGTCAATGTACATATTGCTACCAACAATATGCCTAAGTTGCTCGATGCCATAGACCGCATCCTGGCTGTAGACCCCAATAATGACAAGGTTCTTCCTATTAAGGCACGAATTCTCGACCGTCAGGGCAAGCATCTGGAGGCTCTCGATATCTTCAAGCGTCTCTATGCACTTTATCCCAACGATTATTCACTGCTTACCGGATTGGCACGTGCCAATTTCAATGTAGCTACGCAGATTGTAAATGAAGGCGCTACCATTGCCAGTGATACGGAGTATGCCATTGTTCGTCAGCGCGCTTCGGGTTATCTGCTCGATGCCAAGGACTTGTTCCTGAAGATTCTGGAAAAAGACCCTACATCCAAGCAGTATATGCAGGGACTGGCTGGTGTGTACCAGTATATGGATATGAAACCCGAGTACGAGGTTCTGAGCAAAATCATCGAAGACGGTGCTTCTTACACGTCTTTCCCCTCTCGCCTGCTGGCTTACAACGAAGCCTTGAAGAAAGACCAGTCGGTTACGCAACAGCAGGAAAGCGCTCCTGTGCCTGTAGAGCCGGCTATGTTGGTCATGCACATCGACAGTTTTATGGATGGCAATAACAACCAGATAATTGATGCCGGTGAAAGCTTTGCTGTACAGTTTACGATAGAGAACAAAGGAAAGGGTGATGCCTATAACCTGCGTCTTCGTTTGTCGGAACAGCAGGGATTCGACCAGTATTTCGACGGTCCGCGCGAACTCGATGGTGGAAATATTCCAGCCGGGACCAGCAAGCAATATACATTCCGTTATCTGGTGAAGAAGGATATACCAACCACTCCTGCCACTATCAATATCTATGCTTTTGAGGCCAACGGCTTTGATGCCGACCCGGCTACCCTGCAGGTTTATGCACAGGAATATGCCATGCCACGCCTTCGTATAGCCGATCATCAGTTCTTTGCCGACGAAGGCTCGTCCATTACCTTGGGCGGCAACGGTAAACTGACGTTGGCTTTGCAGAATTTCGGTGCCAAGACAGCTTACAATGTTAAGTTGAAATTTGAATTACCGAAGAATGTCTTCAACGTACAGTCTGAGGAACTGGTGGTAGACAGTATTGCTCCGGGTGGAGTAAGCATGCTCGACTATCGTTTCTTTGTCAACAAGCGATTCTCCAATGACTCTATTGCCGTATTGGTGAATGTGACGGAAGATTCACGTTCCAGCTATCTGAATGAAGCTTATAAGGTGAAGGTGGGCGAATATCTGACTGCAGCTCCTACCATTAAATATGGTGATGCCACTCAGCTTGCATCTCGTAATATGAATGTGAAGGATGTAGTGATTGGTATGAAGAGCGAATTGCTGGAAGATATTCCCGTAGGAGCCGTCAATCCGCATCGTTATGCTCTTATTATTGGTAACGAAGACTACAGTATGACTGGAGCCAATGCTGAAATCAATGTACCCTATGCTGTCAATGATGCCGCTGTCTTCCGTGAATATTGTGTTCGTACGTTCGGAGTTCCTGACAAGCAGATACAGGTAGTGCCCAATGCTACGGCCGGTATGATGCACGAGAAGCTCGACTGGCTTGTCAGCATGGCCAGCACCGACCCCGAGGCCGAACTGATATTCTATTATTCAGGTCACGGCAATAACGATGAGGCTACCAAGGAACCCTATTTGCTGCCTGTCGATATTACGGGTAAGAACATTCGTTTGGGTATTTCATTGGCCGACCTTTACAAGCGTCTTGGCACTTACCCTATTAAGGGCGCATACGTCTTCCTCGATGCCTGCTTCAGCGGCGGTTACAAGAGTGCTGCTCCCTTGGTTGCTCAGAAGGGCGTACGTGTAGTTCCCAAGATGGGATTCCCGCAGGGACATACACTCAGCTTCTCGTCTTCAAGCGGTGACCAGACATCCAGTGTTTACCATGACAAACGCCAGGGATACTATACATATTACCTCATCAAGACCATCAAGGATGCCGGTGGCAAACTGAGCATGAAAGAACTCTTTGAGCGTACGAATGCAGAGGTGAAGAAAGCTACCGCCATGATTGGAAAGATTCAGGAGCCTCAGTGCATGGCTTCGCCCACATGGCAAGAGAGTGAGTGGGGTAATATCCAGCTGATGACCCCGGTGGTAACTGAAACTGCTCCTACGCCAGCGCCTGTGCCTTAATGGGACGACGATGAAAATGTAGTTAATTTACTGATTTTATAGCGAAAAGGACAGGAAGAACAGTCTTGGCTGTGATTCCTGTCCTTTTCGCTTTTTTTGTATGGCTACAATTAGAAGTGTCCGTTTGTCTGTGTCGGATAGACGGTTCAGCTTGTTTGTAGGTCGTTTCTGTTTAAACCAGTAATCACTGTTTTTTTGCTTTTCGGTAGTTGATTTTTGTTGGTCGGCTGGCATGTTGTAATGCAATCTTTCTGAATCTTAAAATCTGTCATCCTTAATTTGATTATAAAACTTAAAAATAGCTTTTCCGTATTCGTTGTGTGTTCGAATGATTGATGCGAATCTTATTCGAAATCTGCGTTTTTTACTCTTTGATTTATCATCCTTTATGCTTTCCCCTTCCATTATGAATTTTGAGTAGTTTTTCGTTATGTGTTATTATTTGATTTGTTTGTTTCATTATGATATGTTTTGTTTTTAATTATTTGCTATTTGATATGTAAATACTGGATTATGTGATTTTGTGTATTTCTGATATTATATAAATGTTGTTCGCGAATATTTCTAATATATAAAAACAAATGAGTTAACCTTTATTTAGTATAATTTAAACTATGCGATGAATGATTTATTGAATAAATTTATATGTTTGCAAACAAATCCAAATAATATAGCTTATGAAAAGGAATTATTGCTTATCATTAGTGCTGCTTGCATTGTTTGGGACTACATCTTTTGCACCGGTCTATGCTTCGGGTGCGGAAGGCGTTCAAAATTCCCAAAGTATTCAGCAAACCAAGAAAATTACAGGTAAAGTAGTAGACTCAGCCGGCGAGCCTATTGTAGGAGCCAGCGTGTTGGTGAAAGAGGCAGGAACAGGTTCGGTTTCCGATTTGGACGGAAAGTTCACGGTTGAGGCGGCTCAAGGCTATACGTTGATGATTTCGTTTGTCGGTTACCGTACGACTGAAATAAAAGTGACGAATGAATCTTTCTATCTGGTTACTCTGAGCGATGACGCTCAGGCTTTGAATGAAGTAGTGGTTACTGCCATGGGTATCAAAAAAGATAGAAAATCGTTGGGATATGCTGTTGAGGATATCGATTCAGAGGAATTGATGAGAAATAAAAGCGTGAATCCCATTAACTCTTTGGCTGGTAAGATTGCCGGTGTGAATATTACTCAAGGTGGTGGAGCTGCCGGTTCAGGTTCTCAAATCATCCTTCGTGGTGGTACTTCTTTGGAGCGCGATAATCAGCCTCTGTTTGTAGTAGATGGTGTAATCTATGATAACTCTACAAATATTCTTGGTAATTCTGCATTTGATGGTAGTACCTCCACGGCTTCCACCAATGCCAACCGTGTGATGGATATCAACCCTGAAGATATAGAGAATATGTCAGTGCTTAAAGGCCCCGCAGCTGCGGCTCTTTATGGTTCAAAAGCTGCTGCCGGTGTTGTTATCATTACAACCAAGAAAGGTAAAGAGGGTGCTGTAGAAGTGAACTTCTCTACCAAATATACTACCCAGTGGGCAACAAACTTACCTAAGACCCAGCGTAAGTACGGTCGTGGTTTTGTGGAAGACCAGTATGATGCTGCCGGCAATTACACGGGTACTACTTACAATGATTTTAGTTATAATTCCTGGGGTGAACCTATTGCGGAAGGTGTTCCTACCTATAACAATATTGATGACTTCTTCAAACAAGGAGGTGCCTGGGATACCAATTTAAGTGTGGCCGGAGGTACTAAGAATAGTAACTTCTACCTTTCTGGTTCATATTACAACCAGGATGGTATTATCCCTACTACCGGTTATGAGAAGGCAACTTTCCGTTTCAACGGTGAACAAAAATGGAAAATGTTTACATTTGGAGCCAATGTGGCCTATTCTCAGGCTAACACGGATAAGACGCTGACTTCTGCCGGCCTTTATGGTTCAAGCGGTTCGGGTACCATGGAAGGCGTTTATCGCTGGTCACCTGTAGATGATATGACTCACTACATGAATGAGGACGGGACTCGCTACCGTATGTTCGGTGATCGTCTGGATGTAACGGAAGAGCGCGACAATCCTTATTGGATTCTGAATAAGAATAAGCTGCAGGATAATACAGAGCGTTTCACCGGTAGTTTCAGTGTCAAAGCCGACATTACAGACTGGTGGTGGATTAGTTATCGCATGGGTATCGACTCTTATACGACCGATGATTCAAAGGTTATAGCTGCAGGTGGTGTATACAAGCTCGATTGGCAGAAAGGTATGTATAGCGAGAACTCTTACCGTTACAAATATTTGTCTACAAACTTGATGACCAACTTTAACAAGTCGTTTGGCGATTTCAATTTCAACTTGATGTTGGGTACTTCTACCGATGATACCCGTACATGGAGCAACTACCGGATGGCATGGAATTTCGAAGTTCCCGGTTTCTACTCTTTTGATAATGCAACCAATGAAAACCGAGATTTCTCAAGCTCCCGCACTCAGAAACGGTTGGTAGGTGTCTTTGGTGAATTTAGAGCCGACTGGAAAAACACGTTGTTCCTGACGGTTTCCGGCCGTAACGACTGGTCTTCTACATTGCCTATTGAGAATCGTTCTTATTTCTATCCTTCGGTAAGCGGTAGCTTTGTATTTACAGAATTGCTTCCCAAGTCCGACTGGTTATCATTTGGTAAGGTACGCGCCAGCTGGGCACGTGTTGGTAAGGATACAAGTCCTTATGCGTTGGAAACGGCTTTGTGGCCCAGTCAGTCGTTCCTCGGAGGTCTGACTGGTGTGAGCAACTACTGGCAGGCCGGTAATGCTGCTTTGAAACCCGAGATTACGGAGTCTACTGAAATAGGTCTTGAAATGCGTTTCTTCAATAATCGTTTGCGTTTCGATTATGCTTTCTATACCAATAACTCTTATAACCAGATTATGTCACCTCGCTTGTCCAATGCTACCGGTTATATCCTGCGCTCGGTCAATGCCGGAGACGTTTACAACAAAGGTATGGAACTGAGTATTGGTGGTACACCGATTCAGACAAAGGATTGGACATGGGAAACAACAGTGAATCTTAGCGGTAACCGCGGTACGGTTAAGAACCTGATGGAAGGCGTGGAGATTTTGTATGTTACCGATGTACAGGTGGGCAATGCCAAAGCGGCTTCATTCCCCGATGGTAACTTCATGGCTATTTCAGGTAGTGAATGGAAACGCGATGAGCAAGGGCGTGTTGTTTTGGACAAAAACGGTTTGCCTACGAAAGGTACCAATGCCAATCTGGAGATAGGAAATCGTGAACCGACTTTCTCAGGTGGTTGGAACAATACATTATCTTATAAAGGATGGTCTTTGAATATGTTGTGGGAGTTCCGTGTAGGCGGTCATGTCTATAATGGAACAGAATATGCCATGACGTTGGCCGGTGTGAGCGAGCTCTCAGCCAATCGTGAACGGATAGAAGTTTCGGGTGTAAATACGAATGGTGAATATGTAACAAATGTCTTTGAAGCTGATAAGACTTACATGTACAATGGCAAGGAAACCAGTGGAAAGACCATCATCGCAAACTATTATCAGGACATCTACCCCAATGAAACAGCCAATTTCATGACCAAGGTCAATGCTCTTCGTCTCCGTACTCTTTCATTGTCATACAACTTGCCTAAGTCCTGGCTTCTGAAAACGAATGTTATCAAGCGTGCGATGATTACCGCCACTGCCAATAATATTCTTCTCTTTACCAATTACAATGGTGACCCCGAGGTGGCAGCAGCCGGTTCAGGAGCTGTAGGTTCTTCTTCTGTAGGCATCGATTATTGCGGTGTTCCAGCTACGGCAAGCTTCTCCTTTGGTATTAATTTGACTTTCTGATATGTCTAACGATAAAGAGATTAAATGTTATGAAACTATATAAGAAAATTATTCTTGGAATTGCAAGCTGCATGTCATTGTCAGCCTGTACCGATTGGTTGGATGTGAATACCAACCCCAATACTCCTATTTCAACAGACGCGGAGTTTCATCAACGTGTGCCGTGGATGCAGTTCTATATGGAGCACATTTATCACATCGTAGCCTCCAATACCAGTTTCTATTGTGGTCATTTTTACCGGAACAATGCGCGTGAGGGTGGGGCTGCAAAGTGGCAACTGGATTCTTCTACACGTGCGGCCAATGCACAGCAATGGTTCTTTACCCAGGTTGGTGTAAACTGCAATGACTTGTACAATCAGGCCATGGAGGCCGGAGCTTATCATTATGCAGCTGCTGCCAAGTTCTTCCGGGCATACGGCTTCATGATGCTGACTGATTTGTTTGGTGAGGTACCTTATACGGACGCCTTTGGCGATAATCCTTCTCCGGTATATGATACGGGAAAAACTATTTTCCTGGGATGTATTGAAGACATCGATGAGGCTATCGAATTGTTCTCCAAACAACAGGAAGCCGTAAATGGTGTCACACCGAAAGCGCTGATTGAAGGTGATAGCTGGAACGGTGGTGATGTCAACAAATGGCTGAAGATGTGCTATATGTTGAAGGCTCGTTGGTTGAATCACCTGGTAAAGAAAGAAGCAGGCAGTTATAAAGACGGTAAATACGATGCTCAGGAGATTCTGAACTGTCTGAATAACGCCCAGCAGAGCAATGCCGATAATACGCTTATTCGCCATACTGATACCAATACATCGTCCCATGATGTTCTTGGCTGGAACGAACCCGTCGACTATTCTGCACTCTATTCTTGTATAGGTATGAACAGTAACATCTACATTACCAAGTGTTATTATGATAACCTGACCAATTTTGCCGGGAATAATGTAGAAGACCCTCGTGCTGATAAATTCATCCCTTGGATTCGTTCTGTGAAGTCTGCCAACTCGCCGGCAGAAATCAAATGGTCGGATGATGGCCTTTGGAGACGTTCTTTGGGCGTTGATATGCAGACTGATATATTAAGTCAGTCAGGACCTTATGCGCTGTCTTTCAATGCAACTACACAAAGTTGGTATTGTGACAGTCCTTCCCGTCAGGGCGATACGATTTATGTATGGACCACCTGTGGTAGTACCGGATACGCCGGCAATCCCGATATCTACTATCGTCGCAATACAAGCTTTGACACTTCGGCCATGAGTGGCGTGTTCTACGACCGGGCTACCAGTCCCAGTGTGATGGCTTCTTATTTTGAAGCTTGCTTCATCAAGGCCGAAGTCCTTTTCCGCCAGGGCAACAAGGCCGAAGCCTTTGCAGCCTATCGCGAAGGCATCAAGGCTAGTATCGATTTCGTAAACGAGCAGATTGCCGTGTGGGTTACTGAAAATGAGAATCTGGCATCCTGTCCTTCATTCTCTCACATAGAGCAGGCCGATATTGACAATTTCCTGGAAAACGGAATAGGTACAGCCGATGATTTGACACTAGGCAAGATTATGACGCAGAAAATGCTTGCCATGCCTTTCTCTAACGAGAACTGGAATGATATGAGACGTTATGATTACAATACCGATGTGTTCATGAATTGGGATAAACCTTATTATTATAAGAATACCCCGGCAGGTTTTACTTACTGTCCGGAAGGCGAATATCCCCGTCGTTGGAAGCAGGCTTCCTACGAGCTGAACTATAATACCCGCAACCTGGAAGCTATCGGTGCTTCCGTACCGGGTGCAGCCGAATTGGGCGAAGGTTGGTATAATCATAACCTGATTTGCACGTTGCCGGTTTGGTGGGATTCCGACCAGGAGTAAGATGTTTGTTTGCTCATTTAATTAATGATTGTGTAGCAGGAGCCGGTTCTTGAGCGAACCGGCTCTTTTTTTATTTCTGATTCTTTGCATATCATCCCCAGTAATGCTACTTTTGCAAGAAACAAGGCAACTTACAATTATGGAGCAAGTCAAGAAGTTTATTTCTCCGGGGGCATGGTTTTCCATGAATTACCCGGCCGTATGGAATGAGTTTGAGGACACTGAAGAATCTTTCCTCTTTTACAATCCCGACGAATGGACCGGCAATTTCCGCATATCTGCCTACAAGGGGCTTGCCGGATTTGGACAGGAAACGGTGAAGGATGAGCTGCGCGAGAATCCTTCGGCCAAGCCGGTGAAGGTAGGCAACCTGTCCTGTGCCTACAGCAAGGAAATGTTTGAGGAAGAAGGTGCATATTACGTCACCCATCTTTGGATAACGGGCATCGACAATGTGGCCTTCGAATGTTCCTTTACGGTGGCCCGCGGCGGAGCAGTGTCCGAGGCCGAAGCTGTCATTGCCTCTCTGGAAGTACGCCGTGAGGGTGTGAAGTATCCGGCAGAAGTAATCCCCGTCCGCATTTCCGAGATTTGCCAGATAAACGATGCCTACGAGTGGGTAAGCAATACGGTGAAAGATACCTTGAAAAAAGATTTCCAGGGTACGGAGGAAGACCTGGAAAGCATGCAGGCATTGGTCGACGGTGGTACTTTCACTCCCAAGAAAAAACATTCCTGGCTGGCCTTGGGCATTGTGCTCTGTGTCATCATGACCAACGAGATGGACGGACTGGAATGGCGCACCTTGATTGACGGCAACCGCGAGGACCCCGTACTGCTGAATACCACCACCGGGCAATGCATTGACCCCATGAAGCTGGTGTGGAGCAAGGTACGTGCAGGAGAGAAAGTCGACCTGAAGGCCGCCTATATGGAGGCGGTGGAAGAGGGGTAAGTAGTGGTAAGTGATAAGTGGAGAGTGATAAGTGGTGAGTTGAGAGGGGAGAGCGTAAAATAGTGGTGAGTGGTAAGTGGTGAGTAAAAGTTGAGAGGGATTCTTTAGACGCGGATTGCGCGGATGAAACGGATTGTTTAGGTAAACTTTGACGGTAGTCAAAATACTGACCATTGACCGTTAACCACTAACCGTTGGATTAACTATTGGCTTTAACTTCTAGTCCGCCCAGCGGACGCTAACTTCTATAACTTCTAAACTAACCACTCACCACTGCTTAACGCTTACCACTTACCACTAGTTTAACTATCGGCTTGACTCCTCAAAAAAATCATTCTTAAACTTAAATTTTTAATTCTTCATTCTTCATTTAAATCAAATGTCCCCTATACTACAAGTAGAGAATCTGACCAAGTCCTTCGGCGACTTGGTTTTGTTTGAAGATATATCGTTCGGATTGGCCGAGGGCCAACGCATCGGTCTCATAGCCAAAAACGGCAGTGGCAAGTCAACGCTGCTCAGCATCCTGTCCGGTAAGGAAGGCTACGACGACGGTAAAATCACCTTCCGTCGCGACCTGCGTGTGGGCTATCTGGAGCAGACACCCCAGTATCCCGAAGAACTTACCGTGCTTGAGGCCTGCTTCCATCATGGAAACAGCACCGTGGAGCTTATCAAGGAGTACGAACGCTGTATGCAGACCGAAGGCCATCCCGGCATGGACGAGCTGTTGTCGCGCATGGACCATGAAAAGGCCTGGGACTATGAGCAGAAAGCCAAACAGATTCTTTCGCAACTGAAGATACGCGATTTCAATCAGTTGGTAAAGCACCTCTCCGGCGGACAGCTCAAGCGTGTGGCACTGGCCAATACGCTCATCACCGAGCCCGACCTGCTTATTCTCGACGAGCCTACCAACCACCTCGACCTCGAAATGACCGAGTGGCTCGAAGACTACCTGCGGCGTACCAACCTGACGCTGCTCATGGTGACCCACGACCGCTACTTCCTCGACCGCGTCTGCTCCGAAATCATCGAGATAGACAACCGCACCCTCTATCAGTACAAAGGCAACTACAGCTACTACCTGGAGAAACGTCAGGAGCGCATCGATGCCAAGAACGTCGAGATAGAGCGTGCCAACAACCTCTACCGTACCGAGCTGGAGTGGATGCGTCGCATGCCTCAGGCCCGCGGACACAAGGCCCGCTACCGCGAAGATGCTTTCTACGAACTGGAGAAGGTGGCCAAGCAGCGTTTCCACGATGCCAATGTCAAGCTCGACGTCAAGGCCTCCTACATAGGCAATAAGATATTCGAGGCCGATCACCTTTGCAAGTCCTTTGGCGACCTGAAGATACTCGATGACTTCTCCTATATCTTTGCCCGCTACGAGAAGATGGGCATTGTAGGCAACAACGGTACCGGCAAGTCCACCTTCATCAAGCTGCTCATGGGGCTGGTCAAGCCCGATAGTGGTACGCTGGACATAGGCGAAACCGTGCGCTTCGGCTACTATTCGCAGGACGGCCTTCAGTTCAACGAGCAGATGAAGGTCATCGACGTCGTGCAGGACATTGCCGAAGTCATCGAGCTGGGTAACGGCAAGCGCCTCACCGCCTCGCAGTTCCTCCAGCATTTCCTCTTCACGCCCGAGACACAGCATAGCTATATCTATAAGCTCAGCGGTGGCGAGCGCCGTCGCCTCTATCTTTGCACCGTGCTCATGCGCAATCCCAACTTCCTGGTGCTCGACGAGCCTACCAACGACCTCGACATCGTCACCCTGCAAGTGCTCGAAGAATACCTCCAGGGCTTCAAGGGCTGCGTCATTGTTGTCAGCCACGACCGCTACTTCATGGACAAGGTCGTAGACCACCTGCTGGTATTCAACGGTGGGGGCGACATTCGCGACTTCCCCGGCAACTATACCCAGTATCGTGAGTGGAAAGAGGCCAAGGCCCGTCATGACAAGGAACAGCAGGCTGCTGCCAAGCCTCAGGATACCAAGACCAGCAAGGTTCGTCTCAACGACAAGCGTCGCATGACGTTCAAGGAACGCCGCGAATTTGAGCAGTTGGAGCAGGAGATAGCCGAACTGGAGACGGAGAAAAAAGCTATTGAGGATGCTTTGTGCAGCGGTGCCCTTTCCGTAGACGAGCTGACCGAGAAGTCCAAGCGCCTGCCGCAACTGACCGAGTTGATAGACGAGAAGACCATGCGCTGGCTGGAGCTGAGTGAGATAGAGGGATGAGGATTTGTAAGGGGAGGTAGTTTGTCTAGCGGTAAGTGGTGAGCGTTAATCAGTGGTGAGTGGTGAGTTGAGAGGGGAGAGTTGAGAGGGGAGAGTTGAGAGTTGAGAGTTAAGAGTTAAGAGTGATTGTTTAGACGCGGATTGCGCGGATGAAACGGATTATTTAGGTAAACTTTGACGGTAGTCAAAATACTGACCATTGACCGTTAACCACTAACCGTTGAATTAACTATTGGCTTTAACTTCTAGTCCGCCCAGCGGACGCTAACTTCTTTAACTTCGAAACTAACCACTTATCACTCACCACTTACCACTGATTAACGCTCACCACTTACCACTTATTACTCATGTAACCACAGATGACACAGATGGAACTGATGATCACAGATTTATTAATTTCGTGCGCATGCGCTAAAAAAATTAATCCGTTTCATCCGCGCAATCCGCGTCTAAACAATCACTCTCAACTCTCCCCTCTCCCCTCTCAACTTACTACTTACCGCTTATCACTGATTAATCCTTTCAACTCCCTAAATCCGCATCTAAAAAACTTAAAAACTTATAAACTTAAAACCTCAAAACCTATGACCCCACATACCAATTACCACAGTCATTCCCTCTATTGCGACGGCCGTGCCGGCATGGGCGACTTTGTACGTTTTGCCATCAGCCAGGGCTTCACTTCCTATGGCTTTTCGTCGCATGCCCCCTTGCCTTTTCCCACAGCCTGGACCATGGAGTGGGACCGTATGGACGACTACCTGGCCGAGTTCCATCGGCTGAAGCAGCAGTATGCCGACCGCATAGAGTTATATATCGGCTTGGAGATTGACTACCTGAACGAAAACAGCAACCCCGCTTCCGAGTGTTTCCGCCGCTTGCCGCTCGACTACCGCATCGGCTCCGTTCACCTGCTCTACGACGACGAAGGCCGTGTGGTCGATGCCGATCTGCCTGCCGACAAGTTTCGTCAGATGGTAGACGAGCATTTCCACGGCGATGTGGAGCGTGTCGTCCGTCTCTACTACGAACGCTCCATGCGTATGATAGAGCTGGGCGGTTTCGATATCGTGGGTCACGCCGACAAGATACACTACAACGCCTCCTTCTGTCGTCCCGGCATCCTGGAAGAACCGTGGTACGACCGTCTTGTACGCGATTATTTCGCTGAGATAGCCCACCGTGGCTATCAGATGGAAATCAATACCAAGGCCTACACCGAGTTGGGTACCTTCTATCCCGATGAACGCTATTTCCCCTTGATGCGTGAGTTAGGCATCCGCATACAGGTCAACAGCGATGCCCACTATCCCGAGCGTATCAGCAGCGGCATGTCCCAGGCCATGCAGGCACTCCGCCGTGCAGGGTTCACTTCGGTTATGGGGCTGCACCAGGGCAGGTGGCAGGAAGTGAAAATTGATGGTTGAGGCTAGTTAGGGTTTAATAATGAAATAAAGATATTTGCAGAATTTAAATTCATAAAGTTATGCTTGATAAAAACAGTAAGATATATGTGGCCGGGCATCACGGACTGGTGGGGTCGGCCATTTGGAACAATTTACAGGAAAGAGGGTATAAGAACCTGGTAGGACGGACACACAAGGAACTGGATTTGCTGGACCCGGTGGCCGTGAAGAAGTTCTTCGATGAGGAACAACCGGAGGCGGTGGTGCTGGCTGCAGCACATGTGGGTGGCATCATGGCAAACCTGCAGTATAGGGCGGACTTCATCTACCAGAACTTGCAGATTCAGCAGAACGTGATAGGCGAGAGCTTCCGTCACGGCGTGAAGAAGCTGCTGTTCCTGGGAAGTACGTGCATCTATCCGCGCGAGGCACCGCAACCGATGAAGGAGGAGTGCCTGCTGACGTCGGCGCTGGAGTATACAAACGAGCCGTATGCCATAGCCAAGATAGCGGGGCTGAAGATGTGCGAGAGCTTCAACCTGCAGTATGGCACGAACTACATTGCGGTGATGCCGACGAACCTGTATGGACCGAACGATAACTTCCACCTGGAGAACAGTCACGTGCTGCCGGCCATGATACGAAAGATTCATTTGGCGAAGTGCCTGAACGAGAGTGACTGGGCTGCGGTGCGCACGGACCTGGACCTGCGTCCGGTGGAAGGCGTGAACGGAAGCAACAGCAACGAGGAGATACTGGCGAAGCTGGCCAAGTTTGGCATAACGCCCGAAGCGGTGATGCTGTGGGGTACGGGAAAGCCGGTGCGTGAGTTTCTGTGGAGCGAAGAGATGGCGGATGCGAGTGTGCACGTGTTGCTGAACGTGGACTTCAAGGATACGTATGAGGCGGATAGCCGCGAGGTGCGCAACTGCCACATCAACGTGGGCACAGGCAAGGAAATCAGCATTCGTGAGGTGGCTGAGCTGATAGTGAAGACCATTGGCTTCAAGGGTGAACTCCGTTGGGATGCGTCGAAACCCGACGGGACGCTGAAGAAGCTGACAGACGTGAGTAAGCTGCACGCACTGGGCTGGCACCACAAGATAGAGATTGACGAGGGCGTGAAGCGTCTGTATGACTGGTATCTGCAGGGAATATGCATTAATCATCAGTGTGACTGACGAATAGTTTCAGACACTATATATGCGAATGCCGTGAGGACTTCTGGAAGGAGAAGGACTCACGGCATTTTTGTGTGTTTAGCAACCAGTTGTAACGGGGGATGATAGCAGTGGACTCCTATCCCGATAAGTCTTAACTCCTAACACGAGAGGAGTTAACCGCTATCGCGTTAGGAGTTCACTGCTATCGTGCAGGGAGTGTACTACTTTCATGATGAGCTTCAGATACAGGCAGAGAGGCTTTTCTGTGAAAACAGTTGGAGTGTTTGTGGTGATTGGTTGTTTGGTGGTGTTCCTGACGTTTGATGTGGTGATTAATTTCTTTAAATTGGAATTAATTTTCAATTAACATTATTTTCCAGTGGAAATTATATTGTTTCGGAAAATATATGTTTCTTTGCAGCAGAAAAACAATTAAAACCTATTATATGAAATACGTGATTATTGGTGGCGTGGCCGGAGGAGCGACGGCTGCCGCCCGACTGAGAAGAGTGGACGAACAGTCTGACATCGTGTTGCTGGAAAGAGGCAAGTACATATCTTATGCCAACTGTGGCCTGCCCTACTATATAGGCGGTGTGATAGGCGAGCGTGAAAAACTGCTGGTACAGACGCCGGCTTCGTTTGGCAAGCGTTTCCGCATTGACGTCAGGGTGGAGAACGAGGTGGTAGCTATACAGCCCGATACCAAAACACTGACCATACGCCGTGCCGACGGCAGCGAGTATGCCGAAAGCTACGACAAGTTGCTGCTGTCGCCCGGTGCCAGTCCTGTACGTCCGCCTCTGGAGGGCATCGGTCTGGAAGGTATCTTTACGTTGCGCAATGTGGAAGATACTGACCGCATCAAGGCTTGGCTGACGGACAAGGACGTGAAGCGTGCCGTAGTGGTGGGTGCCGGTTTCATCGGACTGGAGATGGCCGAGAATCTGCATCATGCAGGTGTGGCTGTTTCGGTGGTGGAGATGGGCAACCAGGTGATGGCACCCATTGACTTCTCCATGGCGGCTCCCGTACATCAGCACCTGGTACAGAAAGGGGTATCGCTGTATCTGGAGGAGGGTGTTACCCGATTTGAACCGGAAACGGATGGCAAGGGCATCCGCGTATTTCTGAAGAGCGGCAAGAGCATCGGAGCTGACTTGGTGCTGCTGTCTATCGGCGTGCGTCCGGCAACGGAGTTGGCCAAGTCGGCAGGCATCAAGCTCGGTGAGACGGGCGGCATCTGGGTGGATGAGCACCTGGAGACGTCGGTGAAGGACATCTATGCCGTGGGCGATGCCATAGAATATCCGCATCCGCTGACGGGTAAGCCTTGGCTGAACTACCTGGCCAATCCGGCCAACCGGCAGGGACGCATCGTGGCCGACAACATGGCACTGGGCAATACCACGGTTTATGAAGGGGCTATAGGTACGTCCATAGCCAAGGTGTTTGACCTCACGGTTGCGTCTACCGGACTGGCAGCCAAGCGGCTGAAGCAGTGGGGCATGGAGTATCAGAGTTCTGTGACGCACGGTGCGTCGCATGCCGGCTACTATCCGGATGCATTGCCCCTGACGTTGAAATTGACGTTCCATCCTAAGACCGGCAAGCTCTACGGAGCGCAGTGCGTAGGCTACGAGGGCGTGGACAAGCGTATTGACCAGATAGCGGGTGTCATTAAGCGTGGCGGCACGGTGTACGACCTTATGGAGACCGAGCATACATACGCGCCGCCTTTCTCGTCGGCCAAAGACCCTATAGCCATTGCCGGATATGTGGCATCGAACATTATCAGCGGTGCCATGCCGGCCATCAGCTGGAGGGAGCTGGAGGCGAAGAAGGACAAGGTGGTGCTGATTGATGCCCGTACGCCTGAGGAATATGCTTTTGGTACGATTCCCGGTGCAGTCAATGTGCCGCTTGATGAGCTGCGCGACCGTCTGTCCGATGTACCGAAGGATCGTCCGTTGGTAGTGTTCTGTGCCGTAGGTCTGCGTGGTTATCTGGCGCAGCGCATCCTACTGGGACGTGGCTACCGCAATGTGCGTAACCTGATAGGCGGCTATAAGACTTATTCGGCTGCCGTGGCTCCGCTGCCTCGTCCGACAGACAAACTGGCAATGCCCGCCGGCAGGCCGCAAGCCGAGGGAGAAGGTGCTTCGGCAGGTATGACGGAGCAGACGGCTGTGGCTCCGCTGCGTATCAATGCCTGCGGACTGCAATGTCCGGGTCCTATCATGAAGGTGAAGCAGGCCATGGATACGGTGGCGCCGGGAGCAAGGGTGGAGATTGTGGCCACAGATGCCGGCTTTGCACGCGATGCAGCGGCGTGGTGTCGTACGACGGGTAACAGGCTGGTGAGTCAACATGACGAGAAGGGCCGCTACACGGTATTGATAGAGAAGGGAAAGGAGTGCGAAGCACAGCCTGCTGCCTGCGCGACTACAGGGGGCAAGGGCAAGACGCTTATCCTCTTCAGTGACGACCTGGACAAGGCTTTGGCTACTTTTGTGCTGGCCAACGGTGCGGCTGCCACAGGGCAGAAGGTATCTATCTTCTTCACCTTCTGGGGGCTGAATGTGCTGAAGAAAGTGAGGAAGCCGGCGGTGCAGAAGGATATATTCGGCAAGATGTTTGGCATGATGCTGCCTTCCAGCTCGCTGAAGCTGAAGTTGTCGAAGATGAACATGATGGGATTGGGCAGCCGCATGATGCGCATGCTGATGCGTCGCAAGGGAGTGGACTCGCTGGAGTCGCTTCGTGACCAGGCACTGGCGCAGGGTGTGGAGTTCATAGCCTGCCAGATGTCGATGGACATGATGGGCATCTGCCGGGAAGAGCTGATAGACCAGGTGACGGTGGGCGGCGTGGCTACTTATATGGAACGAGCCGATGAAGCCAATGTGAATTTGTTTATTTAACTTAAGTTTCTGATTTGATATTTCACTGAAAGTTAAGAAGTTATAGAAGTTATCACTTCGCTTTGCTCTGTTAGAAGTTAAAGCCGATAGTTTCGTAATAGTAAATGGTTAATGATTAATAAGTCGTAGAAATTCTTCATTCTACATTCTTCATTTTCTCGTCTATTGGCCTTTAACTTCTAAGCCCGCCCTGGCGGGCGATAACTTCTTCTAACTCTTCTAACTCCTGCAAGTTTGGCTTTGCCGATTTTCAGTTCGGTAAAACCGAAACTTCTACATTGAACCTTAACCACTTGACTAAAATGGATACATTATGCAAGATACGCGATTTGTATCGCGCCATAGCCGATTTTGAACAACAGTTTACGAAGCATCACGGGGTATCGCTTAATGAAGGGATGCTGCTCTGTACGTTGCAGGGAAGGCCGGGGCAGACTTCGGGGGAACTGGCCGAAGCATTGGGACTGTCGGCATCCAACGCGTCGAAAGTCATTCGCTCGGTGGAAGACAAGCAGTTTATTACCCGTATCATAGGGAGTGCGGACAGGAGGCAGATGCAGTTTGCACTGACACCGGCGGGGGAGAAGCTGATAAAGTCTGTCAAGCAGACGGAACTGGAACTGCCTGATTTGTTGAAAAAGGCGGTGATGGAATAAGGGTATTTAAGTTTAACTTCGCCAATGGGAGATTGGCGAAGTTAAACTTGTAGGAGTTAGAGAAGTTAAAGGAGTTATCGTCCACCTGGGTGGACTAGGAGTTAAAGCCAATAGAGAGTAACCAGCCATGGTACACAGATGACACGGATGGGACAGATGAGCACAGAATAGATTAACTCCTGAGTCGCAAAATCCTTACCACTTACCACTCATTACTTATCACTCACCACTCACCACTTACCACTTATCACTCATCACTGACCACTTACCACTAGACTAATTACTTTCTCTTACAATCTCAGCCTTGCAACCACGTCAGCAGGTCGGCCACAATAAAGGTGCTGCCACCTACGAAGATAAAGTCGTCGGGGTTGCTTTGGGCCTGTGCGGCGCGGACAGCTGTAGGAACATCGGGATAGCAGTCGCCTTGCAGGACGGCGGCAACGGCCAGTTGCCGGAGCTCAGTTTCGGGTAATGCCCGCTTTACGCTTGCCCGGGTGAAGTAGTATTTCGCCTCACGGGGCAGCAGGGCCAGTACGCCGCTGATATCCTTGCCGTTGACCATGCCGATGACTATGTGCAGCTGGCGGCAGTGCTGCTGTTTCAGTTGCTGGACTATGTATTGGATGCCACCCACGTTGTGGCCGGTGTCGCACACCAGGGTAGGGTGGTCTTGCAGCTTCTGCCAGCGTCCCATCAGGCCGGTCAGTTCCGTCACGTGGGCACAGCCGTTGCGTACATCATCGGGAGTGAAGTGGAAGCCAGCCTGTTGCAGCAGGGGGAGGGCGGTGAAGATGGTGCGCAGGTTCTTCTGCTGGTAGAGTCCTTTCAGTTCGAAGTCAACGTTCTGGTAGTCCGTACTTGGGTTTTCCTCGGCAAAATAAATGGGGGCTTCTGCCTCGTGGGCCTTTTGCAGGAAGACAGGACGCGTTTCGGGGGTGGTTTCGCCTATGACCACGGGGGTGTGAGGCTTGATGATGCCGGCTTTCTCGCCGGCTATGGCGGCCAGCGTGTGTCCCAGGAATTGGGTATGGTCCAGGCTGATGTTGGTAATAATGCTCAATTGGGGACTGATGATGTTGGTGCAGTCCAGTCTGCCGCCCAAGCCTACTTCAATGACGGCCACATCTACCTTGCTGTCGGCAAAATACTTGAAAGCCAGGGCTGTAGTCAGTTCGAAGAAAGAGGGTTGCAGCGGTTCGAAGAAGCTGCGCTCCTGTTCGACAAACCTGACTACTTCTTCCTGGCTGACTGGAGTTCCGTTTACTCTGATTCGTTCACGAAAATCCATGAGGTGGGGAGATGTATAGAGTCCGACCCGGTAGCCGGCTGACTGCAGGATGGCGGCAATGGTGTGTGAGCAGGAGCCTTTGCCGTTGGTGCCTGCAATGTGTATGGTTTTAAACTGCCGGTGAGGGTGGCCGAAGTGTTCGTCCAGTGCCAGGGTATTTTCAAGTCCGCTCTTGTAGGCGGCGCTTCCTACCTGCTGGAACATGGGCGTACTGTTGTATAAGTACGCTAAAGTGTCCTGATAATCCATCTTTTGAAATATTTAACTCGACTGGAAATCCTTTCCGTCGTTTAATTTGTTATCTTTAAAAGCGACAAAGGTATTAACAATTTAAATCGAACGGTTATGGGAGCAAAGAAAAATTTTGTGATAGATACGAATGTTATCCTTCACGACTATAAATGCCTGCACAACTTCCAGGAAAACGACATTTATCTTCCTATCGTGGTGCTTGAAGAGCTGGATAAGTTCAAGAAAGGTAACGAGCAGATAAACTTCAATGCCCGTGAGTTTGTTCGAGAACTGGACCTGATTACGGATGACAACCTCTTTACCCGGGGTGCCCCGCTGGGCGAAGGAATGGGTAAGCTGTTTGTTGTGGCGGGTGAAGTGAATTCGGTAAAGGTTCGTGCTTCATTTCCTGAGCGCAAGCCTGACCATCAGATTCTGGCTGTGGTGGACTGGCTGACTCAGAAAGACCCTAAGACGAAATGTATTCTGGTGACCAAGGATGTGAACTTGCGCATGAAGGCACGTTCCATTGGCCTGCTGTGCGAGGACTACATCACCGACAAGGTGCTGAATGTGGACATCTTCGAGAAGTCCAACGAGGTATTTGACGGGGTGGCGCCCGAACTCATTGACCGCATTTATTCTTCCAAGGAAGGGGTGGATGTAGGTGAGTTTGACTTTAAGGATGTATTGCATCCTAATGACTGCTTCGTGATAAAGAGCGACAGAAACAGTGTGTTGGCCCGCTATAATCCGTTTACCCATGCTGTTTGCCGGGTACTGAAGGGTAAAAACTATGGGATTGAGCCCCGCAATGCCGAGCAGAGCTTTGCTTTTGAAGTGCTGAATGACCCGGAAGTAAAACTGGTGGCACTTACTGGTAAAGCGGGTACGGGAAAGACATTGCTGGCACTGGCAGCTGCCCTGGGACAGTTGAACGACTATAAACAGATATTGCTGGCAAGGCCGATTGTGGCTCTTTCCAACAAGGATATCGGTTTCTTGCCGGGTGATGCGAAGGAAAAGGTGGCGCCGTATATGCAGCCTTTGTTTGACAATCTGAATGTCATCAAGCGGCAGTTTGCCTCGAACTCGGCAGAGGTGAAGCGCCTGGACGATATGCTGAAGAGTGAACAACTGGTGATTGAAGCTCTGGCTTTTATTCGCGGTCGTAGCCTGAGTGAGACTTACTGTATAATAGATGAGGCTCAGAACCTGACACCGCATGAAATAAAGACCATCATCACGCGTGCGGGTGAGGGTACCAAGATGGTATTTACCGGCGATATACAGCAGATTGACCAACCTTATCTGGACAGCCAGTCCAATGGTCTGGTATATATGATAGACCGCATGCGTGACCAGAATCTGTTTGCACATATCAATTTGGTGAAGGGTGAACGCAGTCAGTTGAGTGAGTTGGCCAGCAACCTGATGTAATTCCATGGCCATGCTTGTGGCGGTGTAACTTTTTCAACAAATGTTTTCCCCGGACGTATCTGTGATTATCAGGTGTGTTCGGGGCTTTTTTTAGGGGAGAGGGTATGGCTTGGACTTTGTATGCCGGAGCGTCAGTTCTTATAAGGTTCGTGTTGTATTTTCTTCTTACTAAACGGATGCTTTGGGGGGATAACGGTTGTTACCGGAAGCGTAGTATGGCTACCAGAGGGGGGACTGGAGGGCTTGAGCTAATAAAACAGGGCGTTTCGTTTAGCATTTCTTGGGGATACAGTTGAGAGCCTTGCAGGCTTGCAGTAATGTGTTATTATATATTTTTTATTCGTTTCTTTGTCTTATTTCTTTAAAATACCGTATCTTTGCCCTGCCTAAAACAAAATAATAGTGACATGAAACCGAATTTTTTTCATCGGTACCTTTCTTCAAAGGTATTGCCGATATGGACCATCTTGTTGATAGATGTGTTTATTATCGTTATTGCCAGTTTGTTGGCATACGCATTACGCTACGACTTCAGAAGCCTTTTCCTGGAATCTTCGTCCATAGAAAAGACGATAATCTGGTCAGTGGTTGTTAACCTTATTTTCTTCCGTGTATTCCGCACTTACTCCAACGTTCTGCGTTTTTCATCTTTCATAGATATTATCCGCATTTTTGTGGCATTGACCGTATCGTATGTATTGTTAATGCTTTTTAGCGTTCTTGTCGATGACAATATGCCGGGAATGATAGCCCCGGTCAGCGTGCTGTTCATGGCTTATGTCTGCAGCTTTGCCATGATGGCCTGTTCGAGGGTTATTGTCAAGACGTTCTTTGAACTGATAAACTTTGACGGTCGTCACAGTGTCAATGTGTTCATTTACGGTGCCAAAGAGGCAGGCGTCAATATTGCCAAGGCTTTGCGTGTGAACTTGCGCAACCACTATCGTCTGCGCGGATTCATTGCCGATGAGCCCGAGCTGATTGGTAAAGTGATGATGGGTGTCAAGGTATATCCGAATGATGAAAATATTATTGATGTGTTGAATGAAAGGAGAGCACATACACTTATCATTTCGCCAGCCAAGATGGAGGAACTGAAGAAAAGTGATATGGCAGACCGACTGCTGGCCAACGGCATCAAACTGATGACGGCTCCACCTTTGAGTGACTGGAATGCCCAAACGTTGAACAAAAACCAGCTGAAGGAAATACAGATAGAAGACTTGCTGCAACGTGACCCTATCGTGATAGATATTCAGAAGGTGGCTTCGCACCTGGAAGGCAAGCGTGTGATGATTACGGGTGCTGCCGGTTCTATCGGTAGCGAAATTATGCGGCAGGTGGCTTCTTTCAATCCCTATAAGCTGATATTGATAGATCAGGCAGAGACTCCTCTGCATGACATCCGCCTGGAACTGCAGGACCGTTGGCGCGATATTGATGCGGAAACGATTGTGGCCGACATCTCCAATGCTCCCCGTATGGAAGCTATTTTTAAGGAATTCAGACCGCAATACATCTTCCACGCTGCTGCCTACAAGCATGTGCCCATGATGGAAGACAACGTGTCGGAAGCCATACAGACCAATGTTTACGGTACGCGTACCGTGGCCGATCTGGCTGTGAAGTATGGAGCTGAAAAGTTTGTGATGATATCAACGGACAAGGCTGTCAATCCTACCAATGTGATGGGATGCTCCAAGCGTATTTGTGAAATCTACGTGCAGTCGTTGGCCAAGAAGCTGCAAAAGCAGGGTGGACATGTCACCCAGTTTATCACTACCCGTTTCGGTAATGTATTGGGTTCCAACGGTTCGGTTATTCCCCGCTTCCGTGACCAGATTCAACGGGGTGGCCCTGTGACAGTGACGCATCCTGAGATTATCCGTTACTTTATGACCATTCCTGAGGCTTGCCGACTGGTGCTTGAAGCCGGAAGTATGGGTAATGGTGGTGAAATCTACATATTTGATATGGGACGTCCCGTGAAGATTGTGGACCTGGCCAAGCGTATGATTAGCCTTTCGGGTCGTACGGATGTGAAAATCGAGTTTACGGGACTGCGTCACGGTGAGAAACTCTATGAGGAACTGCTGAACGTGAAGGAGCTGACCAAGCCTACCTATCATGAGAAAATCATGATTGCCACCGTGCGTGAGTATGACTATGACGAAGTGAAGGACCGCATACAACATCTGATAGACGTAAGCTATACTTACGACCAGATGAAGATTGTGGCCGCCATGAAGGACCTTGTTCCTGAATTTATCAGCAAGAATTCGTGCTTCGAGGTTCTTGATAAGAAATAAAGCAGGAACGCCTGTAGCCGGAGTCGCAGCCGGTGCGGATGGAAGCAGTATGCGAAATATATGGGGTTCGCATCTGTACAGCCATCGGCACCGGCTGTAGTTTTTTTAAGTATCCAGGTCGGACGTTGCTAATAGATAAAAAAATAACGCGGATTGGATGGATAGGGAAGTGTTTCCCTCAGGGTTCCATCTTAATCCGCGTTAGGCTTTTAATGGCAGCTGGCTCTTTGGTTCCGATTATAAGGAGGGAACTAAAGAGCAGATGCTTATGCTTCGTGTGATGAGAAGTATTTCAGGAACTGAGTACGCTCGAAGGTGTTGATGCCGTTCAGGTCGCGAACATTGAGCATGCCTTTGAACTGGGCAATGCTTTCCATGCCCTTGCTTTCCATCCATGTATTGATGAATGTCAGGTACTGGCTGATGACAGAGGCTGACTGCTGGTAGAGGACGCTGCATATTTCTACTGCGGAAGCACCGGCCAGGATAGCCTTTACAACTCCTTCGGCAGAATGTATGCCTCCTGAGGCTGCATAGTCGAGCTTGCTGACAGCGGCAGAAGCAATGCCAATCCAGCGGAGCGAGTGCCCCAGGCTGGCTTCGTTGCTGAATACATTGCCGGCAGTTTGGGTCAGCTTTTCGATATTGATATCGGGTTGGTAGAAGCGGTTGAAGAGAACAACGGCTGCGGCTCCGTTGGCATAGAGCTGGTCGATAAGAGCCACGGGGTTGGTCAGGTTGTCGCCCAGTTTCATGATGACGGGTATGTTGACCGTCTTCTTGATGTGGCGCAGAATGTCGATGTGGCGCTGCTCGAAGCTGCCATAAGTGTAGTTGACTTCGGTCTGCAAGGCCAGGATATTGATTTCGAGGGCATCGGCTCCGGCTGCCTCAATCTGGCGGGCGAAGTCAATCCATTCGGCATCCTGGTAGCAGTTGATGCTGGCAATGATGGGCACGTTGCACAGCTTCTTGCTTTCCTTGATAAGGGTGAGGTACTCATCCAGCTTGTGCTGACGTACGTAGGCAGCCAGGTATTCGCTGCCTTCGGGATACATGCCCGGATCGCCCAGCTGGTCGGCTTCCATTCTGATTTGCTCTTCGAAGAGCGACTTGAGTACGATGGCACCCGCACCGGCTTCACAGAGCTTTTGGTTTTTCACAGCATTGTCGGTCAGGCCTGAGCTGCTGACAATGATAGGGTTCTTAAGTTTCAACCCGGCAAAAGTAGTTTCTAATGTTGCCATGATATTGATGTTGCTAATGGGCTTTGGGGTATTTGGTTACCCGTCGGCCGTGGTTGTTAATAATTTCTTTCTCCGAATATCTTGCTGCCTACCCTTATCAGAGTGCTTCCGGCGGCGATGGCTGCATGATAGTCATGGGACATGCCCATGGATAGCTCCTTGAAGCTGTCGTCGTTGGCAAACCAGCGTTGCTTGGCTTCTTCAAAGAATGTATGTAGAGAACAAAATTCTTTATCTATTTGTTCGGCATTGTCGGTGTTGGAGGCCATGCCCATAAGTCCGCACAGCTTGACGTTGGTTAGCGTCTGCCATTGTCCCTCGTCCAGCATCTGGCGGCATTCATCGAAACTGAATCCGAACTTGGTCTCTTCCTGTGCAATGTGGAGCTGCAGGAGGCAGCGCACGGTGCGTCCTGCCTTGGCTGCCTGTTTGTTGACTTCGGCCAGCAGCTTGAAGGAGTCGATGCCGTGTATGAGTGACACGTAGGGCACAATGTATTTCACCTTGTTGGTTTGCAGGTGACCTATGAAGTGCCATTCAATGTCTTTGGGCAAGCTGTCGTGCTTGGCCGAGAGTTCCTGTACCTTGCTTTCGCCGAAGATGCGCTGTCCGGCCTGATAGGCCTCAAGGATGGCTTCGTTGGGGTGGAACTTGGATACGGCTACCAGCTTCACTCCTTGTGGAAGTTCGTCCAGTATTTGTTTCAGATTGTTGGTAATGGTCATGGTTAGTTGAGAGTTGAGAGTTGAGGGTTGAGAGTGGAGAGTTGAGAGTTGAGAGTGGTGAGTGGAGAGTTGAGAGGGGATGGGGCAGGATACTGCCCTGTCCCATGCGGTCAGGACTCTTCACTCAATGTTTGTTCAGTTTACTGTACTTCCGGCTTGTCGTCGGGTTCGGCGCTGAAGGGGTAAACGTCCATGATGGCTGTTTCGGCTATAGAGGCAATCTGATAGTCGGCCATGGTGCCCTTCATGCCTTCGTCCAGCTTCTTCACAGCGTCGCGCAGGTCGGCAGCCTGTACCAGCACTTGTGTGGAGGTCTTCTTTTCCACACCGCTACGCTCGTCCAGGGTGATGAACACCAGTTTGCTCTTGAACCAGCGGTCGGCAGCTTCCTCGTCGCTGGGGAAGAGCTCGCTGTAGTTGGCGCGCTTGATGTCGGACACGGTGAACTCGCCCGAGATGAAAGGTGTCATTTCTTCGATGATGCGTGCTTCGGCTTCGGTGAAGCTGAGGGCATCAACCAGATAAGGTTCGGTTACTTTCTTGTTCATTCCGTTTTCCATTGTCTTCTCATAACGGATTTTGCATTCAAACCAAGTATGCATTGCCATGATTCTTTTTTCCTTTTTTAGTTAGTACTTTATCAAAATAATCATGCAAAGGTAAGAGAAAAAGAATAAAAACTCAGCCAATTTGGGCAGAAGATTTTGCTTGTGTGGCTTTTTCGGGATGTGCATGGTAGGGTGGGGATACTGAAATGGGAAGTGAATGTGGATGTGTGACACGGGGTTAGACGCTGAATGGGCGATGCCAGTGCTCTGTCTTCACTTTTTCCCTCCGGTCATAGCATTACTTTAGTATGAAGAAAGCTTTGCTTTGGCTATATCGAAACGAGGCTGTCTCAAAATAGAAAAGTATAATCAAAATGTAATGTCATCCTGAACGTAGTGAAGGATTTTAATACCCCAACAGTCGATTTCGAGATTCTTCATTTCGTTCAGAATGACAAAATGTTAGCGTTTTTTCATTTTGAGCAGCCTCTCTTCGGTGGCTTCTGTCGTGAGGGCGATGTAGCAGATGTCAGCGAAATACGTATTTTCAGGGGATATACTCGTACTTTGATGGCTTCACATTCCAATTGTGACAGTGTCACATCCGTACTGTGAAGGTGTCACATCCTTGTTGTGACGGCATCACATCCGTACTGTGATAGCATTATCCCCTTTTATTTCGCGGCAGAAGCAGGAACTTCCTGTCTGTTGTTTTACTACTCTTGTGCCATTTTTTGCTATCTCAGGAGAAACGTGAGATGATTTCGTCGATGGAGAAGCTACCGCTGAGTGGCTGTACCACGAGCTTGCCGGAGATGATGTCGAACATCATGTCGGCTACCTTCTGGGGAACGATGTCAATCAGGGTGTTGTTCTTCTCGTCGTGCAGCGAGTAGGTCTGTAGCAGCTGGTTGCCCAGGCTGGCGGCGGTGAGCAGGAAGTGGTTGTTCAGCTTGTCAGTGTCAACCAGGTCGGCTGCCAGCACTTTGCCCACTACGCTGTAGGTGCGCATCAGCACCTGATTGTCGTCGCTGGTCAGTACGCTCTTCAGTTCTTCGGTTTGTATGTCCATCTCGATGGCACCACTCTCGGGCAGTTGCTCGTTGCCTGTGTAGAGGCTGCCCAGGTCGGCCAGCGAGAGGTTGAACATGCGGGCCTCGCCGATGGTGCGCAACTCTTCTACGGAGAAGGCGCTGGGCAGCAACAGGCGGATGTCGCCCTGTATGGCTACCTGTGGGGCGTTGAAGGTGCCGGTGATGCAGTTCTTCAGGTGCAGGTGCTTGGTGGCGAAGCTGCCGCCCAGTACGACGCAGTTCTCCAGAATGGCTTCGTCGGCAAAGATACTGCCTGCCACGAAGGCATTGGTCAGCTTGACGGACTTGGCGTTGATGTCCGACAGGAAGTAAAGGCGTACGTTGCTGTTGAGCGAGGCAATGGAGTCGGACGAGGCTACGGCCTTGCGGAAGGTGATGGGGCCACGTGCGCTGGAGTCGACGTGCAGTTCGAGCTTGGTGTAGACGGCTCCTCTTATTTCCACGTCGCCCTGGGTGATTTCCAGCTTGTGGGCATAGACGGCCCCTTCTATCACGGTGTTGCCCTGTATCAGCACGTTGCGGTCCAGTTCGGCCACGGTCTTGGGCAATATGGCGCCCTTCACGAGGTTGTCGTTCAGTATGATGTCGTTGTCAAAGTTTACTTCTTTCAGTTCTTTCATGGCGATTGTCGTTTTTTTAGTGGTTTAACGTCAGAGGTGTGTGGTTGTTCCACAGCTTCAGGAGGGTTTGGGCTATGCGGCGGTCCTTTTCGGGGCCGTAGGTGGCATAGTGCGCGTCGGTCAGTGCGGCGAGTTCTTCGGTGATGCGCGCTTTCTCTTCGGCCTTCATTTCGGTCCAGCTCAGCCGCGGGTCTTTCAGCACCTGGGCTATCTCGTCGTTGATACCAGCGGGATTGTTGATGGCCTGGCTGCAATACACTTTTCCTTCCGTATGATTTCCTTCGGCTGTGTACAGATAGGCGGCCGGTACGCTGTAGGTCTGCCGGTTGTGTCCGGTGGTCAGTATGTCGGCCAGGCGGAACTTCAGTCGGTTCTGGCCTTCGATGAAGTCTTTCACACGGCGGATGACCTGTGCGGTGAAGTATTTGATACGCGATGCGGTGATTTTGGTCTGTAACAGCAGGCTCTCCTTTTGTCCCAGGATGGAGGCTGTCATCAGCATGGAGTTGGCAGGGCGCATCAGTTCTTCGTCGCTTTCCTGCACCAGACGGAAGGTACGTTTGTCCAGCGCATAGATGCGGTTGCGCAGCTCCTGGTCGTAGGCTTCGAAGGTTTTGATATAGCGCGACTTGATGAGGTTGTAGTCGTCTTCCATGCGCTTTCTGATGGTCAGCAGTTCCTTCTGCTGTGCAAAGAGGACACCCACGAGGGCTTTGGCGTTGGCTGCCTCTTCCTTGGCCTGCATGGTGATGTTGCTGTTTACCACCTGGAAGAAACCGTCGTCCAGGCTTTGTCCCAGCCTGAGCGAGTTCTCTTGTTTGGACTTCTTTTCAGCCTGTTCGGCGGCTACGATGCCGGCCTGCAGCAGGTGAAGGCTGGTATCGCATTTGTCCACACTTCTTTCAAACGGGTCGCTTTCTACATACACATCGACGTAGATGGGTTCTTCAACGGTGACGCTCCTGCTTCCTCCCGATTCTGATTTGGGATAGGTAATGGTCACCGTCTTGCTGATGGTACCCAGGTATTTTTGTTTGGCTGCATAGTATCCCATAGTCTATTCTTTTTCGGTCGTTTTCCAGTTGTTCTTTTCCATTAGCTTCCGCATGGTGGCGGCCACTCGTTCGGACAGATGGTTCTGTTCTATCAGGTTGTTCACTTCTGCTTTTATGTCGTTGCGTTCTTGCGCTCCACCATTGGTCCAGGGCAGGTTGTTGAACTGAGCCTTTACCGCATTGTAGATGTGCGATGCCACCCGTTCGGGCAGTGACTGGGCAATGTAGACATTGGATGTCTGTGTATTGCCACTGGCGGTGGTACAGCAGGCTACGGGCACGCAGGTCTCTTGTCGGCAGTTTGTCGGCAGGGGGTGCATGATGCGGCGGGTGGATATTTTCTGCTCCTTGTCTTTCTTCAGATAGTGGTACATGGCTTCTATCAGCCGGTCGGCCTCTGCTTTGATATGGGCAGCCACGATGGCCTGGCTGACGGAGAGCGATTCGGACTGGTTGACCGGCACGGCGGCAATGTGCTCCATGATGCGCGAGTCAATCTTCTTGATGTCTTTCTTTACAAAGTCAATGATGTCCTTGTCGAGGGCGATGATACGGTTCTCCAGTTCCTTGTTCAGGTTATTGAAGAGGGAGATATTACGCTTGGTTATCATGGCGTAGTCCTTGCTCATGCGCACTTGCAGGGTGGCCAGTTCTTTGACCTGCTGTGCCAGTTCCATGGCGTAGGCCTTGGTTTCGCTTTGCGACAGTGCGCTCTTCTGGGCTATCTGCGATACGATGAGGTCCAGGAAGCCGCCATTGATGTTCTTGCGCAGGTAGTCGGTGGCTTCGGCTTCGGCTTTCAGCAGCGATTCTTTCATGACGACCACTGCACCGGTTGTCAGGTTGACATTCTCGGAAATGCTGTTCATCTTCGAGGCCATGGGGGTTGTATCTACACTTACACCAAAATTTGCCATAACTTCTTAGTCTTGTTTTCAGTTGTTGGGCGGGCTGTATCTTCTGTAGGTCTTGTTTGGTAGCACTAACAGGTGTCAGCCGCTGAATGATTTAATTTCTCGTTGTCCCTGTTACAGGGGTAAGCTCCGTCGGAGGAGGTCGCCTGTCAGCTGCCGGCTTGCCGCAACTGTTCTTCTTGTTGGTCGAGCTCAGCCAGCGAGGCTTCGGCTATGACATTCAGGTCGATGGACATGTGTTCGTTGGTCACGGCTTCCACGTCGGGCGTGGGCGGCATTTCCGATACTTGTGCAAAGAGAGGGTTGACTGCCAGTAGCGGCTTGCGGCGGGCATCGAGGGCTTCGGCGTTGTCGGCGGCCGATATGGTGTCCTTGGCGACGCGGTCGCGCAGCGAACCGTCGTAGTATTCAATGTAGGCAAAGTCTTCGGCCCGTTCGTCGATGTCGTCCTTCAGGCGGGTCATGTAGTTTTCGAAGTCTTCCTGTGCTTTCTCAAATTCCTTGGTCTGCATTTCGTAGGCAGCCAGCATCTGTGCGCTGCTTCCCTTGTCGGTTTCCAGTTGCTCATCTTCTTTCTTGCGTTTCTTCAGCATGCCCGATTTCATGCTTTCTAATGAATTGAGTGTGGTTTGTGCGGCCAGGAACTTGGTCAGGTTGGCACGCATCAGGTTCTTCAGGTCGTCGCTGGTAGTGCGGTTGCGGCCGTAGAAGTTCTCGGTGTCCTGATGCCACTGGTTCAGGTAGTTTATCTTCTGGTCCTTGATGTTGTTGTAGATGCGCAGGCGCTCCATGCGGCTCTCGGCCAGCAGGTTCTGTACGATGGGGGCTACGATTTCTTCTTGAATCTGGCTGATGCAGAAAGGAGTCGTAGTCTTGCTGCCGTCCTCGGCCACCCAAATGTCGGACGTGATGTTATAGCGTACGCGTGAGCTGGGTTTGAGCTGGAAAGGCGTGTAGCGTTCTACCGCTTCGCTGTAGTTGAAGTCTTCGGTTCGCATCTTGGCAATCTCGTCGGCTTCGAGATCGGGCGAGTAATGGTTGTATGAGGCTTTCAGCATCTTGAACAATAGCTTGTTGGAGTCTTCCACCAGTTTGTTGGCCGAGGCTACCTTGAGCTTGCTGATGACTTGCACGGAGGCTGCCGTCTTGCGGATGAGCTCGCGCAGGATGTGTTCAAACTCCAGACTGTTCTCGGCCAGTGCCAGACGGGTATTACTCAGTTCGTTGAAGCAGTCTATCTCCTTGTCGAAAGCGTGCGTGCTGAAAAGTTCCACTACGGGTTTGTCGGCCGTGTCGGTAGTGGCGTAAGTGGCGAGTATATCGGTGTAGGCCGACTGGGGTTTGATGACCGGCAGCTTTACGGCGATGGTGCTGATGTTTTGTAATGTCTGTCCTAATATACGGATGTGACGGTCCATGGAAGTGAAGTAGTCGTAGTATTTCACCTTCTGGATGGAGCGTGAGTAGTTGTCGGAGTCTACTTCGGTGACGTCGTCGGCCGTCTCCACGATGGGGGCTTCAGATACCAGTTTACCCAGTTCTTCCACGGTGCTGTTCAGACGTTCTTCATCATTCACCTTTTGTAACTCAAACTCGGTAAGCGGTTCTGTTCCGGTATAGTCTATCAGGAAACTGCGGTTCTCGTAGGGCAGGCGTCCGGCCAGTGGTACGTAGACAATACCCAGCTTTTCTATCCGGTAGTCGCGGAAGATGTCCTTGTGCTTTTGTTGCAGGTCGGCTATGTCTTTGTCTACGTCTCTGACGGCTTGTTCTGCTTTTTTCTTCTCAGAGTTCTTCATAATCAGAAAGATGATAGCCAGCACCGGTAGTACGGCAAGTACATACATGCCGGCCGTCACAATGCCTGCTACGGCTGCTATAGCCGTTACGGCCAGCAGTCCGATGGCAATCTTCACGTTAAGTGCTTTTTTCTGCAGCAGGACGTTGCCTGTAGCTTTCAGCGTGTTCTTCTCAGCGATTTTCTTCTCGATGGCAATTTCTTCCGTCACTATCTTCTCGGCTGCAGCCCGGTAGTAGTCAAACGCAATCTTTGCCTGGTCTTGGTAAATGTCGTGCGAGTCCGCGAATACTTTCCCTGTCATAGCTGTTAGTATTTAAAGTGAATAATATTATAATAAGGTATGGAAATGTTGCCTTTCGGCTGTATGTCTGACTGTCAGTATGGTAGCGCCATACGTTTTTTCAAAACTAGTGTGCAGCGTTGGGCCAGTTCTGTAAGTTGCCTGTTTACGTCGGGGCTACCGGGTTGTTCCAGCAGGCGTTTCATATTGGTAAGCAAATCAAGAATTTCCTGTTCCAGCGTAGCGGCCAAGAGTGAGCGGCTGGCAGTGAGATAGCCGGTACGTTCGACCACTTCGGTCAGCGACTTGCGTGTTGCATCGTCCATGTTGGCAGGAAGCGAGGCTTGCAGCATGTGTGCACGGTCTTTCAGCAGTGCTATGTGAGAGGTTTCTGCTCGGTGCTGATGCTCCAAGTGCCCGGCATGGCGCGATGCCATACCGCCAAAGTAGATAGAGGTGAGCAGTAGCAGCAGCCAAAGACACTGAGCCAATATCTGCCAGATGAGTGGTACGTTGAGCCAGTAAAACACGGCAACCGATATGATGACCACAGCCGTATAGAGCCAAATGCCCAACCAGGAGATGCCATAGCCTGCACTCTCGCTCTCCTCGGTGTCGGAATGGCGAGTGAAAGACGGGTAGCCAAATATGTTGGCCAGGTAGGCACACGTTAATGCCGCAGTGTTGAGCGCAAACAATTCAGGGCTTGTCTGGAAAAACAGCACGTAGAGTACTGCAATTAGCAGACATTCACCGAGAATGATTAATATATATTTGAATAAGTTGTACATGGTGTGTAGGTGTATTTAGATGGTTATGGCAATGAAATAGGAAATGGAAAGAGAATGCCTCTCCAGCATAGTGATGCAGGAGAGGACAAAGGGTCAGAACTTATTTTGTGTGCCACACTGTGGGCAGAAACGTGCACCGTTGAGCGCTGCTCCGCATTGGCGGCAGGTGTCGGCCTGCTTCAGCGGATGTCCGCATTGCGGACAGAACTGGGCATCGTCGGGGCAGAGCGTGCCGCAGTTGGGGCATTTCACCTGCTGCTCGGGTATAAGTACGGTGCCGCAGCTGACGCAGCGCTTGTTCTTGCGGTCGTTGTCGGCGCCACACTTGGGACAGGGCCAGTATTCGTCTCCACAGTAGGGGCAAAACCTGACGTCGGATGTGTATTTCTTTCCGCAGTTGGAGCAGTAGACATAGTGTGTTTCGGGCTTGTTCTCTTCCTTGCGCGGAGCAGCCTCAGGTCGGTTGGCTGCCGGTTGGCGCGGTTGGATAGTAGCTGGGTCGGGGGCAGCCGGTGCCGAATTATTCATCATGCTCATGGCCAGCATGGCGCCCAACAGTCCGCCGTCGCCGTTTGAAATGTTATTCATGGCTTTTTCTTGTATGTCGAGCATGCGAGCTTGTTGGTAGGTTTGTGGGTCGTAGCCAAATCCGCTGGTTATCTGGCGTGCCTCGTCGCTGGTGTCAATGCTGAGGCTACGCAGGTTGAAATCGGTGAAAGTCAGTCCGTAACTTTCAATAAAAGGAGAAAGCAGTGCAGCCAGTTCTTCCGAGATGCGCGAGCGGCGGGCGTTCAGTGAAGGCAGGTCGTAACCGTTCTGGTCGGCTAGGGTGGCTATGCGGGTGGTCACTTCACGTATGAAGCGTCCGTTGAAGCGTTCTTCAATGGACGTGTCGTAGAGGGGTGACTCTTCGTTGACCAGTTTCAATAGAAAAGGTTCGCTTTCGGTAACTTTCAAACCATAAGTCACATCGGCTACCAATGGCAGACCGTTAGGGTATCGTGGGTCGGCTACGGTGAACATGTCTGTCTGTGTACTGATGTTCAGCAGGTCGGCTTTGTTGATGTACCACACTTCGGCCAAAAATGGATTTTGCCCGCCAAAGGGCAGACCGAAGAGTTTACGCAAGATGGGGATGTTGGCAGTATCCAGTGTGTGTTTGCCGGTACTGTATTTTTGTTTCAATTCGCCGTTGATAAAGAGCAGAGCCTCTTGCGACATGCCTACGTTCAGTTGTGTTTTGGACGACAGGTTGATGTTGGGATATTTATAGGCAAATATCTTTTGGCCGTTTTGGCGCCATACGGGAGCATCTATGATAGCCATAATGAGTGTGTTTATATATTTGTTCAAAAAGTTAGCAGACCAAGGCTGTATAGGCAGACGCATCGGGTAATGATGCGTTTCCGATTTTTTCTACCTAACAAAAATATCATTATTTTATCGGTTATGACTTTGATAAGCAGACTTTTAATTTAAATTAACCTCACTCTGTTCACTCTATCCCTGTTTTCCGGGATAAGGTAAAGGTGAAATACTCAGTTGATATCAATTTTGTTTTATCAGTAAAGTAGTTAACTCCGATAGTCTTGGTAGTGGACTCCTGTCGAGCTGGATGTGGATTGTCATAAGGTGAGGGGGTAACAGCTGTCAACAGGGAGTTTGAATGCAGTCTGGACGTCATTAAACAGACATCATAGACCTTATTGATTCACTATAAGTTTGATGACCGTTTGTTTGTTAAGAGATGCCCAGGACTGATTAATGACCGGATATACTTGTTTTTCGACCGGATAGACATTAAAAAGCAATTCTGAAAGCGTAGCGCTATTTTTAAAAATCCTAAAAAAAAATTATATTTGCAAATTGAAACTCCCTTTGATGAGAGCTAATTTGGAGAGTAAGTTTGATGTGAAATAAATTGAATATGATAAGATTTATAAGACCTTGCTGTGCCCGTCGGCTGGCTGTATGGGGATGTTTGCTGTTGTGTGTGCTGCTGTCGTACGCGCCTCGTCAGAAAAAGGTGTATGAAAGGCAACGTGATGCTGTCGATTCGCTTCTCATTAGCCGCTACGATTCTATTTATACTTATCCGGCTGATATGGAACAACGTTTCAGGGCTGCTCAGAAGGGGGTAACCGATAGTGTGGCCTATTATAAGCTGGAACTTTTTTCGGGATATTGTCTTTTCCTGCAAGGTTATGTAGATAGTGCTTTACGGATGAATACCCGTGTGGAAAGTTACTGTCGCGCGCATGTCCATAATAAAGCTTTGGAGGCTCAGTGTTGGAATCATCGTTTTGCCATGCTTCAGGCTTTGTCACAACGCGACTCGGCCATCGCTTGTCTGCACCGTGCTTATGATGCACTGATGTTATCCGACGATCGTTCGGAACTGGAAAATGTGTGCATCAACCTGGCCGATCAATATAGGCAAAAGGGAGAGTTGGCCAGTGCTTCACGTTATTACAGGCGTGCTTTATGGCTGGTTGATTCGTTGGGGTCGGAGCGCATCAGGTTCAGTATCTATACAGGATTGGCGCAGGTTTATGCCGACCTACACAATTTTCCTCAGGCTCATCATTATTTTGACATGGCTGAACGAAATCCGGAACCGAGGCTCGATTATGAGAACTATATATTCTTTAATTCGCGTGGAAACTGTTATTACTTTGAAGAGAAGTATCCGGAGGCTTTGGCCAGTTTCAAGCAGGCTTATGCCGTATGCCGACGTTTCAATCAGCCATCGTTCGATGCACTTATTGAGGCTAATATAGGCGAAGTCTTTACGCTGATGGGACGTGATGATTCAGCACATTACTATCTGGACAAGGCTTATACATACTTTGAAAACGACCCGACAACAGGAGAGGAAGTAATGTTTTATCTCAACAGTCTGCAGGCTGCTCTGGCTTTGAACGAAAACAAGCTTGATCGCGTGAACTACTATTTGTCCAAGCCCTACGACCCGCTGAAAATAGGCCCTCTCTACATGTACTTGCACAACAAGCGTTTTATGGAGTATTACGCACGTAAGGGAGATTTTACCCGGGCATACCATTATAGGATGGCGGTGGAACAATATGACGATTCCATGCGTAATTTGCGTCATGCCAATAATATTGCAGAAATTGATTATCGTTATCGGCAGGATACTACATTGTTGAAGCGTGATGTCATGATTGCCAATGGCCGTGCTCAGTTGTCAGCTCAACACAATACATTGGTATTGGTCTTGTCATTGCTGGTCATCTTTATTTTAGGTGCGGCTTTGGCTATTGTGCACATTAGGCGTAAGAATGAACGTGAATACGGACGACAGTTGGCATTGGTAGCACGACTACGTATGGAAAACGTGAAGAACCGAATTTCGCCGCATTATGTGTTTAATGTGCTCAATACAGTGATGCCCGTCTTTAAACAGTACCCCGATCTTTCACATTTGCTGAAGCTTTTTATTCAAGTGCTTCGCGGTAATTTGTCGGCGTCCGATCAAATTGCCGTGACGTTGGCAGATGAAGTGGAACTGGTGAAAAATTACGTAACCCTGCGTCGCGAAACCAATCCTAATGTACCCCGTACCGAGTGGGAAATTGACCCGGCTGTACCTATGCAGACGCAGATTCCTTCTATGAGTATACAGATTCCGGTGGAGAATGCTTTGAAGTATGCCTTTGGCAGCGAGCCATCGGCCGATACTTGTCTGCTGGTGCATATTACTGTTGCAGGGCAGGGGGTACTGATTGGCATACGTGATAACGGTTGCGGGTATGACCCCGGACGTAATGACAACTCGGAACGTGGTACGGGCAATGGATTGAAGATGTTATTCCGCACAGTAGAACTGCTTAACGGTAAAAACACAGAGCCAATGAAATTTAGCATTAGCAATCTTTCTGCACAGGGAGGCCAAGGTACCTTGGTCAGTCTTTATGTTCCTTTTAACTACCAATTCAAACTTTAATAGAATGACAACAAACATTACTGCTATTATCGTTGACGACGAGCCAAACTCAATTCGCAACCTGGCGGATGACTTGGCTGCTTATCCTGAAATAACGCTTTTAGATACGCAAACATCTCCTTTGAAGGCTAAGAAGAGCATCATCCAGTATCAACCCGATATTTTGTTTCTCGATGTTGAGCTGTCTACTACCAATGGCATCGAACTGTTGCAGGAGGTGAGGCCTTATATTTATAATAACATGCATGTGGTGTTCTATACTGCGTTTGATAAATACATGATTGATGCGCTGCGCGCTTCGGCGTTTGATTACTTGCTGAAACCCTATCAGGAGGATGAATTGCGGCAGATAATAGAACGTGTGAAACGGGAAAAGGCCAGCAATCCTATCAATTTTGAACAGGCTATGCGCCAGCTGTTAAGTAACGATTGTAAGTTTGCTGTGCAGACGGTGAGCAGCCTGCTGTTGCTGCGGCGTTCTGAAATTCTTTATTTCCATTATTCCGATGAGGGGCGTTGCTGGCACATGACGTTGACCAATATGGAGGATTATCGTCTTCGTCTTAGTACGAAAGCACGCGATATATTGAGTTTGAGCTCTTCGTTTATTCGTATCAATACAGACTGCATTCTCAATATTGATTATCTTTCTTCAGTAGAAAACAGTACGCTGCGTTGTGTACTCTATGCACCTTTCAATAGTTTGGACCTGGTGGCCAGCCGTCGGCATTATAGCAAGATAAAAGAAGCATTAAAACTGTTGTAGAAAAATAACAGCCAGTTGGACTTTTTTTAAACCGACTGAACGTTGCAATGAGACGTTCAGTCGGTTTTTGTTTTTGAGGGTCTATTTGTTTATTTTCATTTGTTTAATTTTGCTTACAAATTATGTTATAATGACAGGTGGAATGGGATTGTCAGTCAATGACTTTTTTGCTTTCCTTCATCTGCCGTATTATGGGGCATACTAATTCATAAATCATAATTAAGGACATGAACATGAAAAAGTTTATTCTTTGTTTTCTTGGTCTTTTCTGCCTGTTGCAGCTTTTTGCTACAACGTTGGACGATGACAAGAAACAGAAATTCGTTTATCCTCAGAAAGAAACTCCTGTGGGTATAGACAATTATTTGTTTTCTACCTATTATTATAGCGGAAAGAAAACCTATAATTTACGCAATTCGGTGTTGAGTAGCTCGGGGCAGGTTGCCGATATGAAGATTAATCCTTCGGGCTCGTCTTTTGCTGTACTTTCGGTAAAGGGAAGAAGGCTACGGTATTGGTTTATGATTTGTGGGCTGCGAATAAAGTAAAATATGAGTTTGAAGACGATTTTACGCCTGTGGCCTTATGTTATGCTCCCGATGCACGTACGCTGGCTATTGCTACAGCAGCCAATGAACTTCTCTTCTATGATACTCGTGATTACAAACTTCAGCAAAAACTGTCGCTTCCGTTTACCGCAAGAAAGTTGGCTATTAGCGGAAACAATTACTTTGTTGCTGCTTCGGATGGCAAAACACTTGGAGTTTGGAATCTTCAGACACAAGAATTGCGTAAGAGTATTGAAGCTGATGAACAAGTGAACAGTTTCGCTTTTTCGGCCGATGATAATATGTTGGCTGTACTGACTTCCGATGGTAAGCTTGCTACCTACGATACACGTACTTTCTTCATTCTACAGACTTATGAAGCCATGGGTATCGGTCGCAGTTGTTATTTCCATCCTGATGGTAAATATATTGCAGTAGTGACGGGTGAGAACCGCACTAGTGTCCCAAAGATTGATTAACATATTCTCATAA
>ULPZ01070388.1_pt1 | contig 43754 bp, 20 predicted proteins | sample 1953991 | NCBI WGS metagenome assembly ULPZ01 (sample SAMEA4835642, study PRJEB28245) | human gut metagenome | biome: gut microbiome; material: fecal sample | place: Denmark | collected 2008
TCACTGAAGTATTACGGTCTGAAAAATGAATTTGATTTTTCTCAGCATCCGATACGGTCAATATATGTCGACAGTCATAATGAGGTCTGGTTCGAAGTAAACAAGATTGGTACGGTCTGTCATTTTAATCCGTCGACGGAGGTGTTCAAGGTGGAACAGGTTCCGGTTGAAAAAGAACCGGGTGATGCTCCAAAGTTTGCTGTCTGCGAGGATAAGCAAGGCAATCTGTGGGTACATCCGGTAGGAGGAGGACTGTCTTGGTTCGACAGAGAAAATAATGAGCTGAAGCCTTTCTATAATGAAGTGGGAACAGATGCATGGCGCTTCTCAAACAAACTTCATGCTATGATGCTCGACCATCAGGGCAATTTATGGCTGGGCACTCACTCCAAAGGACTGGATAAGGTTACATTCTTCAAGAACGAATTCCAGTTGATTAAGCCGCAGAACTGTAAGTACGATACCAATGCCAATCAGGTACGTTCGCTTTGTCAGGATTCCCGTAAGCAGTTGTGGATAGGTACACGTAATAGTAAAGTTTCTGTGTATTCTCTTGACTTCCAGTTGCAGGGTTATCTTACAGTCGACGGACGCATATCACTTACTGGTACTCCTTTCAGAGGATCTGCCTATAAGATAATAGAGGATTCGAAAAAAAATATCTGGATTGCTACGAAAGGAAACGGAATCGTTCAGCTGATACCGCAGGGAAGCGGATATAAGATGCTTCATTATACTTACGATGCCAACGATATCTATAGCCTGAGCCATAACAATGTGTACGACTTGTGTGAAGACAGCTACGGTCGTATCTGGGTTGTTACTTTCGGTGGAGGTATCGATTACATCGAAAAGGAGAGTGATGGAAGTGTCCGTTTTATAAACTCGCGCAATAATCTGAAATCGTATCCAATGGAACGTTGCTATAAGGCACGTCGTATGTTGCTTGACAAAAAAGGTATGCTGTGGGTAGCTACTTCCAATGGACTGCTGGCTTTCAGTGAAAAGTTCGAACGTCCCGATACGATTGATTTTCATTTGTTCGTGTGCATGCCTAATAAGCGTGAAGTGTTGAGCTGCAACGATATATACGATATCTTGCTTACACACGACGAACGTCTGTTCTTTGCTACTTTCGGTGGAGGACTGAATGAGCTTAAGAGTCTTGATAAGAATGGTAACGGCCTGTTTACTTCGTATTCGGCAAAAGACGGACTTCCTACCGATGTACTTTCTTCACTTGCCGAAGATACGAAAGGAGATATATGGATTGGTTCGGAAAGCGGTCTGAGCAAGATGGATATTGTCAACCATCATTTCGATAATTATCTGAAGCAGGAGATAGGAGAGGAGCTTTCGTTTGAAGAAAGTACGGCAATACGTACCGAAGACGGGCGCTTGCTGTTCGGAACAAATAGAGGACTTTTGTGCTTTACTCCCGAACTGATACGGAAAAACTCTTATGTGCCTGGCATTGTATTGTCGGGCTTGAAGATAGCCAATAAAGATGTTGTTCCCAGACCGGAATCCGTATTGCCTGAGTCTTTGAACAGTTTGTCGCATTTGTATTTGTCGCATAAGGAAAACACCGTAACGCTTTCTTTTGCTGCTCTGGATATGAGTTTCCCGGAAAATGTAAAGTATGCCTATATGCTCGACGGGTTCGATAAGGAGTGGAATTATGTGGGTAAACAGCGTACGGCTACTTATACAAACCTGCCGAAAGGTAATTATGTTTTTCGTGTGAAGTCGACCAACGGAGCCGGTATCTGGGTGGAGAACGAACGTGCCTTGCGGATAACCGTCAAGCCTTCGTTTTGGGAGACTCCTTATGCCTATGTGATTTACACATTAGGCTTTATGCTGATTCTGCTGGTTGGAGCCTATACACTTTTCGTTATTTACCGGTTGAAACATGAGGTGTCTGTCGAACAGCAGGTAACGGACATGAAGCTCCGCTTCTTTACCAATATCTCTCATGAACTCCGTACACCGCTTACCTTGATAGAGGGACCGCTGGAATATATCTTGAAACGTTCGGATTTAAGTAAGGACGTACGCGAACAGTTGCAGGTGGTAGAACGTAATACGCATCGGATGCTGAGGCTTGTCAATCAGATTCTGGATTTCCGTAAGATACAGAATCACAAGATGAAACTTTGCATCGAACAGATTGATATCGTCGCGTTTGTACATAAGATTATGGAGAATTTTGAATCCATAGCCGAATCGAACAAGATTGATTTTATTTTCGAAACCGAACAGCCTAAGCTCAAGTTGTGGGTAGACGCTGACAAGGTAGAGAAAATAGTCTTCAATTTGCTGTCGAATGCATTCAAGTATACGCAGCCCGGAAAAACCATTACTGTATTTATCCATGAAAATGAAGATACGGTTACCGTAGGAGTGCAGGATCAGGGTATAGGTATTTCTGAAAATAAGAAGGCTTCACTGTTTGTACGTTTTGAAACCCTGCTCGATAAGAATCTGTTCAATCCGAACAGTTCTGGCATCGGACTTTCGCTTGTGAAAGAACTGGTGGAAATGCACCATGCCAGCATACATGTAGACAGTAAGGAAGGAGAAGGCAGTTGCTTTAGCGTAGACTTCCTGAAGGGAAAAGACCATTACGGTGAGAATGCCGAATTTGTCTTGTCGGATAACGTGGAAATAATCGGTGAAGCATCCAAGCATTCCTTGCCTGTGGATGTCGAAACTCCTGCCGTTGCTGTACCGGAGGATAAGCCGGAAGCTGTTCCGGCTGCTGATGAGGCTGACAAGGCATCGGTTTCTGAAACAAAGACAATGCTGCTCATAGAAGACAATCTGGAGTTGCGCTTCTTCTTGCGGAGCATTTTCAGCCAGCGTTTCCGTATTATAGAAGCTGCCAACGGAGTGGAAGGACTGGAGAAAGCCATTAAGTATGTGCCCGATATCATAATCAGCGATATTATGATGCCCGAGAAGGACGGAATAACTCTGGTGAAGGAACTGAGGGAGGAACTGACTACCAGCCATATTCCAATCGTATTGCTTACTGCAAAGACCGATATGGACACCAAGTTGCAGAGTCTGGAACTGGGGGCCGACAGTTATATCACCAAACCGTTCAGTGCTACTTACCTCGAAGCACGTGTTGATAACCTGCTGGCACGCCGTCAGAAGTTGCGTCAGTTCTATTGCGACCACCTGATGGATATCAATCCTCCGAAAGTGGAAAATGAGGAAGAAGAGGTAGATGTCATGTCGCAGCAGGACCGTCGTTTCCTGGAGCAGCTGACAAACTTTATGGAACGGAATATCGACAATGGAGAACTTGTTGTAGACGATCTGGTGCATGAAATGGCTGTGAGCCGTTCAGTCTTCTTCAAGAAGCTGAAATCATTGACCGGACTTGCTCCGATAGAATTTATCAAGGAAATGCGTGTGAAACGTGCTGCCCAGCTTATCGAGACTGGAGAGTTTAACATGACACAGATTTCGTATATGGTGGGAATCAATGATCCGCGTTACTTCAGCAAGTGCTTCAAGCAACGTTTTGGCATGACTCCTACCGAATACCGTGAAAAGCAGAAAAACAAATAATTGAGATTTTTTTATCGGGGAACCTTTCCGGAAATTTGTACAAAAGCAAAAGGATATTGTACAAATTTCCGGATTTTTTGTACAAAAAATAAAATTTTTTGTTGATAAGTTTTGGCTATTTAGCCTGTTTTTACTTATTGATTTTAGCATATTTTCATTAGAGAAAGATTAGTTTAATTAGGAAAAAAACTTTTTTTTTGTGTTTTTTATATTGAGAATAATTATATTTGTTGTGCTTTTATAAATGGATATGTAAAGTTCTTAACAAGTCAAAGAAGCTTTTTGAGGAGTAAGTATTAACCTAATTAGTGAAAAGGCATGACACTCTTGTATAAAAATGAACATATTTCGTGTACTAATTATGCGGAAGAATTCAATAAAGTTTTTACGTTGATGGAGATTCCCGAAGGGCATACTGTGGAACGTCGGTTTCTTAATACAACTTTTTTGGTTATTTTGTTACAAGGAGATATTGAGATAAGATATGAAATAGATAAATATTTTACTCCTCAATTGGGGTATATGTTTTTACTTCCAAGAAATAAACAAATAACGACCTTTGCTCGGAAAGCTACTATCTTATTATTATGTTCGTTTGCAAACGATTTGAAGTTGTGCTCGCGTTTTTCCATTCAACAGTTGTCGCGTTTTATATCTGAAAGCACTTATCAAAGTCCATATTGCTTGAAATTGGATATGCGCCTGCAAAGTTTCTTTTCTTTACTAGTAGATTGTTTAAAAGAGGGATTGGGGTGCATACACTATCATCAGATAAAGCGTGATGAACTTTTCTTGTATTTGCGTGCCGGATATACAAAAGAAGAACTGGCTTTGTTTTTCTATCCCGTTTTGGGCCAAAATTTAGAATTTAAGGATTTTGTATTAATGAATAGCCGCAAGATATTTAATGTCAAGGATTTTGCTTTACAGGCAAATATGAGTCAGAGTACGTTTAATCGGCGCTTTAAGGAAACTTTCAATGAAACAGCTAAAAACTGGCTCTTATTACGTAAACAGGAGTTTGTGAAGCGCGATGTTGCTTTGAGCAATTTGTCATTTAGTGAGATTGCCGAAAAATATAAGTTCTCTTCAACTTCGTATCTGGTTACATTCTGTAAAAAATATTTTGGAAAGACTCCTAATGAAATACGAAAAGAAGCAATTGGAAAAACTGTATAGGTTGACTAGAATTATAGGGTGATTGTAAATTGTAATTATTTGACGTGAATTTGTAATTTTTGTATTTCCGTTGCTGTTTACCTTTGCAAAAAAATAAAATGATAGTGTAGATGATACGGAAATATAGAAAATTATTCTTTCTATGTGCCTTTCTGTGTTTCGGAGGAAACGGAAATGCTCAAAACGTAGCTTTGAAGACAAATATGCTTTATTGGGGAACTACCACTCCTAATGCCAGTATTGAAGTTGGTCTGAGCCGAAAGTTTACTACCGACTGGCAGCTGGCATACAATCCTTGGACGTTTAAGGATGACAGAAAAATGCGTTTCTGGCTTGTGCAACCGGAATTGAGATACTGGTTCTGCGAGAGTTTTGAAGGTCATTTTGTAGGAATTCACTTGCATGGAGCACAATATTATGGAGGTTTCAGTGATAAGCGATACGACGGTTACTTGGCCGGAGGGGGAGTAACCTATGGGTACAACTGGATATTGTCGTCGCACTGGAACCTGGAAGCGCTGATTGGTGCCGGATACGCTCGCCTGTGGTATAAGGAGAGTCCCCGCATTCCTTGCAGTAAGTGCCATGAAGACAAGACCAAAGATTATTGGGGGCTTACAAAATTGGCTGTATCGGTTTCTTATATCTTTTAAACGTTTGCAATATGAAATTCAGATATACATATTTAATCTGGGCTGGATGCTTGTGGCTTGGAGTAGCCGGCTGTGCATCATCGGGTATGAATAAGAAAGTTGCGGTAACACCGGTGCGTACGCTTACTCCCGACAGCATGTCTACTGTGGGTGTGGATGTGAATATTCACATTCCGGAAAAGGCCTTTACAGGTCGTACCCGCCTCATTGTTGTTCCGCAGTTGCTGCAGAAAGACTCTATGCTGGCAGAATACACTCCTATGGTGTTCGATGCTCCTATCTATAGTAAGAAAATGAACCGCCGTGTACTTCTCGACGGCTATGTTGATACACTGGCAAATGTCGCACGCAAGGTAAACAACCGCAAGGAGTACGATGTAACCTATTCCGAACGGGTAGCCGTGCCTGCCGATATTGACGGCGGACGCATTGTGGCCGTACTTTCTACCGACGGATGTGGTGAGTGTGGTATTGTCGATACCGTAGATATTGCTTACATCAACAATATCCCTACGCTGATAGAACCCAAGAAATCGCTTCAACTGAACTGGATTGAGCCAGAGTTTGTTATCCGTCCCAAGGTTATGGAAGGCAGAGGAGAAGCTTTGTTGCAGTTCGTGATAAACCGTTACGACATCAACCTCTCGCTGGGTGATAACCGCAACGAGATGAACCGTATGCTTGCTACGCTGCAGAAAATCGTGACAGACTCGCTTGCCACACTGAACAGCGTAAGCATTTACGGTATGGCATCGGCTGACGGTTCGTATGCTTTCAATACTACCTTGTCGCGCAACCGTGCCAATTCTGCCAAAAACTGGCTGGTAGACCAGCTTCATATCAGTGCGTCGCAAGCTTCACGTTTCAGTGTCGGTTCCCGTCCCGAAGGCTGGATGCCGGTGCTGCAGGCAATGATTGCCGACGGACACCCCGACTCGCTGAAGGTAAGAGAAATATTAGATAAGTATAATGCCGAGAACGACGATGTGGCAGAACGCTATATCCGCCGTCTGTCTTGCTGGAACGACATCAAAAACAATTACTTGCAGAAAGACCGCAAGGTAGAATACGTATATACATATACACTGAAGAGTTTCACTACCGATGCCGAACTGCTCGACATGTACGGCAAGCGTCCCGATGCCTTCAACGAAGAAGAGCTGCTGCGCGTATCGACCCTGAAGAAGACTCCCGAAGAAAAGAAGGAGGTATACCGTACCATTCTGCACTACTTCCCGCAGTCGCAGGTGGCAGCCAATAATCTGGCGGTACTTCTGCTGCGTGAAGACAAGGCAGATGAGGCCGAGGCAGTGCTCAACGGGCTGAAAGAATATTCACCCGAGGTGCTGAATACCAAGGCAGCCGTATATGTATATAAGGAAAACAACGAAAAAGCTATTGAGCTGCTTCAGACCAATACCGAACTGCCTCAGGCGCGCTACAACCTGGCATTGCTCAAGGCACAGGAAAGAAAGCTGCAAGAGGCATACACGCTGATGCGGGGGTACGAAGACGTGAATGCGGCGGTTGTATCGCTCAGTGTTGGCGATACACAGCATGCGGCTTCCATTATGGATCGCTGCGAAGACCACACTCCGCTGGCAGAATACGTACGTGCGCTGGTGGCTGCACGTATGCAGAAAGAGGCGAACGAGGTAGCAGCCCGTCTGGAACATGCGCTGCCCGACAGCCGATTGAAGGAACGAATGCAAACAGAGCCGGATTTCCTTCCTTACCTTACTACACCGGCATTTCAAGCATTGACAGGAGGAAAAGACTATGAGTAAAGGAATGAAGATAATATATGTATTGCCGGTGGCTATGTGCCTTTTGTGGAGCAGTTGCATACGCGATACGGTTCCTCCCTGTCCGCCGCTGCAGGTTACACTTACGGTAAAAGACAAGAACTACTTCAACATCGACGATGCCGTGAAGCTGGGACTGATGGAGCGCAAGGCAGAAAACCTGCCGTTCCGCGATTATGTGAGCACGCTCTACTACATTGTACACGATGCCGAAGGAAAGGTAGTGGCAGAGCAGAAAAATACGCTGGTAGACAACGACGACCAGACACAGCTTATCACCCTTCCCGAGTCGCTGCCGTATGGAAAATATACCCTTACCGTATGGGGGAACATGAAAAGCGACGAACCGCTGGGCGAAGATGCTACTACCGCGGAAATGGAGGCCGTGGGTGCGGCTGCAAACGATATTTATCTGGCAAGTGCCACGTTCGACTATCGTTACGGCAATGAAAAGCATACGCTTGCCATGGAGCGTACCAAGGGCGACCTGCTTATCAAGGCTGAGGGAATTCCCGACAACATCGATTTTTCCACCAAGGATATACAGGATGTATTCAGCTTTGTGGACAATGGCTTCCATTATTCCAGTCTGACAGATATACATACTGAACTTGATTGGGAAGTATACAACAATATAAAAAGCGAAACCCTGATGTGTCCTTCGCCGTCGTATGAAGGTTCTACGCTGAGTGTGATGTTTATCGACAAATCGGCAGTCGGAACTCAGGGTAGGGCAACCTATTATCCTATGCTGGAACCACAGGACGTAAACATCACCATGGGGCGTAACGAGATTACCATCCTGAAGTATGTGTATGTAGACGAAGGCGGAAGCGGTGAGGGCGACTTCGAGATTTACCTTCGGGTAAACGACAACTGGGAGTTACTGCACGATATGGAACTGGATTGATTGACCGATTATTGATAATGTTATTATTTATAGTTTAAATTTTTAAGTATGAAGAAAAACTACTTATTGGGAATGGCTTTGATAGCGTCATTGTCATTCAACTCTTGTACCAAGGAGATCGTATATGTACAAGATGGAACAGGCGTAGAGAGTGTAGCTGACGGTGCTCAGATTATCACACTTCAGGTAGAAAATGGTGGCGACGGACTGGCTACCCGTGCCGGACGTCCGCTGTATAGTGCTGAGGCTAAACAGACTATTGAAAATGTGAAGCTGTGGATTTGTGATAATGATGGTAAGGTGGTATATGTAAAAGAAATCTCTGAGTGGAATGATAACAAAGTTTCAACAGTATATACTACCGGTGGTCATGGTCGCCAGATGACAATTGAATTGACTGGTGACAATAAACTTTCAGAAAATACCTATAAAGTATATGCGGTAGGTTATAGCAATGGCAGTGCTTATACTTTGACTGATGTAACAGGTGTTACAAAAGATGGAACTTTCAACGAAAACATGGTGTTGCCATGTAGTACTGTAGGCGAAGAAATCTTTGCCGGACAGATGGAATTGGAAGTTGAAACAGGAAAAGGTTTCAAAAAACCGATAGTACTGAACCGTCAGGTAGCAGGTGCTTTTGCCTACGTTAAGGATATTCCTTATATAGCGGATGCTAGATATCTGAAACTGGTTGCAAGTGCTCAGAATCAGTCATTGGTTCTTGGTAATTTCAATAGCTTTGATCTTACTGGAAATGGTTCTGGTAATGGCGAGAATGTAAAATATGTAGTAAACGGTACCAATGGTAAAGCTGATGGAGACTACGCTTATGTAATCAGCACTATTGATTTGAATAAATGGTTTACTGCTATTAAGGATGATAACGAAGATAATTTGATTGATGCGGGTGAAAACTGGAAAAATCCATATAAACCTGAAGGTGAGCCTGTAGCTGGTACATATCCTACTTTCCAGAAAGGTTCTGCTTTTGGTGGTGAATTTGTTATCCCGTTTGCACATGTAGATGGAAAGCAGACTTTGACTTTGCAATTGACAAATGAAGATGGAACAATACTCAGAAGCTGGAAAGTGAATCTGGGTTCAGGTGATGGACAGTTGAAGCAAACAATTACATACTGGAATAGTAATTGGGATAGTACTATTACAGATACATCTTCAAGCACTTACAGCCTCGTACGTAACCACTTGTATGGTATTGGTACCAGAATGAATGATGAAGCAGATCCCGAACAGCCGGGTGTTGATCCAGATCCAGATCCAGAAGATCCAGATGACAAACCAGAGTCATTGAACAACAAGCAGGAACTTGTATTGAAAGTAAACGATAACTGGGAAGTGATTCACGGAATGGAATTGGACTAATTTTTAGACCGATAAATCAAATAGTATTGCCTGACTTTCAGGCAATACTATTTTACCCTGTTTTATTGAATTTCCGAAGTCAAGTAGCAAAAAGCTCTTCTGCAAGATACCGGAAACAGTGAGATTTCTCATGAACGATACGAATCGGAGCCGGAAGACTGCCTGTCTTTCATTATTATTCCGAAGGCAAGAGCCAGGCAGCTTTCCGTCATTATTCAGAGAAAGAATCGCGTAAAACCGCAGTCAGCTAGTACCGTTTTATGCACGACGGGGAAGTGAAGTATTATCGTAAAAACTATAAAATTTAAAGATAATGAGCGTATTTTTCCAGACATCCAGACAAAGGAGTTTTCTTTCCGCCTGTCGAATAGCCGGAAAGAAATGGTCTGCATCGGTGCCGCTGCTTCTGGCTGCACTGCTGACAGTTGTATTTTATTCATGCCGCGATGAGGATTTACTTCCCTCGGTACAGAGTGTAGAACATAACGGAACCCGTAATGAAACTGAAAGTACTTCAGGTCTTGATGTAGTACAGGATGAAATATATGGTGCAACATATAAGCCCAATTGTCGTGTCCCTTTGGTGGGTGAAGGAAGAGTAATCAACCAGATAACCAAGAATTTGGTAGGCGTTTTAAGTAACTCGGATAATAAGTTGGAATATTTGGTAGATAAGAACTTAGATAACTCTGTTAGTCTGAAGGGATTGGCAGAGGTAAATACAGGGCTTCCAATTTTGTCTGTAAAAGATGTCAATCGTGTTTACTACGATTCTTCTAATGGCATTAAGGTCGGATTCTTGTATAAAGACCCAGGAGGTTTACTAAGCTTAAATGTATTGCAAGGCTTTTGGGTAAAGACTTATTTAAAAGGCAAAGAGCAAGACGGTTCCTCTACATCAGGAAGTGGTAATAAATTTCAGTTACTAAACTTAAATCTCTTGAATGTATCTGGAGGTTTAAGTGAAATTTCATTTACTACTACTAAACCTTTCGATGAAGTACGAATCGGTTGTGCTTCCATCAGTGTCGAAGTACTTAGTGGACTGGAATTCTACTATGCGTTTGTGGGGGAGAATCCTAAAAAGATAGCAGCTAAAGAACATGAATATCCTGACGCTAAGCAAGAAAGACCGAGCAAAAATATAACTGATTTGTTGGGTCGTAATCTTGTGGATTCAGATATTAGTAATGGTCCAACCTGCGAATTGCTTTCTGGACTTGTAGGTGGTGGACTCACATGTCGTGTAAATTTTGGAGCGACGATACCCGTTGGTTCAGAAGTAGGATATTATACAACAGGAGGTGGATTAGCTTCTATTTCTTTAGGAGCTACTGAATTAAATGCCTATGACACAAGTGATAATAATCCTCAAAGCATTAATACGGAAAGTGGTATCGGAATATCTGCTTTAGCAGGAGGTGCAAGAGAGTTTAGCATGATATTAACAAAAGAGAATGCCCAAAGATTGGAACTGGATTTACCTTCTGGTATTAATTTGTTATCAGCAGTGCAGGTTCATTACGCCTACTCCCGCGACCCGGTAGAGATAGATGTATCCTCTTATTTTACCATTGGCAATGATACTATTTCTACCGATTATTACAACCTCCCGACACTATCGGAAGGAACTGTAACATATTCACTTATTAGTTATCCCGAAGGAGCTACACCTCCTAACATATCGGGCAACCGCATAACCGGCATGACCGTAAATGGTGACTATTTAGTAAAAGCTGTATATACCCGAGAAGGAGAAACTTCATGGTCGTATGCCGTGATTCATCGCAACAAAAAAGAAGCTGAGGCGGGTTGTAATACGATGATGATTAATACATCTGATAATCCAACACAGTATAGCGTGGAGGAACCTCTGGGGGCACAGGGAGGCATTTCTCTTTTCAATAAGATAAAAGACACCGAATATTTGGTCGATGCTGAGTATAACAACTATGCGGAAGCAACCAATGTGTTGAGCTTGATTCAATTGGGAGGACTGGCAAGTGTAAAATCAACTAAGGTGATTGAACCGCAAAAAGGGAAAATCCGTGTGGGTTTTGTGATGCAGACAAATAATCAGCTGCTGGGTGCCGATGTATTGAAGTTTTTCTTTATCAGACTATATAAGGGACAGACTAAGGTATATGAGGGGCTGACTGGACAGAATAATACAGTAGGAGTCGGTTTGATAGGAAACGACGGAAGCAAGTTGCGCTTTTATGTGGAAACAGAGGAGGCATTCGATCGGGTAGAACTTTGGAGTGCAGGTTTGCTGAATATTAATCTGAATACTTTCCGCTTGTATTATGCATTCTATGAGCCGGTAGAAGGATGTGAAAATAATACGACTACATCGGAGGCTTGTATGGAAATGATCACGGCACAGAAGCATGGAGCAACTATCAACTATGCGGAAACAAAATTTCCGTCGGTGGTAGGTGTGGGCACAACCATGAACAACCTGTCGTACGTAATCGACAACAGTCAGCAGACAGCGGCTTCTATTGTAGCAGGAGTCAGTCTGATAAGCCGTTCTACCGTGGCTGTAAAATTTAATTCCATCAGAGGCGGACAGCCGGTAGGTGCCATACTCCGTACGCCGGGATATGTATTGAGTGCATCTGTTCTTCAGAATGTGACAATTGCGGCATACAATGGCGGACAGGCGGTAGCAAGTGAATCGACTTCCAGCGGACTGGCTTCCATTGAGGTGATAAGCGATGCCGGGCTGGCTTATATGGAGGTGACCCCTTTACAGGATTACGATGAAGTACGTATTTCATTCCCTTCACTGGCAAATGCGCTCAAAACAGTCTGGTTGTCGGGCTTCTACATCCGTCCGGATGCCAACGGGAATGGTATTCCCGACTGTGCGGAAGAACCGGATGATCAGGGAGGAACCGACGGTATTACATACAAGGGGATAACCGAACATGTTTGTGTGGATGAAACAACCTATTTGGGCAATGTACGTATCTTTGTCGATGCTCAGGATGATAAAGCTAAACTTACATTTACCTGCTATCCGTATAACGGCAACGGACAGAAGATAGAACAGGAGGCTGAATTGCAGCAGGATGAGGATGATAAGGGCTATTTCTTTGAATTGTCATTGCCGGTAGGCGATTATTCTATTTCGGGATTGTCTACTTACAACGGGCTGCGTGCTCAGGTACATCCGCGGAAGACTACCTGGAAGAGAAATCCGACAGATACCGACTGGAACAACTGGAGCAACTGGACAGACGGTTCTCCTTGGGGATGTACCAATGTGGTGATTCCTACAGGAGCCACACGTTATCCGAACTTGAAAGCTTGGGATAGTGTAGATAAATTCTATGGCGGTAACTATTGTGCGAATATTCATTTCGAACCGGGAGCAGCTGTACTCAATACACAATATCTGGAGTATGACTGTGCATACGTGGAAATGGAAGTACAAAGCGGTATGTATCATATGATTTCTACTCCACTTCACGGCATGGTTACGGGCGATATGTTTGTTTCGCCTGAGATGCCGGCATACTTTACTCCGCTGAATGAGAATACTTATCGTGAAGTACGACACAATCCGATAGTACGCCAGAAAATGTACAGTCGTGCGGTTACAACTGCAACTTCTGGTACTAACGGTACTGTAGCTGCCACTGCCGATTGGAGCCGTACATTCAATGCCGTGGCTCAGCCGTACGAGCAGGCACAGGGCATCAAGATGATGGTTGGAAATGATTGGGGGACTTCTTATCGTCTTCGTTTCCCGAAAGCATATACCGAGTACTATTATTATACGCTTTCCGGAGGAAAGGTGAAACCAGAAACTTTGCTGGACGGGGCAAGAGATAAGAATGGAAGATTTACTTATGAGGAGAGTGGATTTACACCAGAAAAAGTACGTAATTCATTTACTTTTGAATTGCGGAATGATAAACAGGGGGATAAACAGGGAGCTGACTATTTTGTGGCAGGTAACCCGTTTATGAGTTATTTGGATATAAAGACATTCCTAACAGAAAATAAACAGTCTGTTCAAGCTATCTGTATCATAGATTCTGAAAATGTTTTCGGAGAAGAAGAGGGATTGGTCAGAATTTCCTTAGGTGAAAACGGAGATTTAAGTTTTGAAGGATATGGAGAACAGAGCAACTCCATTGCACCGTTGCAGGCATTTTATGTAGAGGTGTCAGAAGATTATGCTTCAGACAATGTTAATATAACTTATACCTCGGATATGTTTGTACAGCCTTCTGCAAGTACCGCAACCAGAAGTTCCCGCAGTGCTTCTGTTCCGGCAGCAGGCGAAATGAAAATCTCGGCTGTATCGGGTAACTCTGTAAGTTCTTGTTCGCTGCTTCGCAGTGCCGGAGCATCGGATGCATATAATGCGAAGGAGGATGTCATTACACTGATAGACGAGGACTTTATGCCGAAGGTAAAGGTGTATACCGTAGCCGGCAAGCGTGCGCTCGATATCCAGAAGATAAAGAATGCTGCTCGTGTGGATTTAGGATTCATGGTAAAGGACGGTTCGCAACAGACAAAATTCACCCTGAATTATGGCAGCAACTGGAAGGGATGGACACTGGTGGACAAACAGACTGGAAATCGCTATCTGCTGGACGGTACTTCGCTTACAGTAAATGCAGGTACGATGAAGAGTAATAACGGACGTTTCTATCTCGTAAAAGAATGAAAGGAAAGTGGGTTATGAAAATGAAACAATTCATACATGCTGTATTTTGTGCCCTGACTGTGTGTGGCTTCCTCCTGTTGGGAGCTTCATGCAGCAAGGAGAATGAACCGGTACAGACTGTTGAGGGAGCAACGGTTACCATTGCGGCTCAAAGTGACTTGCAGACCCGTACTTCCTTGCCGGTTTATGATGGAGATTATGGAAATTATATTAGTGGTGTGCAGCACGTTACGGATGTATATCTCTATATTTACGAAATGAACGAAACTGGGACCGATGGTGAGTGTAAAGCCCGCTTTAATGTGGGGTGGAGAGAATACTTTGGAGCTAATAATCTTCCGAATGAAACGGCAGTAATGCAGTATACGTTTGCTTATACATTTACGGTCGGAAAACCTTACCGGCTGGTAGCGGTAGGTGTAGATGGAGCGACAGAGCAAGATAATATGCCAGACTATGACGGGATGAACTCGAAAGAAACCTATGGCTTGCCTGAGTCTATTCGGACAGGCAGTAAGCTGACTGATCCGATTACACTTCAAGAGGGTAAAACTCCGACTGATATGGCACATTCGGAATTCTTTACGGGGTACGTAGATTTCACACCAAAGTCGGAGAGTGACAAGCATATTGATGAGATTAATTTGTGGCGCAGGGTCGCAGGTCTGCAGGTTTGCCTGAATCAGATTCCGAAGGAAGTAGAGCGCGTGAGAATATTGCTTTATAATTCGCAGAATACACAAGTGAAACTATTGCCCAGTGCCCCCCAAGAAAGTGAAACGGATAAGATAATTACAGATTTCATTACCAGCCCTTATGGGAATGATTCTTTCAACGAAGAGGGCAGGGTACTGATGGATAAGACCTTTACAGAGGATGATTTATATCTTCCGGGATCTAGTACAGGAGTCGTTTCTGATTCTGCTTACAAATGTTCCCTGACGGCATTTATGCTGCCTGTCAATATCCCAGACAGGGAGCTGTACGACTATACGCTTGTAGCGGAATTTATTACAACCTCTATGACCGGTATTGTAGGTTCCAGCAAAAAGGTACGGTTGATAAAGCCTTGGCAAAATAGCGACGGACTTGATTTCGAAGACGAAACTGATATAGGTACAGGTATTATAGACAATCTCGACAAGTATCTTTTCCCGATTGAGGCAAATCATTTTTATTGTCTGGGAACTCCGTCACATCCTATTGGTTGTTCTGGCGTGTTGAAATAACAATTGGACTGTGTAAGGTAGTTACAAGGGTATGAAGTTATTTTAATTGGATAATTTATTTATGAAATTATATAGATTGATTTATATGGCAGGCATCGTCCTGATGCTTCTTTCTGCCTGCAGCGATTCGTCGTCGCTTGATGCAGAAGGACAGAATGGGAAGCCACTGCAGCAGACGTTTACTGTAGCGGTAGAAAGTGTGGGCGAGCTTTTTGAAGGTGGAGAAGGGGTGAATCCGGCTACTGTCGCATCACGCCGTCCTATTTCGAGCGTTACACCTACGCAGACATTCGACAAGCTCAGTATACTGATTGTGGAGTATCAGAGCCCGGCAAAGGTGGTATATAAAAAGACGATTGAAAACTGGAGTAATCCAGATAACAAAGCAAGTTATCCCTGGAGTACGGAAGACGGACAGGGACGATATGCCACGATTACGCTTACCGGCAGTGAGTGTCTGGAGGAAGGAAAGAATTACATGGCATATGTAATTGGTTACCAAAGCGGAACTTACGGAGGCTATGAACCGTTTAAAGGTGTAGAAGTAGGGGATTATTACAATCAGACTGAAACCGTAACTATCCCTAATGGAGGGTATGCTGAAGAAGTTTTTGCAGGTGCAGAAATTTTTTGGGTGGAAAATGGAGTGATTCTTTCCAAACTGAGTGCTGAAGCAGAGGCACAGCATGGACTGATGGTAGCTCGCCGGCAGGTAGCGGGTACGTTCGGCTATTTTACCCGTGTGCCGGTGCAGGTAAACGGCAGTAGTGTGGCTAAGCTGCGGCTAGTTGCGACCAAACGTAATCAGACTATTATCTTCGGAGGATTCAGAAGTGTGGACGATGCTTTCGATTTTCATAAGGATAATGTGATAAATGGTATGAATCCGCGTACGGACTATGATTGTGCTTTGGCAGAATCAGCAGTGAACGATGCGTTTTCTGTGTATGAGATTGACTTGTGCAAGTGGTTTCCTGGCAATACGGAGAACGTGCTATTACCCTTGGATATGAATGACGATGGTTATTTGGATAGTGCCGATACGAATTGGCAGACTGATGAGGAATCCTATCCTAAGGGGACGATTTCATTACCGAGGGGTACGGTGTTCGGTGATAGCTTTTGGGTTTCGGTTGTTATGACGCAGCGAGATGTGGAAGAAGGAATACCTACTTTCCAAATGCAGATGCTTGATGCGGAAGGAAGGGTGATAAAGTATTGGGATATTATTTTACGTAATTACGAAACTGCAGGTGAAGACCGTACATTGGTATCGTTGCCTGATGGAGAGAACGGACGTACTGTGATTACCGAACTCGATAATATTGATACAGAAACTTGTTTTAGTATTGTACGTAATCGTTTGTATACGATGGGGGAAAAGAGTCAATCGCAGAATTATGGTGAAGATGAGCCTATCGATTTAAGTTCAGCCGGAGTGCTTGTGCTTGATGCTCGTCATGAATGGCAGATTATGAATTCTATTATCTTTAATTAGGTATTTATATTACATTTTGTTAATAAAAGAACAATATCCCCAACTTATTTAGCAAGTTGGGGATATTGTTTCAGAATTCAGTGGGTTTTCCTGTATTCTGCATATAGTTTGTTCTAATTTTAGAACGGATAACCGATTGCGAAGTGGATACCCATTCCGTCCTTGAAGTTCGGTATGTTGTAGTATTTGGAGATTCCTGTTTCGTAAGGTACGTGCAGGGCTACTCCCCAGTCGAGGCGAAGTACAAGGAAAGACAAGTCGTATCGGATACCCAGACCCGTTCCCAATGCAATATTGTCGAAGAACTTGTTGAACGTAAACTGCGCATCAGGACGTGCTTCGTCTTTCCGCATCAGCCATACGTTTCCGGCATCGAGAAACAATGCTCCGTTCAGATTACCTCCGAAAAGGTTGGAGAAAATGCGGAAGCGATACTCCAGGTTGGCTTCCAGCTTGATATCTCCCGTTTCGTCTACGTACGAATAGGCTGCGTTTTCGGCCGGATGAAAGCGTCCGGGACCGATAGAACGTACCGTGAAAGCACGTATGCTGTTGGCTCCTCCTACGTAGAACTGTTCGTTATAGGGAGCAATGGTCTTGTTACCGTATGCCCAGATTACTCCGGCCATCAGTCGTCCGGCAATCTGCTGCTTGTCGTTGATGTAGTAAAGCGGTCGTATCTCGCTCGAGAACTTCAGGAACTGTGCAAATGGAGTTCCGAGGAATTTCTTTTCTCTTTCTTTCAGACTCTTGCCGAAGGCTGCATAAATAAGTGAGGTGACATTACCTGCCGAGCTGAAAGAGTTTTCCCACCATATTCGCATCCGGCGGTGACGCCATGAATCATCGTAGGTAAAGGTATAGGTGACCGAAGGGATGAACTGGTCGTCCAGACTGTGAAACAGCATGGGGTTGGCCTGTGCAATCGAGTCGAATGTAGCCGTACGGTGCTGCAAATGATTGAACGCCAGATGGAGCGGTGTTACGGTATGTTTCATGCTTCTGGACGGACGGAAACTGTACGAAACGGTTCCTCCGAAAGACAGCATCTTGAAGTATCGGGCACGGTTTACCTGTTCGGCATAAATCTTGAAGTTCGTTTGCGACGGGAAGCGGAACGGGTCAATGCGGTCGCGTACCCACGGAAGTACAAGGCGAGGGAACTCCAGTGACAGGGCTGCTCCCAGTTCATAAGAGTTCATGACAGACTTGTCGCCGTCGACGGTTGAGCTGGTCTGCCATTCGTATGAACCTTTCAGCTCCAGATTGAGTGAGGCTCCCATGCGGCGGAAGTTTTTGCGCGACAGGTTGAATATGGCTCCGGGACCGGTCTGCTTGGTACTCTTGGTAGTGACGTTAAGCTCCAGCTCACTGTTGTAGGGCAAGTCGAACATGGCATTCACGCGTACGTCGAGTGTATCTTTTTCTGCTCCTGTACGGGGAGTATATTGAAACTCGCTGAACTTGAACACACCCAGTCGTGCCAGAGCTTCCTGGGTATAGTTCTGTCTGGTCTGCGAATAGACTTCTCCCTTACGGTACAGAAAACGCTTGCGCAGCACTCCGTAGCGGATGCCCGGCTTCTTTCCGGAGTAATAGATAGTAAAGTTGCGCAGCTTCAGTGAGTCGTCAGGCTGTTCACCGTTATATCCCGTCAGGTACACAGAAGTATGTCCGATATGATACGTGCGGAGGGCTTCTTCGGGAATACTTTGCCGGGGTACAATCTTTAACTTGACGTACCCTTTGCGCATGATTGTATCGGCAAGGAAAGTGATGAATTCATTTCTTGCGTAGTAGTATCCGTTGTCGCGGAAGAGGTCTATCAGACGCTGCCGTTCCTGATTCAGGACCGTCACGTCGAAATTATCTCCGCTGTGTATCAGCCGTTCGTCGAAATGTGCATGAATCAGACTGTCGGTTTGTGGTCTGAATCCTTCGTATGTCACGGTATCTATGTAGTACGGATTTCCCATATCGATGTCGTAACTCAGTTTTACAGCCCGCGGGTTACGGGTACTGTCTACCCGGTAAGTTACTTTTCCGTCGAAATACCCGTAGTCGTGCAGCAGATTGGACGCTACTTTTATTCGGGTTTCTGGATTTACGGTAGAAACATATACCGGTTTGGCAGCCAGTTTTTTGAATATCCACTTTCCGAAGCCTTTTTCATACCTTTCAAAGCGATTGTATATCCACAGTCCGAAAGGTATCGGAAAACGGATGTTGGGCTTTACCACGATGGCGTTGTTTGGAGCAATGCTGATAGCTCCTTCCGCTTCGGCAAGTGCCTTTTGTCCTGCCTTGCTCTTGTCTTCGTTGTTGATGGTTACTTTCTTCAATCCCAGATACAAGGTTTCCCCTTCCGGCAAGTGCTTTGTCGTAGAGCATGATACAGCCATCATGGCTGCAAGCAGAAGCGTCAGGATATGATATGTTTTATATTTCTTCATGGATATGTAATTATGCTTCAATCAGTTTTCTGTTGTTTGTTCGGGCTGTTTCTTTTTGCGGGAGCGGAAGATGAACAGTTCGCTTAGTTTGCTCACTTTCTTTCTCAGTACGATACCGGCTCCTGTTTCTATCACTTCACCGTCGAGTATGCTTTCGTAATTCTTGTCGTGGAAAATCTTGATGTAGCGTGTACCGCTGTTGTCCAGACGGTATTCCAGCGAAATGTTGTCGATAAACGACTCGTCTTGCTGCTGTACATCGTTTCCGGTAGATATTTTTCCTCCGATGATAACCTGGAAGCGGTTGTTCCAGAATCGTTTGGCAAACTGGAAGTTATAATCCGTACGGGTATTTCCGGTTTCACCTTCATCGGTCGTTTCCATACCGAAGTTTATATCTATTGTTTTCAGTGCATTTCCTGCTATCTTGTTTATTTCACTTTGCAGGAACGAGTTCAGCATACTGTTGGTGTCGAATCCTTTGCCTCCGGTATTGCTTTCTGACATATATATACCTGTAACCAGCATGGTGACAGCCAGCTTGTTTTTCTCTTCGGCCGATTTGGCAGCGAGTTCGTTCTGCATGGCACCGTCGTCGGGAGCTTCGAGTGTGAAGGTAAAGCCCAGATCTTCCAGACGGTTTGTCAGATTCACTCCCACGTTGAAGTTTACCATACGCGTACTTTCTCCATCGGAAGAAACCGACGCACGCACCCGTTCCGAAGCCTTTATGTTCAGATTCGGGTTCATAACGTTTCCGGTCCATTCGATATAGCTTCCATCCTGAATGTAGAAAGTCTTCAGCGGGATGATAGGCATTTCGTATTTCATTTCTCCGCTCATCAGCGAATAACGGCCGTTGAGCAGCATGTTGCCGTCGGGCTGATACTGGAACGACAAGTCGCCTCCACCTTCCAGCAGCATGTAATTGCTTCCGCTTTCATTTAAGTTGACACGTGCCTGCACAGCCTCGTCGATGTGAAGTGTCATCAAAATGTCCATACCTCCCAGCGACATGGCAGGAATATGAGGCTTGGCTATGTGAGTCGTATCGCTGAAGTCCACAAAAGTGACAGTTTCATTCAGACGGTCTTCTACGGTCAGCGGTGAGTCTTTCAGTACATAAGTGAAATCACTGCTTCCTAAAATATTCATGTTGCCTCTCATGGTAAGGGCATCCGGCCGTCCTTTCAGCATGGCATTTACATCGACATAAATCTTACCGTGTACCAGCGACTCTTTGGTCTGTTTGGCATTGATCAGCTCAAAGTTATGCGCTTCCATTTTCAGGTTTATATCCATAGCAGCCATGTCGGTCATGTCTACGTAACCGTCTATGCTGAACGGTGTCTTTCCCTTGGTAAAGATGTTGAAGCGTTCGAATTTCAGTCGGCTGTTCTCAATCTTCAGCGGTCGGTTGTCGAGTTGCAGGTTCAGTGAAGCCTGTGGAATATTGATTATTACACTGTCAAGTCCCAGTTCTCCGTTCAAGACGGGCTGTGACGTGGAACCCTCTATGGAAATCGAACCGTCCAGGTCGCCCTTCAGCCTGGCCATGTCATCGGGAATGAATGCGTTGGCTACCTTCAGCGGCAGATGATGCAGGTTCACATCTGCCGTCAGATTATCTTTATCATTTTTCCCCGTGGCAGAAAGGTACGTTCCGTTCAGGCTCATTATTTCCTCGTCGTTCAGCATCAGGAAGCCGTCTATGCTGTGTTCTCCTGTTTCTTTAGGCAGATATACGGCACTCATTTCCCAGTTGCCCAGTTGTTGTTTGTTGTAGGCAAGGTTGTTGATTCCTATGTCGGTTGCAACTTGCATGCTCGACTCGCTTTGTATATAGTGTGCCTCGGCGTTGATAAAGCCGGCTATGTCGGGCATATATGGGATGATGCGCCGGAACTCAGCTATGTCTATCTGGTTGAGAGCTACGGTAAGATCCTGCTGTACGAGAGAGTCCGGAGTAGAATATAAGGATAATCCGGAATGATTCTCATCGTATATCTTGACGTCGGCATGGATACGTCCCTCGTCGCTCAGATAGATATAGTTGTCGGGGTTAACCTTAAACGGACGATATACCAGAGTAGGATTGTCCGGAGTGATGTGCATGCTGATGCCGTTGGGGCGTAGCTGTGCCTTCAGACCGAGATCAACTCCGGTTTCTCTTTTACCGTTCAGGTAACCTATTGCCAGTTGTGCATCGGTAGATCCGATATATCCGTTCAGTGAAATGTCGAAGGCTTCCTGACGTTTGTTGGCAAGAGCCTTTACACCACTGTAGAATTTCACCTGCACAGAGTCTTGCAACGTCTTGAAGTAAATCGTATCCAGTTGAAGACTGTCGGTCCGCAAGCCGTACAAGTCGATGGAACCGTTTAATCCGTCTTCCGGCGAAGTGCTGAAGCTGGCCCGCAGACGATTGTAGTTTACATGCTGTGAAGCCAGGAAGTTGGCCACCGGATTGTCTGATCCGGAGAATACTTTCAACTGTGCCGAAGGCAGCATTTCTCTGATCAGGCGCTGATTTATGTGTTTTTTCTTCCACTGCTCTCCAAACTCCTTGGCTACCAGGTCGCTCTTGCTCATAAACTTGTCGAGGCTGTTGGCCGATTTGAACAGGAAAGTCAAATCGCCTGCATTGACATATCCCCTTACCGAATCGGTAGCCATATCGAAACCGGCATGCAGGTCTTTGGTCCTGAAGTTTCTTTCGGCTGTTACGAGCTGTATACCGCTGACGGTAGCACGTGCTTTGTGGCGTTGCTTCATATCCGTCTGTGCATGCACCTCGATGTTCATCGACGAACTGAAAGGCGTGCTCATAAGTGACAACGCCTGCCAGTCTAACAGCCGCACATGGGTGTTCAGGTCGGCCTTTATCATATTCGGCTGAAGCAATGCCTGCAAATTGGCCGATACGTCTATTGCCCGGTTGTTGACATTCAGCATCATTGAAGCCTGAGAGTGTTTCAGGCCGGCATCGAGTGTGACTCCGGAAAACAGAAGCGAGCCATACCGGAAGTGTGAAACCTCACCCTTCAGCAGAGCAGATGTTTTCGGAGAGAAAAAGTCGAATCCGTTTCCTTCGGCATGCAGTGAAGCCGAAAGTCCGAATATCGAATCATGCGGCATAAACTCGTGTATGTTGAGGCTGTCGATATTCAGGTCGACCAGATAGCCTTCTTTTTGCAAATCATAGTCAGCTTTTAAAATAACATTGGCTTTTTTGCCCGGAAAGAACTGCATGTTTGCTCCGAGCAGACTGCCGTTGACCGAAGCTTCTCCTTCCAGTTTCATGCCATGTGGCAGCACGACACCGCTGAGCATACTTTCTACAAAGTTCAAGTTGCCCGTTTCTACCGATAAGTTGATGTTACCGTTTCTCTGGAGACTGTCCATAGGCAACGTAATACTTCCCGTAGCCTGTGCACGGAAAGCATCCTGAATGCTTGCCGAGAGCGTGGTAAGACGAATCTCCTTCAAGTTTCCGTCTATGCCGGCACGTATCTGCAATGGGGCAGACGGATATTTTTTTATGAAATCTTCCGGCATTCCGGTGATAACCTTCAGTAAATCATTCTTGCCGATGTCAGCCATCAGACGAGCATTGATCATACCGTCTTTTTCAGCATCAGTCGCTTCCCAGTCCATGGATGCGCTGAATTCGAGATACGAATCGGGGGTTGTTATCTGCAACGACGGAACTTTCAGTGTCTTGGCATCCGATACCAGTTTTCCTTTTGTTGAAACAATTTCCAGTCCGGAACGTTCTTTTAAGTTGAAGTCGCGTATATTGGCATAGATATCATTTCCGGCATAGTAGGCAGAATCTACATCCAGCTTGATGTTGGTTATTCCAATATGCGATGCATCGAATCCTTCGGCAGCAGGAAGTGTATTGGTATCAAGATAAGCACTACCGTTTGTCAGTTTAAGTGAACCTGCCGAGTATGCCGACTTATGCAAGTCGACCAGTCCGTTCCGTAGAGAAAGCTTTTCGAGCGATGTTGACATGCTGAATGTATCCAGCGGCATTTGCATGGCAAACGAAACGTTTTCGAAATCAACATTTTTCAGTTGTATTTTCCAGAAAACCGGTTGCGAGCTGGTCGTATCTGAGGCTGTAGTATCGGCCATACAGATGGATAAATGAGTATCCTTTAAAGAAAGAGTGTTGACAATGGCAGTTTCCGGGTCGAGCTCTACGCCATGTGAGGATACGAATAACTCTCCCAGATTTCCTTTCAGCGTCATACCTTCGATGAGGTTTGCCGTATTTACAGATGCCTTGCTCAACTCCAGACCGTCAAGCTCGATTTTCTTTCTCAGCAGGGGAGTCAACTGGATCTTCGCTGTTAATTTCTTGGCATTCAGTATGGTATCCGGCTTGTCGATAATTACGGTATTGTTTACTACCAAATCTAACGGAAATGAAAGAGAGATTCTTCCTATCGAGATTTGCATACCTGTGGCTTCGGAAGCGTAGCGGGTAGCCGTGTTTACCAGAAAATTCTGAATAGGAGGTATGTATATCAGAATACATAGCAATATAAATAATATGAACGGAGATGCTACGGCGATCCCTGTCCATCGCAGATATTTTTTCATAGGCCAAGTCAAGCTGTATTGTTTGTGCGAATTTATATAAAATAACCGAATTAGTATTCATTTTGTTCTGGAACTATTTAGTTGTATTTATATAAATTCTTTACCTTTGTGCTATAACTTAATTTTAAAAGATATATTATGAAACCAACTTTGTTTGTTCTGGCTGCCGGAATGGGAAGTCGTTATGGAGGTTTGAAACAGCTTGACGGTCTGGGACCCAATGGTGAAACAATTATGGACTATTCCATTTTTGATGCTATCCGTGGCGGATTTGGAAAGATTGTATTCGTAATCAGAAAAGATTTTGAAGAAGATTTCCGTAAGAAAATCATCAGCAAGTACGAAAACCATATTCCAGTAGAAGTAGTATTTCAAAGCATCGACAAGCTTCCTGAAGGATTTACTTGTCCGGCTGAACGTGTAAAACCATGGGGTACAAACCATGCAGTGTTGATGGGTAAGGAAGTTATCCGTGAACCTTTTGCCGTAATCAATGCTGACGACTTCTACGGACGTGACAGTTTTGCCGTAATCGGTAAATTCTTGTCTGAACTTCCTGAAGGAGCTAAGAATACATATTGTATGGTAGGATTCCGTGTTGGAAATACCCTGAGTGAAAGTGGTACAGTAGCTCGCGGTATCTGTTCTACCGACGAAAACAGACATCTGACAACAGTAGTAGAACGTACTGAAATTATGCGTATTAACGGTGTCGTTTCTTATAAAGATGAAAATGGCGAATGGGTAGGCATCGAAGATAATACTCCGGTTTCAATGAATATGTGGGGCTTCACTCCTGACTATTTCAACTACTCTGAAGAATATTTCATCGACTTCCTGAAAGAAAATATCGATAAGCCTAAAGCTGAATACTACATTCCGCTCATGGTCAATAAGCTGATCAACGATGGTACTGCTACAGTAGAAGTTCTTGATACTACTTCTCGCTGGTTTGGAGTAACATATGCAGCCGACCGTCAGGGTGTAGTTGATAAATTGCAGGCTCTTGCCGACTCTGGAGAATATCCTAGCAAGCTGTTCTGATAATTGACATATACTATACAGGGAAATTTCCTTTATGCGTAAGCTTTGTGTTTGTCATGAAGTAAGCGTGTAAAGGAAATTTTTTTTGTTGAAGTTATGCCTGGCCGGTAAATATTGCGAAATGGATTTTAATCTTTTTTTCTGAATTTTGGTTAACTTTGCAAGAACAGCTGTGGTATGATGCAGGAGATATTGCATACCTCAAAAGGAATATATTCACTCGTTAGGTTTTAGTTTTCAATAGTTGAAATAGTTCTTGAAATATCATAAAACATTTAATATCATGAAAAAACAAATATTGTTAGGTGCGTTGGCGTTTGTTCTGTTTGCCTCTGTTTCGGCGCAGTCTGTCGATACACCTGTTTATTTAGATGATACAAAGCCTGTTGAGTTACGTGTTGAAGATGCCTTGTCCAGAATGACACTGGAAGAGAAAATTGCTATGATTCATGCTCAGTCTAAGTTCTGTTCTCCCGGTGTTTCCCGCTTGGGTATTCCTGAGATCTGGTGTACTGACGGACCTCATGGTATTCGTCCGGAGGTTTTGTGGGACGAATGGGATCAGGCCGGATGGACAAACGATTCATGTGTTGCATTTCCGGCATTAACATGTCTGGCTGCGACCTGGAATCCTGACATGGCTTTGTTGTATGGCAAGAGTATCGGTGAAGAGGCCCGCTATCGAAATAAAACTATTTTATTAGGACCGGGCGTAAATATTTATCGTACACCCTTGAATGGACGTAACTTTGAATATATGGGAGAAGATCCTTATCTGAGCAGCAAGATGGTGGTTCCTTATGTACAAGGGGTTCAAAGTAATGGCGTTGCTGCTTGTGTAAAGCATTATGCTCTGAATAATCATGAAGTCAATCGCCATACAACAAATGTAATTGTCGATGACAGAGCTTTGTACGAGATTTATCTGCCTGCCTTTAAAGCTGCGGTGCAAGAAGGTCATGCATGGAGTATCATGGGAGCGTATAATCTTTATAAAGACCAGCATTGCTGCCATAATCAATATCTTCTGAATGATATATTGAAAGGTGAATGGGGATTTGACGGAGTTGTTGTCAGCGACTGGGGTGGTACTCACGATACTGATGAGGCCATTACTAACGGTTTGGACTTAGAGTTCGGAAGTTGGACCAACGGACTGTCGAACGGAGCAAGTAATGCTTATGACAATTATTATCTGGCTAAAGCTTATCTGGATAAGATTAAATCGGGTAAATATACAACTAAAGAGCTGGACGAGAAAGTTCGTCGCATCCTTCGTCTTTCATTCCGTACGACAATGAACCGCAATCGTCCTTTCGGATCTATGGGAAGTCCTGAGCATTTTGATGCGGCCCGTACCATTGCAGAAGAAGGTATCGTGTTGCTCCAGAATAAAGGAAATGTGCTTCCGATTGATTTGAATAAAGTTGCAAAAATTGCAGTAATTGGCGAGAATGCGTTGAAGATGATGACCGTTGGCGGAGGTAGCTCTTCTTTGAAAGTAAAACATGAAATTTCACCGCTCGATGGCTTGAAAAAGAGAGTTGCCGGCAAGGCAGAAGTTCTTTTTGCAAGAGGATATGTCGGAGATGCCAGTGGCGAATACAACGGAGTTGTTACAGGACAGGATTTGTCAGATAACCGTTCGCCGGAAGAACTGATTGCTGAGGCTGTCAGCCTGGCAAAAGAATGCGATTATGTAATCTTCTTTGGTGGTTTAAATAAAAGTGCAGGCCAGGATTGTGAAGATGCAGACCGTGCACAGCTGGGATTGCCCTACGGACAAGATCAGCTGATAGAAGCTTTGTCAAAAGTGAACAAAAACTTGATTGTCGTAAACATATCGGGTAATGCCGTTGCTATGCCTTGGGTGAAATCTGTGCCGTCTATTGTTCAGGCATGGTTTCTAGGCAGTGAAGCCGGAAGCGCCATTGCGTCTGTCCTTTTGGGAGATGTCAATCCTTCAGGTAAACTTCCTTTTACCTTCCCTGTTTGTCTGGAAGATGTTGGAGCTCATAAATTGGGTGAATATCCTGGTGTAAAGAGAGAGAACGAGAATATCTGGGATGCGAAATACAATGAAGGTATTTTTGTGGGTTACCGTTGGCTCGATAAGGAAAATATTAAGCCTTTGTTTGCCTTTGGACATGGATTAAGTTATACTCAGTTTGAATACGGCAAGGTTACGCTGGATTCTAAAGAAATGACTCAGGATGGAAAAATTGTTCTGACAGTCCCTGTTACCAATGTAGGCAAGAGAGAAGGAGCAGAAATCGTTCAGCTTTATATTTGTGATAAAAAGAGCTCACTTTCTCGTCCGGAAAAAGAATTAAAAGGTTTCTGTAAAGTCAAACTGGCTGCTGGAGAAACTAAAACAGTTTCTTTTACAATAGACAAATCGTCTTTGAGCTTTTTTGATGACAAGCAGCATAAATGGGTTGCAGAACCTGGAAAATTCGAGGCTGTTATAGCTGCTTCTGCGGAAGATATAAAGTCGAAAACCGTATTTGAATTGAAATAAGTTTTTAGTTAATCTTTGCAGATAAATATGTTCTTCCCTCTTTCGGCTTTGTGATGCGAAGCTGAAAGGGGGAAGTTTTTTTAAGGGAAGGGTTTAGTCTGCTCAAAATGGGAGTTTATTTTCTTTGTAACAGGATTAAAGCTGGAAGAGATGACTTTTAAAATTAGGTGCTAAAAAATACACAGTAAATTTTCAGCTATAAAAAGTTGTATATTGATTCGTGATATAGTTGTAGTATAGGGTATAACGGGTGGGTTGGAGGTAGAATTAAGTGTTGTTACGCAGAATTTTTATTTATTAAAAAAGATATTTTTTGAATTGAATCCGTTTCTGTTATTCATAGAAGCGGATTTTCTTTTTATGTACTTGCTTCTTGTTTATAATGTTGAATACTAGTGGTTTATAAAATGTGAAATACTATTCTGAATAGTTTCTTTCTTTTTTAGAATAGATATTTTTCCTTGTATTATATACCTTAAATTACTTTCGCGTTGATTGATTTTTACAATCTTAAATTTAATTTATGATTTAAACTTTTTATTTAATGTTTTATGAAAAACTTGATGCATGTAAAACATGGTGGTATCTATTGGATACTGAGTTTTATTCTGGGGCTATCGGCATGTAAAGATAGCATATCAGAAGAAGGGAATATCCCTTATGATCCAAGTCTTCCTGTTGCGATTACAGGTTTTACTCCAGATTCGGGAGCGGTAAAGACACAGATGGTTATTGAAGGTGAGAACTTTGGAACGGATACATCCTTGGTTAAGGTTTTCATTGGCGGTAAAAAGGCTGTATTGATAAGTGCGAAAAGTAACTTTATCTACTGTATGGTTCCTGCAAAAAGTTATGAAGGAACTGTATCCGTTACGGTTGGTGATCAAACAGCTACAGCTTCTGAGAAATTTCACTATAATAGAGAAATGATGGTCAGTACGCTGTATGGAAAAGTGCGTGATGATGGTAAATATGATGTGGTAGATGGAGCTTTTGATGAATCATTTATAAATTATTATGGTGTACAAGAACCTACATGGTTCTCGTTTAATCCGAATGATTCAACAGAACTTTATATGTCGCAGGATAACGGAAAACCAATTCGTATTTTTGATTTAGACGAGAAGGTTGTTCGTACAGGTTTGACGACCGGTGAAGCTGGTATTGGTCGTATGAGAACCCTTTCGTGGACTGCGGATGGTGATACATTGATAGTAGCCAGTGATGATGGCGGCGGCGGCGATAATGACAAGGATCGTAAGAGTGCGATTTATGTTACAAAAAATGGAAACGGAGAATTTAGAAATGCTGGAGTGTTAGCTGCCGGAAGACAGTGTAACGGAGTAGCAATTCATCCGGTTAACCATGAAATGTATTATAATAATTTCTCGAAAGGTGTACTTTATCGTTTCGACTATCATAAATGGGGAGTAGGACCTGAGAACTGTATGGCACATCGCGAATATATTACTACTATTCAAGATAATGAATGGGAGTTTAATATTGTGATTCATCCTAGTGGAGACTATGCTTATCTTGTTGTAATCAACCGTCATTATATCATGCGTATGAATTATGATAAAGCGAAAAAAACATTCGGTGTTCCTTACCTTATAGCTGGTGGAGTAGGTCAGAGTGCATGGGTAGATGGTGTAGGAGCTAACGCTCGTTTGAACTCTCCTTATCAAGGTGTCTTTGTTAAAAATCCGGAGTATGTAAAAGCTAATAAGAGTGACGTATATGATTTCTATTTTACAGATTCAGGTAACCATTGTGTTCGTGTGTTAACTCCGGAAGGTGTTGTTACAACGTATGCAGGTCGTGGTAGTGCAAATCTTAATAATGAGGCTAGGGGATATGTAGATGGAACACTACGTGGTGAGGCTCGTTTCAATAATCCTCGTGGATTGGCATACGATGAGCAAAATAATGTGTTTTATGTGGGGGATATGGATAATCATATTATCCGTAAAATTGCTATGGAGGATGAAGATAGTGCACATGAGTCGGATGAAGAGGAGATTAGTGCAGAGAATACAGTAAGTAATAAATGAAAAACACGGATAAAATGAAAAATATTATCACATTTCTTTTGGTGTTCTTCACCGCTACAACTGTTTGGGCTGAAAAAGTTATCGTATCGGGAACAGTTGTTGATTCAAATAAAGAGCCGCTGATAGGTGTAAACGTAACAGTAAAAGATGCTCCCGGACTGGGTACAATTACCGATATTGATGGTCGTTATCGGATTGAAATAGATGCATATAGCACTTTGTTGTTTTCATATATTGGATTTGATACTTATAAGGTATTGATCAAGGAAAACATGAAAGTGGTAAATGTCCAGATGAAGGAATCTTCGAATAATGTTATCGATGAAGTCGTTATTACAGGTACTGGTGCACAGAAAAAAATCAGTGTTACCGGTGCTATTACAACTGTCGGAGTAAAGGAACTTCAAACAGCTCCGGGCGGAAACTTGTCAAACGCCTTGGCAGGTAATGTTCCTGGTATTATGGCTATGCAGACTTCTGGTCAGCCGGGACAAAATACTTCTGAGTTCTGGATACGTGGTATCTCTACATTTGGTGCAAATACGTCTGCTTTGGTATTGGTTGATGGATTTGAGCGTGATTTGAATGATGTAAATATTGAAGATATTGAATCTTTCTCTGTATTGAAGGATGCCTCTGCAACAGCTATTTATGGTTCACGAGGTGCAAATGGTGTTGTATTGATTACGACTAAACATGGTGGTGCTGGTAAAATCAATATTGATGCGAAGGTGGAAACTTCTTATAATACCCGTACTATTACACCTGAATTTGCAGATGGTATTACCTATGCAAATATGATGAATGAAGCACGTATTACTCGTAACCAGGAACCTATTTACTCTCCAGGAGAATTGGAAATCTTGCGCAGAGGACTAGACCCGGATCTTTATCCGAATGTTGACTGGATGGGTATGCTGTTGCGTGACGGTGCTATGCAGTATCGTGCGAACTTGAACCTGAACGGTGGTGGATCTACTGCTAGATATTTCGTGTCTGTCAGCTATTTGCAGGAAAATGGTATGTATAATACGGATGAATCTCTCCGGAAGGACTATAATACCAATACAAATGCAGGAACATGGAATTATCGATTGAACACTGATATTGATATTACTAATACAACATTGTTGAAAGTTGGTGTGTCTGGATCATTAAGAAAATGGAATGAACCTGGATTATCTGGAGATATATGGAAATCTTTGATGTATCAGAATCCTATCAGTATTCCTGTTATGTATTCGAATGGTTATGTACCGGCTTATGGAACGGGAGAACAGACTAACCCATGGGTACTGGCTACTCAGACTGGTTATAAAGAACATTGGGAAAATACAGTTCAGACTAATATCACGCTGGAGCAGAAGTTGGATTTTATCACTAAAGGATTGAGATTTGTTGGACGCTTTGGCTTTGATACATGGAATAAAACGAATATTGACCGTATTAAATGGCCTAAACAGTGGAAAGCACAGCGTCAGCGTGATGAGTATGGAAACTTGGTATTTACTCAGGTTACAGACGAACAGCTGATGACACAGAGCAGTTCTTCTGAGGGTAACCGTAAAGAAGTATTCGAAGCTGAGTTACATTACGATCGTGCCTTTAATGAGCATCATATCGGTGGATTGGCTAAGTTTAATTATGATACTCAGGTAGCTACAGTAAATATTGGTGATGATATTAAGAATGGTATAGCCAGACGTCATATGGGATTGGCTGGACGTTTCAGTTATAACTGGAAGTTCCGTTATTTTGCTGATTTCAATTTTGGATACAATGGATCTGAAAACTTTGCCGATGGTCATAGATTCGGTTTCTTCCCAGCTTTTTCTGTAGCTTGGAATGTGGCAGAAGAACCATGGATTAAAAAAATAGCTCCTTGGTGTAATATGTTTAAGTTACGTTACTCTTGGGGTAAAGTAGGTAATGATAATTTAAATATTGGAGGTACTCAATATCGCTTCCCGTATCTTTACACAATTGGTGATGGAGGAAGCTATCAGTGGGGAGATTACTCCTACGATCGTAATTATGTCGGATTGAAATATACAGATGTAGCTTCTGTAGGAGCTACTTGGGAAGTTGCTACCAAACATGATGTGGGTGTAGACCTTTCACTCTTCAATGATAAGTTTACTGCAACAGTCGATTATTTCCATGAACAGCGAGATGGAATCTGGATGGAACGTAAATATCTGCCTGCTATTATTGGTCTTTCGGGTATCACTCCAAGGGCAAATGTTGGTAGCGTATTGTCTGAAGGTTTTGATGGTAATTTTGCATATCGCCAGAAAATAGGAAAAGTTGATATAACTGTACGAGGTAATATCACATATAGCAAGAATACTGTTCTGGAAAAAGATGAAGAAAACAATGTATATCCATACCAGATGGAAGAAGGTTATCGAGTAGATCAGGCTAAAGGATTGATAGCTTTGGGACTTTTCAAGGATTATGATGATATTCGTAATAGCCCGAAACAGGAATTTGGAACAGTACAGCCGGGAGATATTAAATATAAGGATGTAAATGGTGATGGTGTAGTAAATGATGGCGACCGTGTAGCTATTGGAGCTACTACCAGACCGAATATGATTTATGGTTTTGGTATTTCTGGTACATGGAAAGGATTTGACTTGAACGTTCACTTCCAGGGTGCAGGAAAGAGTTCATTCTTTATTGATGGTCCTACTGTCTATGCATTCAGTTCAGGTGAATGGGGTAATGTGCTGAAGGATGTGGCCGAATCTGACCGCTGGATTTCTGCTGACATATCAGGTAATCCTGCAACAGAAAACCCGAATGCAGAATATCCGCGTTTGTCATTTGGAGGAAACAGTAATAACTACCGTGCTTCTACATTCTGGTTGCGTGACGGTTCATATTTGCGTTTGAAGACATTGGAGTTTGGTTATACACTTCCCAAGCAGATTGTAAATAAAATCATGTTCAATAATATACGTGTATTCTTCCGTGGAAGCAATATTCTGACATTCTCTAAGTTTAAACTTTGGGATCCGGAATTGCATAGCTCAACAGGTACAGAATATCCATTGTCTAGAAGCTTAACATTTGGTTTAACTGTTAATATTTAATCTTGTCTTATGAAAAATAAATATCTATTATATTCTGCACTTTTTTTGCTCTCAATGTCTTCTTGCGAAGATAAACTGGATGCAGACCGGTACTTTGGAGATCGTATGACTATCGAAAAGGTGTTTGCCGACCGTGATTATTCAGAAAGATGGTTATCTGATGCTTACTCACATCTTGTAGGTGTCAATGCAGATGTATCAAGTAAGGGTTTTACGATGTATTGCTTTGCAGATGATATGTATTTTGGTGACCGTGATGATAAATATAAAAAATGGAAGAATGGTGAGTATGATGAAGGATGGGAACAAGGCCCATGGGGAGAATGCTATACCGGTATCTACCAAGCTTCAGTTTTTATACATAATATAGATCGTAATACAAAATTTACAGAAGAAGAACGTGCTGACTATAAGGCACAGGCTCGTTTTGTACGTGCCTATTATTATTGGCTGTTGTTGCGTAAATATGGACCTATACCTATTATGCCTGATGAGGGTATGGATTTTACACAAGAGTATGAAGATTTGGCTGTAGCACGCTCCAGCTATGATGAAGTGGCTAATTTTATTGCATCAGAAATGCAAATTGCAGCAAAAGACTTACCATTGGAGAGAGGTCCTTTAGCAATCGCTCGTCCTACTCGAGGAGCAGCTCTGGCTGCACGTGCTAAAGTATTGCTGTATGCTGCGAGCCCTATTAATAATCCTCATCCGAGTGATACTGAAAAATTCAGTGATATGGTAAACTTCGATGGAAAACATCTGATTGCACAGGAGTATGATGAAACTAAATGGGCAAGAGCTGCAGCTGCTGCCCTTGATGTGATGGAATTACCTGGAAATCAGGCTAACGGGAAAAGATATGACCTTTATCACTTGGGAAGACGTACTTCTGGTTCTGTTGGATATCCTGTGACGATTGAACCGTATAAGGATGGAGATTTTTCTGAGCATACTTGGCCTGATGGATGGCAGGATATTGATCCGTTTGAATCTTATCGCTCATTGTTTGACGGAGAAGTAAGTGCTTCTGATAATTATGAGTTGATTTTTACACGTGGTCAGAACCAGTCTTCAGAAGGAGTTGATATAATGGTAGTACACCAATTGCCTACTAGTGCGACCGGTTGGAATACGCATGGTTTGACTCAAAAAATGTGTGATGCCTATTACATGAATGACGGCTCGGATTGTCCTGGAAAAGACCTTGAAATAGGAGGTGCTAATGGTACTGTACGTGAAACGGGATTTGTTGATGAAACAAATCAGGAAAACTATCCGGAATTGGGTGAACATCGTATTGGCGTTTCTTTACAGTATGTGCAGCGTGAACCACGATTCTATGCTTCAGTCGCTTATAATGGATCAACCTGGTTCTTGCTGAACGAATCGAATGATGCGAACAGAAATCAGCAGGTCTTTTATTATCGTGGTATGGGTAATGGATATAACAATAATAATGCTTTCTGGTTGCGTACCGGTATTGGCGTTAAAAAGTTTGTACACCCTTATGACACTCATGAAAATAGAGATGGGGGAAAGATACGTCAAAAGGCAGAACCTGCCATTCGTTATGCTGAAATATTATTGATTTATGCTGAGGCTTTAAATGAGCTTGATGGGGCACATAATATAGAGTCATGGGATGGAAGCAAGACTTATACCATAAAGCGTGATATAAATGAAATGAAAAAAGGTATTCGTCCTATCCGTTGCCGTGCTGGTATTCCGGACTATACAGCTGCCGAATATGCAAGTAAAGATTTGTTCCGGGAAAAAATTAAACGGGAACGTATGATTGAGCTGATGGGAGAAGGACATAGATATTATGATTTGCGCCGATGGAAAGATGCAGAAAAAGAAGAATCTCAACCTATTTATGGCTGCAATACGTTGATGACAGAGCAGTATAAAGATTTGTTCCATACTCCGGTAGTGGTACCTTCGTTGCCTACTAACTTTTCACGGAAAATGTATTTCTGGCCTATTAGTCATAGTGAATTAAAACGTAACCGTTTATTGACTCAGAATCCAGGATGGACATATAATGATTAATTAACTATAAACAGAAAAATAATGAAAAAGATATATTCTTATATTATTCTATTGCTTGTTTCATTTTGTTGGGTTTCCTGCAATAATGAATGGGAAGATGAACAGTACGAGCAGTATGTATCGTTTAAGGCCCCCATTGGTTCTAATGGCGTAACTGATATTTATATTCGCTATAAGAAAGATGGAAAGGTTACCTATCAGCTTCCGGTTATCATAAGTGGTTCAACCTTTAATGAGAAAGATTTGAATGTGAAGGTCGAAGTAGATAATGATACGTTGGGAATCTTGAATAATGAACGTTTTGGCCGTGAAGATTTATATTTCTTACAGCTTACACCTGAGCATTATAATTTTCCTGGTACAGTAAATGTACCGCAGGGAGTTTCTGTTACCACATTGCCTATTGATTTTGACCTTACGGGAATTAATATGGTTAGAAGCTGGGTCTTGCCTCTGACCGTTGTAGATGAGCCGGGAACATATCTTGGTCATCCTCGTAAGAATTATGCCAAGGCTTTGTTGAACATTAAGCCGTTTAACGATTATTCTGGTACATATAGTACAACTACTTTGCAAACATTTATTTCGAATGAAGATGGTAGTTACGATCAAGCCAATCCGATTGTGAGAAATACTCGAACAGGACAGGTGGTAGATGAAAATACTATTTTCTTTTATGCCGGTGCCATGGAAGAGGACTTGATAAATCGTGAAGATTATAAGGTAAACTTTTACTTTAATCCTGAAACAAAAATGGTTGAACTGTCTACTAAAAATGAAAACCTGAAATTGGAGCAGTTAAAGAAAGACCAGGCAGCATATACCATTGCAGAGATTATGGATGAAGAACTTCCTTATTTGAAACACAGATATGTAATATTTAATATTGAATATACATTTGTCGATTATACATCTGTTGAGGGTAGAGAAATCCCATATCATGTAAAAGGAACAATGACTCTTGAACGTAAGATTAATACTCAGATTCCTGATGAAGATCAAGCTATTGAATGGTAAAGTTTTCATTATCATCATATAAATAATTTTTTTAATAGCGGATTTAATTGTTTTGAACTGTAAATTCTATTTTTTGAACAATTATTTCCGCTATTTTTTATCATTACGGCATACTTTTGCATCATAGGATTGAAAGATTTACAAAATGACTTTGAATCGGTTGTGGATTCAATCGGTTGTTTTTTTAGAAACAAGAACATTAATTAATTTAATACCAAAATAAGTAAAAACAATGAAGAAACTTACAGCTACAACCTTGTTTGCTATGGGGCTGTTTGCCCAGCTTCAGGCAACAGATTTATTTACTCCTGTACAAAAAACAGATTTAAGACTTCCTTCTGTGCCTTTGATAACTTCTGATCCTTATCTTTCTATTTGGTCGCCTTATGATAAGTTAAATGAAGGTACAACCAGACATTGGACTAATGATGAAAAATCACTTATTGGTGCTGTGCGTGTAGATGGAAAAGTGTATCGTTTCATGGGAAAACAGGCACTTGAATCTTTATTGCCTATGGCCGGAAGTGAAGAATGGGAAGGTAATTATACTTTTGATACACCTCAAGGTGAATGGACAGCTGTGAATTATAATGCCGAAGGCTGGAAAAAAGGAAAGGGAGCTTTCGGTACAAATGACATGCCTGTTGTACGAACAAGCTGGAATACGAAAGATATTTGGGTACGTCGTGAGTTTAATTTGAATGATGTTCCGGCAGATACTCCTATTTATCTTAAATACTCACACGATGATGTCTTTGAATTGTATCTCAATGGAGAAAAACTAGTTGCTACCGATTATTCATGGAAGAATAATGTTGTTTTGGAATTATCAGACAAGGTACGTGCTAAAATGCGCGAAGGAAAGAATGTCATCGCTGCACATTGCCATAATACAACCGGAGGAGCGTATGTCGATTTTGGATTATATACAACTAATAAAGAAACAGCCGGATTTGAAAATATCGCTATACAAAAGTCGGTAGACGTATTGCCAACTCAGACTTATTATACTTTTACATGTGGACCGGTAGAGCTGGATGTTGTATTTACTGCTCCTATGTTGATTGATGATCTTAATTTGATTTCTACTCCTATCAACTATATCTCTTATCAAGCTACATCTACTGATAAGAAAAATCATGATGTTCAAGTTTATATTGAGACAACTCCACAGCTTACTATTAATGAGATGACTCAGCCAACCAGAGCACAAGTTATTAAGAAAAACGGAATCAGTTATGTGCAGGCTGGTAGCATCGATCAGCCTATTACAGGTCGTAAAGGCGATTTGATTTGCATAGACTGGGGATATGCTTATTTGGCAGGTAATAATGGTGCCAATACTTCTGTGAGTTTGGGCGACTATGTCGACATGAAGGCTGTTTTTGCAAGTAAAGGTGAATTGATGCCTGGACAAAATGAGGTAGTTACGCGTAATGCCGATGAAATGCCGGCTATGGCTTATTCTGAAGATCTGGGAAATGTTTCATCTACAGGAAAGAGTGGCTTCATGATGATCGGATACGATGACGTATATTCAATCGAATACATGTATGAACGTCGTATGGCATATTGGAAACATGATGGCAAGGTTTCTATTTTTGATGCGTTTGAACGTGCAAAACAAAATTATCAGAATGTAATGGAACGTTGCCGTGATTTTGATGCTATGATCATGAAAGATGCAGAGAAAGCTGGAGGTAAAAAATATGCTGAAATTTGTGCTGCTTCATATCGTCAGGTAATGGCTGCTCATAAATTGTTTACCGACAAAGAAGGTAATTTAATGTTCTTCTCTAAAGAAAACAACAGTAATGGATGTATTAATACTGTAGATTTAACATATCCTTCTGCTCCTTTGTTCCTTGCTTATAATCCTGATTTGCAAAAAGCAATGATGACAAGTATTTTCGAATATAGTGCAACTGGCAGATGGAATAAACCTTTCCCTGCTCATGATTTAGGAACTTATCCTATTGCTAATGGTCAGGTTTACGGAGGTGATATGCCGATAGAAGAAGGTGGTAATATGGTTATTCTGGCTGCTGCTATAGCTAAAGCTGAAGGTAACGCAAATTATGCTAAAAAGTACTGGGATTTACTTACTATCTGGACTGATTATTTGGTTGAATATGGTCAGGATCCGGAAAACCAGCTTTGTACAGATGACTTTGCAGGACATTGGGCACATAATGCCAATCTTTCTGTAAAAGCTATTATGGGAGTTGCCGGATATAGTGAAATGGCTAAGATGCTGGGCCTGAATAATGTGGCAGACGAGTATGCAGAAAAAGCAAAGAAGATGGCTCAGAAATGGATGGAAATGGCAGGAGAAAACGATCATTATCGTTTAGCTTTCGACCGTGCTAATACTTGGAGTCAGAAATATAATATGGTTTGGGATAAAATGTGGGGATTGAATATTTTCCCAGGTGTTATCGATAAGGAAATCAACTATTATCTGACAAAACAAAATGCTTTTGGTCTGCCTTTGGATAGCCGTAAGGAATATACTAAGTCCGACTGGATTATGTGGACTGCTGCAATGGCTTCTGATATGGAAACTTTCCAGAAGTTTGTTGATCCTTTGTATAAATATATCAATGAAACTCCTTCTCGTGTTCCTATCAGTGACTGGCATCATACAGATAGCGGAGAATGGGTAGGATTCCGTGCTCGTTCTGTAATAGGTGGATACTGGATGAAAGTCCTGATGGATAAAATGTTGGTAAAATAATCTCATCTGTTATTCTTAAAAAAAGTCTGTATAAATTCTGTTTTGATAACTTATCATGGAGTTTATACAGACTTTATTGTTTGAAAAATACTTTTTTCATTATAATGTATTGTTAATCTTGATATTTCGATAATATTTATGAAGAAGAAATTTCAAATACTGTTTTTATTCTTGTTTGTGGGCCTTTCTTTATGTATGGCCAAAAAGGTATCGGTGGTATACCCTCGAGTTGAAATGCAGGAGAATCCTTTAGGAATAGATCTTAAAAATCCTCATTTTTCATGGCAGCTGGCATCTGATGTAAAAGATGTAAAACAAATGGGGTACGAAATTCAGTTAGCTGCTGATTTGCGTGACCTTAAACGTGGCGATAATCTTATTTGGGAATCAGGTTTGGTTCAATCGGATAAAATGCAGATTGAGTATGAAGGATTGCCAATGCAGTCATGCGAAGAATATTATTGGAGAGTTCGTGTGCAGACAAATCATGGAATGAGTAGTTGGAGTGCGGTTCAACGATTTTCTACTGGAATGTTGCATGCCGAAGACTGGCATGCTAAATGGATTGGTGAAAATGCAATGTCAAATTCCGGAGAGTCACAGACGGAACTTCATACACGGCTGGCTGCCAGATATTTGCGAAAAGACTTTCAGGCTTCGTCTCATATCGATCGTGCAACGCTTTATATTAGTGGATTAGGATATTATCAGGCTTTTCTGAATGGGAAAAGTGTGAGTGAAGATTTACTTACTCCTTCCATTACATTTTATTCTGAAACAGTATATTATAATACGTATGATGTTACTGATTTATTGCAGGAAGGGGATAATGCCTTGGGAGTTATCCTCGGTAATGGACGATATTTTTGGGTGAGAGGAAGTGGAATGGAAGGATTTGGTCTGCCTCGTTTATTGGCGCAACTAGAAATAGAATACACTGATGGTAGCAAGAAAATCATAGCTTCGGATGAAACCTGGAAAGTTACATCGAAAGGACCTATTGTCGCAAATAATGAGTTCGATGGAGAAGAGTATGATATGAAGAAAGAATTGCCTGGGTGGAACTTGAACGGATATGATGATTCTACATGGAAGAACGTGGATATAATGTCCGTTCCATGCAAACGATTGTTAGCCCAGCCATCTCCGTCAGTTGCCATTATGGAACGCATTCATCCGTCATCGGTTACTCGACTGGCATCAGGAAAAGTCTTGATAGATATGGGACAGAATATGGTAGGCAGACTGAAAGCATCTTTTAAAGGAAAAGCAGGGCAAAAAGTTGTTATGCGTTTTGCTGAAATCATTAATCCTGATAGTACATTGTATGTAGCTAATTTACGTTCGGCGAAAGCTACCGATATTTTTACTCCTTCTGTTGATGGCTATTTTTCTTGGGCACCAGTTTTTGTTTATCATGGTTTCCGCTATGTTGAAATCGATGGTGTGGAAGGAGATCCTGATATCAAAGATTTTGTTGGTGAGGTTATGTATGACAGAATGCAGCAGACAGGACATTTCGAAACTTCAGATTTTATTATCAATCAGATTTTCAAAAATGCTTATTGGGGCATTAGAGGAAACTATCATAATATGCCGACAGACTGTCCTCAACGGGATGAACGCCATGGATGGCTTGGTGATCGTGCAACCGGCTGCTGGGGGGAAAGTTTTGTATTTGATAATGCGTTGTTATACCGCAAATGGTTGCAGGACATAGAAGAATCCCAACGTGAGGATGGTGTAATTTCAGCCGTATCTCCTCGTTTTTGGACTATTTATGCAGGAGATGTGACATGGCCGTCTGTTTATATCTTAGCAGCCGAAATGCTGTATCGTCATTATGGAGATGCTACTGCTATCGTAAAACATTATGATTCGATGAAACGCTGGGTAGAGTATATTTACAAGAACTCAATGAAAGACGGACTTGTGGTTCGTGATGAGTGGGGCGACTGGTGTATGCCTCCAGAAGCTCCGGAATTGATTCACTCTCAAGATCCGATGAGAAAAACTGATGGGGCGATTTTAGGTAGTACTACATTTTATGGATTGTTGTATAAAATGATTGATTTTGCTCGGATATCAGGTCATTCGGAAGATATTGACAATTATAAGACACATGCTGAGGCCTTGAAGAAAGCATATAATAAACGCTTTTTCAATTATGAAACTGCCCAGTATGGAAATAATTCAGTTACGGGAAATTTGTTGTCTCTTCGTTATGGGTTAGTACCGGATGGTTACGAAAAACGTGTTTTTAGTAATGTCGTCGAAAAGACTGAAAAAGATTGTAAAGGGCATGTCAGCACAGGAGTTGTAGGAATACAGCATTTAATGAGGGGACTGACAGAACATGGTAGAGAAGATCTTGCTTATAAAATTGTGACTAATACAGACTATCCTAGCTGGGGATATATGATTGAAAAAGGAGCTACTACAATTTGGGAATTATGGAATGGAGACACAGCAGCACCTGATATGAACTCGGCCAATCATGTTATGCTTCTAGGTGACTTGCTGATATGGTATTATGAAAACCTTGCAGGCATAAAAAATTCAAAAGAATCTGTTGGATTCCGTCATATTGAGATGAAGCCATGTTTTCCGGACGGACTGGACTATGTCAATGCTTCTTATCAGTCTGTGTCTGGTAAAATTGTTAGCAACTGGACTAGAACTGAAGGACGTTTTTCGTGGAATGTTACTATTCCTGCTAACTGTTCTGCAACGTTGTATATTCCTTTATCTCTACATCCTGAAAAACCAGAAATGGCAAAAGCTCATAGTATACAGTGTGAAGGGGATAATTGGATAATTGAATTAGGCTCTGGAAACTATTGCTTTAAAAGTGACATGTAATAAAATTTTCAATGAAAGGTTAGATTTTTTTCTTTTCTGAATAATTTTTGCGTGTCAGGCTCGTTTCTTTTCCTCATCTTTGTAAAAGAGTTGTTAATATAACAGCATAAAAGGAGTGTAAATATCTCTTTTTATGCTGTTGATCCTTATTTTATAATTTTATTATTATGAAAACAAAAATATGGGCATCTATTGTTTTGTCTTTTGTGGCATATGGGGGAGTGGCACAAAATAGATATCACAATCCGATAATAGATGAAAGTTTGCCTGATCCTACCGTAATTCGTGCCTCTGATGGAACTTTCTGGCTTTATGCTACGGAGAATATCCGTAATCTGCCGATTTATCGTTCTACAAACTTAGTCGACTGGAGTTTTCAGGGAACTGCCTTCACTGATAATACACGTCCGCATTTTGTACCTAATGGAAGCCTTTGGGCACCCGATATCAATCTGATTGATGGAAAATATGTCTTGTATTACTCAATGTCTACATGGGGTGGCGAGTGGACTTGTGGAATTGGAGTTGCTACTTCTGATTCTCCTCAAGGACCGTTCGAAGATCATGGGATGCTTTTTCGAAGTAATGAAATAGGAGTCAGAAATAGTATCGATCCTTTTTACATAGAAGATGGAGGCAAAAAATACTTGTTTTTTGGAAGTTTTCATGGAATTTATGCTGTAGAGTTATCGGATGATGGATTGTCTTTGAAAGAAAATACCCGCCCGTTACGAGTTGCAGGTGATGCGTACGAAGGTACTTATATCCATAAAAGGGGAAAATATTATTATTTGTTTGCTTCAATCGGTCGTTGTTGCGAGGGGTTGAAAAGTACTTATACGACGGTAGTTGGAAGGTCTGAGTCTTTGATGGGACCCTATTGGAATAAAGAAGGCCGGTCAATGCTTGACAATCAGCACGAAATATTAATCAAGGGTAGTACTAATTTTGTTGGAACGGGGCACAATTCAGAGGTTATAACTGATAAAAAAGGACAGGACTGGCTGTTTTATCATGCTGTAAAAGTTGCCGATCCTGAAGGGCGGGTATTGATGCTCGATCCGTTACAATGGAAAGATGGTTGGCCTGAGGTAGAAAATAGTATTCCTTCAGATAGTCATGATAGTCCTGTTTTTTAATCAGGCATGTATAATTTATAAAGTATGATTGGATAATCTATGATTTTAAAACGATTTTTTTACGCTGCTGTACTGTTTTTATGTTTGCCAGGTATAGCATCATCACAAAATAAGGGAGATAAGAAAAACGGAAATCCGATATTTGCTGGCTGGTATGCCGATCCGGAAGGTATTATATATGGAGATACATTCTGGGTATATCCTACTCTTTCTTTACTATATGGTGAAGATGTTGAAAAATACGGTCAGGATTTAAAACGAGAGACAGATGCAATCAATCAGGAGTATAATCTTCAGACGCATTTTGATGCTTTTTCTTCCAAGGATCTGGTTCATTGGGTTAAGCATCCGGAGGTCTTGTCGATAACAAATGTAAAATGGGCAAAATATGCTCTCTGGGCTCCATCGGTAATTCAGGCTAACGGGAAATATTATTTGTTTTTTGGTGCAAATGATATACAGAACGAGAAGCAAAAAGGAGGTATAGGTGTAGCTGTTTCGGATTCTCCGGCCGGACCGTATAAAGATGCTTTAGGAAAGCCACTGATTGATAAAATCATAAATGGTGCTCAGCCTATTGACCAGTTTGTTTTTCGTGATGATGATGGTAGTTATTACATGTATTATGGTGGCTGGAAACATTGTAATGTCGTGAAGCTTCGCTCTGATTTATTAGGTCTGGAGCCTTTTGAGGATGGAACAATGTATCGTGAAGTTACGCCTGAACAATATGTGGAAGGACCGTTTATGTTGAAAAGAAATGGCAAATATTATTTTATGTGGTCAGAAGGAGGATGGGGAGGTCCTGATTACAGTGTTGCTTATGCTATTGCCGATTCTCCAATGGGACCATTTAAAAGAATTGGAAAAATCCTTCAGCAAGATCCACAAGTAGCTACCGGAGCCGGACACCATTCTGTCATACAAATCCCGGGTAAGGATGAATATTATATCGTATATCATCGTCGTCCTTTGGACTGTAACCGTATTAATGAACGTCAAGTTTGCATTGATAAGATGGAGTTCGATGAGAATGGTTACATTAAACCTGTGAAGATTACTTTTGAAGGAGTTGCTCCTGTTAAATTGACAAAGTAAATATTTTGATTATAAGATAAGCCATGAAAAAACTGTCATTACTTATTTTTCTGGCAGGCTTTTTGAGCTTTGCCAAAGCAACCAATTATGCAGATTATGTAAACCCGCTGGTCGGCACTCAGTCTAC
>ULPZ01052439.1_pt1 | contig 43046 bp, 34 predicted proteins | sample 1953991 | NCBI WGS metagenome assembly ULPZ01 (sample SAMEA4835642, study PRJEB28245) | human gut metagenome | biome: gut microbiome; material: fecal sample | place: Denmark | collected 2008
ACTTTGAACTTGATTAACATATCTTAAGAGACACTAGTGACTTATAAACTTAAAAAAGGCAGAGTAACAGCGGTTATTTTGTTTTAGGCGGCGGCCGGAGGTGTGTAAAAGCATCTTCGGCCGTTTTTTGTTCAATAATAATTCTGTATTGCATAAAATGATGCGTATTTTGTGCAATAAAGATTGTTTTTTGACTAAAAAAGAGTAATATTGCATTGGAATAACACTAAGAGAGATGAAGACAGTCATTCTAAACCAACGTAAAGAACGCGATGAACTGCTGTCACGTTCCTATCTGATGCGTCGGACAGTTCAGGATACAGACGTATTATTGGGCAGCCATCTAATCAAATTGATAACAGGTCCGCGGCGGGTAGGTAAATCTACGCAGGCTTTATTGATGCTGCGGGACAAGAATTTTGCTTACTTGAACTTCGATAGTTATCAGTTGCTGGAGGCCTGGGATGCGAATCTTGTCATGCGGATGCTGGATGATGTATATCCGGGTTATGAATATATTCTGTTGGATGAGGTTCAGAACCTTGACGCATGGGATTTGTGGGTTAGTGAACTTTATAGGATGGGGAAGAATCTTGTAATAACAGGTAGCAATGCCCGAATGCTCAGTAGTGAGATGGCTACAGTATTGACGGGCAAGTATCTTCAAGTGGAAATGCTGCCATTTAGTCTTGAAGAGTTTTTTGACTGGAATAAACTGGAACTGCGTATGCTGAAGCTTGAACATAAAACAGAATCTCTGGTGTTGGCAGATGACTATTTGAGAAATGGTGGTTATCCGGAAGTGGTTGCTTCACGGCCATTGACCCGCAGTTATCTGGATACGTTGTTTGATTCCATTATATGGAAAGATGTGGCCAAACGTCATAATGTTCGGAATGTGACTGATTTGAATGACCTTGCCATGTATCTTGTATCGAACTTTTGTAATCCTGTCAGTGCCAATGAGCTGACAGCGGAGCTTGGTTTCTCCAGTGTCAATACGACCAGGAAATATATGGACTATCTGCATGAACCATATCTTTTCTATTATCTGTCGCGTTATAACAATAAACTGAAATTGATGAAAAAAGCTCCAAGAAAAGTGTATGTAGTTGACAATGGATTTGTTGAGTCCAAGGCTTTTTCCTTGAGTGACAATCTGGGACGATTGCTTGAGAATCAGGTTTTCATAGAACTCGTACGACGAGGTTTTGATGTTGAAAAGACCATATTCTATTATCGTTCAAGGAATGATAAGGAGGTTGACTTTGTACTTCGTGAAGGTACTCGTGTCTTGCGTCTTGTCCAGGTATGTTATGATTTGAGTAGTCCTAAAACAGAGAAGCGGGAAGTGGACAGTATTGTTGAATGTGCCGGAGAACTGAAGTGTGATAATCTAGTTATTGTAACCTATAATGATAAACGTACGATAGAGAAAGACGGTTACAAGATAGATATAGTGCCAATCACGGTGTTTTAGGAAAAGAACTGTATGACCAGCTGGCAAGCAGGCTTGGGAGATTAAGCCCAATAGGAATCAAAGGTTAACCGCTAACTGAGTACTGCAGGGTGGGGAAGCTTGCTGTTAGGCGGAAATAGCGGCCGGAGGTGTGTAAAAGCATCTTCGGCCGTTTTTTGTTTCTGGAGGGATTTGGATAATTGGGGATTGTTGCGTATATTTGTGTAGAATGTAAAAAGAATGCAGTCATGAGATATTTGAACCCGAAAGCTGATTTGACCTTTAAGAAGGTGTTTGGCGAGCATCCGGACCTGATACGGAGCTTCCTGAATGCGTTGTTGCCGTTTGAGACTCCCGAAGAGGAGATAGACGAACTGGAATATCTGCCGGCGGAATTGGTGCCGGAAACGCCGATGAAGAAGAACAGCATTGTGGACGTGCGGTGTCGTGACAGGAAGGGACGGCAGTTTATTGTGGAGATGCAGATGCTGTGGTCGCCGGCATTCATGCAGCGTGTGCTGTTTAATGCTTCGAAGGCTTATGTGCGTCAGTTGGGCGGACGTGAGAAGTATGAGCTGTTGCAGCCGGTGTATTCGTTGAACCTGGTGAATGATGTGTTTGAACCGGACGTGGAGGAGTATTATCATGACTACCGTATCGTGTGTATGGAGCACACGGAGAAGGTGATTGACGGCCTTCGTTTTATCTTTGTGGAGTTGCCCAAGTTCAAGCCGCATTCGTTTCATGAGAAGAAGATGCAGGTGCTGTGGCTGCGTTACCTGACGGAAATAGACGAGCATACACGCCAGATTCCGCAGGAATTGCTGGATAATCCTGACATCAGGAAAGCCGTAGGTCAGATAGAAGAATCGGCATTCAGCGATGCCCAGTTATGGGGATATGATGACTTCTGGGATGCAGTGAGAGTGGAGAATACGCTGATTAGTGATGCTGTGCATAAAGGTATGGCTCAGGGTATGGCTCAAGGTATGGCTAAAGGTATGGAGCAAGGTATGGCTCAAGGCATGGCTCAAGGTATGGCTCAAGGTATGGCTCAGGGTGAAGTTCAAGGGCGTCAGAATGAACGCTTGGAGATGGCTCGGCGTATGAAAGGTGATGGCCTGCCAATAGAGGTAATAGCTAAATATACACAGCTGACAGAGGAGGAGATAAAGGGAATTTGAGGCTGTTAGAAGCGTATGCAGACTATGAACTGAAGAAGTGTGAATACCTGCAGGTTACGGGTAGATAGAATAACGCTTATGTAATGAGAAATCCACAGCCACTCTCCGGCTTTCGGGCGGGGGATGCGTGCTGTGGATTTTTTTGTTTGTTGCCTGCCGGCAGGCGAGGACTGCGGACGGCAGGATGGCCGGTTGCCGGCAGAGGCTTTCTGTCGGGTTAGTCGGCCAGCATATCGGCTATGTGCTCCAGGAAGATACTGCGTATGGGCCGGAGTTCGCCCAGTCCTCTCATCAGTACGCTGACGGTGTAGCCTTCCTTCTCCAGCGCGTCTTTCCATGTTCCGGCAATGTCTTCCTTGGTGTGGTTGCCGCATACCAGAAGCAGGGGGACGAGGGTGACTTTCCGGGCTTGGCTTGCCTTCAGTTGACGGGTTGTAGCTGTCAGGTCGGGGTATCCTTCGATGGTGCTGACGTGGATGTGGTTTTTGCCGTCGGCCTTTAGCATGTAGTCGAGCATGGCATACGTGGCGGTGCTGGGGAGTTGGTTGCCGTGGCCAATGTAGACGATGGCTTCGTTCTGGCCGGTTGGCTGGTTGTCGGTCAGGATGCTGATGACTTTCCGGCAGTCGGCAGTGGAGTAGAGTAGCGGATTGCCCACTTCGATTTTCCGGAAGAACTGGCTGACGCTTGCCGCATCGTGGCGGACAGAGGCCATTTCGCCGCCTTCTATCAGGGTGGTGCTTTGTACGTAGACGGTGTCGAAGCCCTCGGCCCTGAGCTTGAGCAGGGCTTCGAGAGGGCTGTCTTTGTGGACGCCTTGCCGGGCCATGCGCTTTCTGACGATGGGTGAGATGTAGGCTTCGCGTACCTCCAGATGGGGGAAGGCTGCCTGTGCCTCGCGGGTAATGACATCGAGGGTGCGGGTGCGTGTCTCGGCATCCGAACTGCCGTAGTGGGTAATGAGCAATGCTGCTGTCTTGTTCTGGGCCTGTAGGCTGAAAAGGTTTGCGCACAGGAGTGTGAGCAGGAAGAATAAATGTTTCATAGGTTTGTTATGATGGATTTAATATGGATTTATCCTTTGAGTTTGATGACCATGCTTACTACTATGTAGCGGCCGGGTGAATAGAGGGTGAAGTTGTGGTTGAGCGGACGGTTGTCTTTCTTGTTGAAGAGGTTGTCAATGCCGATGCCGGGTTCCAGGATGAAGTGGCGAAAACCGTCGAAGGTGTGTCGGGTATGCAGGTTCCAGATGCCGTATCCCGGGGCATCGCCGTCAGCGTCGCCCGGATAATAGACTTTGCTCTGCAAGCGGCCGTTGAGGTTGATGCTGAGGGTATAGTAGTTCCAGGTGTGCATGTAGTTGCCGGTAATGTTGGCCGTGTGTCTCACACTGCGGTTGATGTTCTGCCAGGTGCCGTCGTCGTTCAGGCCGCGGGCGTATGCATAGTTGTAGTTGCCGGTCAGCGTGAGGCCGCGTAGGGGTGAGGCGCTGAGGTTTACTTCAAAGCCCTTGACATGTGCCTTGTTGAAGTTGTAGTATTCCTTGATGCTGAGTGTCTTGGTAGACGAGAGGTCGTTGATTTCGGGGAACTCCTGCCGCAGGGCTTCCTGCCGTTCGGCTGTCATGTTGTCAAACTTGGTGCTGGATGAGGTTACCATGTTGTCCACATAGTTCAGATAGCCGGTTATGGATGCACTGTGGCGGCGGGTGCGGTATTCCAGGTTGACGGAATAGTAGTTGCTGTGCTCGGGGTTCAGGTTCGGATTGCCCAGTGAGATGGTGCTTTTGCCTCCGTGGCTGGGCTTGAACATGTGGTAGTAGAGCTCGTCGATGCCGGGGGCACGGAATCCGGCGGCATAGGTGGCACGGGCGTTGAAGTTGCCAATGTTGTACATGGCAGCTACTTTGGGGGTGAGGCGACCGCCCGTTTGTTCGTGCTGGTCGTAGCGCAGGCCGGCTATACCGGTGAAGTGCTCCCACAACTTCACCTCATGCTGTCCGTAGACTGACATTGTATATACGCCTTTGTCCAGTTCGGAGTCGGGACGGCGGAGGGTTTCGCGGCGGTAGTCGGCACCGAAGACGGTAGTGCTGTTGGTCGTGAAACCGAAGATGCCTTTCAGCTCGGCATCGTGGAATTTCTGCAATTTGGTCAGTGCATAGTCGCCGGGAAGGTAGTTGCCGGAGGCTACGGTGTATTTGTAGCGCGAGGCATAGTTGTTGCCCGAATAGTCGAATTGCAGACTGTTGCGCTGGCCAAACTTCAGCTTGGCACCTCCTCCCCAGTTGTAACCTTCATAGTGGGTATTGTATTTGTTGCCTCCGTCTATGCCGTCGCGGGGCACAGGACGGTTGTTCAGTCGCCAATAGTAGCCTCCGGTGGCGTAGAAGGTCAGGCAGTCGGTGGCGTCGTAGGTGAATTTCTGGGTCAGGTTGTTGGAACTGTAGGCCAGGGAAAGCTGGTCGAGTGTAGGTTCGAGTTCCCCGTCGTTGTCGGTCATTGTATTGTTTTGCCATCCGTCGGAGTGCTCATACTGGTAAGTGGTATAAGAGCCTATCTTGCCTTGGGCAATGTTCAGGCTCAGACCTTGTGAGAGCTGGTTCTTGCCTGTGTAGCGGCTGCTGGAAGTAAATGAGACCTCGTCGCGCGGTTCGTCGGTAATGATGTTGATGACACCGCCAATGGCATCGGAGCCGTAGAGCGAGGAAGCGGCGCCGCTCAGGACTTCGATACGTTTCACACGCGTCATGTCAATCTGGCCTATGTCTATGTTGCCGCTGATGTCGCCGGTCACCTTGCGTCCGTTGACCAGCAACAGTACATACTTGTTGGAAAGTCCGTTCATCGTCAGGTATGAACCCATGGCGTTGGGCGAAAAGGAGAGCGCAGGCACCATCATGGTCATGGCCTGCTGGAAGTTGCTGATGCCGGCCTGCTTCAGTTCTCTGGCAGTGATGACAGAGACGGGAGCAGGTGTGTTCTTCAGCCGTTGGTGGGTGCCGGTACCGGTAACTACAACCGGGTTTAGTTCGAAGGTTTCCCGGGTAATGTCGCGTGTGGCGAGGGTGTCGTTCTGGGCACAGACGGCAGATGTGAGCACAGTGCCCAGCAATAGCATGGAATAAAGTTTTCTTTTCATGGTTGCTGTTTCTTGTTTTGGTTTTCACCGCAAAGGTAGACAGCTGTACCGGAAAGGAAAATACGCACAAATAGGTATAAAAAGCGTTAAAATCCTAACTATATGGTATTGCCTGCTTCCTGTTTTCTTTGAATAAAAGGAAGGGGAAGATGAGAAAAAGCAGGATAGGGAATGGAGAGGGAAGAGGGGCGGGCATGAAGTGGGGAACATAAGACCATGGCCTGCGCAAGGGGATGCTTGAGACCCGGTAAGTGCAGAAGAAAGTTGCAAGGATGGAACTGCCTGTGGCTGCACTTACCGGGCTGTGTTGTCTTATGGTTTGCCCAGTGCTTGTTCGGCCAGGGCCAGAGTTTCGGGTTTGCCTATGTCGAACCATTGTGCACCGTCGAACGGATAGCCTTGTATGACGGCCTGTGAGCAGACGGAAAGATAGAACGGGATGATGGAAAACTTTCCTTGCCATCCACCGGCTTCCATCAGGGGAAACAGGGAGGGAGACACTACGTGTATGCCTCCGAAGGCATATTCCTGGTATAGGGCCGGATTGCAGTCGAATCCTTCGGGACGGGTTTCGCCTGTCTGTTTGTTGAGCCAGCCATGCAGGCGGTAGTCTTGGTCGAGCAGCAGGTAGCGTGATGTCTGGCGGTGGCTTACGGCCAGGGTTGCATCGGCATGGCTGTCGAGATGCTTGCGGTAAAGGGCAGCGAGATCAATGTTGGACAGGATGTCGGCGTTGTGTACCAGAAACGGTTCGCCATCGTTCAGCAGGCGTTGTGCTTTCAGTATGCCTCCTCCCGTGTCGAGCAGTTCGCCTCGTTCGTCGCTGATGTGCAGGTCAAGGCCAAAGTTGTCGTTGGCCTGCAGGAAATCAATGATTTGTTGTCCGAAGTGGTGGATGTTGACCACTACTTCCCGGAATCCGGCTGCCTTGACACGCAGCAGCACGTGCTGCAACATGGGTACGCCTGCCACGGGGACAAGTGCCTTGGGCATGTGGTCGGTCAGTGGACGCAGCCGGGTACCCAGTCCGGCTGCGAATATCATGGCTTTCATGGTGGTCAGTTGCGTGCTTTGAAGGTTTGTTCAATGTTCTGTTCGCGGTGTACCAGGTTGACCTGTACTCCGAATTCCTGGTTGAGGTGCTCGGCCAGATGCTGTGCGGAATATACGGAGCGGTGTTGTCCGCCCGTACAGCCGAAGCAGACGGACAGGTTGGTAAAGCCGCGTTCCATGTAGCGCTTTACCGAGGCGTCGACCAGTGCATAGACATGTTGCAGGAATGTGGTAATCTCGCCATCGTCTTCGAGGAACTTGATTACCGGCTCATCCAGTCCGGTGAAGGGCTTGTAGCGTTCGTATTTGCCCGGATTGTTCACGGCACGGCAGTCGAACACGAAGCCGCCGCCATTGCCCGAAGGATCTTCGGGGATTCCTTTCTTGTAGGCAAAGCTGGTGACCTTGACCACCAGTCGTCTTTTCTGCAGGTCGTCGGTAAACTGCTTCAGTTCGGTAAGGTCGTGCAGTACCTGGCAGAGGTAGGGATATTCGGGATAGGGCTCTTGGAGGAGCTGGCGCAGGTTTTCAATGGCGAACGGTACGCTCTGAATGAAGTGCGGTTTCTTTTCGAAATAGCCTCTGAAACCGTAGGCACCCAGCACCTGCATGGTGCGGAACAATACGAAGTGGCGCAGCTGGGCATAGAAGTAGTCTTCGTTGACGGGCTGGTATGCGCGCAGGGCATCCATGTACTCGGCCAGCAACTCCTGGCGCAGGCTGTTGGGATAGTTGGCTTTGGCTTGCCACAGGAACGAGGCTACATCGTAGAACACGGGGCCTTTGCGACCGCCCTGGAAATCGATGAACCACGGCTCGCCGTTGCGTATCATTACGTTCCTGCTTTGGAAATCGCGGTACATGAAGGTGGCCGAGCTGCTGCGCAGCAGTACGTCGGCCATCTTCTGGAAGTCGTCTTCCAGCTTGTCTTCCTGGAAGTCCATGCCGGTGGCTTTCAGGAAACAGTATTTGAAGTAGTTGAGGTCCCACAGAATGCTGCGGCGGTTGAACTCGGCTTGCGGATAGCAATAGTTGAAGTCCATGCCCTCGGCACCGCCAAACTGTATGGCGGGCAGCAGGCGCATGGTCTTGCGCAGCAGTTGCTTTTCTTCTTCGTCGAACACGCTGGTCTTACGCCCTTTTTCGATGGCATTGAACAGCAGGGTATCGCCCAGGTCTTCTTGGAGGTAGAACATGTCGTCATCGCTTTTGATGTAGACTTGGGGCACAGGCAGGCCTTTGCGTCTGAAATGGTCGGCCATGTAGAGGAAAGCACAGTTTTCCTCATGCGACTCACCGCTTACACCAATCAGGGTTGGGTCGCCCTTCAGGCGGAAGTAGCGGCGGTTGGAGCCGGAAGAGGGGAGTTCTTCTATCTGTTCGGGTTCGTGCCCGGTGAAAGTCATATAGAGCTTTTTCAGTTCATCGTTTATCATGTCGTTTCGTTGTTTAGTCATTTCATGGCTGCTAAGGTAATTCTTTTGCGGGAGATATGCTATCTTTGTACTGAAATAGTTTGAATAAATTGAGCCTGAAGGTATAAACTGATAATGTACTTATGATAGCAAATGTAAAGCCTCAGTTCCTGATAGCTGCCCCTACATCGGGTACGGGAAAAACGACGGTAAGCCGGTTGCTGATGTGGATACTGAAGCGGCGCGGGCTTAGGGTGCAGCCCTTTAAGTGTGGTCCTGACTATATTGATACAAAGTTTCATGAACAGGTGTGTGGACTTCCGTCGTACAATCTTGATTCGTTCATGGCTACACCCGCTCATCTGAAGAGCCTGTATGCCAGGCACGCACAGCAGGCTGATGCCTGTGTGGTGGAAGGTATGATGGGGCTGTTCGACGGTTATGACCGTAGCAGGGGTTCGTCGGCAGAGGTGGCACGATTGTTGGATTTGCCGGTAGTGCTGGTGGTTAATGCCAAGGCGGCCAGTTATTCGCTGGCTGCCCTTATTAAAGGTTACAGGGACTTTGATTCGCAGTTGCGGATGGCCGGCGTGATTTTCAACCACGTGGGAGGAGCCGGGCATGAGGAGTCCTTGCGTGACTTGTGTCGTGAACTGGAAATGCCGTGTCTGGGATGCCTGCGTACTAACACTAATCTGCAATGTGGCAGTCGGCATTTGGGACTCGATTTCAGCAACCTGGGAGCAGAAGATGCGGAAGGGCTGTATGAGACAGCCTGCCGACAGCTGGATGTGGATGCTTTGCTGGAACTGGTCAGCATGAGCCAGCCTTCTTTGCCGGCAGAGCCACGACGTGCTGTCTGTAGGGAAGAAGATGACCTGGCACAGCCGGTTATTGCAGTGGCCCGCAATCGTGAGTCTTTTTCTTTTCTGTATGCCGAGCACTTGGATATATTGCAGCGGATAGGCAAAGTGGTATTTTTTGACCCGGAGGAAAATAGTCCGATACCTGCCGATACAGGTTTTCTCTATTTACCCGGTGGTTATCCGGAGCACAGACTACCGCAACTGTCGGCAGCAGTGCTCAGGCGGCGTTCCATCGCCCAATATATAGAGCGGGGTGGGAAAACGCTGGCAGAATGTGGAGGAATGATGTATCTGGCGCGCTATATTCTTACAGGCGATATGCGCCGGGGACAGCCGATGGTCGGCGTGCTGCCGTTCAGTATCTCGTTCAAGCAGGAGCACAGACGGCTGTCGTTGGGATACAGGCAGTTTGAGTATCTGGGCAAGGAATTGCGCGGGCATGAGTTCCATTATTCGCAGATAATGCCGGGTACGGATGCAGGTTGCGCCTCTGTGGCACAGGTCTACAATGCCAGGGGAAAGGCGGTAGCCAGTCCTGTGTATTGCTACAAGAACCTGTTGGCAAGCTATGTGCATCTGTATTGGGGAGACTTGAACCCGATAGAGGATTTGTATAACGGTTAGCATGTCGATGCGGTGACTGGCGGCAGGTAAATGATGGGCCGTTATCACTGCTGGAGCTCACGAGGCTGACGGCTACTTGCTTTATTGCCAATTAATTCCTTAACTTAGCGTCATTTGTATAGAACCTAATATTCATTTTTCAATATAATGCTATGATTGACTATCGACAAAAGAAGGCAGACAGACGAGTGTCGCCTGCTGTCATTGAACATTTGCAACCTGGTGAGATATTTGTGTTTGGCAGTAACCTGCAAGGAATGCACGGCGGTGGAGCTGCCCGGGCCGCATACAGGAAGTTTGGAGCCAGGATGGGATGTGGCGTTGGATTGCAAGGGCAAAGCTATGCCATTCCTACCATGCAGGGTGGGGTGGAGACTATCCGCCCTTATGTGGACGACTTTATTCGCTTTGCGCAGGCAAACCGCTCGCTGAAATTTCTGGTGACGCGAATTGGTTGTGGCATTGCCGGTTTTCGCGATGAAGAGATTGCTCCTTTGTTTAAAGCTGCCTTGCAGGAACCCAATATCTGGTTGCCACAGGAATTTATCGATTGCCTGGTGAGGACGAAGCCAACTCTGCTCGGGGCTGTGGCCGGTGATGTGATAGGGTCGGTGTATGAGTTCAATCCGACTCATGATTACCACTTCCCATTGTTGCAGAAAGGTATGATGTACACAGACGATACGATAATAACGATAGCCGTGGCCGATTGGTTGCTGAATGACCCGATACTGAGTACTGAGAAACTGGCACGCATCATGCGTAAATGGGGCAGGAAGTATCGCTATCCGATGGGCGGATATGGTGGCTATTTCGATCGCTGGCTGGACGATGACCGGGCTATGCCTTATAATTCATGGGGCAACGGGTCGGCCATGCGTGTGTCGGCTGTAGGATTTGCATTTGACTCATTGGAAGATACCCTGATTGTGGCCAGGCGCAGTGCAGAAGTGACCCATAATCATCCAGAGGGCATTAAGGGAGCACAGGCTACGGCTGCTGCCATCTTTATGGCCCGTACAGGACGGACAAAGGAAGAGATTAGAAAGTATGTGGCAGAAACGTTTGGCTATGACCTGCATCGTACTTGCGACGATATTAGGCCGACCTATAAGTTTGAAGGTAGTTGTCAGGAGACTGTTCCGCAATCGCTGATTGCTTTCTTTGACAGTACGGATTATGAAAGTGCCATCAGGCTGGCTGTTTCGCTGGGAGGCGATGCAGATACGATGGGCGCAATAACCGGAAGTGTGGCGGCGGCTTACTATGGTAAGATTCCTGCCAAGGTGACGGACTTTGTCATGCAGCTTTTGCCACAGGATATGACCGAGGTAATCCGCAACTTTGAGCAATGTGTTCGGTAGCTTGCCAAAGCGAGCGGTTGCTGCGTGAGCCAGCGAAAGTTATCGTTAGGGATATTGAAAACAGAAACTTAATTCGGATAGTTTGGATAATACTTCTCTTTGTGGAATAGAAAATAGAAATGCGCCTCTTTCACAGAGGCGCATTCACACAAAGAAAGAAGATACTGCCCTAAAGGCAGTAGCAATATATTTACCGGAAATATAGTTTTTTTATTTGATGATGTCGAGCATCTTGAAGCACTTGGTAAGCTTCTCAACCGCATAGTCAACCTGCTCTTTGGTGTGTGTAGCCATCAGAGCTACGCGTACCAGTGTGTCTTGGGGCGCACATGCGGGCGGAATAACGGGGTTGATGAAGATGCCTTCGTCAAAAGCAAGCTTGGTGACGGTGAAAGTCTTCTCCGTGTCGCGCACGTAAAGCGGAATGATGGGTGACTCGGTGTCGCCGATTTCAAAGTTGGCTTCGCGGAAACTCTTCAGAGCATAGTTGGTGATGTCCCACAAACGTTGTATGCGTTCGGGTTCTGTCTGCAGGATGTGCAGTGCCTCGCGTGCGGCAGCTGTTGCGGCAGGGGTACTGCTGGCCTGGAAAATGTATGAGCGCGAGTTGTGTCTCAGCCAGTTAATGACCTCTTTGTCACCGGCAACGAAACCACCGATAGAGGCCAGCGATTTGCTGAAGGTTCCCATGATGAGGTCTACGTCGTCGGTTACGCCGAAGTAGTCGCATACACCGCGTCCTTCTTTTCCAAAGACGCCAAGGCCGTGGGCCTCGTCCACATAGATGCTGGCATTGTATTTCTTTTTCAGGCGGACGATTTCGGGCAGGTTGGCCAAGTCGCCTTCCATAGAGAATACGCCGTCCACTACGATAAGCTTCACTGCATTGGGTTCGCACTTCTGGAGTTCCTTTTCCAGGTCTTCCATGTCGTTGTGCTTATACTTCAGTTGGGTGGCAAAAGAGAGACGGCGGCCGTCTACAATAGACGCATGGTCGCGGTCGTCACATATTACATAATCACCACGTCCTACCAGTTGCGGGATGACACCTTCGTTTACGGTGAAACCTGTAGAGAAACACAACGCTTCGTCCTTTCCAACAAAGGCTGCGAGTTCTTTTTCAAGTGCAACGTGGATATCCAGTGTTCCGTTCAGCAAGCGTGACCCGGCACAACCGGTGCCGTATTTCTCGGTAGCTGCAATGGCTGCATCAATGATGCGCTTGTCATAAGTAAGCCCCAAATAGGCATTCGAACCAAACATCAAGACCTTTTTACCATCCATCAGTACCTCTGTATCCTGATGGCTGTCTATCGTGCGGAAATAGGGGTACACCCCTTTTGCCATAAACTGTTGCGGAATATCGTATTTCGCAAACTTGTCTTGTAATAAACCCATGAAAATGTTCTATTATAAATTCAACTCTTGCAGGCACAAGTGTCCGCAGCCGGATAAAGACCTACAACCGTTATGCGGAAAATATATTGCGCGGTAGGGTATGTAGCTGTTAATGATATATTTATCCGTCATTAAGCAGTACCTGCAAAACTTAAATAAAACTTATAAATAAAATATATCTTTTAAAACAGGGGGCAAAGTTAGCAAAATATGTCGGTTTGTATTTCAAAAAAACAGCAAAAAATGTAGCCTTATTCATTTTAAAAGTTATGTTTTAAATAAAATTCCATACTTTTGCTTACATTTGCCCCTTGATATTTAGTTGAAGTAGCAAAAAACGAATTCCCTCATGATGGAAAGAAAGAAGATAGCATTTGTCATCAATCCTATATCGGGTACGCAGAACAAGAATTTTATTCTGGAATGTGTCAAGGCCCAGTTGGACAAAGACAAATATGCACCTGAGGTGATATATACGGAGAGGGCAGGGCATGCCATAGAAATAGCGGCAGCCAAGGCAAATGAAGACTTTTTTGCCGTTGTGGCCATAGGAGGCGATGGCACTATCAATGAGATAGCCAGGTCGCTGGTGCACACAAATACTGCGTTGGGCATCATTCCTTGTGGTTCGGGCAACGGACTGGCACGCCATTTGCAAATTCCCATGGATGTGAAGAAAGCAATTGACATAATCAATGGCGGTAATATTGATGTCATCGATTATGGCAAAATCAACAGCCAGCCATTCTTCTGTACATGCGGGGTAGGGTTCGATGCTTTTGTCAGCCTCAAGTTTGCGCAAGCCGGAAAACGGGGGCCGCTGACTTACATAGAGAAGACACTGGTGGAAAGCCTGAAGTACAGACCGGAAACCTATGAGCTGGAGGTCGATGGCAGTTCGTTGCGCTACAAGGCATTCCTCATAGCTTGCGGCAATGCTTCCCAGTATGGCAACAATGCCTATATTACGCCACAGGCCTCGATGGACGACGGGTTGCTTGATGTTACTATTATTGAACCTTTCAACATGTTTGAGGCTCCTTCCATGGCTTTTCAGCTATTCAACAAGACCATAGACCAGAATAGCCGCATAAAAACATTCCAGTGCCGCAAACTGCATATACACCGCACAAAACCCGGAGTGGCTCATTATGACGGAGACCCCGTGATGATGGGTGAGGATATTGATGTGCAGATTATGGAGAAAGGCTTGCGTGTAATCACCCCTACGCAAAAACTGGTGGATAGCAGAAAAGGCGGTATTAGCGTGCTTCAGCGTGCGCAAGACTATATAAACGGGCTGAAACAGCTGAATGGTCTGACAGATTGAAATCCCCAGGCATAAAATATTGGCTTTTCATTTTTTGATTCGTATCATTGTTTTATGTATTTTTGCATACCCTATCGGGAGATATTGGACAAATATTCTTATTTTTATATAGAGAGAAAAGATTTTAAGCAATAACAATTATGTATAGGACACACACTTGCGGAGAACTGCGAATCTCCGATGTAAACAAGCAAGTTACGCTGGCCGGATGGGTACAGCGCGCTCGTAAGATGGGCGGTATGACCTTTATCGATTTGCGCGACCGTTACGGAATCACCCAGCTGGTGTTTAACGAGGAAGTGAATGCCGACCTTTGCGAACAGGCCAATCACTTGGGACGTGAATACGTGATTCAGGTAACTGGTACTGTAAATGAAAGGTTCAGCAAGAATGCCAACATGCCTACCGGCGATATCGAAATCATTGTTTCTGAGCTGAATGTGCTGAACGCAGCCCTGACACCTCCTTTTACCATTGAGGACAATACAGACGGTGGTGATGATATCCGTATGAAATATCGTTACCTGGATTTGCGCCGTACCGCCGTACGCAAGAATCTGGAGTTGCGTCATAAAATGACTATTGAGGTGCGTAAGTATCTGGATAGCAAAGGATTCATTGAGGTAGAAACGCCTATTCTCATTGGCTCTACTCCCGAAGGTGCCCGCGACTTTGTGGTTCCTTCGCGCATGAATCCCGGACAGTTCTATGCATTGCCGCAGAGTCCGCAGACACTGAAGCAGCTGCTGATGGTTTCCGGTTTCGACCGCTATTTCCAGATTGCCAAGTGCTTCCGCGACGAAGACTTGCGTGCCGACCGTCAGCCTGAATTTACACAGATTGACTGCGAAATGTCGTTTGTAAAACAGGATGATGTGATTGAACTGTTTGAAGGCATGGCCAAGTATCTGTTCAAGGAACTGAGAGGTGTGGAACTTACCGAGCCGTTTATGCGTATGCCTTGGGCAGACGCCATGAAATATTATGGTAGTGATAAACCCGACTTGCGTTTCGGCATGAAGTTCGTAGAGCTGATGGATATTCTGAAGGGTTATGGCTTCTCGGTGTTCGACAATGCCGCCTATATTGGTGGTATCTGCGCCGAAGGTGCTGCACATTATACCCGCAAGCAGCTTGATGCGTTGACCGAATTTGTGAAACGTCCGCAGATTGGTGCCAAGGGTATGGTTTATGCCCGTGTAGAGGCTGACGGTAATGTGAAGTCGAGTGTAGATAAATTCTATTCGCAAGAGGTGCTGCAGCAGCTGAAGGCAGCCTTTGGTGCCAAGCCGGGTGACCTGATTCTGATATTGAGTGGTGATGATGCCATGAAGACCCGCAAGCAGCTTTGCGAGTTGCGTCTGGAAATGGGAAATCAGCTTGGCTTGCGCGACAAGAACAAGTTTGCCCTTCTGTGGGTTGTCGATTTCCCCATGTTCGAGTGGAGCGAGGAAGAAGGCCGCTTGATGGCTATGCACCATCCTTTCACTCATCCCAAAGACGAAGATATACCTTTGCTCGATACTAATCCCGAGGCAGTACGTGCTGATGCTTACGACATGGTGTGCAACGGTATCGAAGTGGGTGGTGGTTCTATCCGTATCCACGATTCTCAGTTGCAGGCCAAGATGTTCGAAATTCTGGGCTTTACACCCGAGAAGGCACAGGAACAGTTTGGCTTCCTGATGAATGCCTTCAAATATGGTGCGCCTCCTCACGGTGGTCTGGCCTACGGACTCGACCGTTGGGTAAGTATTTTTGCCGGATTGGACAGCATACGCGACTGCATTGCATTCCCCAAGAACAACAGTGGACGCGATGTAATGCTCGATGCTCCTTCGGCTATCGACCAGAAGCAGCTTGACGAGTTGAATCTGGTGATAGACATCAAAGAGTAAATCATTCAGTTCGGCATAGGTAGTGAAAGAGACAACTCGCATTTTCCGCTTTGCGGTGATTGGTACGCTGAATGCACTGATTACTGCGGCTACCGTCGGAGTTTTGATGGGAGTGTTTGACGTTCACTACCTGGCTTCCAATATTGCAGCTTATATCCTTGCCCAGACGCATAACTTTATCTGGTGCAAGTACTGGATATTTCCAACAGACAAAAAGAGCAACACCTGGCGTCAGGTGCTGCTCTTTCTTATTGCCTTCGGGATGGCCTATCTGGCTCAGTTCCTGTTTATTGTAGTGCTGGTTGAGTTGCTGTCGTGCAACGAGTATCTGGCTCAGTTCTTAGGCCTGTTTGTCTATGGCGCGGTAAATTTCCTGATGAACAAACGGGTTACCTTTTGTTAAGCTTCCCTTTCCTTTGTCATATAGACGGCATAATCAGTATGGTAAATACCGTATTTAGCCGGCTAACTACCATGTTTACGCTGCTAACTACCATAGTTATGCCGCTAACTACCATGTTTACGTCGACTAACTATCGTAGTTAGTCTTTTCCCTTTTTTATGGCAGTTATAACGGCAGTTCCTATTCTTAATCCAGGAAGCGTTTTACGATTCCCTCATAAGCGTCAATCCGGCGATCGCGCAGGAATGGCCACCAGCGGCGTACATTCTCCGAACGTTCCATATCAATTTCCACTACCAGATTTTCAGGGCGGTCATTGCTTGCCTGAGCCAGCAGTTCGCCTTGTGGGCCTGCCACGAAGCTGTTGCCCCAGAAGAGGATACCGTTGGTTTGTCCCGATGGGTCGGGCTCGTGTCCTACACGGTTCACAGAAACTACCGGCAGTCCGTTGGCTACGGCATGTCCGCGTTGCGAGATAATCCATGCACCCAGTTGGCGTGTTTTCTCCTCGTCGGTATCTGTACTTTCCCAGCCAATGGCAGTAGGATATATCAGTATTTCGGCTCCCTTCAGTGCCATCAGGCGGGCAGCTTCAGGATACCATTGGTCCCAGCAGACCAATACGCCCAGTTTGCCCAGTGAGGTTTGTATAGGTTCGAATCCCAAATCGCCGGGGGTGAAGTAGAATTTCTCGTAATAGGCAGGGTCGTCGGGGATGTGCATCTTGCGATATTTCCCGGCTATGCTGCCGTCGCGGTCGAACACAACGGCGGTGTTGTGGTAGAGTCCGGGCGCACGCTTTTCGAAGAGCGAGGTGACCAGTACGATATGGTTGGCAGCTGCCAGTTCCGAGTAGAATCCTGTAGAAGGGCCGGGTATAGGTTCGGCCAGGTCAAACAGTTGTGTGTTTTCTGTTTGGCAGAAGTACAGGCTATTGTGCAACTCTTGCAGCACTACCAGTTGTGCACCATGTGCGGCGCAGGCCTCAATGCTTTTGCCCAGGTTCATTAAATTCATTCGCATGTCTGCCGTATTGGCTTGCTGAATGATACCTACTTTTATCTTTCTCATAATAGAATTTATTAAATTGTTATTATCATATTAAAGACTTCTGTTCTTCGATACTGGAAGTTTTATTCCCAATTTATAAAACTGGAGATATCCCATGTCTTTTACATTTTCTTCTCTTAAAATGTTTTCTTTTTCAAAAGATGTAATGCCTTGTATGCTTGGGTAGAATACACTTTTCATCTCGTCAATTAGCAGCGTTTGTGTAAGTAGGTAAAGTTGGTATCAGAAAAACATCTTCCATCTTCTATCATCCCTTCAGCTTGCGATCAAAGAACGGATTCTTGGATGATGCACTGATGGGTATGGCGAACACGGTGGCACAATTCTTCAGCCATCCCAGTTGCTGTGCGGCCAGACCGGCGGAGAACATCACGCGGGTATCGACACGCAGGTCGGCGGCTGTGGCACAGGCCGATCCGACGGCGATGCCTACGTCTACCGTATTCAAGGCACAGGGTACGCCTTCGGGGCGGGAAGCGCAGGTCGGGAATCCGCAATGGCCGCAGTTAAGTCCTTGCGCAAGCGAGCGAGTTCCAACTATCATGATGCACTCGGCTTGCAGAATATTGTCGGCATCGCGCAAGAAGAATTTCATACCGTTCTCTTCAGCCATAGCAATCAACTTGTCGGAAAGCTTTTGGATGTCATCGTCGGTAACCAAAGCTATTTCAATCACGTCGATGCCTTTCCCTTTGGGGGCGGTACGGGCGGCGGTCATCATCTGTCGGGCCACGTGGAGTATATGCTCGTGGCGGCTGTCACGTTCATTCAGTATCATAATTTGTTGTTCTTAGAGTTAAGTAGTTATTGGCAAAGATAGTGAAAGGTGAATGTATAGACAAACGGAAAACAAAGTTTTCAAGGTTTGGCTATACCGAATCGCATCCTATCTTATTTAAAGAGAGCACACATCTGTTGATAATGCAATATATTCGTTTTAGAAAACTCTCAGTTTTATGCCAAATGACAGACTCAGGTAGTCTCTGGGTTTCAGGTATTTATTAGTAAAAGCACTGATGAGGTAAAGGTCACTGGTGCTTAATTCATAGAACCATGTCACTTCGCGGGCGCCGATTCTCAGATGGGGAGGGATGACCCATGTTACCCGTTGTCCCAGAAAAGCATGGAAGCGTACTTTCGATGAAAATCCATAATAGCCTTTAGGGTACCGGTCTGGTTCGTCAACCCAGAATTCATCACCGAATACAGTATTGAGGTATACTCCGCAGGCCAGCGGTTCTATTGACCACGGTCCATCCTTGATGGAAATACTCCAGGGTATATAGTTCTGTTTCAGCGTGAAGGTGACTTTGGCTCTTTTCGATTCATATTTGGGCAGGAAGCCAAAGAGAATATCTGTTTCCCATTGGTTCCGTTTGCCATAGTCCCAACCGGTGCCAATAGAAAGCAGTCCCATATTGCCTGCAAATTGCAGCTTGGTGTGGGTGGGTATCAGTGCTTCCCAGTGTTTGCGGTATCGGTGTATGCGGCGGTCGTATCGGCTTCGTCCTTCTGTCTCCTCTTTATTTGCCTCGGTCTGTTGGGCTGAGAGCCAGATAGTATCGTATTCCATGACGATGAGTGTGTCAGTCTTTACAATATAGGATAGGGTATCGGCAAGATGGCTACAGTTTATATCGGGGTGCCCCTGTGACCATATTAATGGACAGAAGACCGTCAGGCATAGTAGGCAGCCAAGGATACGCTGCCTGTTGACAGCAAGCAGCTCAGAAATAGATGACTTCGCGTTCATATCCTTCGGGAGTTATGGTAAAGAGATAATAACTACGACCTTTCATGCAATCACTCATGTAGTACATGATGCCGTCGTCAAACAGGTCTTCTTCAAATAAATGATGCTCGTGGGCAGCCGTGCAGAAAAGCAGGCCGGGATACTGTTTCAGATAGAGTTGGAACACGTTGGCCACATTATTGTTGAATTCCATGCAGAAAGGGCGGATGTGCATGGATACAACGGTGCGGTCGAACTCATCGACCCGGTCCGTGAATTCCTGTTCGATGAAGTTAAAGTCAGGAATAGGACGTGAATAGTCATATTCGATGGCGTTTGTATTAAGACATACGAACTTGACGCGTCCGGCAATGAACGAGAAATTAGGGTCGCCAAAGATGGCCCTGTAAGATTCTTCACCGGTACCCAGGCAGTCATGATTGCCTATCAGGGTAACGTAGGGCACATTCAGCTTGTTCATGATGTCGCGTTGCCACATAAATTCATTGGTCAGCCCAAAGTCACTCATGTCGCCTCCGTGAATCACGAAATCAACGTCTTTTCGCCGGTTTACATCTTTGACAAAGTCTTCGGTTTCATCATACCATCGCTGTGAGTCACCCATCGTGATGAAACGCAACGTATCTTTGCCCAAGCAATTGCGCTCTATTTCGGCTATGTTGTGGGCATTGACGTCGGTCTCGCCACTGACGCGAACGTCGTAGGGATGATAGTCTATCAGTTCACAACTGCCAAGTGTCAGTATAGCCAATATCCCTGTTGCCATTCGTTTAGCTATGTTGTGCATAATCGTTTCATGTAATGACGGGGACAAAGATAGTGTTTTCTGACAAAGATAGGGCTGTTTTTCCTTGGACTTCACAGGTTGTTGGTATAAGTAATATAATATATCGGTGAAATAGAACAGTCGGATGAACGATGGACTGCGTGTTTGGGATTAAGTATATCCGCTATTAATGTAGAGTATGTCAATAAAAGCTTATTGGTTGCGGATTAGGGTCCGTTAGAATGGCTTTGATTTATGTGTGGTAAGGAAACAGCAGTGTGAATGTACTTCCCTCCCCAGGGCAGGAACGTACATCAATGCAGCCTCCGTGCTGGTGCATAATCTGTCGGGCCAGTGTAAGGCCGATGCCCGAACCACCCGGCTTGGTGCTGAAGAATGGTATAAAGATTCGTTCCTGTACCTCGGGGTCTATACCGGTACCGTTGTCGGTCACACGGAGGAAGGTGCGTCCGGTAGGGGTGATACCTGCCGATAGGGTGATGTACTGGGCGTCGTTCTCGCGGGCATTTTTAATCAGGTTGATAAGCACCTGTTCAATTTGGCCTTTGTCGGCCAGCACGCGGAGGGGAGCAGGCGGAAGGTTGAGGTGAAGGTCATTTGCCGTGGTCTGCATGAAGCGGAGGACGTCTTCGAGCAGCGAGGTAGCGTCGAGTGGTTGAAGTAGGGGCTGTGGCAAATGCGACACTTCGCGGTAGCTGTCGACAAAATGAGTCAGTGCGAGTCCGCGGCGGGCAATGGTAGCCAGCATCTGTCGCATGTCTTCTTTGTCTTGCTCGTCAACGGGCAGTTGGTTTATTTGCCGTTCCATCAGTTCGGCCAAGGAGACAATGGGGGTGATGGAGTTCATGATTTCGTGTGTCAATACCCGTATCAGTTTCTGCCAGGCTTGTGTTTCCTGATTGTCGAGAGCCGAGTGTATGTTCTTCAGGCTGGCAATGGTCAGGTGGCGGCCTAGCAGAATGAACTCCATGCCCGATAAGGCCAGTTGTGTCAGTTCTTCCTGTTGTTTTACTAGCAAAACCAGGAGTGAATCGGGGTGGAGGGCACGCAGCTGTTTGGGCAGGTCGGGATGGAAGTGATGCAGGTCGTCAATTGTTTTGGGGGCTTTTAGTACCCAGGTCTCTGCTTGGTGTTCATTCACGGCTGTAGCCAGCAGATAGGTGGCTGCATGGTTCATCCATTCGATGTTTCCTTCGGGCGTATAGACCAGAATAGCCGTGTCAATGTGATTGGCCAGAGCTTGGAAGTAGAGCAGGCGGCTTTCCTTCTGTTGCAGATTGTTGCGGTAGTGCTCCAGTGCCTCCTGCATGCTGTCCAATAGTTCAGGTGGCAGGCCCTGATGAGTGGTCCGGTTACTGCCGAAGGCTTCAGGAAATTCAGAGTAGCGTACCGATTGCACGAACTGCTCCATGAGGCGCGACGTACGCTTCATGTATCGGCAGACGGCCCAGGCTATGCCCAGTGTCAGCAGAGCTGCCAGACACATGTTGATATAGAAGCCGTGTACAGCCATCCAGGCCGTAAGCAGGCTGGAGGCTAGCAGGGCGGTGGTGAGCAACAGGGGGGTATGGGACCAGTGAGGTTTCATATTGTTGTCAACTACAATTTATACTTCTCAATTCTTCTGTACAGCGATGTGCGTGTGATGCCCAGCATTTCGGCGGCCAGTGTGATGTTGCCGTTGCACAGACGCAACACTTCATCAATGCTTTCGCGTTCGATGCGTTCCAGGTTGTAGCGTTCCCTTTCGTCCTGCGGTTCGTGTGTCAGGCGGCCTTGCAGGTGGAAGTCGCGAGGGGTAAGCATCGGGCCGGTGGACAGAATGACTGCCCGCTCCACGGCATGTTCCAGCTCGCGCACGTTGCCCGGCCAGCGATACTGTTGCAGCTGGCGGCGTGCCTCGCGTCCGATACCCTTTATTTCTTTACGATACTTGCAGGCATAGCGTTGCAGGAAGAAGTCGGCCAGCAGGAAAAGGTCGTCACCCCGTTCGCGAAGGGGCGGCAGGCGCAGTTCGATGGTATTGATGCGGTAAAGCAGGTCTTGTCGGAACTCACGGTGGTCGATGGCGGTGTAGAGGTCGGTATTGGTGGCACATATCAGGCGTACGTCTACAGGATAGGTAGCAGTGGAGCCGAGGCGCGAGGCACGCCGCTGCTCGATGACGGAGAGCAACTTGGCCTGCATGGGCAGGCTAAGGTTGCCTATTTCGTTCAGGAAGAGCGTGCCGCCTGTGGCTGCTTCCATGCGTCCTGGCTTGGGACGTCGGGCATCGGTGAAAGCACCTTTCTCGTAGCCGAACAGCTCACTTTCGAACAACGGTTCGGGGATGCTGCCCAGGTCGATGGATACATAGGGTTTCGTATGGCGGGGCGACTGTTCGTAGATGTAGCGCGCCAGCAGGTCTTTGCCCGTCCCGTTTTCGCCTAGAAGCAGGAGGTTGGCATCCGTGTCCGAACATTTTCGTACTGTCTGCATCAATGCTTGCATGGCCGCCGACTCGCCGATGATGTGTGTCGGTTCGGCAGGTGTAGCAGCTGCTTCGGCTTCTTCCTGCTTATTGGGCTTGTGTGACTCTTTGATTGTCTTCGTTTCGTGTCGGCTGAAGCTGAGTTGCAGTGCCGCGGAAACGGTAGCCAGTAACTTGTCGTTCTGCCAGGGCTTGGGGATGAAGTCGGTAGCTCCCTGCTTGATGGCCTGCACCGCCTTCTCCGTGTCGCTATAGGCGGTGATGAAAATGACCACCGCCTGCGGGTCGAGCTTCAGAATCTCTTCCAGCCAGGCAAAACCTTCCCGTCCGCTGACAGCATCGTGGCGGAAGTTCATGTCCAACAGGATGACATCGTGCCTGACACGCGACAGCAGAGGCAGCATTTCGCGCGGGTCGGAGAGTGCGGTGACCTGCCCGGCCAGCGGGCGCAGCAGCATCTTCAGGGTAAAGAGTATGTCTTCGTTGTCGTCTACGATGAGTATTTTTCCTTGTTTCATGAGAGTGTTGTCTTTTCACCACAGAGGACACAGAGTTACACAGAATTCTTTATTTAAACTTTGTGATATCCTTGTGTACTCTGTGGTGCCTCAAAGATACGTATTCTTTTTTGATAATCCAGTGTACGCCAGCGTGCGATAGGTGTACGGAATCGTACGTTTTTCATCACCTCTATTATAGTTAATCGTCTGATGAATAGTTGTTTGAGAATTTGGCACAGATGTTGCCCTGCCTGTTTTATAGATTTATAGGTAATATGATGAACAAACTCTTTTTACATGTATTGGCATTTTCACTGTTGGTCGTGCAAGCTTCGTGCGGACAACGCCGTCCGGGCATGAGCCGGGAGGAAGCAGCGACCGAATTGGAGGCGCAGGCTGCCGACAGGAAGCCTTGCGCCAACAGGCTGCTGCCAGCCTGGATACCTTTGCCACCGACTACCGTCCGCCCGCAGGCATCAAGTATCAGCCGACTATTATCCGTACGGGTGCCAAGGTGCTCAACATGCCCGCCGCCTTGAAGAATGTACGTGTGCTAAAGCCCAACGAATTTGGTACCCTTACCTTCCGTCCCACAGGCTATGAAGGACATGGCTTAGGTCTGAATCTGTTGCCCGTAGACGATGGTTGGCTGCTGACGGATTACGAAGCTGTCTGCCTGCTGGACAAGGAGATGAAACTGCGTAAGGTGCTCTTCAAGAATGACGTAGAAATCAGTGAAATGAAGATGGGTGACGGACAGACAGGATATGGCATACGCAACATCCGGCGCCTCAGCCAGGTGGGCTACGATTCTTCCACCCGCCAGCTTCGCGGACTCTATGCAGGGCAGGAGACTGAAGCAGACGACCGTCTTCGCTATGAATATGCCGTGGCCACTCTGCCGTGGGATGTTTTGGTGGAAGCAGCCGAACCGTGGACCCCCGAAAGCTTGCCCAGCAAGCTGCCCATTGGCAAGACGCAGGGCAATGCCTTTGGCGTCACGGCCGGCGGCTGGCTGATGACCGAGCCTTTCAGTTCGCGCCTCTGCACCTTCGGGCAGAAGGGCGACACGCTGTGCCGCTTCGAGGTGAACGATGCCGAGGACTATGTGCCCACCTCTACCTACCGCAACGGCGAATACGGTGATGTGTATGAATATGAAGGGAAGCTCCGCCTGCGCATGGCTTACGATAATACCGTCTACGAACTGACGGACGCCTCCACGCTCAAGGCCGTCTGGCGGCTGGACTTCGGTGCCTTGAAGCGCCCTACGGGCAAATATGTGGTGAGCAGTCTGAAGAACAGTCTCGACGGATATTATCTGGTGAACAGCTGGATAGAAACAAACAGACACCTGCTGATTCAACTGTCGTGCAGCTATGATTCGCCCAATGCTCGCCGTGAGGGGAAAGTGACGCTTCACACACTGGTGTACGACAAACTGACGGGTGACTTCTTCAGCCTGCCCGATCAGACCGGCAAGGCAGACCGGTACACGTATGCCCGACTGCCTTTCCGGGTAGATGGTACGGACTTTTCCTTCCTGCCTTCGCTGGCGATAGACAACCGGGCTGCTGCCAACTTCAAAGGAAAGTGGCTAAAGGAGAAGCTGCCTGACCTGACTTTGTCGAGGCAATGGAAGGACGAGGAAATCGTGCTGGTGCTGATAGAGTAAGGTCAAAGTATTGGATTGGCCTGTCCGATGTACTGCCTTGACCCTGTGAAAGTGCTGGAATAGGATAGAATCATTATATATGATATAGTAAATCATGTATAATGATAATAGAAATCATATTACTTGATTCTATAAATCATGTTATATGATTATATGCCAAGGTTGGGAAAAGGAAGGGTCAAAGTAGTGAGAAGATGGGCATAAAGTATAAGTATGAGTGTATTGAAGTAAATATTGTATTTTTGTAGAACCTGAATAATGAAAGAATTATGTTAAGACATTACATCAAAGTGGCGCTTCGGCTCATCCGCCGGAGCCTGCTATTCTCCTCCATCAACTTGGTGGGATTTGTGCTGGGCTTGACGGCGGCCTTTCTCATCTACCTGTGGGTGGTGGACGAACTGACGCACGACGACTGCTTTCGCGACGGCAGCCGCATCTACCGCGTGACAGAGCTTCGCCGCGAAGCGGGCGGAGAAATTAAGGAGTCGCCCCGCCTGCCGCGCACGCTGGCCATGGATTTTCGGCAAAAGTTCCCGCAGGTGGAGGATGCGACGGCCATTAAGTACGGCGATCTGTATTCCTACGAGGCAGAGGGCGGAAAGAAGATGACGGTGACCGAAGTTTACGTGGACAGCACCTTCTTCCGTTTCTTCACCTTTCCCGTGGTGGAAGGTACTTCCCAACGCATCAACGACAACCCGAACAACGTGGTTATCTCCTCCGAACTGGCCCGCAAGTTCTTCGGTTCGTCTTCGGCCGTAGGGCAGAAGCTGACCTATTCGTTCGGTAGCTTCACCAACGACGTCTATACGGTGGTAGCCGTGGTGGACATTCCCCGCAAGAGCCACATCCGCTTCGAAATGGCCATGCCGATGGAGGCCTATGGCAGGGGAAGTACAACCATCGATTGGGATACCTTTACGGAAAGCATGCACGTTTATGTCAAGATGAAGAAAGAATCGACCATGCTCCGCAGCGAGGCGCAGGCCATGAGTCGCCTGCTTGCCGACCGTGGCGAGAAGGATGTACGCCTTGGCTTCCAGCCCTTGCACGATATCTATCTGCATACCCGTTTTGCCGACCCCGACGTGAAACAGCACGGCAACCTCTCCACTGTCTATCTGTTTATTGCCTTGGCGGTACTTGTCATCTTCATGGGGGCGTTCAACTTCACCACCCTGTCCACCGCCCGTGCCTCGCTGCGCTACAAGGAAGTGGGCGTGCGCAAGGTGACGGGAGCCAAGCGCCGTGTGCTCATCGGGCAGTTCTTGTCCGAGGGAATGGTGCAGGCATGCATTGCCTTGGTGTTGGCCATGGCATTGACCGAGCTGACGCTGCCCCTGTTCAACCGGGTGATGGAGACCGACCTGCAATTAGAAGCCAGTTGGAGCGTGGTGCTCTACATGCTCTTCGGCATCGTGGGTGTGGGTTGCCTGGCTGGCAGCTATCCGGCTTTCTACCTGTCGTCCGTCAACCCGTTGCTGGCCTTCAAGGGCGGGCGTAAGACGGGGCGTAAGGGCGGGCTGATACGCGGACTGGTGTGCGTGCAGTTTGTCATTGCCCTGGTGCTGATGTTGCTGACGGGTATCGTCTTCAAGCAGCTGCATTACTTGCAGAACAAGGATATGGGGCTGGATAAGGAGAACATTGTTTGCATTTATACCAGCCTGTGGTACAACGTAGGCGACTTCAAGCAGGAGCTCCTGCGCAATCCCGACATCAAAGTCGTCACCATGTCGTCGCCTATCGAGAACTTCGGCGAAGGCACCAGTTACAAGGACGGCAACAAAGTGGAGTGGACCGATGTGGACGGGCGCACTGACTCTCTGCGCATGGTACAGCTGTGGGCAGACGGCGACTTTGTGAAGACCTTCGGCATGCAGTTGGTGAAGGGTAAGCTGATGGACGCCGACTTCGACAACTACTGGGACCACGGCAAGACCAAGACCGCCGTCATCAACGAAACGGCCTGGCGCGCCATGAAGGTGGCCGACCCCATCGGGATGGAAATCCGTCCGGAGTGGGGCAATCCGATGCGTATCGTGGGCGTGGTGAAGGACTTCAACTTTCAGTCCATGCGCGAGCAAATCAAACCAGCCTACATTTGGTACAGCCCTGAAGCTCTGAGCCATCTGTACATCAAGATAGCCCCCGAGCGGAGGCAGCAAACCTTGGCTTTCATCAAGGAGAAGTTCGAGGAGTTTGCCACACGCGACAACGCTTTTATCAAGGATTTCAGCTACCAGTTCTTCTCCGACAAGCTGAACCAGAACTATGTTCGCGAGCATCAGCAGAGCCGCATGCTGCTGTTCTTCACCGTGCTGGCCATCCTTATTGCTGTGATGGGTGTGTTCGGCCTCGTGGCACTCTCCACCGAGCAGCGCACCAAGGAGATAGGCATCCGTAAGGTGAACGGGGCGCATTCCGACCGCATTGTGCGCATGTTCTGCCGCGAGTATCTGGTTTGGGTAGGCATTGCCTTCGTCGTGGCCTGCCCTGTGGGCTACTGGCTGATGCGCAACTGGCTTAGCGAGTTTGCCTATCAGACGCCCATTAGCTGGTGGCTCTTTCTGTTGGTGGGGTTGCTGGTTGTAGCCATTACGCTGCTGACTGTCGTAGGGCAGACGTGGCACAAGGCATCGCAGAATCCGGTGGAGTCGCTGAGATACGAGTAATACAGCGGTTAGCGGTCAGTGGTAAGTATCGCTTGTATCATTCACCATTAATCATTTATCATTATCTATCATTCATCATTAATAAAAATATGGAAATGAATAACATAATCAAGGCCGTGGGTCTTACGAAGATATTCCGCACCGAAAGTGTGCAGACAACCGCATTGAATGAAGTGAATCTGGAGATACATCCGGGCGAGTTTGTAGCCATCATGGGCCCGTCGGGCTGTGGCAAGTCTACGTTGCTCAACGTCATGGGTCTGCTGGACAATCCCACCTCTGGCGAACTATGGTTTATGGGACAGGAAGTATCTAAGTGGAAGGAAAACGACCGCACCGACTTGCGCAACGGCAATCTGGGCTTCGTCTTCCAGAGCTTCAACCTGATAGACGAGCTGACGGTGTTTGAGAATGTGGAACTGCCTCTGCTGTATGCAGGAGTCTCAGCCCGTGAGCGGGAAGAAAGGGTGAACCGTGCTCTCGACCGCATGCAGATTACCCATCGTTCGGAGCATTATCCGCAACAGCTCAGCGGTGGCCAGCAACAGCGTGTAGCCATTGCCCGTGCCATCGTGACCAATCCAAAAATCATTCTGGCCGACGAGCCGACGGGTAATCTGGATTCGGCCAACGGCAACGAAGTGATGGCCCTGCTGAAGGAACTGAATGCCGACGGTGCCACGGTAGTCATGGTGACACACTCCGAGGCAAATGCTCGTGAGGCCCGTCGTATTATTCGCATGATGGACGGTGTAATCCTGACCGAAAACTCCATATAAGTCAATTGACAGTTATAGATATTTATTTAGATACTTTGTGGGTAAAAATAGTGCAATGCTGTAGAAAAGCCATATTTTTGCCCACAACTATTATTCTAAATAATCATCATTTGTATGAAGAACAATTACCTTATTTTAGCAGCTTCTTTGTTACTGATTTCATGTGGAAACAAACAGGTGAAAAATTCAGATAATGAAAATGCTCCTATTGGCGGGAGTGATGCTGCCATGGGCTATACCTATTCCAAAGTGCTCGACAAGAAAATCAGAATCTTTGAGGAAGGAGTCCGTTTGCTGTCTGCTGTCGACCCGCAGGCTACGATGGCTGCTTTTGCCGTATTCCCTTCCGATTCGTCAAAGGTGGAATTATTCCTGCCCGAAGAAACTGTTGTACTGGAAAAACGCGTTCGTCCTGACGGCACTTCCGTATGGAATGTGGAAGACGATGATACCTATATGCTTGAAAAATGCTATGATGAATGGCTTGTATCACGAAGGGGAAAGGTGCTGTATGCTTCTACAGGATGTGAAAACATACAGCAGGCCGAGTTCGTAGGAGATAAGGGAGAAAAACTTTCTGCTACATTCTTTACCCAGGCTGGGGTGGCACAGATTCAGTACGATGGTGTTGACTATATGCTTCGCCAGTACATCACTGCATCCGGTTACGGGTATAAGAATTCGTTTGTAGACATCAGGGGAAAGGGACAGGAACTTATATTGACTTTCCTGGGAGATGGTAAGTCCATTGCCTTTGTAGAGAAGAATATGTAACCTGGTACAAACTTCGTGCTAATAGAAACAGTGAAAAAGTCAATAAATACTATTATGAGAAAACTATTCATCTTACTGGGTGTGTCGGCCGTTATTTGTCTGTCTGCCTGTCGCCCTTCTTCTTCAAAGTCAGATTCAAATGTCCAGCAGCCGTCTGTAGTTGAGGCTGATGTGGATTCCGTGGTAACTTGTAGCGGACGTCTTGTCATGGGACATGAAGCCTATTCGTTTACTCCTGATGGCGATACGTTGGCTTACTGGGTAGTAGACCGTTCGGGTGAACTGAAGAAACGTTACGAAGCAGCTTTACCTGAAGGTGCAGAACCTTATACACCGGTATCGGCAGAATTGAAAGTGAAGCTGATGGGGCCTTCTGACGAAGGGTTTGCAGCGGAGTACGACGGTGTGGTCGAGGTACAGGAAATCATCCGTGTGGGTAAGTAGGCCTATTTGTCGTTTCTGGCCAGTTCGGCACGGATGCGGCTGAGCGACTGGGGAGTGATGTAGAGGTAGGAGGCAATATGCTTCAGCGGTACGTGTTGCAGTAGTTCGGGCATTCGTTCGAGTAGCGACAAGTACCGTTCCTTGGCCTGTGTGGCACCTTCGTTGATGAGGCGTTCTTCGAAAACCAGAAACTCACGCTCAAACATTCTGCGTCCCAGGTTGGCAGCCGCAGCCGACGAGTTGAAGAATGTTTCCAGTTCCTGCTTTCCGATGCGGTAGAGCAGGCTGTCGCTCATGGCTTCGATGGAAGTGCCCGACGGGCGTCCGCCCATGTAGCCACGGGTGGAGAAAAGCGATTCGCCTGTGGTGGCAAACCATATACTGACGTCTACTCCGTTGCGCAGGTAGTAGCCTCGCCAGATGCCTTGACCTATGAGGTGGAAAGATGTGTTCAGTTCGCCTTCGTGTACCAGTATTTCACCTCGACGGTAGGACACGGGTTCCATCAGCGCCAGCAGGCTGGAGGCATCCTTGGTATTCAGGTTGTATTTCTTGCTGAAGATGTCAACGAATTTTTCCATGACGATAAATGGCTTGGTGATTGTATGGAGGAGGTTATGATGGCAAACGCCACATTGCCTCCTTTCTTGTTTATTTCCTTTCCTTCTTTTTTCTTCCTCTGCAATAGATGGTCAGTACAAAAAGAAGGGTCAGCGTTTCGGCCGCGGGAACAGCCAGCCAAATACCGGGTACTCCCATGATTATTGGCAATAGCCAGAAGCACAACAACACCAGGATAAAGCCACGCAACAGGGTGACAGCCATGGCCGGACGGTCGCGTTCCACGCTTTGGAAGTAACCGATGGATACGATGTTTATGCCGAAGCATACGAAACCCGATGCAAAAAGCGGCAGTCCGTGGAGCGCTATGTCATAGGCTGCGCAGTTGGTGTCGACAAACATGCCGACAATGGGGCCGGTAAAGAACTCCGTAATCAGAAATACGACTATACCGCAGATTATGGCAGTCCACAGAGCCAGTCGGAAGGCTGAGCGTACGCGTTCAGGTTGGGCTGCTCCATAATTGTAGCTCAAGATGGGTTGTGCAGACTGGGCAATGGCGTTGTAAACCATGAAGATGATAGGGAAGAAGTAGCAGGCTATGCTGAAGGCTGCCACGCCATCTTCGCCCAAATAGCGTATGAAAACATAGTTGCCTACAAACATCATGGTTGCGATGGCAGCTTCGCACAGAAAGGTTGACAGTCCCAGGCGTATCATGTAGCCTACGTTTCGGATTGTCAACCTCAGGCTTTTTACACTCATCTTGATACGTTCCAGATGAATGACATGTCGGCGCTGCATCAGGTATATGAGTATCATCAATGCTCCTATGATGTAGCCCAGGCTGGTGGCCAATGCTGCTCCAAACATGCCCCACTGGAATACGTAGATGAACAGGTAATCCAGAAAAATATTGATAAGCGCAGCCACGATGTTGCACACCATGGCATAGTTGGGCGAGGCATCGAGCCGCACGAAGAACATGCCTGACGTGAGCAGTGCGCTGAATACCAGAAACGGTACAAACCAGTACATGTACTCCACTGCCAGCGGAAGCAACCGCTTGCTGCTGCCCAGCAGATAGGCCACTTGTTCTACATTGCATAGAATGGCCACCGCATAGGCGATAAGCAGTAGAGAAGAGACTATGACGGCTTGTGTAACGTTGATGCGCGCTACCTTTGGTTTGCCATGCGACAGGTGGATGGATGCCACTACCGAGGCGCCGATGCCGAACATCATTGCTACTCCTGTATTGATGAGGAACAAGGGAGCCGTGATGTTGACTGCTGCCAGCGCATCGCTACCGATGCCTTTACCGACAAAGATGCCGTCGGTAATGATGAATATGGCTGAAAATACCATTCCCAATACGGTGGGTATCAATAGTTTTCTGAATAGGGTGGGAATGTGCATGCTGCCAAAGTCAATGTTGTCTTTCAGTGTAGTTTCCTTGCTATTTTCCATGTCTGTAGTTTTTTTCTTTTCTTTTAGGACAGATGAGCCTGTATGAAGTAACCGGAAGTTTAGTCTCTCTGTCTGTTGTTTAGCGGCTGCAAAAGTACGACAATTCACAGCAGTGTAGGTTACCAAATGATAATTAATACAGTTTCCTTCGGAACATTTGGGCGGAATGCGGGGCAGGGGTTGCGGGCTACCTGTTTTTTTGGTACTTTTGCGGTCTTTTAAGTCGGAAAGGCGTAGTAGACCGCAGGACGACTTTAGACAGATATGTAAATGCTCATCAAAAAACTTAGATATATATTATGAAATCGGATATTGAGATAGCCCGCAGTATTGAATTGAAGAAGATAAAACAAGTGGCCGAAAGTGTCGGTATTCCGCGTGAGGAAGTAGAGAACTATGGCCGTTACATAGCTAAAATTCCTGAACATCTGATTGACGAGGAGAAGGTAAAGCAGAGCAACCTGATACTGGTGACTGCTATTACCGCCACCAAGGCCGGTATAGGTAAGACAACCGTGTCCATTGGTCTGGCTTTGGGTCTGAACAAGATAGGAAAGAAAGCTATTGTGGCCCTGCGCGAACCGTCGTTAGGCCCCTGTTTCGGTATGAAGGGTGGTGCTGCCGGTGGCGGATATGCACAGGTGCTTCCCATGGAGAAGATTAACCTGCATTTTACGGGCGATTTCCATGCCATTACTTCGGCGCATAACATGATTTCGGCGCTTTTGGACAATTATATCTACCAGCATCAGGCTGAAGGTTTCGGCTTGAAGGAAATCATCTGGAAGCGTGTACTCGACGTGAACGACCGCGCCCTGCGCAGCATAGTGACAGGACTTGGTCCTCGTACCAACGGTGTGACGCAGGAGTCAGGTTTCGACATTACGCCGGCTTCGGAGATTATGGCCATTCTTTGTCTGGCACGTGATACGGACGATTTGCGTCGCCGTATAGAGAACATTATACTGGGATTCACCTACGATGGAAAGCCTTTTACAGTGAAAGATTTGGGTGTGGCAGGTGCCATTACCGTATTGCTGAAGGATGCCATTCATCCAAACCTGGTACAGACTACCGAAGGCACAGCTGCCTTTGTACATGGCGGTCCGTTTGCCAACATTGCTCATGGTTGCAACTCTATCCTGGCTACCAAGATGGCCATGACCTTTGGCGATTATGTGGTGACGGAAGCCGGATTCGGCGCTGACCTGGGTGCAGAGAAGTTCTATAACATCAAGTGCCGCAAGGCGGGTCTGCAACCGAAACTGACTATTATTGTGGCTACGGCTCAGGGACTGAAGATGCACGGAGGAGTAAGCCTCGACCGTATTAAGGAACCCAATATGGAGGGATTGCGTGAGGGATTCGGTAATCTGGACAAGCATGTGCGTAACCTGCGTTCCTTCGGGCAGACAGTGGTGGTGGCGTTCAACCGTTTTGCCAGCGATACAGATGAGGAGGTGGAAGCCATTCGCCGGCACTGCGAGGAGAAGTTGGGCGTAGGCTTTGCCATAAACAATGCCTTTGCTTTGGGAGGCGAAGGAGCCGTTGACTTGGCCAATCTGGTGGTAGACACTATTGAGAAACAGCCTTCAAAGCCTTTGCAATATACTTACGAAGAGAATGACAGCGTACAGCAGAAGATAGAAAAGATTGCCTGCAACCTGTATGGTGCCAGTGTGGTGACCTACAGCAGTGCTTCGCGCAAGATGATGAAACTCATTGAGGAGATGGGTATCGGGCATTATCCGGTTTGTATAGCCAAAACGCAATACTCTTTCTCGGCCGACCCGAAGATATACGGAGCGGTGGATAATTTTGAGTTCCACATCAAGGACATCGTGATAAACAATGGTGCAGAGATGCTGGTAGCCATTGCAGGAGAGATATTGCGTATGCCGGGATTGCCCAAGAGTCCGCAGGCCGAACGCATTGATATTGTAGACGGACAGATTGAGGGACTGAGCTGATAGCAGTTGTAAAGTGCCTCCTGGTGTTCGTAAAGTCCTACTTTAGCCGGCTAAAGTAGGACTTTATGTTTCTAATGTGCCTCTTTACAGTACGATTCTCTCCAAATCGTCGGGGACATATATCTGTCCGCTGAAGAACTGTCCGGCCTCTTCGCCGTAACGCTGTTTGCGGGTAGAAAGAGTCTGGTCTTCGGTGTGGTAGAGCAGCAGATTCTTTACGTCCAGCTGGGCAGCCAGTTTTCCTGCGTCCAGTGCCGTGCTGTGATGTTTCTCGTAGGGCTTGAATTTTTCACGGTCGGCATACAGGCAGAAAGCTTCGCACAACAGCCACTCGGCATGTTCTACATAAGGTCGGGTCGTTTCGTTGTAAGGTTCATCGCCCAGACAGACCAATGTCTTTCCATTGGGAAGTTCTGCACGAAATCCATATTGTTTTTCTTTGGTAGACAGGATATCGAAGCATTGCACATGCAATCCCGCAGCATCGAAACTGTCTCCCGATTTTACTTCATGGAATTTGACTCGTTGCTGCATGCAGGTTACTATCTTGGACGGTAAGGTCATCTGGCATATCCATTGTAATACGTGGATAACTTTGTCATGCCCGTAAACCTGGAAATCGCCTTCGAAGGCTCCTTTCTGCATCTGTTGGACAACCATGCGGAGTACCCATACGGCACCTAAAATATGGTCGGTATGGGCATGGGTGACAAAAAGGTCTTTGATATCGCGCAGGGGGAGGTTCGCTTTTTCCAGTTGGCTAAGGATACCATTGCCACCTCCGGCATCTGTCAGAAAAATTTGTTTGCCGTTTTTTATCGCAAAACATGTATTATAACAGCGGGTCACGGCTGCATTGCCTGTACCCAGCATAATGAGTTCGATAGGTTCCATTGTCTGGAGTTTGAAATGATTAAATGTTATGTAATGATGGATTTTCTGTAATCTTCCGTAGCGGACGGCACGGATTGCCCACGGCCAGTGTATGGGGTGGAATATCTCTTGTCACGACACTTCCGGCACCGATGACGGCACCGTCGCCTATGGTTACTCCGGGCAGGATGACCACATTGCCGCCAATCCACACATTGTTGCCAATGCGGATGGGGTAGGCATATTCCAGTCCGGCATTGCGTTGGCTGATGTCCAGCGGGTGTCCGGCTGTATAGATACCCACGTTGGGAGCAATGAATACATTGTCACCTATGCAGACGTCGGCTCCGTCGAGGATGACCAGGTTGGTATTGGCAAAGAAGTTTTTGCCAATGTGGATGTGGTAGCCGTAGTCGCAGTAGAAGGGTGAAATGATGCAACCACCTTTGTCCATGTTGACAATGCGGCGTATCAGGTTGTCGCGTTCCTGGGTACGGTCGGGCGATAGCTGGTTGTATTCATGCAGCAGGCAGCGGGTCTTCAGCATTTCCTGTTGCAGTTCAGGGTCGTTATTGGCATCATAGAGCAGTCCTTCGGCTGCCTTTTGCTTCTCTGTCTTTTTCATGTCATTTGCTTGCATGCTTGTTTTTCCGGTAAAAGTAGCATATATAAAATGAAAAAATACACAGTGGCTTATATATTTTTCGCTGGTTGCTCATGAAAAAATGCTTCGTACAGAAGCTAGTTCCTCTTCAAATGAGCTGATGAATCTTATTGATAAGCAGTTCCTGAAAATATATTTCATGTGGTTCTGATAATATTTTGTACATTGCTTGCACTATTTTATATATGGAAATACTTTGTTGTTTGTGTAGAATGATTTTTTCTCTATTTTTGCTATGTTCAGACACGATGGCATGTCTGGTCGCTTTATAGATAATTCAAGTTTCGGCAAGCCCGGAGCTTTCGTAGATAATTAACTTTAAAAAAGGAAAGACATGAAAAAATCAATGATTCTGGCGGTGGCATCCTGTATACTGGCATCGTGTCACACAGCTACGCAGAGACAAGAGAATGAGTTTGTGGGAAATTGGTTGGAGGTGATGCCTGCCAACTCTCAGTTTATGCAGGGAGTGACACTGAATGCCGATGGAACAGCTTCTTCCATAGGTATGGCTACGTTGAAATATGAGTCGTGGAGCCAGAAAGATGGCAAGTTGGTGCTGGCGGGAAAAAGTATTGGCAATGGACAGACAATCGACTTTACGGATACACTGGAAATTGTGGAGCTGACGGCTGACAGCATGAAACTGGGAAAAGGGGGAATGTATCGGATTGATTATTATAAAGTCGCTGAAATTCCGCAAGCAAAGGAAAACGTTAATTTACTGGATTCGCTGAAGAAAGTTGAGGGGACGGGAGAGTTGCAGACACGTGTCTATCGGGGAACGCTTCCGGCAGCTTCTTGTCCGGGCATTGTATATGATATTACCCTCTATAATTACGAGCATAGCGGTGACGGTGTTTTCAGAGCCAGTTTGACTTATCTGGAAGCTGAAAATGGAAAGGATTCGAGGATAGAGTTTTGCGGACGTCAATACACTTTGCGCGGAAATGCTGTAGATAAAAATGCTACCGTCCTTCAGTTTGTGCCTTTTGACAAAGAAGAAGATACTATGAACTTTCTTTATGAAGGCAATAAACTGACCATGCTTGACCGTGAGCTGAAGCCTATTGAGTCGAAGTTGAACTATACTTTGCAGCTGCAATAATTCTTTTTGGGTATAATAGATTTTTATAGAAAGTGCTGATGAATGCCGTATGATGTTGATAGCGGAAATCATCAGCACTTTTTATATGCAGAAGTGGAGAAAATAGGAGGACTATAACAGATGGTTTTCTGCAAAATATTTCCATAAGGGAGCTGCCATCAGTGCCTGTCGTATTTCATTGCCGGTAAGCAGGCTGCGTACTTCGTCTACACTAAGCAGATGAATGCTGATGTCCTCGGTTTCTTCCAGATGTTGTTCTGACAGACGCTCTACGCCGGTGGCTATGAAGCAATGGCAGAGGTTGGTCATAGTGCTGGTGTTGGCAGAAAGAAGCATGTGTGGTGTCCATGTGCCGCCACCGTAGCCGGTTTCTTCATAGAGTTCGCGTTGTGCCGACTCCAAGGGAGTTTCGCCCGCTTCGCATACCCCGGCACAAATTTCATATCCTGTCCATTGCAGTCCATGACGATATTGCCGTTCCATCAGAAAGTGACCGTCACTTGTGATGGCAATGACGTTTACCCAGTCAGGGTATTCCAATACATAGTATTCAGGGTTTTCAACACCATTGGGCATGCGTATGTGGTCGCGTCGGGCTGTCAGCCAGGGGCGTCGTATCAGATACTCTGAGTGGAGTATTTCCCATTTTTTTTCATCGTTGTTCATGGTTGTTGGTGTTTATCGGTTTGATGAATGATTATTCAAGTTTGACTTCCTCACTCAGTTCTCAATTCTATTGAATTTGAACTTGTCGCTCTGTCATGCTGAACGTATGTGAAGCATCTTCTCTCACCGGTTGGTAGTGGAAAATTCTTTGCTTACGCTAAATGGCAGTATGTTGAGAAAAACAGCCTTTATTTGTCTTTCGATGTGGTAGCTGCTTTTTCTTTCTGGGCTTCCTCTGCCGCTTTCTTTTTGGCCTGTTCTCGTTTCAGCCTGTTTATTTTCCAACGATTCCAGAATAACAGTTCGTTCCACTTATCAAATTCCTTACGGAAGATGATGCCTATGCCTTGGGTGGTGAGGTTGGTTTTGGTATAATAGCGGTCGTTGGTTTCATTGTAGGCTTTCAGACGTATGTCGCCCGAACGTGTGACAAGCCATTCAGCTTCAAAGTCACCCACAAAATTGGTGTTGGCCATCGGATTGTCACGGTAACCGAAGTTTCCGTTTATCAGCAGGCGGTTATTAAGCAGTTGCCCGGACAGCATTCCTTCAAACTCCATGTCTGTCCACCCTTTTTCTCCGGTGCTGAAGTTGGTGCCAATATTCCAGTTGTTATTGTCAATGATATGCTCCAGTGCATTGTTGAGCTGCCCTGAAAGAGTAGAGGATAGTACACTTGACATCATATTGGAGTTTTGTGTACCATCTACATTTTCGGGGGTATAGAACTTTCCAATACTTAGCAAGTACAGAATCTGCATGTTCATTTGTTCGTCTGTGGGGATGTAGTTTCTTACGAGTGCCTGTATTTCATCCCGCTCGTTGGGTAATTCCAATCCCAGTTTAATATCAGGCGAGGTGAGCTGTCCGGTCAGGTCCATGATGCAATTTACCCTTACGTTTGTTTGGTTTACATAGTCACTGGCATTGGGCATCAGGTCGTTCAATGACGCCGAGTTCACCAGATAGCTGGCTTTTATGTTCATGGAGGCATTGAGCGGATCGCCGTTGAAGTCGATGGTGCTTCCTTCTTGTATATTAAAGTCTTTGCGTATGACTTCCTGCAAACTGAATTTGTAGACACCCTGGCTGATGCGGTAGTTGCCAAACATACGGACATCACCTTTATTGTAGAACTCAGTGCGTATGTTTCCTGTTCCTCGGCCACTGATGTAGTCGCCAGCAATGGGGTCCATGATGATTTTCATGGTGGCGTCGGGGGTAGCGTCCACCAGCAGGTTCAGGCGGATATCAGTTTCATTTTCTTCCTCCTCTTGTTTCTGCTGCTCGCGTTCATACTCAGATATGATTTGCACGGAGTCCTGAATGGCACGTCGTGGCGTTTTGTCTACAAACTTGATGAACTGGTTGCTGGTAGCCGATGATACATAGTCTTTTATGTAGGTAAAACTGGAGTTGCGATTGGTGGTTACGGCTACGTTGATATTTACGCCGTCCTGTGCGTTTCCTGAGATGGTGGCATTTCCGGTAGCATAGACAGTACCATAGAATGGAAATTCGGGAGACTCTTTTGTGTTCATTACAAGCATATTGTCAACATCGAACAATATCCGGTAGTTCAAATCCTTAAAGTGACGGTAGTGCAGATAGCCGTTTGCCCGGCCTTGGTGTCCATAGGTATCGAATACACGGTTGTTTGTAAATGTCAATCCACCGGGTTCTATTAAAATACTGTCTTTGATGTTGTAGGTCGTGTTGAGTACATCTATTTTCATGTTGGCATCGCCCAACACTTTTCCATCCATCGTTAGTCCTTTGAACTTGCCATAAAAATGTACGTTTCCACTTACCCGTCCGGAAAAATCGGACGTGATGGAACTCATATAATAATGTATGAATTTTAAGTTCGTATTTTCTGCATGAATTTGCAGGTCGAGGGCACTGGTTGGTTTGATAGGGTAGATAAAGCCTTTGACACACGTTCGGGCAATATCTTTTTCACGTATGTCGGCATCCAGATAAATGGCTTTGTTCTCGTGGTGCCACTCGCCATGTATGTCAGCATCGCCCAGCAGACCGTCGTTCAGCCCAAAATCTTTGATTCTCAAATCCGTATTCATGACGGGGGTGCCCAAGACACCGCAGGCATAGGCCGGCCCGGTTGCCTCACCCTTGAAGTTTACACCTAAGTCTGCAATATCAAATACATAGCCGATATTGATATCCTTCAGATTGATGCGGATAGTGTCAGTCGGCTGATTGGAAACGGTGCCGTTGATGCGTAGATGTCGGTCTTGGTGGCTGAAGTAGAAGTCGTTGATATGTACCTTACCTGAGTCGAGCACTACCTTGGCCGGATGTACTTCCCATAGTGTGTCATTGAGTATGACGTGTGTGGGGCGTATGTCGATAACGGTTTGCAATGCGTCTTTCTTTTCCTTTTTTTTCCGGTATTTGGGCTTCTTTTCATCGGATTCATGGCGCAGGAAATGGGCTGCAGCAGACAGTTTGCCGCTGTATGTCACTTCACTGCTGTTGCCCCAGTTGAGTGTTGCCTCAATGGTATCATTATGAGCTTGCGCTTCGATGGCGACGTTAACCGCACCTTTTGATTGCCGGTTATTGAATCTGATTCGGGCGTTGATACGGTCGTTAGGGGTTTCGCAGAAAATCATGCCCGACTCAAAGAATTTGTCTTTGTAGCGCAGTCGAGGAAAATAGCCTTCAAGGCGGAATCGTTTGTTATTGTCGTCAAAATATCCTTTGATGGTAGAAGGCGTGTATATTTTCAATGGAATCTGGAAAATATCGGATAATGGATTCGTATTGGCGATGTATAAATCAAATTGGAAGTTGTTTTGAGTCTTTATTTCTTTTTGCGGAGCCGGTAAAAGGGTTGGTATGTACTTGCGCATGATATTGATGACACTGGTGGGCAGTGTCTTGTAAGAATAGTCGCCTTCTATGTTACCCCGCAGGAAAGGTGACTTTATCATTATCTGCTTGCGGTTGTGCTCTTGGATAGCGGCCGTAATATTCAGATTATCCATAAAGTAGTCTGTTCCCGGGGACGTATATCGCAAACTGTCTATATTGATATCTCCGTTCATTTCATCAATAGAACCTCCAGTAAAGTTTGCTTTTATTTTCAGCGAAACTTCTGCGCCTTCATACTTCTTTGTCAGGTTCAGGTCGTTGGGACGGAAACGGCTGATATCAGCCTGGAAGTTGAAAGTGGGGATGGCAGATTCGGTATTGATAATTCCGTTGATAACTACCGCAGCGTTTTCATCGTCAAGCATGGCTTTACCGTAAAAACCACCTTTTTCGTATTCGCCATCGAGGGTTATGTTTTCGTAGGTGTATTCGCTGTAATCTATGGATGAAACCAGGCCTTTCAGAACGATGGACGGGTATCGGTCTGGTATGTGTCTGCCTTTTACTTCCATGTTCAAGGTGATGTCGCCAAGCTTGTTGTTGCTTAGCATTTTCCCCGGTTTGAACTTGGCAGTTTTGATACCGCCGGAATAGGAAAAGCTGTTTTTCTCTTTATCCGAGCTTATTTTTAAGTCTGTTCGCAGGGTGCCTATGTCTGTCCTGAAGCGGCCATAGGTAACAAGGTCATTGAAATAACCGGAGATTTCACCGTCAAAAGAAATGCTACCCAGATTGCGGAGAATGGGCGAGGGAGTACCTTTATTGTCTTTGCTAAGATTTCTGACAAGAAATGATACGCCGTTGGGCGATAAATATAGTCTGGAGAGTGTACCAAATATATATGCATCCTGCGGGTTTGATAGGTCTTGCAGGGTGGCATCTCCGGTAAGTTCGAAATTGTTGCCTGCATAGATTTTGAGGAGCGGGCAGGATAGTTGGTCTATGGTCCCGTGGGCCTTTGTTTCTATGTAAAGTGCTTCCTTGAAATTGGCAAATGCAGGTATGAATGCTGAAATATCCTTGAGCGTAAATGCAGAAGGTAATATTTGGAAAGAAAAGTGAACCTTGCGGGCAAAGTCCTTGAAGTCGGCCAGACTGTCGTACTTCATTTCGATAGTGTCCATACTTAATGATGTGTTGGGCATTTCTATTTGGAAATTGCCTACATTCATTTGTTGGTCATTGGCTGTCAGTTTCAGACTCAGTTTTTTCAGTTCAAATCCAGAATTGGCTTCTTCTATGCTCATGCGTTTGATAGAGGCATTGATAGAATCGCTTTGCAAGGCTTTGAGCGAAATATTGACAATAATATTATTCAGTTGGATGTGGTTTGCATTGAATTTGCCGGGTGTATATGCGGCAGAATGTACGTTGTAGGCCACTTTCCCTCTTCGTATGAGAATGGAGTTGATGCGTAAGTCCAATTCGCTTTTCTCTTTCTTTTCTTCTTTGGGAGCGAAAGCGTCAAGTATAAATTGGAAGTTGGCAGGTGAGTCAGGAGTATCCTTCTCAAGGTTGATATTGAAACCGAACAATTGGACACTACTGATGGATATGCGGCCAGAGAGCAAGGAAATAATGTCGAATTTAGCTGATAGGCGAGTGATTTTCAGTAAATCTTTTTTTGACTGGTCCTGAAGGGAGACGTCTGTCAGTATGATGCGATTCAGCAGTCCCATGTTTATTCGTCCGATGCTGACTTCGCTTTTTAATAGTTTAGTTAGTTCGGATGAAGCATAATGAGAAAGTTGCAGTTGTACATAAGGTATGTTCAGCAGCAAAATGATACCGATGTACAGACCAATGATGACACCGATAATCCAACGGACTGTTCTTTTTATAGTTTTAATAGGCGGATGTTTTTATTAAATTAAAAGCATGTCTGTTTGCCGAAAAAATGGGCAATTTGTTTTTGTTGCTACAAAAATAGGGAATTATATATTATGAATACTACTTTTATCATTACTTTTGCAGTGTTTTTAACTGTATAAGCCCGATTACCTTGTGTGATAACCTGTTACTTTTTTCACTAGCCTTTGTGAGTAGGTTATACAGGATTATTGTCTTCATAATCATTTAAAAAAATAATGTTGCATTTTAAGTGATATAGAGTGAAGAATAGGTCGGTCCGCATACAGAATTGGCTATTTAAATAGTGAAATGATATGAGTACGATTATTTTAGGTATTGAGTCTTCTTGTGATGATACTTCGGCTGCGGTAATACGTGATGGCTATTTGTTGTCTAACGTAGTAGCAAGCCAGGCAGTTCATGAAGCGTATGGAGGAGTAGTGCCGGAATTGGCATCGAGAGCACATCAGCAAAATATTGTGCCTGTGGTGAGTGAAGCCTTGAAACGTGCTAATGTAAAGAAGGAGGAACTTAGTGCGGTAGCCTTTACACGCGGTCCCGGTTTGATGGGTTCGTTGTTGGTTGGCGTTTCTTTTGCAAAAGGTTTCGCACGTTCGCTCGGAATCCCGATGATTGATGTTAATCACTTGAGTGGTCATGTGTTAGCTCATTTCATTAAAGCTGAAGGTGAAGAAAACCGTTTGCCCGAATTCCCGTTCCTTTGTTTGTTGGTTTCAGGAGGAAATTCGCAAATCATACTGGTGAAGGCCTACAATGATATGGAGATTCTGGGACAAACAATTGATGATGCTGCGGGTGAGGCTATTGACAAATGCTCCAAAGTGATGGGGCTTGGTTATCCAGGAGGACCTATTATAGATAGACTGGCTCGCCAAGGTAATCCGAAAGCTTTTACTTTCAGCAAGCCGCATATCCCGGATTTGGATTACAGTTTTAGTGGATTGAAAACGTCTTTCCTTTATTCATTGCGCAACTGGATGAAAGAAGACCCCGATTTCATCGAGCATCATAAGGAAGATTTGGCCGCTTCGTTGGAAGCTACCATAGTAGATATTCTGATGGATAAATTGAGAAAAGCTGCCAAGAAATATAATATCAAGCAAGTGGCTGTAGCAGGAGGCGTTTCGGCCAACAATGGTTTGAGAAATGCTTTTAAAGATCATGCCCAACGTTTTGGATGGGATATATTCATCCCTAAATTCAGCTATACGACGGATAACGCGGCAATGATTGCTATTACCGGTTACTTTAAGTATCTGGATAAGGATTTCTGTCCGATGGAAGCACCGGCTTATTCAAGAGTTACTTTGTCATGAATAGAATAGAAGAAGAAATAGGCTTATTGCTGAAAGAGAAAAAAATGTCCCTTTCCACCGCAGAAAGTTGTACGGGTGGAGGGGTGGCTGCTGCCATTACCTCGGTACCTGGAAGCTCTGCCTACTTTAATGGAGGAATAGTGGCCTATTCCAATGAAGTGAAGATGTCTTTGCTGGGTGTGAGCCCGCAGACTTTGGAAAAATGGGGAGCAGTTAGCCGGGAAACAGTCATTGAAATGGCTCATGGTGCGATGAAAGCGCTGAAAACTGACTGTGCTATCGCTACCTCGGGTATAGCAGGTCCTGATGGCGGAACGAAAGAGAAACCGGTAGGTACCGTTTGGATTGCAGTTGCCTATAAAAATGAAATTTCTACCTTCAAACAGGAAGGAGACAACGGAAGAGCGGAAAACGTGCAAAATGCTATTAAAAAAGCACTTGAAATGCTGTATGAAAGGCTGAAATAAGGAAAAAAGGCTATCATACAATGATTTATTTCTTGAAAAACTTGTTTTATAACAATAAAAGTGCTTACTTTGCGCTCTGTTTGAAATAAATAGTTATAGAAACTATAAAAAA